>Ga0214471_10002965_pt1 | contig 13191 bp, 15 predicted proteins | sample RVTome_5_FD_207665 | JGI IMG/M metagenome (GOLD analysis project Ga0214471, IMG submission 207665) | Soil microbial communities from uranium-contaminated site in the Upper Colorado River Basin, Wyoming, United States - RVT142D155 | ecosystem: Environmental > Terrestrial > Soil > Contaminated >...
ATTCCTGGAATTCGTTGCGCGGCTCTATGGGCGCCTGGGTGGCGGTGGGAGGCTCGGCGCGCACGCCGCTGCGCGCGGGGGCGGCATCGCGTGCCGGGACGACGGGGACGAGCGCGGGTGCGTTGCGGATAGTTGGCGTCGTGGTGGTGGAGGGCTGGGGCGCTTGGACCGCCGCGCCAGGATCAACCGTGCCGCCCTGGAACGTGCCGAAGGGGTAGGCGGGCAGCGTCTGCGCAAAGGCCGCTGGCGCCGCAGTGGCGGCGAAAAGGAACAGAAGGACCGCGGTCTTGCGAATCATCGATGGGTTGTTTTGATTGGGGTTTGCACCATTGTATGCGTCCCCGGGGCTGACCTCTACACGCGCAGGGGTGGATTCTGCCCGCGGCTTATCCCGCCGTCCGCGGCGAGGCGCTGAGACCTCTGGCCGCCTAGCCCGGATAGCCGCCCGGGTTCTGCGATTGCCAGCGCCAGGCGTCGCGGCACATCTCGTCGATTCCGCGCGCGGCGCGCCAGCCGAGTTCGCGCGCGGCGAGCGCCGCGTCCGCGTAGCAGGCGGCGACATCCCCCGGCCGACGGGGTTGAAACTCCAGCGGGATGGGGTGGCCGGTGGCGCCCTCGAAGGCCTTCACCACTTCGAGCACCGAGTAACCTCGGCCGGTGCCGAGGTTGGCGACGATCGAGCCTTTCTTTTGCTCCAGGTAACGCAGTGCCGCGATATGCCCGGCGGCGAGGTCGATCACGTGGAGGTAGTCGCGCACCCCGGTGCCGTCGGGGGTCGAATAATCCTTGCCGAACACGCGCAGTCGCGGCAGTCGCCCGACCGCCACTTGGGTGACGTAGGGCACGAGGTTGTTCGGGATGCCGCGCGGGTCTTCGCCGATGTGCCCCGAGGGGTGCGCGCCGATAGGGTTGAAGTAGCGCAGCGTCGCGTGCGCGAAGCCGGGGGTGGCGGCGGCGTGGTCGGCGAGCAGCATCTCGATCACGAGCTTGGTGCGCCCGTAAGGGTTTTGCGGGGCGAGAGGGTGGTCCTCAGTGAGCGGCAGGCGCTCGGGCTCGCCGTAAACCGTGGCCGATGAGCTGAAGATAAACCGGCGCACGCCGTGGCGCTGAATGGCGGCGAGCAGGCCGAGCGTACCGCCGACGTTGTTGTCGTAGTAGAGAGTGGGCTTTTCGACCGATTCGCCGACCGCCTTGAGGCCGGCGAAATGGATCACCGCCTCGATCGGGCGCGCGGCGAAGGCGCGCTGGAGCGCCGCGGCGTCGCGCAGGTCTGCGCGGTGGAACTCGATCGCCGCGCCGGGCGCGAGTTCCCGCAGTCGCTCGAACACTGCGGGCTTGGCGTTCGAGAGGTTGTCGACGATGACGAGCGCGTAGCCCGCCTCGGCGAGCGCGAGGCAGGTGTGCGAGCCGATGTAGCCGAGCCCGCCGGTGACGAGGATCGTGCCGGGCATGGAAAGGCAAATCTACCGGAAAATGAGGGACAGACGATTTTCCAGCCGGCCATCTGGCCTGGAAGCCATGTCGCGAGAGCGAAAGCGACGGCGTAGCCGGGCAGGAGCTTCATCTGGCGCTGGCACAGGCGCCGCCACAGTGAGTACTGCGCGGTTCATGCGATCAGATCCCAGTTCCTACTTCCGGTTGTAACGGTCTTCGAAACGCACGATATCGTCCTCTCCAAGGTAGCCACCGGATTGGACCTCAACGACCAAGAGCGGAGCCGGGCCTGCGTTTTCGAGGCGATGCTTCATGCCGATTGGAATGTACGTCGCCTGATTCGCCTCGAGCTCGAGTACCTCGTCTCCCCGTGTGACGCGTGCTCGCCCGGAAACGACGACCCAATGCTCGGCGCGCTGGTGGTGAAGCTGAAGCGAAATGGATTGCCCCGGCTTGACCATCAGGCGCTTGACTTGATAGCGCTCTCCCGTATCTACCGATTCGTAGTAGCCCCATGGCCGATAGACACGCGAGTGGCACAGGTGCTCGGTGCGGTTATTCTGCGCAAGCTTGTCCACCACGCCTTTAACGTCCTGGGCGCGGTCACGCGAAGCAACGAGGATCGCGTCGTCGGTCTCCACGACGAGCAGGTCTTCGACACCGAGGAGCGAGACGTGACGGCCGTCCGCGCGTACGTAGCACTGCTGCGCGTCCGCGAGGGCGACGTCGCCCGCCACCACGTTGCCGTTCGCATCCTTCTCGCCAATGTCCCATAGCGTCGACCAGGATCCAACATCGCTCCAGCCGAAGTCGCCTTTCACGATGGCGCCCCTGGCCGTGTGCTCCATGACCGCGTAGTCGATCGATTCGCTCGGGCAAGCGGAAATCGCTCCTTCATCGAGCCTCAGAAAATCGATGTCCTTGGCGCTGCTGGAAATCGAGCGCTCGACGCACTCGAGCATGTCGGGCCGGTGGTGTCGCAGTTCTTCCAGAAATCGGGTCGCTTCGAACAGGAACATGCCGCTGTTCCAAAAATAGTCCGCGCTCCGAAGAAACCCGCGTGCTGCGGCGGCATCGGGCTTTTCCACGAAGCGCCGGATGCGATGTGCGCCGGGAACGTTTTCAAGCGGCTCGCCGCTCTCGATGTAGCCATAGCCCGTTGCGGGCGTCGTCGGCTTGATGCCGAAGGTCACGAGGAACCCGTTTTCGGCCGCCTTGCGTGCAGTTCCCACCGCAGCGTGAAAAGTCGACACGTCTCGGACCATGTGATCAGAAGGCAGTACCAAGAGCAGTGCGTCCGGCTGCAACTCGCTGACCCAAGTAGCGGCCGCCGCAATTGCGGGTGCGGTGTTGCGCCCGACCGGTTCGAGAATGATTGCGCCCGGCTTGACGCCGATCTCGCTCATTTGCTCGGCGGCGAGAAAGCGGTGGTCCTGGTTCACGACGAGAACCGGCGCTGCGCAGTCCGGGATGCCTGCAAGACGAGCTGCCGTGTCCTGCAGCAGGGTTCGGTCGGTGACCAGGGGAAGGAACTGCTTGGGAAGAAGTTTGCGCGACATCGGCCATAGGCGGCTTCCGGTACCACCGGACAGGATCACTGGAACGAGGCGCGGATTCACAACGGGCATCCTGGGATCGGGCCGCTATTGTAGAGGGTGTTCCTGCCCGCGTGTGACGCCGGCCGGGACGCCGGGGGACAAGGGGCGGTACCAGCGCAAAGGAGCGGCCGCCGCAACGTGTCCGCGGGCTCGAACAGCGCGATGCCGCGCACGATCGTCATGAGGGGCAGCCCCGCCACGCTCTGCATCACGAAAAGGTTGTGATCCCCACCGGCGGCAGGTTCATGCCGATCTCGCACACGGTGACGAACATCACCCCGAATCAGATCGCATCGAGCCCCAGGGCCACGATCAGCTTGAAGACTAGCCCGGCCGTGAGCCGCGTCATCGCCAGCTCGTCCATCAGTGCGCCGAAGGCGCCCACGCCCGCGGCCTCGGTGGGCGAGAAGAACCCCACGACCACGCCGCCGAGCACTACCCGGAAAAGAACAAACAAGGCCAAGACGTCGATGTTGCCGGGTGAAGCTCGCCGAGTAGCGGCCCGTGAAATCCGGCCCGGTTGCGGCCGTCATTTCTTGCGTGGCTTCACGAGAGTGCGGCAGGCGGTGTCGATCGCGTTCCTGATCCGCTCAAGGTTCCCCACGTAATCCGGCAAGGCGGCCTCGGCGCGGCGGCGCAGCGCGCTCGCGTCCAGCAATCCCGCGCGCGCGAGCGCACGGATGTCCTCCTGGTCCTGCTCGCTGAAACGCGCGAGCTTGGACGCCGCGAGGTCGACCGGCGCGAGCAGCCTGACTTCGAGGCGGCGCGCGTTCACGCCTTGCACCTCGATCGGCAGCGCGTCGTCGTAGGCGGCGTGGTGCAGCAGGGCAAAGCTGTCGTTGTACTGGGTGTCGAAATAAAGCAGCCGCGCGCGGCCGTCCTCCCCCCTATACGCGACCTGCAGTTCCAGCGCATCGAGCATCACGCGCGCGAAGATCTTCGCGTCGATGTCGTTCGAGAACCGGTCGCCGGTATAGAAGTGCATGGCGCCGCCGCCGGCGACGCACACGACGACGGGTTTCGCGAAGCGCTTCGGGCCCAGCGCGTGTTCGATGCGCGCCATGATCGTCGCAAAGGCCTCGAGGTAGGCCGGGTCGGGGCGCAGCGGCGGCGCCGCGGCGCTCATGGCGAGGCCGCGGCAGCGGCGCGCAGGCGCGCCGTGACGAGCGGCAGAAAGCGCGCCGCCTGCACCGGCGAGCGCGCCAGCCAGCGGCTGAACTTCACGGGCGCGCTCATTCCCGGGTGCAGCCGCTCGGCCAACGCGAGCATGCGCACCCGGTCAAAGCCCTCCTGTGACGCGAGCATCGCCGCCACGCCCGCGAGGGTATGCGCGTCGCCCGCGCGGCGCCAGCGCGAGGGGCGGAAGTCCCCTTGCGCACACAACTCGACGACGCGCGCCTCTTGGTGCCGGCTCCAGCGCGGCGGCAGGGCGGATCGTTTTTGCGCGCGCGGTTTGGCCGCCGGCGGCGGAACGAGCAGGGCCACAACCCGCCCATGACGCTCGATCGCCACGGGCTCGAACGCGGCGCGCGCCAGCACAGCGCCGAGGCGATTCTTCAGTTCGGTGGCGGGGACGGTTTTCATGCTCGAAACATTATGCCTATTTAGCTAAATCGGCAAGTTTTCCGAGCCTGCGGGTGACAGGCCTACCGATATCGGGGTCAGACCCCGATTCGATCCTTTTCGACCGGGTGGCACTGAGCACGGCCCGGACGTATGATCGTACGTATCGGCAAGGAGTGCCCCATGGCGAAGAAGCTCACCATCTTGATCGACGATTCGGTCTACGAAGGGCTGCACCGCGTTGTCGGACGCGGGGGCATCAGCAAGTTCATCGAGAACCTGGCGCGACCGCACGTCGCGCAGCGCGATCTGACCGCCGAATACCGGGAGGCCGCCAAGGACTCTGCCCGCGAACGCGAGGCGCAGGCCTGGTGCGAGGGTCTCGCAGGAGAGGTGGATGAAACGCGGTGAGGTGTGGTGGGTGGACTTTGAGCCCGCGGTCGGTTCGGAAGTCAGAAAGACGCGGCCGGCGGTCATCGTCAGCAACGATGCCTCGAACGCGGCCATGCGCCGTGTTCAGGTGGTGCCGATCACCAGCAATACCAACAGGTTCTACGTGTTCGAAGCCCCGGTTACGCTGAAAGGCAAACCGGGCAAGGCGATGGCCGACCAGATCATGACGGCCGACAAGCAACGCCTCAAGCGGCGCATCGGGAAAGTTTCGGCGCCCGAGATCCTCGGCATCGAGCGGGCACTCAGGATCCAACTCGGGCTGCGCTGAGCGCGATGTATCCGAAACCAGGGTCAGATTCCGGTTTCGCGACGCAAGCAATTGATTGAACGGAGTTAAGTCGGAGGTCTGTCCACGATTTGGCACACAGGTAAGATGCGGCTGGCTTCTCGGAGCTGGGCAGGCGAACCATGCGCAAAATCCTGATTACCGGCGGGGCGGGCAACATCGGCGGCAGCCTCGCACGGCGCCTGGTGCAGGATCCTGGCAACACCGTAGTGATTGTCGACAACCTGCTGACCGGCTCGGCGGCGAAGCTCCCCGACGCCAAGCAGCGCAACTGGAAGTTCGTCCGGGCGGACGTCAACACCTTCAACGACATCGCCCCGGTAGTGATCTCGGGCGGGTTCCACACCATCTTTCACTACGCGGCGGTGGTGGGGGTGCAGCGAACGCTCGCCAATCCGCGCCAGGTGCTGAACGACATTGACGGCATCCGCAACATTCTTGACCTGGCGAAGAATACCGGCGTCGAACGCGTGTTTTATTCTTCCTCGTCCGAGGTGTACGGCGAGCCGGTCGAAGTGCCGCAGGTGGAGGCGACCACGCCGCTCAACTCGCGTCTGCCCTATGCGATCGTGAAGAACGTCGCCGAGGCGTTTTGCCGCTCCTACCAGCAGGAGTACGGGCTCGATTACACGGTGTTTCGCTTTTTCAACACCTACGGGCCGCTGCAGAGCGAGGACTTCGTGATCTCGAAGTTTATCGGTCTGGCGCTGCGCGGCGAGCCGCTCACGATCTACGGCGACGGCTCGCAGACGCGGACCTTCTGCTACATCGACGACAACCTGGATGCGACGCTCGCGGCGATGGCCGAGGGCCGGTTCGTGAACGACGTGGTGAACATCGGCAGCGACCTCGAGGTGAGCATCCGCGAGCTCGCTGCGCTCGTGCTCAAGGTCACCGGGTCGAAGTCGAAGATGGTGCAGGCGCCGCCCTTGAAAGAAGGCGACATGTCGCGACGCAAGCCCGACATCGGCAAAATGAAATCGCTCATCGGCCGGGAGCTGCTGCCGCTCGAGGAAGGCATCCGGCGAACGGCCGATTTCCTGCGCGCCGAGGCTGGGGGCGAAAAAATCCGCTAGTCTAGGATCTGATCGCCCGGCACCGCCTCATCCGGTTTGTGGGGCGGCAGGTCCCGCAGCCGCGCGTAGATCGGAGTGAAATCGGGCGCGGTGTCCTCGATCAGCTTCTCGAAGCTCTCGATGCCGAAGTAGGTGTCCTGGTAGCGGTCGATGCGGTAGTCGGTGCGCAGCATCCGCTCGAGCTCGAACATGACGCGGCGGGGCTTGCGGCTTTCGATCGAGTGCACTACCTCGCCGCCCGAGGAGAGGATGCCGGCGCCGTAGATGCGCAGGCCCTTCTCGGTCTTGATGAGGCCGAACTCGATCGTGTACCAGTAAAGCCGCGCGAGCATCTTCACGGCGTCGAGGCGCGCGGCCTTGAGCCCCCCCTTGCCGTATTCCTCGAGGTGGTCGGCGTAGGCCGTATCGAATAGCAGAGGCACGTGGCCGAAGAAGTCGTGGAACACGTCGGGCTCGACGATGTAGTCGAACTCCTCGGGCTTTCGCAGCCACCAGGTGACCGGAAAACGCCGGTTGGCGAGGTGGGTAAAGAAAGGCACGTCCGGAATGAGCCCGGGCACGGCAACGATTTCCCAGCCGGTCGCCTTGCGCAGCTTGGCGTTCACGCGCTCGAAGTGCGGGATCTCGCCGCCCGCCTCGAAGCGCGCCAGGCACTCGAGGTGCGTCTCGAAGGCGTAGCCGGGCAGGAGCTTCATCTGGCGCTGGTACAGGCGTCGCCACAGCGCGTGCTGCTCGTCGCTGTAGGAGGACCAGTCCTGCTCGACGCTGAAGTCCTCGCGCGCCGCGCTGTAGTCGCCGCGCAGGCCGGGCCCGGCGTTCGTTACGAAATCTTCGACTGCGCGGTTCATTGCATCGCGTCTTACTTCTGCGCGCTCAGCACGCCGCGCTTGATCTGGTCCTCTTCGATCGACTCGAACAGCGCCTTGAAGTTGCCTTCGCCGAAGCCCTCGTTGCCCTTTCTCTGGATGATCTCGAAAAAGATCGGGCCGACCACGGTCTTGGTGAAAATCTGCAGCAAGAGGCCGCCGCCCTTGGTGGGCGCGCCGTCGATCAGGATGGCGTTTTTTTTCAGGCGCGCGAGATTTTCGCCGTGGCCGGGCACGCGTGCGTCGGTCTTGGCGTAGTAGGTGTCGGGCGTGTCGAGGAACTCGACGCCGCGCTTGCGGAGCGCCTCGACGGTCGCGTAGATGTCATCGGTGCCGAGCGCGATGTGCTGGATGCCCTCGCCGTGATAGGCGTCGAGGTACTCCTGGATCTGGCTCTTGTCGTCCGAGGACTCATTGATCGGGATGCGGATCTTGCCGCAGGGGCTGGTCATGGCCAGCGATTTCAGGCCGGTCAACTGACCCTCGATGTCGAAGTAGCGCAGCTCGCGAAAGTTGAACAGTCGCTGATAGAACTCGGCCCACTCCTTCATGCGGCCGCGATGCACGTTGTGAGTCAGGTGGTCGATGTAGGTGAGCCCGCCGCCGACCGGCGCAGGCGCCTCGCCCCGCCAGAATGCTTCGAACCCGGGCAGTGGCCTGAAGTCGACGTCGTAGATGGTGTGGCCGAAGTCGTTTTCTGGATAGCGGTCGACCAGGTACACGAGCGAGTCGCCGATGCCCTTGATCGCCGGGATGTTGAGCTCGCCCGGGCCGACGTTGCCCTCGACGCCCCAGGCGCCGCGCTCGAGCAGGTTCTCGGAGGCCGCGCGTGCGTCCTTCACCCGGAAGGCGATCGCGCACACGCTCGGGCCGTGGCGGCGCGCGAAGTGCTGCGCGAAGGAGCGCGGCTCGGCGTTGATGATGAAATTAACGTCGCCCTGCTTGTAGAGCGTGACGTCCTTGTGGCGGTGTTTCGCAATCGCGTTAAAGCCGAGCGACTCGAACAGCTTGCCGAGCGCTTTGGGATCGGGGGCGGCGTACTCGACGAACTCAAAGCCATCGGTGTGCATCGGGTTGTCCCAAAGCTCGGGCATTGCGAATTCCTCGCCGCGGATTTCAGACCCCCATTCTAAATCGGGGACGTACCCGGATTTACGGTACTAACTCGCTGATCTTCAGTCGAGTCTGGAGAGCTCTGTCCCCGTTTTCGGCGGGCGCCCAGGGGATTCTCGATACAACCGTCGGCCGGCCGCGCGCGAGGCGAGAGGGCGGAACGCGTCGTTGCCGAGCGCGAGGCCTCCGTTGGTAGCAATTCGGATGTCCTCGATCAGCTCGGGAGTCAACGCGTCGGCGAAGAGACGTCGATAGGCGGCGCGGCGCCCGTCCTCGGTGTTACCCAGGGCGAGATACTCGGGGTGCGGCGTCAGCAGCAGATTGGAGTGCCGGGCTGCGTTCGCCCGGTAGCTCGACCAGGGATACTCGTCGGGGCGGGAAACCATTTCCGCCCTGACCGGGTTCAGTTCGATGTAGCGGTAGCACGCGAGCACGTAGCGCTCGGACTGCGTCAGGCAGGAGCGGTATCGGCCCTCCCAGAGGGTCCCAGTGCGGTCATAGGTCCGGTTCACGTACTGCGCGAAGCGCTGGTTGAGGTCCTTCATCATCCGCGCGCAGCTTGTCGGCGCGTGCGGGGTGACGAGCAGATGCACGTGGTTGGTCATCAGGCAATAAGCGTGTACGTCGCAGTCGTGCCGTCGGGACTGGTCTGTCAGCAAGGCGATATACAGTGACCGGTCTGAGTCGTCCCGAAAGCAGGTCGCGCGGTTATTGCCGCGCTGAATCACGTGCGCGGGGACCTCCGGGATGATCGCGCGCGCGGTGCGGGGCATGAGTGCTGAACGGCCATGCCGCATCCGCGGTTTACCTCGTGCATCTAAATCCGGGATAGGTCAGCGAAATTGCGGTTCCAAATTAGAACCTTGAGACGAGAAATCAGGGTCTGTCCCCGATTCTTACGACGCGTACCGGCAGCTTGCGAAAGCCCCTGAAGCGAATGCGGCGATCGCGCTCGGGCTCGCCGGCAAGCTCGATGTTCGCAAAGCGCGCGAGCAGCCGCGCAAGCGCGATGCGGCCCTCCATGCGCGCGACGTTCATGCCGGCGCAGGCGTGATCGCCTTGGCCGAAGGCGACGTGGCGGTTGGGCTTGCGGCCGACGTCGAAGCGCTCGGGCGAAGGAAACTGCGCCGGGTCGTGGTTGGCCGCGCCAATTCCGATCGTGATGAGCGTGTCTTTGGGAAGCGTTCGGCCGCTCAATGTCATTGGCGCGGTCAGGCGCCGGTTGTTGAGCTGGATCGGCCCGTCGTAACGCAGCATCTCCTCGATCGCGCTCGGCGCAAGGCCGGGTTCCGCGCGCAGCCGCGCAAGCTCGCTCGGGCTTTGCAGCAGCAGCCACATGCCATTACCGAGCAGGTTGGTGGTGGTCTCGTGCCCGGCGTTCAGCATGAAGATGCACTGGTGGTAAAGCTCCTTCTCGGTGAGCTTCTCGCCGTCTTGCTCGCCCTGGATGAGGCGTGTGAGCACGTCGCTCTGGTAGTCGCCTGGCTTCTTGCGCCGCGCGGCGATCAGTCCCTTGAGGAAGTCGATGAACTCGCTCACCGCACGGTTGCCCGCCTCGAGCATCTGCGGCGTGAGCTTCGGCTCGAGGCCGGTGAGGATCGCGACCGACCAGCCGCGCAGCGGGCCTCGCTCGCCATGCGGGATATCGAGCAGGTTGCCGATCACCTCGATCGGGATCTGGGCAGCATAGGCGTCGATGAAATTAACCTCGCGCTTGGCGGCCATCTCCTCGAGCAGCCGGTCCACCAGGCGCATCACGTCGCCTTCCATGCGCGCGATGGCGCGCTGGTTAAGTGCGCCCATGATGATGCGCCGCACCCGCGTGTGAAGCGGGGGATCGTTGAACACCAGGCTCGTGGTGTGGTGCTCGTAGAGCGGCGAGTCGCCGAGTTTCGGGTGAAACTCCTCCTTCTTGTCTGAGCTCGCGTGCGGTGAGCGGTAGACCGCGATCACGTCCTCATAGCGCGATAGGAACACTCCGCCGCTCTCGAGTGCGTGTACCGGCTCGTGCTCGCGCAGCAGCCGGTAGTAGCGATACGGGTCGTCGAAGAAATCCGGCGGCACGCGCGTGAGCTGGAACTCGCGCGCTGCGGCCGCATCGTCAGTCGCCCGGGTGTTCGCTTCGCGCATGGATGCTCCGATTATGCCCGCGCCGCCGGCGATTTGACGGTCTTGCGCCCCGGGACGGACAATTCGCCTCCTTCTGCTTCGCTCCAGGACGATTCCCATGCAACGCGTGCCGATGGCGGGCTTCGAGCCCGCGATGAATAAACGCCTCGAAGAAATCTGGGGAAAGCCGGTCAACCTTTACCGTGCGCTCGGCAACCATCCGGGTTTCGTCAAGGCGTGGACGGAGTTTGCCAACTCGATCCGCAACGACTCACGCACGCCGCGCAAGCTGCGCGAGATCATGATCCTGCGCACCGCGCAGCTCGCGCATTCCGAGTACGAGTGGGCGCAGCACCTGAAGATGGCGCGCAAGGCGGACGTCACCGAGCCGCAGATCGCCGATCTCCAAAACTGGCGCAGCTCGAGGCAGTTCGACGCAACAGAGCGCGCCGCGCTCGCGCTCACCGAGGCGGTGGTAGCTTGCAACGTCACCGACGAAATCTATGCCGAGGCCTCGAAGCACTTCGGTCATCAGGACTACGTCGAGCTGGTGGTGACGGCCGCGTTCTACTGCATGGTGCCGCGGGTGCTTGATGCGCTGCGCGTCGAGCACGACGAGGACATCCGCGAGTACGCCCTGCGGCTACCGTGAATGCATTGCGCGACGCCTCGCCCCCTGAGCGACTGACATCGTGAACGCTCCGACGCAACGCAGCTACCGCTATTACGAGTTCGTGATGGCGGCGTTCGTCACGGTGCTGATCTGCTCCAACCTGATCGGCCCGGCAAAGATCGTGCAGTTCGACGCGCCGCTGCTCGGCAAGCTTACTTTCGGCGCGGCGGTGCTGTTTTTCCCGATCTCGTACGTCTTCGGCGACATTCTCACCGAGGTCTACGGCTATGCGCGCGCGCGCCGCGTGATCTGGGCAGGATTCGCAGGCCTGGGCTTCGCCTCGTTCATGGCCGCGGTGGTGGTCGGGTTGCCGCCGGCACCGTTCTGGCCGCATCAAAGCGCTTACGAGATCGCCTTCGGCATGACCTGGCGCATCGCCGCCGCGTCGATGTTCGCGTATTTCTGCGGTGAGTTTGTCAATTCCTACGTGCTTGCCAGGATGAAGCTGTTCACGAAAGGGCGCTGGCTCTGGACGCGCACCATCGGCTCGACGATCTGCGGCGAGGCGGTGGACTCGGCGCTCTTTTACCCGCTCGCGTTCTACGGCGCCGGGATCATCCCGGACGACAAGCTGCCGCTCGTGATGCTCTCGCAGTTCGTCGCCAAGGTCATGGTCGAAGTGCTGCTCACGCCCGTGACCTACAAGATCGTCGGGTTCCTCAAGCGCGCCGAAAATGAGGATTATTACGACCGGCGCACCGACTTTAACCCGTTCACGCTCAGGGCCTGAGGGCGCTCGCTGTGAGATTGTGCAAATGCCCGCATTTCCGTGCATTTTGCAATGGCCCGGCAGGTCCGCCCCACCTAAAGTGCGGGAGTGAACGCGTTCTCGAGCATGGTCGAATCCAACCTGGCGCGCGTCCCGGTCCTCGGCGAACTTCTCGTTCGCGCCGGCTGGGTGTCTCAGGCCAAGCTTGACGAAGCGCTTGCACGGCAGGCCTCGCGCAACCTCCGGCTTGGCGAAATCCTGGTCGAGATGGGCGTGCTCGATCATGATGATCTGCAAGCGGTTCTCGACTTTCAGCAGGACATTCGGCTAAATCGGCACGCGAAGTTTGCTGCGCTGCTAGGTAACCGGCTGGGCACGCTGCTGCTACGGTCTGCGTTTATCACGCAGAAGCAGCTGGATCGTGCCATGCGCGAGCACGAGACAAAGGGGGGGCTGCTCGGCGAAATTCTCGTTCGCCAGGGGGCGCTTGCGCCTGAAACGCTGCAGGGCGCGCTGAGTTTCCAGCGCCGGCTCGCTGCCGAGGGCCCGACCCAGTTCTCGCTCGGCCGCATGCTGGTGCAAGCGGGCGCGATCAGCGAGGCGTCGCTGGCGACGGCGGTCGCGCACCAGCGCGCCACCGGCCGTCGGCTCGGCGAGGTCCTGCTCGAGCGCGAAATCCTCTCCGAGGACGTCCTGCGGCGCGTCCTCACGCGCCAGCGAAAGCTGATCGCGCTTGCGGCCACCAGCCTCGCCATCACCGGAGGCATGCTGCCGACCCAGAGCGCCGCTGGCGACACGATGCAACTCAACATCCGGGCGAACGTGCTCGAGCACACCTCGATCAGCCGGCTCAGTGTTCCGAGTTCGCTCGCGGTGAGCGCGCAGGACGTCGCCCGCGGCTATGTCGAAGTCGACGAACCGGTGACGATCGACGTGCGCACCAACAGCCAGGCCGGGGTAATCCTGGGCTTTAGCGTGCGCTCGCCGATGGTGCGCTCGGTGACCTTGAACGGTGCCGGCAACGGTGTCGCGGTGTCCGAGGCGGGCGCAAACCTGAATGTCGCCAAGCAAGGCAAGGGATTGAGCACGCAATCGCTTACCTTGCGCGTGCGCGTCGAGCTCGCGCCGGACGCGCAGCCGGGTACGCTCGCCTGGCCGCTCGCGGTGTTCCTCGCGCCCGCCTGATGCGCTGCGCGCCGAACCGGCGCGGCGGTGCCTAGAAGATAATCGTGATTGCGATCGCGTCGGCGTAGTTGCCGACCAACACGTCCTGCCCCGCGGGCATGCGCCCGTAGATGGTCGGCAGCCAGG
>Ga0214471_10002966_pt1 | contig 13187 bp, 15 predicted proteins | sample RVTome_5_FD_207665 | JGI IMG/M metagenome (GOLD analysis project Ga0214471, IMG submission 207665) | Soil microbial communities from uranium-contaminated site in the Upper Colorado River Basin, Wyoming, United States - RVT142D155 | ecosystem: Environmental > Terrestrial > Soil > Contaminated >...
GTTTCCCGGCGGCCTGGCCGAGCGGATCGCCGACGAGACGGGCGTGCAAGTGGTCTCCGACCTGTACAGCGACTCCGTGGGACCGGCGCCGCAGGACAGCTATGAGGCGATCATTCGGTGGGACGTTGAGCGCATCGCCGCTGCCCTGCAAGAATGATCCGATGACGGCCGGAACTCACCTGAGCGTGCCGCCCGACGGGCAGGCCGTGTCGGCGGGGAAGGCCGGGCCAACCGTCGTCTCGCTGCGTGACGTGTCGGCCTCCTACGGGGAGACACCCGCCGTGGAGCACGTCTCGCTGGAGGTGAGCGCCGGCTCTCTGGTGGCGGTGGTAGGGCCCAACGGAGCGGGCAAGAGCACCCTGCTCAAGCTGATGGCTGGCCTCCTCAAGCCCTGGCGGGGAGAGGTCCGCGTCTTCGGGCAGCCTCCCGGCCAGGTCGGGCGCCGGATCGCGTACGTCCCCCAGGCCGAGCTGGTCGACTGGCACTTCCCGGTGGCGGTCGACCAGGTCGTCATGATGGGCCGCTACCCGCTGCTCGGCCCGTTTCGCCGGCCTGGGCGCCAGGACGCCCTCGCCGTGCGCGAGGCGCTGGCAAAGGTACGGATGACCGATGTCGCCGATCGACAGATCGGTTCCCTGTCAGGTGGCCAGCGACGGCGCGTCTTCCTGGCCCGCGCCCTCGCCTCGGACGCCGAACTGTTCCTGCTCGACGAGCCGGTGACCGCGATCGACGCCACCACCCAGGACGAGATCATGGACCTGCTCCGGGACGAGGCGGGCCGTGGCCGCACGGTGATCGCCTCGACCCACGACCTCGCGTGTGCGGCGCAGTGCTTCCAGCGAGTGGTGGCCGTGAATCGGACGATCGTGGCCGACGGCCCGGCCTCGATCGCGCTCGACACCGAGGTGCTGGCTCGGGCCTACGGCGGCCACCTGCTGATGCTCGAGGGCGGCCGCGTGATCCTGGACGACGCCCATCACCACGACGAACCGCCCGCGCAGGAGCGCCACTTCCACGAAGGCGAGCGCGAGTAGCCATGGACCTCCTCCTCGAGCCGCTTCAGTACGACATCTTCCTGCGCTCGTTGCTGGCGGTCGTGATGGTCGGCGCGGTCTGCGCTCTGGTGGGCACCTTCGTCGTGCTTCGCGGCCTGGCGTTCATCGGCGACGCCGTCAGCCATGCCGCGTTTCCTGGGGTGGTGGTGGCCTATCTCGTCGGCGCGCCCTACTACGTCGGGGCTGCGGTGGCGGCCGTGGCTACCTCGCTGGCCATCAGCTTCGTCACACGGCGCGCCCAGCTGCGGGCGGACACCACCATCGGCGTCCTGTTCGCCGGCATGTTCTCGCTCGGCATCTTCCTGTACAGCACGATCCAAGGCTACGTCGGCGACCTCTTCGCCTTCCTGGTCGGCAACGTGCTCGCGATCAGCGCGGCGGACCTGATCGGCCTGACGGTGCTGGGGACCGGCATGCTGGTCACCATCGGGATCCTGTGGAAGGAGCTGCTGTACGCAACCTTTGATCCGCTGGGAGCGGCCGCCTCCGGCCTGCCGGTCGAACGACTCGAGTACCTGTTCCTGGCGCTGGTGGCGCTGGCCATCGTTGTCAGCCTGCAGGCGGTGGGGATCGTGCTGGTGGTGGCGATGCTGGTGACGCCACCCGCCGCGGCACAGCTGCTGACCGTCCGATTCGGGCGGCTGGTGGCCTTGGCCATCGGGATCGCCATCGGCGCATCGGTCCTGGGCCTATACCTCAGCTTCTGGCTGGACGTCGCCAGTGGGGCGACCATCGTGCTCGTACAGACCGCCGTGTTCGTGCTGGCGCTGGTCGCCGGCCCGCGGCGCGGCCTGCTCGCGCGGCGGCGGCCACCCGTCGAGGCACGGCGCGCACCGCTGGGGGCGGCGGAGTGAGCGCCATCATCGCAGCACGGCTGCGGGCGGTCGGCGAGCGCGTGACACCACAACGCCTGCAGGTGGCCGATGCGCTGGCCGCCGCAGGCCGCCAGCTGACCGCCCAGGAGCTGTGGGAGCGACTGCGCCGGCGCGAGCCAGCCATCGGACGCGCCACCGTCTTTCGCACCGTCGAGGCGCTGGTGGACGCCGGCGTGGCGCGGCGCCTGGAGCTGGAGAACCACGTCTACGGCTACGTCGCCTGCCAGCCAGAGCACCACCACCACCTGGCCTGCAGCGTCTGCGGGCGAGTCGAGGAGATCGGTGAGGCCTACATCCGCCCCGTCGCGGAGCGGGTGGCCGCGGACACCGGCTTCCAGATCGATGACGCGCGGCTCGACTTCTACGGTCGCTGCGCGCGCTGCCTGGCGGCGGAGGCCTGAGCTAGGCGGATGCCCCCGCACCGGCGCGCGACGCGCGCTCCGGCTGGCCGCTGCTCGCGCCGGACGCCGCCACGTCCACCGGCATGGCGACGGGGCCATCGGTCCTGGCCGGGCGGGCGTAGCCGTTGGGGTGAACCAGGCGCCAGCCCCAGGCGTCGGCCAGCATCTCCTCCAGCTTGGAGTGCTGCGGCTGCCAGCCGAGCTCACGGCGCGCTCGGCGGGAGGAGGCGACCAGGACGGGTGGGTCGCCGAGGCGCCGCTTCACGACCCGGGCCGGGATGGCGCGCCCGGTGACCTTGCGCGCCGCCTCCACTACTTCACGGACGCTGAAGCCGGCCGCCGAGCCGAGGTTGTAGACCTCCAGCGAAGGATCCGTATCGCCCGTCGCCTCGAGCGCAAGGAGGTGTCCGGCGGCCAGGTCGCGGACGTGGATGAAGTCGCGGATGCAGGTGCCGTCCGGGGTTGAGTAGTCCTGGCCGAAGATCTGGACGTGGCTCGCCTCGCCGGCCGCTACCCGCAGGACGAGCGGCATCAGGTGAGTCTCGGGCTCGTGATCCTCGCCGTTGCGGCCGGTCGCGCCGGCGACGTTGAAGTAGCGCAGGCTGATGGCCCGGAAGTCGTGCGCGGCCGCGAACCAGCGCATGGCGCCCTCGAAGGCCAGCTTGGTGGCGCCGTACGGGTTGATCGGCTCGGTGCGGTCGGCCTCCGCGATCGGCACCCGCCGGGGCTCACCGTAAACAGCGGCGGTCGAGGAGTAGACGAGCCGCGTGACGCCGGTGTCGCGCATCGCCTCGAGCATCGCCACCCCGCCGGAGACGTTGTGGCGGTAGTAGAGGGCCGGGTCGTCCATGCTCTCGCCGACCAGCGACTTGGCGGCGCAGTGCAGCACCGCCTCGATGCGCTCCTCGCGCAGCACCGAAGCCAGTCGGGCGCGGTCCTGGATCGTGCCGCGCACCAGGCGGGCGGGCTTGGAGACAGCCGCCGCGTGCCCGGTGGAGAGGTCGTCGAAGACGGTCACCTCGTGTCCGGCCTCCACGAAGGCCTCGACGCTGGTGGAGCCCACGTAGCCGGCGCCGCCGACGACCAGGATGCGCAATCCTCGACCTCCTCAGCGACCTTCGCTCAGCCGGCCCGCGACCCGACCGCGCGCCCCCGTGGCGCGCTGGAGACGCTGACCGGCATCGGGGCCGACCCTGTCCCGGAGGCGGGCGCAAACGACTCGCCGGCTCCCTGCGCCAGCTCCGGGCTGAAGGACGCGGAGATGAGCGATGCGCCGGCCGAGGCCGCGGCGCGCACGTCGGCCAGGGTCCGGAAGCGGCCGGAGGCCTTGACCTGGACGCGGGGCCCGACGCTGTCGCGCAGCACGCCGGTGCGCTGAACGGTACGACGGGCTGGAGCCTCGCCGGGAGACGTCACCACGTAGTCAGCGCCGGCCCGCTCGGCGAGGCGGCAGGCCTTGCGCAGCAGGTCGCCGTCGAGCGGCTCGGCCTCGACGATCACCCCCACCACGGCCAGCGCGGAGTGCGCCATGTCGATCACGGCCAGCATGTCGTTGTAGACGACCTCGTCCTCGCCGGAGACGAGGGCCCCGCCGTTCAGGACGAAGTCGATCTGGTTCGCCCCCTGCTCCAGCGCCTTGCTGGCCTCGAAGGCCTTCACGGCCAGGATCTGGCCACCGTGTGGATAGCCGACCACCGTGCCGAGTCGCTGCCGCGAGCGGCCGAGCGCGCGCTTCGCGGCCTTCACCAGCCAGGGACTGACCGTGATGGCGGCGCAGTCGTGCTCAAGGGCCAGGGCCACCGCCGCCTCGAGCTCGGCGAGCGACGCGTTCGGTCGCGTCAACCGGTGTTCGAGCCGCACAACTCGACGCCCGATGGCGGTCATCGCGGGGTGGGAACCTCCCTGGTGGGCCGGGCTCGGGATGGGCACGACCGGCACGCTGTCTGGACGGCCGATTGTAGCAGCGCCCTAGCCCGATGCTCCCGCCTTGTCCCTGGCTTGGCGGTGCGTCCGGTCACCGGCGACCGGCTCGGACATCCAGCCACGCGCCAGCTCGACCAGCCGCTCCCGCCGGTTGAGAGTCGGGTCGTCAAGGACGGCCTCCACCAGCCGGTCGAGGAGGTTGCCGACGAGCGGGCCTGGCTCGATGCCGAGCGCCTCGGTCAGATCGTGGCCGTCGACCGCCAGCTGGCCCGCTTCCAGTGGATCGTCGGCGAGCACGCGCGCCACCCGGACGCGGAGCTCGGGCAGGCCGCCGCGGGTCGGCTCTCGCGCGCCGCTCGCCACGTTGTCGGCCTCGCGCAGCGCGAACAGGCCATCGACCAGGTCGCGCCCGACGCGTTTGACGAAGCGGCGCACCGCAGCATCGGTCCAGGCTTGGGTGTAGGCGAACATGTGATGCCGCACCAGCCGCGTGACCCGCGCGATCTCGGCGCGCGGCGAGCGCAGTCGCCGCATCACCGCCTCGGCGAGCGCGGCGCCGTCGCGCTCGTGCCCGATGAAGTGGCCGTCTCCAAGCGTCGTCGCCTTGCCGAGATCGTGGAGCAGCCCGGCAAGGCGCAGCACGTGGTCGTCGGCGGGGAGGGCGTCGGCGGCCCGCAGCGAATGGTCGAGGGCGTCACCGGGCAGCGCCTTGGCCTGGGGCACCCCGCGCAGGGCAGCCAGCTCCGGCAGCAGCACCGCCAGCAGCCCGAGCCGCTCCATCAGCAGCAGCGCCCGCGAGGGCGGAGCCGAGCCGGCCAGGATGCGGAGCAGCTCGTCGCGGACTCGCTCGCCGGAGAGCCCCGCCGTGGCGCCTGCGTGGCGCTCGATCGCGGCCTCGGTCGCCGGATCGAGGCGCAGGTCGAAGCGGGTCGCGAAGCGCACCGCGCGCACCAGGCGCAGGGCGTCCTCCTCCAGGCGAGCATCGGGGTCCCCGACCGCGCGCAGCATGCCGGCTGCCAGGTCGGCCGCGCCGCCGTGCGGGTCGACCAGGCGGCCCTGGCCGGCCGCCAGATCGGTCGGCAACCAGGCCATGGCGTTGATCGTGAAGTCACGGCGCGCCAGGTCCTCGACCAGCGAGCCGCCCCAGCGGACGTGGTCGGGACGACGGCGATCGCGATAGCCACCCTCGACTCGATAGGTGGTCACCTCCACGGAAGGCCCGTCATCATTTGCCAGCACGGTCACCGTGCCGAAGGCGTTCTGCCACGCGGCGCCGGGAAAGCGTTCTGCCACCGCCTCGGGAGGAGCGGAGGTTGCCACGTCCCAGTCGACCGGTTGCTCGCCCCGGACCAGGTCGCGCACGCAACCGCCGACCATGGCGGCCTCGGCGTTCATCTCGGCGAGGCCGGCAAGGACGGCGGCCACTGACGCGGGAAGCTGGATGGCGAGCGGCGCGCCGTCGCGCATCGATGATCGGTGGTCGGCGCGCGTCAGGACCGCGACGCCGGCGAGGCCTCGAGGAAGAGATAGGTCCGCCACGCGTCGTTGCGCTCGTCGGCCAGGTACGAGCCATACAGGTAGCGGGCGTCCGCCCGCGGGGCGCGCGGCTCGCGCTGCAGCCACATGCGAGCTTCCGACAGCGTCTTGCTCCCCTTGCGGTGGTTGCAGGTTCGGCACGCGGCCACGAGGTTCTCCCATTCGTGGTGCCCGCCGCGGTGCTTGGGAACCACGTGGTCGATGGTCAGGTCTCGGCTCACCGTGCCGCAGTACTGGCAGGTGTGGCGGTCCCGCGCGAAGACCTCGCGCCGAGACAGCTTGACCCGCGGCTGCGGGCGCTTGACGTGGTACTGGAGGCGAATGACCGATGGTGCACGGATCGCCAGGGTCGGGGTGTGGATCACCTGGTGGTTGCGCGCCAGCAGCTCCGCCTTCTCATTGCCGAGCAGCCGGAATGCGCGCCTGATGTCGCAGACGTTGAGCGGCTCATAGTTCTGGTTCAGGACCAGGACGGGTGCGTTGATCATCGGTCAGCCTCAGCGCGATCATAACGGACATCGCAATTGACCTTCGCGGGCCGAACGTCTCGGTTGGGAGCGATGAGGACCACGAGTAGAATGCGCAGCGTTATGGCCACGATCGAAACCAGCACCTGGACGACCAAGGTCGGCCTGGCGCGCATGCTCTCCGGCGGGGTGATCATGGACGTCGTCACCGCCGATCACGCCCGCATCGCCGAGGAGGCGGGCGCCGTGGCGGTGATGGCGCTCGAGCGCGTCCCGTCGGACATCCGCAAGTTCGGCGGCGTGGCGCGCATGAGCGACCCGAAGCTGATCGAGGAGATCAAGGCCGCGGTCAGCATCCCGGTCATGGCCAAGTGCCGGATCGGGCACATCGCCGAGGCGCAGATCCTCCAGCAGCTGGCGGTCGACTTCATCGACGAGTCCGAGGTGCTGACCCCCGCCGACGAGGAGCACCACATCGACAAGCACCTGTTCAAGGTGCCTTTCGTGTGCGGCTGCCGCGACCTGGGGGAGGCGCTGCGCCGGATCGGCGAGGGAGCGGCGATGATCCGGACCAAGGGCGAGGCCGGGACGGGCAACATCGTGGAGGCGGTGCGCCACATGCGCGCCGTGATGAAGGGCATCCGGGAGCTGTCCGGGATGCGCCCCGACGAGCTCTTCGCCGCCGCCAAGGAGCTGCGCGCGCCGATCGAGGTCGTGCAGCGGACGGCAGCCCTGGGTGAGCTGCCGGTCCCGAACTTCTCGGCCGGCGGGGTTGCCACGCCCGCCGACGCGTCGCTCATGCGCCAGCTCGGCGCCCAGGCGGTCTTCGTGGGAAGCGGCATCTTCAAGAGCGAGCAGCCGGAGCGCGTGGCACGGGCCATCGTGCTGGCGACGACCCACTACGACAACCCGGAGATCCTGGCCGAGGTGAGCGCCGGGCTGGGCGAGCCGATGCGCGGCCTGGACCTCTCCGAGATCCCGGCGGAGGAACGCCTGGCCGTTCGCGGCTGGTAGGCGAGGAAGGACCGATGGCGCAGCCGGCGCCGTCAGCGCCCCCAGAGCGGAGGACGGAGCGGTCCGCTGCGCGGCGTGGCCGCGCCCGGATCGGGGTGCTGGCGGTGCAGGGCGCCGTGCGCGAGCACCTGCAGGCGATCCGCGAGATCGGCGCCGAGCCGGTCACCGTGCGGCTTCCCGGCGACTTCGAGGGGCTCGACGCCCTCATCCTGCCCGGCGGCGAATCGACGACCATGCGGAGGTTCATCGAGCGCTACGGGCTGCGGGACCCGATCCTGGCCATGGCCGGGCGCGGCGCGCCGATGCTCGGCACCTGCGCGGGCATGATCCTGCTCGCCGGCCGGCTGACCGATGGCGACGAGCCGGTGCTCGGGCTGCTGGACGTGTCCGTCGAGCGCAACGCCTACGGCCGTCAGCTCGACTCGTATGAGGCGGACGTAGACCTCCCGGCTATCGGTGACGAGCCCCTGCACGGGGTCTTCATCCGCGCCCCGGTGGTCGTGGAAGCAGGACCCAGCGTCGAGGTCCTGGCGCGCGACGCCGAGGGTCGGATCATCGCCGTCCGGCAGGGCAAGGTGCTGGCCACCGCCTTCCACCCGGAGCTCACCGGCGACCGGCGGCTGCATCGGCTCCTGCTCGAGCTGGTGGAGCCCGCGTCATGACGCGCACCGCGGGCGCGATCCGCCCCGCCCGGCTGAGCGACCGACAGGCGCTCACCGACCTGTCGCGCCGCGTCCACGACTCGGCCGACAGCTACCGCCGTTCGCTCGGCGTGCCCGCGCCGCTGGCCACTCGCCCGCGGATCAGCCTCTCGACCCTCATCCCGTCGTGGCTCCCGTTGCGGGCACCATCGGTCCACCTGGTGGCCGATGCCGAGGGTGAGCTGGTGGGCAGCTGCCGAGCGATCGAGGAGCCTCGGCGCGACGACTGGGTGATCACCGAGCTGGACGCGGCGGATGGGCCGATGGCGGCCGAGGTCCGCTACGCGCTGCTCCAGGCCCTGGTCAACGAGGCGTCCCAGCACGCGGTCGGCCGCTTCCACGCAGCCTGCTCTGACGTACGGGACAACCTGGAGCTGTTCGGGCAGCTGAGCTTCATGGCCTATGCGCAGGAGGAGATCCTCTACCGCCCACCGGAGCCGACGCGCGGCCCGCGCTCGTGGATGCGCAGCCTCCTGGCGCGCGAGGGTGCCGTCCTGAGCCGGTCGGCGGTCCCGTCGGAGGATGGCGCCACGCCCGCTCTCCAGTCCGCCGGAGCGCCCGATGCCTGGCATCTCTTCGACCTGTGGGCGCACGCCACGCCGCCGGCCATCGCCAGGCTGGAGGGCTACTCCGCGGCCGACTGGGAGGGGGTCGGCCACGAGGGGATCGTGCCGCGCAGCAGCCTGAACCCCCTGCTGCACTTCTCGGCTGTCAACGCCTGGTTCCTGCCCCATGAGCAGCGGGCCGGTGGCTTCGCGCAGCACGGTGCCTGTCGCGAGGGGCCGCATTACCTCCGCTTCCTGGTTCGCGATGGGTCGGACGGGGCATCCTTCCTGCGCTCCGTGCTCGGCGCGATGGGCGAGGAGCCGGCGGGTGCAGGAATCCTGTCCCCGGTGCGAACATATGAGTCGACGGGGCTGCGCGCGGCCCGGGCGACCGGCTTCGAGCCGCTCGGCCGGGTGACCCTCCTGGTCCGCGACGTGCGCGCCGCCGTCCGCCAGCCGGCCATGGTGCCGGTGATCTGAGCACACCACCGAGCGCAGGAGCCAAGCCCAAGTGACTCGCCTGGAGATGACCGACGACCTCGACGCGCTGATGGCGGCGCTGCCGCCTGAGATCGTGGCGCGCCTGCGCACCTTCGCCAACCGGGCCGACCTGCTGGAGGTGGTGATGGATCTCGGCCGCCGTCCGGAGGCCCGATTCACGCACGCGGAGGAGGAGCTGCTCGACCGCGAGATCGTCGAGGGCGACATCGCCTATGTGATCGACCACATCGGCGCGTTCGGCGACGATAACCGGGCCGGCATCGAGCGCACGCTGCATCGGATCAGCGCCATCCGCAATCGCGCCGGCAAGGTGGTGGGCCTGACCTGCCGCATCGGTCGGGCGGTCTTCGGCACCATCGACATCATCCGCGACATCGTGGAGGGCGGCCAGAGCGTCCTCCTGCTCGGCCGGCCGGGCGTGGGCAAGACCACCATGCTGCGCGAGGTGGCCCGCGTCCTGGCCGACGACCTGGGAAAGCGCGTGATCGTGGTCGACACCAGCAACGAGATCGCCGGCGACGGCGACATCCCGCACCCCGGCATCGGCGACGCGCGGCGCATGCAGGTCCGCACCCCCACCGAGCAGCACGCGGTGATGATCGAGGGGGTGGAGAACCACATGCCCGAGGTGATCGTCATCGACGAGATCGGGACCGAGCTGGAGGCGGCCGCGGCGCGCACCATCGCCGAGCGCGGCGTGCAGCTGGTCGGCACGGCGCACGGCAACACGCTCGACAACCTGATGCTCAACCCCACCCTCTCCGACCTGGTGGGCGGCATTCAGGCCGTCACCCTGGGGGACGAGGAGGCGCGGCGGCGCGGCACGCAGAAGACGGTGCTCGAGCGCAAGGCGCCGCCCACCTTCGACGTGGTGGTCGAGATCGTGGAGCGCGACAGCGTGACCGTGCACCGCAACGTGGCCGAGACGGTCGACGCGATCCTGCGCGGCCACATGGTGCCGCCCGAATCGCGCTGGCGGGAAGGCGGCGAGCTGAAGGCCGCGACCAAGTACGACTACCGGATCAGCGACACGGCGGCGGGCAACCCCGCCTTCGCCCCCCTGGAACCGTCCGGCAGCTTCGGCGCGTACAGCCGCGGCCGCGGCGGTGCAGGCGCGACCGGGCTGCGGCCCCTGCCGGGTCGCGGCAACGGCGGGCGTGGCTCGCGGGCCCTGCCCGGCGAGCGGCTCTCCGGCGACCGCTTCGAGCCGTCCGACGCCGCCGACCCACGCCGCCATCTCGAGGAGGCGCTGCGCGGCTCAGCCGCATCCGAGGCGAACCTCGTCGACGGGCCGGTCGGCGCCAGCCGGCCGGCCGCGGCCGGGCGGAGCCATCGGCCCATGAACCTCTTCGCCTTCGGCATCAGCCGCAAGCGGCTGGAGCAGTCGGTCCGCGAGCTTGGCCTCCCGGTCACGGTGGCGCGCGAGCTGGACGAGGCCGACGCCGTCGTCACGCTGCGAAACTACTACCGGCGCAAGCCGGCGGCCCTCCGCGACGCGGAGTCGAGCGGCGTCCCGATCTACGTCCTGAAGACCAACACCATCCTGCAGATGGAGAGCCTGCTGGCCAGCCTGTTCGACCTGGAGGCCGATCCGTCCGAGGCGGCTCTGCGCGAGACGGCGGAGGCGATCGGGCTGGTGCAGGCCTCCGGCTCACCGATGGAGCTGGGGCCGCAGAACGCCTACATCCGGCGCCTGCAGCACCAGATGGCGGAGCGCAACAACCTGATGAGCCGTTCCCGCGGCGCGGAGCCGAACCGTCGCGTGGAGCTCATGCCCGATGAGGGGCGCGCGTGGCGGTGACGCCGCGCGGCAAGTTCATCACGCTCGAGGGATCCGAAGGCAGCGGCAAGACGACCGCCGCGCGCCACCTCGGCGAGTGGCTCCGCTCGCGGGGCGAGGCCACGATCGTGACCCGCGAGCCGGGCGGCACCCCGCTCGGCGACGAGGTACGCCGCCTGGTCCTCCATCTCCGGGACGTGAGCGACGATCTCGACCCCCGGGCCGATGCGCTGCTCTACGCCGCCGGCCGCGCGCAGCACACCTCGCGCGTCATCCTGCCCGCGCTCGAGCGCGGCGAGCACGTCGTCTGCGCTCGGTACCTCGACTCGTCGCTGGCGTACCAGGGAGCCGCCTACGGCAACGATCTCGAGGACATGTGGCTGCTCCAGCGCTTCGCCACCTACGACCTGCTGCCGGACCTGACCGTCCTGATCGACGTGCCGGTGGAGGTTGGCCTCGGCCGCAAGCGGCGCGGCGAATGGAACCGCTTCGAGGACACGCAGGGGGTTGCCTTCTTCGAGAAGGTGCGGGGCGCCTACCTCGACCTCGCCTCCGCCGAACCGGAGCGCTACCGGGTGGTCGACGGATCAGGCTCCGTCGACGCCACCGACGAGCTGATTCGCGCGGTTGTCGAGCCGGTCATTTTCGGGCCTCCGTGACGCATATACTCGCCCCGCGTGGCCGCGGCGCCGCCCAAGTCCGCGCCGGCCCGCTACGGAGGTAGACATGCAGCGTCCGACGGGTGTCACCATCATTGCGGTTCTTTCGGCCATCGGCGGCGTCTTCGGCATCCTGGGCGGGCTCGCCCTGGTGGGCTTCGGAGGGGTCATCGCCGCCAGCGGCGTGGCCGGCGGCTTCGCCACGATCGTCGGCCTGCTCCTGCTAGTCTACGGGGCGCTCGCTCTTGCCCTGGCCTATGGCTTCTGGACCCTCAAGCCGTGGGCGTGGACGCTCGGCGTCGGGCTCCAGGGGGCGGGCATCGTGATCAACATCCTCCAATTCCTGAACAACTCCTCCAACGCCGTCAGCACCGTCATCTCGATTGCGATCTCGGCGGCAATCATCTGGTACCTCTACCAGCCGAACGTCAAGGCCGCCTTCGGCCGCGCCTGAGCCCTCTGCCGAGCAGCGTCACAGGCTGCTCGACTGGTGGGCGTAATTGCCACGATATGGCTGAATCGTCGCGGATTGCGCAATGGGTGGGCGGATCCGTCCGAGATCAGGGGCAATATCGCCTTACATGGTGGCCATCCTGGCCGTACCGCCCACCAGTTGAGCATTCGACGGGGCAATGAGATCGGGCAGGGATTTCCGCGCTTGAAGCGAGCGGCTCGCTGCACGGAGTGTGGCGCCGGACGGGTGGCCCTCGGTCGCTCCCCTGCGGCATAATCCGGCCATGAAGCTCGTGACCGCGATCGTGCACAACGAGGACGCCGCGAGCCTCGTCGATGCGCTGCTTGAGCGCGAGTTCCGCGCGACGAGGCTGCACTCCTCCGGCGGCTTCCTGAAGCAGGGCAACGCCACGATCCTGGTGGGGGTCGAGGACGACCAGGTGGACGCCGTGCTCGAGATCGTCAGCGCCAACTGCCATTCGCGCCAGCAGTTCGTGAACCCGATGCCCCCGATCATGGAGCCGGGCGAGTTCTACATGCCGTATCCGGTCGAGGTCGAGGTCGGCGGCGCCACGGTCTTCGTCCTGCCGGTCGAGCGCTTCGAGCGCCTGTAGACCGATGGGCGGGCCGGCGTGGCTCGGCCCGCTGGAGCAGCGCGCGCCGGACGTGGTCGCCTGCTGGCTGGTGGCGGATCAGCTGCGCCCCCTTCGTCGCGAGCTTCGCCACCGAGCCGGACCCGGCACGGCCGCTGCGGTGCTCGCGCAGCAAGAGGCTGTGGCCGATGCGCTCGAGGCCGTGCTGCGCTCGATGCCGCCCGAGCTGCTGCACGCCCCCGGCGGCGAGGAGGATTGGAACGTGGCGCAGGCCTTTGCCCACGCGACCGGCTCGCGGCGCTGGCTGGTCCACGCCGCCGCCCTGTCCGCCCGCGGGGAGTGGCCGGCCGACGCGCCGCCTCGCGTCCGCCCCGGCGTCCCCGGGGCGGCTGACGCCGACCTCGAGTCGCTGCTCACCCTGCTCGACAAGAGCCGCCGCTCGATGGCCAACTCGGCGGCCGCGATCGCCGGCCACGAGGCCGACCGCTGCCCGCTCGACCATCCGCTGATCGGCAGGCTGCGATGCGGCGAGTGGCTGCTCTTCGCCGGCGTTCACGACGTGATGCACCTCGAGCAGCTGCACCGACTGGCCGGCGATGCCTGAGCGCCCACCGTCCGGGGCGGCGGCGCTGATCCTGGTCGTCGATCCGGCCGGCGGCGAATCGGACGCTCCTGCCGCCGGGT
>Ga0214471_10002968_pt1 | contig 13181 bp, 10 predicted proteins | sample RVTome_5_FD_207665 | JGI IMG/M metagenome (GOLD analysis project Ga0214471, IMG submission 207665) | Soil microbial communities from uranium-contaminated site in the Upper Colorado River Basin, Wyoming, United States - RVT142D155 | ecosystem: Environmental > Terrestrial > Soil > Contaminated >...
CGGCGTGAAGTATTTGCTGGTCGTGAGACGCAGCGCGCTGCCGTCCTTCAGCGGAAAGATCGTCTGCACGGAGGCTTTGCCGTGCGACTTCATGCCCATGATGACGGCCCGGTGGTGGTCCTGCAGCGCGCCGGCGACGATCTCCGACGCGGAGGCCGAGCCCTGGTTGATCAGCACGACGAGCGGTATCGCGTTCAGCGGACCGGTCGATCGCGCGCGCAGCTCGAGGTTCTGGTTCCGCAGCCGTCCCCGTGTGGAGACGATCAGCTGGTTGCGCTTCAGGAAGAATTCCGCCACGGAACGGGAGACGTCCAGCAGCCCGCCCGGGTTGTTCCTGAGATCCAGCACGAGGCTGTCCATCTCCGTCTTCCGCAGCTCCTCAATGGCCGAGCGGAGATCGTCCGGCGTGTTCTCCCGGAAATCGGAAATCCGGATGTAGCCGATCCGATCGCCCACCATGCGCGCAGCCGGGATGCTGTCGATCTTGATGATGTCGCGGGTGATGGCGAATTCCTTGAGCTCATTGTCGCCTTCGCGCAGGACGACCAGCTCGACCTGCGTGCCCGGCCGCCCGCGCAGCTTCTTGACGGCCTCCAACAGCGTGATGCCGCGGGTCAGCTCCCCGTCGATCTTGACGATCCGGTCGCCCGCAGCCAGGCCCGCCTGGTGGGCCGGGGTGCCGTCGATCGGCGAGATGATGGTGAGCAGCTCGTCCTTGATGGTGATTTCGATTCCGAGCCCCCCGAACTCCCCTTCGGTGTCGACCTTGAGCTCGTTGTAGCTGTCCGGGTCGAGAAACTGGCTGTGCGGGTCCAGGGTGGCCAGCATCCCCTTGATCGCGCCGTAGATGAGCGGCTGGGCTTCGGGCTCTTCCACGTAATCCGAGCGGACGATGGCCAGCGCATGCTCGAAGAGCTCCAACTCCTTATAGTAGTCGTCGTCCGTACCCGGCAGCCCCTGCCTGGCCTCGAGGCCTGCCAGGTGCGGAACGAGCACGACGCCCCCGAAGATGACTGCGAGGAGCCCGACGCGCGCCGCCCGCCCGAACGGGCGAGGCGACTCCGGCGCAGCATGGTCACGCCGCCGGAGCGCCTGCCCGCGCCATCCGATCCGCTTCGACGTCCGCTCGTTCATGCCGTTCCTCTCCGTCCTAAAGCCCATCCCCAAACCTCCCGTACCCTGCGCTGGGCCGAGATGCGAGCTCGGCAAGGCGCGAGGAGCGTAGCGTACCAGGAATCCTGGTACGCGAGCGATGAGTCCCTCGACTTCGCTCGGGACTCGTGCTGAGCGAAGTCGATGCACGAGCAACGACGCTGAGCGACGCAGATCGGCCCAGCCTATTGTCCAACCGTGGGTTGCGGCGGCATGACGCTCGCAACGCGGGTACGCGAAGTGCAGGGAGGGGCTCTACGCCGACCCGCCCAGCCGACGGCGCAAGGCCTCGGTCAATTGCGTCGGGTTGGCCGTGCCCTGAGATTGCTTCATCCCCTGCCCCACCAGATACATCAACGCCGTGAGTTTGCCCTTCGCGTACTCATCCGCCGCGCCGGGATGCGCGGCGATGACGCGCGCGGCCAGCGCGTCGAGCTCGGCCGTATCCACCACCTGGCGAAGGCCGCCTTCGGCGACCAGCGTGTTCGGATCCACCTCCCGCTCCAGCATCTGGACGAACACCTCCTTCGCCATCTTGCCGGAGATCGTGCCGTCCTCGATCAATTGTACCAGATGCCCGAACCATTCGCCCGGAAGCTTTATCGACTCGAGCGGCGCCTGCTTCGCGTTGAGATAGGCCAAGAAATCGCCCATGATCCAGTTGGCCACCGGCTTGGGGGGCGCGTTCGCGCCGCGCACGGCGTCCTCGAACAAACGCCCGAGCGCCCAGGTCTGGGTGAGCACGCGCGCGTCGTATTCGGAGAGGCCGTAGGCCTCGCAGAACCGCCGCCGCCGCGCCGCGGGAAGCTCTGGCAGCTGCCCGCCCGCCGCCTCCACCATCGCGGGCTCGATGACGAACGGCACGAGGTCCGGCTCCGGAAAATAGCGGTAGTCGGCCGCCTCCTCCTTGCTCCGCATGGGTTCGGTCACCTGCCGCTTCGCGTCCCAGAGCCGCGTGTCCTGGACGATCCGCTCTCCGCGCTCCAGACACTGCCGCTGCCGCGCCTCTTCGTACTCCAGCGCCAATTTCACCGCCCGGAACGAGTTGAGATTCTTGATCTCCACCTTGACGCCCAGCTCCTCGCGGCCCGCGGGGCGCAGCGACACGTTGGTGTCGCAGCGGAGGCTCCCCTCCTCCATGTTGCACGTGGACACGCCGAGGTATCCGACGGTGGTCTTCAGCTCCGTCAGGTATTCATACGCCTCCTCGGCGGAGCGCACATCGGGCTCGCTCACGATCTCGAGCAGCGGAATGCCGGCGCGGTTGAAGTCCACGTAGGTCTCCGTGGGACTCGCCTCATGGAGCAGTTTCCCCGCGTCCTCTTCAAGATGGATCCGCCGGATCCGGATGCGGCGGGGCTCCCCGCCCACCTCCACATCCAGGTGTCCGTGCTGCGCGAGCGGCTGGTCGTACTGCGAGATCTGGTAGTTCTTCGGCAGGTCAGGGTAAAAATACTGCTTGCGGTCGAACTTCATGATCCGCGCCAGCTCGCACCCGAACGCGAGCGCCACTTTGATGCCCCATGCGAACGCCCGTGCGTTGAGTACCGGCAGGGCGCCCGGCAGTCCGAGGCAGACGGGGCAGGTCTGGCTGTTCGGGGGGGCGCCGAACGCGGTCGGGCAGCCGCAGAAGAGCTTCGTGTCGGTCGAGAACTGCAGGTGGACTTCCAGCCCGACCACCGGTTCGAGTGTCATCGCGGCGTCTCCGCCTGCGCGAACGCCCGCCGCCGGGCGGGCCAGTCCGTCGCGTCTTCGAACGCGCGCGCCACCCGCAGCAGCCGGCCTTCCTCGAACGGCCGTCCGATGAGCTGCAGCCCGATGGGCAGGCCCTCCGCCCTGCTCGTGCCGCAGCACACCGACAAGGCCGGCACACCCGCCAGATTGGCCGCGATGGTGAACACATCGGAGAGGTACATCTGGAGCGGATCGTGCAGCTTCTCGCCGAACCGGAACGCGGGCGTGGGCGCCGTCGGCATGACGATGACGTCGCAGCGGCGGAACGCGTCCTCGAAGTCCCGCCGGATGAGCGTGCGCACTTTCATCGCCTGCAGGTAATACGCGTCATAATACCCCTGCGAGAGGACGTAGGTCCCCAGGAGGATGCGCCGTTTCGCCTCGGCGCCGAAGCCCTCCGTCCTCGTGTTCACGGACATCTCCAGCACCGACGGCCCGGCGCGGCGCAGTCCGAACTGCACACCGTCGTACCGCGCCAGGTTCGAGCTCGCCTCGGCAGTCGCCACGACGTAATACGTCGCGACGGACTTGTCGAGACGCGGCAGGCCGACTGCCTCCGTCTTCATGCCGAGCCCCCGCAGCACGCCGACGGCCTCATCGACGGCGGTCCGCACATCCGCGTGAAGGCCGCCCTCGGCTTCCGGCAGGGCCGGAATGCCGATCCGCATCCCGGCGATGTCGCCGTCGAGCTCGCGCTCATAGTCCGGCACGGCGGTCGGCGCGGACGTCGAGTCCCGTTCGTCATGGCCGGCGATGACCGACAGCAGCACGGCGGCGTCCCTGGCGTCTTTCGTCAGCGGGCCGATCTGATCCAGCGAGGACGCGAACGCCACGAGGCCGTAGCGGGACACCCGGCCATACGTCGGTTTCAGCCCGACGACGCCGCAGAACGCGGCGGGCTGCCGGATCGAGCCTCCGGTGTCGCTCCCCAGCGCGGCGATGGCCACATCGGCGGCGACGGCCGCGGCCGAGCCGCCGCTTGAGCCGCCGGGAACCCGGTCGAGCGCCGGCGAACGCGGGTTGCGCGCGGCTCCGAATGCGGAGTTTTCCGTCGAGGAGCCGAACGCGAACTCGTCCATGTTGGCCCGCGGGACGATGACGGCGCCCTCCGCGCGCAGCCGCTCGATCACCGTGGCGTCGTACGGCGGGCGGAAGCCCTCGAGGATGCGGGAGGCGCACGAGACCGGCTCCCCCGCCACGCAGATGTTGGACTTCACCGTAATCGGCACGCCGCGCAGCCGGCCGCCGGGATGATCCCGCCACTGCCGGTCGAGCTCGCCGCGCAGGCGCTCGGGTTCGCAGCCGAGGTAGACGTTGAGCGCGGGGTTGCGGCGCTCGATGCGCGCCAGCAAATCCTCGAGCGCCTCGCTCGGCGAGCACGTGCCGGCGCGAAGGCGATCGCGCAGCTCATGCAGCGTCAAGTCTGCGGGGCCTGGCGTTCGGGAGGCCGGCGCGGCGGGCATGCTCACGCGTCGATCACTTTGGGGACCGCGACGAACGACTGATGCGCCACCGGCGCGATCGCCGTGACGGCCTTCGGGTCGAGCGAGGGCCTGCGCCGGTCTTCGCGAAGGACGTTCGAGAGCGACAGGACGTGGCTGGTCGGCTCCACCCCGGCAGTCGGAACCTGCTGCAGCTGGCGCACATAGTCAAGAATCGTGCCCAGCTGCCCCGACAACTCCGCCGACGCCTGTCCCTCGACTCGGAGCCTGGCGAGCATGGCGACCTGCTTGAGGATGTCCGGCGTGATCACGCTCATCTCGTCTCGTCCGTTCTCGTGCTGCCTGCTCCGTTATAGCCACCGCGCCGCTCAAAGTCAACGCCGCGCTGGTGCGCCGCTCATCGCGCGCGCGGGATGCGTCACTTCAAGCGTCAGCCATGCGAAGGTGGATGGTGGAAGGTAGAAGGAGGACATCGCTGACTGACCATTCCAGCTTCACGCTTCCAGCATCCGGCTTCAGGCCGATGATCCGTTCCGGCCCACGTGACGCGTGTCACGTCACGCGTGACGCGACCTGGCGCCATGTCAGTGGAGCGTCCGGGTCAATCCAGCGAAGTCCTCGATGGCGACGCGCTCCGCCCGGATGTTCCGCGCCAGCCCGCGCGCCTCCAGCGCCGCCTCCACACGGGCACGCGGCGCGATTCCGGTCTTCGGGTCGCTGAGGCAGTTCGCGAGCGTCTTGCGCCGGTGCGCGAACGCCGCCTTCACCAGCGCGAGAAACGACTCCTCCTCGCCCGGACTCACCGCGGCAGTCCGCGGCCGGAACCCGACGAGCGCCGACTCCACCTTCGGAGGCGGGAAGAACGCGCCCCGGGGCACTCTCAGCAGCAAGGCCGTCTCCCAGGCGTACTGCGCGAGGATGCTCAGCCTGCCGTACTCGCGCGATCCCGGCCTTGCCGTCAGGCGCCTGGCGACTTCGAGCTGGACCACGAGCCAGGCGCCCAGCACCCCGTCCCGGCTCCCGCAGAGCTTCGCGACGAACGGCCCCGTGATGTGATAGGGGATCGCGCCCACAACGGCCGCCGGCTGGTGCGCGCGCCAGTCGAACTCGAGGATGTCCGCCGTCACGACCCGCACGCCGGGCACGGCGCGCAGGCGCTCGGCGAGGACCCGTGCGATACCGGGGTCGATCTCGACCGCGAGCACCCGCGCTCCTCTCGCGGCCAGCGGCTCGGTCAGCGCGCCGAGCCCCGCCCCCACCTCGATGACGGTCGCGCCCGGCGCCAGCGGAATCTTCGAGAGGATCCGCGCGATCGTTCCCGGCTCCGCCAGGTAGTGCTGCCCCAGCCGCTTCCTCAGGCGCAGGCCGTGCCGCTTGAGCAGCGAGCTCAGTTCGGACGCGCGCATCCCGTTGCGAGCGTGACGGCCAGGGCCGCGGCGGCGCGCATGCCGCCGGAGTCGGCCGGCGTCCCCCGCGCGGCGAGATCCAGCGCGCTCCCGTGGTCGGGCGAGGTGCGAACGAGCGGCAGCCCGAGCGTGGTCTGGCAGCCGGCGCCCCGCGAGGCCATCTTGAACGGAATCAGCCCCTGGTCATGGTACCAGCACACCACGGCGTCGCAGGCGCCCGGACGCGCGAAGAACCCGTCAGCCGAGAACGGCCCCTCGCAGCGCACGCCGCGGGCCTGCGCATCCCGCATGGCAGGCGCCAAAACCCGCTGCTCCTCCCGTCCGAACGCCCCGCCCTCGCCGGCATGCGGATTGAGCCCGCACACGGCCAGCCGCGGATGGGCGATGCCGAACCGCAGGCGGAGCCCCTCCGCCGTCAGCGTCAGAACCTTCCCGGCGAACGCGCGTGTGACGGCGCCCGGCACGGCGGCCAGCGCCACATGCCGGGTCGCCAGCGCCACCCGCAGGCGCCGGGACACGAACAGCATGACGACGTCGCGGACGCCGAGCGCCCGGGCCAGATATTCGGTGTGCCCTACGAAGTCCGGCCGGCTCAGCTGGATGGCCCATTTCGTCACGGGCCCGGTCACCAGCGCGTCGATCTCAGCCGAGCGCCACAATCGCAGCGCCTCATCCACGTAGCCGATGGACGCCGCGCCCGCCGCCGCGTCCGGCCGCCCCCGGCGGAACGCGCGCGACTGACCGCACTCCAGGAGGATGACCCGGTGCGCCCCCCGCGGGATCCGATCGCCCGGACGCGCGCGCGGCCATCCCGGCAGCGCTCCGCCGAGCCGCCTGGCGGCCGCGGCAAACACGCCCGCGTCCCCGATGAGCACGACCCGTGCCCCCGCCGCTCGCGCCGTCCGGACGGCCTGCAGCGCCACCTGCGGACCGACCCCGCACGGGTCGCCCATCGTGATGCCGAGAATCGGCCCGCTCCGGCGCGGCATCACGGCACACATCCCATTGCATGCGGGACGCGCTCAGAACACATGAGGGGATCGTGCCAAATTCGGAATGCGCAATTCAGAATTTGGCATTGTGCTCACTGTCCCGCGGTCGTCTTGATGTATGCCTTCGACTTGAGCCGCGCGAGCCAGCGGTCCATGTCCTCGCGGAACTTCCGCTCGAACAGCTCCTGATGCGACTGCCGGCGCAGCTCCTCGTCGGTGGGAGGCGGAATATCGGCGCGCTCCTCCACCCGGATCAGATGGTATCCGAGCCGGGTCCGGATCGGGCGGGACCACCGCCCGGCTTCGAGGCTGAACGCTTCCGCGTCGAGCTCAGGCAGCAGTTGTCCCCGGACCACCCATCCCAGTCCTCCGCCGGCGGCGGCTCCTTCGGGCCCGTCGCCGAACCGTGAGGCCACCTCCGCCAAGGGCACGCCGGACTCGAGGTCCTCCCGCGCCGCGTCCACGATCAGCCGCGCTTGCTCCTCCGTCCGTTCGGCGGTCACCCGGATCAACAGATGCGACACGCTCGCCCGCTGCTCGGGCCTGCGCTGCACGTCGCGGGCCGCCAGCTCCTGCGCGATCTCTTGCGGGCTGACGCGGATCGCCCCCCGCACCTGCCGGTCGATGACCTCGCGCAGCAGCAGCCGCTCGCGGATATCCTCGCGGACGTCGCCCTCGGTCATGCCCGAGGCCGCCAGAGCGCTTCGGAAGGCCTCCTCGGACCCGAATCCCGCCCGGAATCGCCTCACGTGCGCATTCAGCTCTTCCGGGTCGACCGTGACGCCGAGCCCCCGAGCCTCCTGCAGCAGCAGACGCTCCTCGATCAAGCGCTGGAGCACTGATTGCTTGACGCCTTCGGGCGCCTCCTCAGGACTCCAGGCGGCGTCGTCCCGATCCGTCAGGCTGCGCAGGCGGGTGTCGAGATCCGCCTGCGTGATCACGTCGTCATTCACGACGGCGACGATCCGGTTGACCGTCTCCGCCGACGCGGCCGACGCCCAGGCGAGCGCCAGGACCGCCGCCCACGCCGGCGCCCGCGCGCCCCGCCGCCTCCCCGGTCGACTCATGAGTTCAGCCCTCCTCTCGTCCCGCGCCGCGCGTGATGGCCTCGACCGCCTGGCGCAGCAGCCGGCAGTACAAGTCGAACCCCACCGCCGTAATATGCCCCGACTGCTCGACACCCAGTAAGTTGCCCGCGCCGCGAATCTTCAAATCCTCCATCGCGACTTTGAATCCCGCGCCAAGCTCGGTGTGTTCCGCAAGCACCTCCAGGCGCTTCCGCGCGTCCCTGGTCAGCGTCCGCCGCTTCGGCACGACGAGATAGGCGTACGCCTGCCGGTCGAAGCGCCCGACGCGTCCCCGGAGCTGGTAGAGATCGGCCAGTCCGAACGTCTCGGCGCGGTGCACGATGAGCGTATTGGCGTTCGGAATGTCGATCCCGGACTCGATGATCGTGGTCGTCACGAGCACGTCGAGCCGCCCCTCAATGAACGCGAGCATGACCCCTTCGAGCTCGTCTTCATGCATCTGCCCGTGCCCCACGCCCACCCGGAGCTCGCCCATCAGCTCGCCGATCCGGCGCGCCACCCGCCAGATGCTCGCCACGCGGTTGTGCACGACGAAGATCTGCCCGCCGCGCCCGACCTCCCGGCCGATCCAGGACCGCATCGCCTCGTCGTCGTCCTCGGCGATTTCCGTCCGGATCGGATGCCGGTTCTCCGGCGGGGTCGCGATCAGCGACAGGTCACGCGCTCCGACTAAGGCCAGGTAGAGCGTCCGCGGGATGGGCGTGGCCGACAGCGTCAGCATGTCCACTTGGGTGCGCCACTCCTTCAGGTGCTCCTTGTCCTTGACCCCGAACCGCTGCTCCTCATCGACGATGACGAGGCCCAGATCCCGGAATCGGACGTCCGGCGACAGGAGGCGGTGCGTCCCGATCACGATGTCGCACGCGCCGCTCGAGAGCGCTGCGAGCGCCTCCTGCTGCTGGCGCTCCGACTGGAACCGCGACAGCACCTCGACCCGCACCGGGAAATCCCGCACCCGCGCGCGGACGGTCCGGGCATGCTGATACGCCAGAATCGTCGTCGGCACGAGCAGCGCGACCTGCTTGTGCGCGGTCACGGCCTTGAACGCCGCGCGGAGCGCCACCTCCGTCTTGCCGTAACCGACGTCGCCCAAAAGGACGCGGTCCATCGGGCGCGGCTGCTCCATGTCCCGTTTGACGTCCCTGACGGCCGCCGCCTGATCCGGGGTCTCCCGGTACGGAAACGCCTCCTCGAACAGGGCCTGCCAATCCGCGTCGGGCGGAAACGCGTAGCCGGGCAATGCGAGCCGCCGGGCCTGCAGATCCAAGACGGTCTTGGCGTACAGCCACGCGCCCGCATAGGCCTTCGCCTTCTCGCGCTCCCAGGCCGCGCCTCCGAGCTTGTGGAGCTTCGGACGGCGCGCCCCGAACGCGGCGTACGCCTGCACCAGATGCACCTGCTCCACGGGCACGTACAGCCGGTCCCCGCCGGCGTATTCGAGCTCCAGCACCTCGTGCGGGCCCTGCGGGCCCGGGATCGTCGTCCGCCTCACGTACCGGCCGATTCCGTGATGCAGGTGGACCGCGTTGTCCCCCTCCCGCAGGTCCACGAAGGCTTCGAACGGGACTTCCAACGACGGCCGGACGCGCACGCCGCGCGGCAGGACGACCACGAAACTGTGCCGCCCCAGCGTCTCAAACGACTTCGGGTTGAAACTCCGGATGGAGGCGATCCGGTTGCCCTGGAACTCCAGGCGGATCGGCGACTCGAACGTGGCGGGAAAGACATCGAGCGTCCCCCCGCGCGCCGCCATCTCGCCCGGATCGGCGACCTCATCGACCCGGCGGTACTCGAACGCCGCAAGCTCGCCGAGCAGCTGTGCCGGGGGCCGTTCCAGACCCACATAGAGCCGACAGTACTCCAGCATGGCTGCGCCTGGCGCCGGCGACTACATCCGTTCCGGGGCGTTGACGCCCAGGATCCCCAACCCGTTCGCGAGCACCTGCCGCGCGGCCCGGACGAGCGCCAGCCGCGCGGCCGTCAATCCGGCATCATCGCTGATGACCCGGTGCTTCGTGTAGAAGACGTGGAAGTGCTCGGCGAGGCGGCGCAGGTAGACCGTGACGCCGTGCGGCTCCAGCGCCGAGGCGCACAGCCGGAGCACGACGGGATACTGGAAGAGCGCGCGGATGAGCTGCCGGGTCTCGGGCTCTTCCAGCCGCTCCAAGGGCGGCCGGCGAGCGCCGGCGGGCGCCTTCGCCAGAATGCTCGAGATGCGCGCGTGCGCGTACTGGACGTAGTACACCGGGTTGTCCTGCGATTGCGACTTGGCCAGGTCGAGGTCGAAATCGAGATGGCTGTCCATCGTGCGCATGAGAAAGAAAAAGCGCGTCGCGTCCACTCCCACCTCGTCCAGCACTTCCCGGAAGGTCACGAACTCCCCCTGCCGCTTTGACATGGGGACCGGCTTGCCGCCGCGCGAGAGCGTCACCAGCTGCACGATGCGCACGTCCAGCCGCTCCACCGGCAGCCCGAGCGCGCTCACCGCGGCCTTGAGCCGAGCGATGTAGCCGTGGTGGTCGGGGCCCCACAGGTTCACGATCGACCCGTAGCCGCGGGCGAATTTCCACCGGTGATAGGCGATGTCCGGGGCCAGATACGTGAGCTCCCCGTCCGTCTTGCGCACCACCCGATCCTTGTCATCCCCGTACCGGCTGGAGGCGAACCACATGGCACCGTCCTGCTCGTACAGCGCCTCCTGCTCCCTCAGCGCAGCCAGCGCCTCTTTCAGCCGTCCGGACGTGCGGATCCAGCGCTGGCTGCTCCAGCGCTCGAACCGCAGCCCGAACCGCTCCAGATCCGCGCGGATCCGCGAGAGCATCTCCCGCTTTGCGAGCCGCGTCAGGCGCGGCAGGACCGCCGCCTCCGGGCGCTCGATCCAGGCGCGCCCGAACTCCTGCACGCAGCGGCGAGCCAGCTCGACCACGTACGCCCCATGGTAGCCGTCCTCGGGAAACGGGGCGGGCTGCCCGAGGAGCTCCCGGCAGCGCGCCAGCAGCGAGCGGCCGAGCATCTCGATCTGTCGGCCCTCATCGTTGATGTAGTACTCGCGCGTCACCCGGACGCCTTGCGAGCGGAGCAGCCGCGCCAGCACATCGCCGACGGCCGCCTGGCGCCCGTGCGCCACGCTCAAGGGACCGGTTGGATTGGCGCTGACGAATTCGATGTCGACCGCCGGGGAGGCCGCGCGGGACACGCACCCGTACCGCCGGCCCTGCCGCAGGATGTCGCGGACGACTTGCGTGAGCGCGGCCTGGGAGAGGAAGACGTTGATGTAGCCGTGGGCCGGCTCGATCCGGTCCAGCCACGGACCGATGTCGGTGTCCCGCGCGCGGGCCGACAGGGCGCCGGCCAGCTCACCGGCGATGGACGCCGGCGGCTGGCGCCTGGCGGCCGCCAGCCGGAAGGGCGAAGCGTTGGACAAATCGCCCAGCCCGGCGTCTTTGGGCATTTCCCACCGCAACGCCGGCGCGGGAAGGCGCTCGCCGTCGGAGCCGAGGAGCTCCCGCAGGAGCTCGGCCAGTCTGACATCGATGTGGAGGATGTTGCTCATGTTCGGCCACCGGTGGGCGCGACTTCGCGCCGGGACGGGTCACGGCTCGCGGCGTCGAATGTCAGCCTTCGCGAAGCGGAAGCTGAGAGGAAGGTGCCGGGGACGCGGGAGTCGATCCGCCACCGGGCAGGGGGAGCCGCGGCGCGTCGCCCCACAGCCGTTCGAGCTGGTAGAACCCCCGCGTCGTCTGATCCATCAGGTGGACAATCACGTCGCCGCAGTCCATGAGGATCCATCGCAGCGGAGGCGTCCCCCCGGCCGGCCCTCCCGGAGCTGCGTCGCCCTCGGTGTGCCAGATCCGGCACCCCTGGACGCGCAGCGCCTGATCGATCGCGTCGCGGCACGCCTCGAGCTGGGGCCCGCTGTCCGCAGTGCAGACCACGAAGAAATCCGCCACCGTGGAGAGCGCGCGCACATCGAGCACGACGGGGTCTTCCGCTTGCTTGTCGAGCGCCGCCCCGGCGGCGAGGTAGGCGAGTTCCTGGCTGGTGATCACGAACACCCTGCGCCGGCCGGGCTCGGAGCCCATCCGGCGGCTTGACTGCGGCTCACGCCGGCTGCTGGAATCACTTGCTGAGAATGCGGTACAGCCCGGTGCCGCACGTTGGACACCTGCCCTTCATGGCCTTGCGGCCGTTCTTCATCTTGACTTCCTGCGCGTCCTTCATTTCCCGCTTGGCCTTGCACTTCACACAGTAGGCTTCCATGCGCCCTCCCGTTTGCCTTGCTGGCGATAATTCCGGCTGCGCGGATCCCATCCCTGTCCGTCACCCCGGGCCGATGGCATCGAACGCCGCCTGAAAAGCACGCTCAGCCTAGCATGCGCCTCAATCGGGTGTCAAGGCCGACCACACCAGCAACCAGTAACCAGCAACCAAGACGGGGCGAGGGGCGCGCCATGGCGATTACCATGAGAAGGTAGAAGATGGAAGGTAGAAGGTAGAAGTAGATATCTTCCATTTTCCACCTTCCACCTTCCATCTTCCACCAGTTCGACGATCGCACGACGTGCCCCGGAGCGAACGAAGTGAGCGGAGTCCTGAGCGAAGTCGAAGGACTCACCCCGTTCCCCGTGCCCCATCCATGTTCCAGCCTCCAGTTTCCAGCATCTCGGTACTCCCTCGCTTCGAAGCAAGCGGAGCCCCGTGCCTGACAGGCGGAGGCGGTTACCACCCCCGCGCGTTCAGCACGGCCGCGACCCGCGGATCCTCGGCCGGCAGGCCGAGCGCCTCCGCGGCCGCGCGCACGGCTTCCTCCACCCGCCCTGCGGCGTTCAGGGCCCGCGCGAGATTGATCCGCGCCATCGCGTATGCGGGCTCCAGGCGCAGCGCGGCCTCAAGCTGAGGAATCGCGTCATCGACCCGGCCGATCGCCAACAGAGCGGAGCCGAAATTGTTCCGAGCCCGGACGTGATCCGGTTCGAGCCCGATCGCCAGCCTGAACTCCTCCGCCGCCTCCGGCATCCGCCCCAGGTACGCCAGCGCCACGCCGATGTTATTGTGCGCCTCCGCCGGAGGGGTGCCCAGGCGCAGCGCTTCCCGGTGCTGGACGATCGCGTCCTCATAGCGTCCGGCCTGCGTCAGCGCGACGCCGATATTGTTTCTGGCGAGATGGTCGTGCGGCTGCGCGCGGACCGTATGCGCCCACACCTCGACCTCGTTGCCGAAAATCCCGACGCGCCTCGCGGTGCCCATGCCGAATCCCAGCACCGCCAGGGCCGCCAGCAGCCCGCCCAGGACCCGCCGCGAGCCGAGCAGGCGCGCCCGCCCTGCGGGGCGAGGCGTCGCCGGCCCGTCACCTATGGCCAATAGGCA
>Ga0214471_10002969_pt1 | contig 13179 bp, 9 predicted proteins | sample RVTome_5_FD_207665 | JGI IMG/M metagenome (GOLD analysis project Ga0214471, IMG submission 207665) | Soil microbial communities from uranium-contaminated site in the Upper Colorado River Basin, Wyoming, United States - RVT142D155 | ecosystem: Environmental > Terrestrial > Soil > Contaminated >...
GAAGAGGACGCGCGCGCCATCGAGGCCGAGGTGCCGAACGTGGAGATGGTGAGCGTGGTGCAGAACCAGCGGGGCATCACGGTGGTGCACCAGGACCGCTCCTTGACCACGCGCGCGTTCGGAGTGGAAGACGACTGGGTGGAGATCCGGCGCTGGGGCATGGCGGAAGGTGAGTTCGTCTCCCCGGCCGACCTCAGCTCCATGGGGCGGGTGGTGATGCTCGGCGCCCGGGTGGCCCGCGAGCTGTTCCCTCAGGGTGGCGCTGTGGGACAGACCGTGCGCGTCAACCACGATCCCTACACCGTGAAGGGCGTGTTCATCGATATGGGCGCCAGCGCGGGTGGCGACGATTGGGACGACCGGATCGTGCTGCCGTTCACCACCACCGAGCGGCGGCTCTTTGGCCGACCCTACCTGGAGCAGATCGTGATCCGGGTGTCCAATCCGCGGCGCCTGCCGGAAACCGCCCAACAGATCCGCTCGCTGGTCCGGGTGCGGCACCACATCGCCGCCGGTGAGCCGGACGATTTCTTCGTCCGGGAGCCGGAAGACGTCCAGAACGCCGCCCTGGAGACGTCCTCCACGCTTTCCTCCCTGCTCCTGGCTGTCTCCCTGGTGGCCCTGGTGGCCGGCGGGATCGTGATCATGAACCTGACGCTGCTCAGCGTGTCGCAACGCAGACAGGAGATCGGCCTCCGGCGCGCGGTGGGCGCTCGCGCTGCCGACATCAGCCGTCACTTCCTGCTGGAGTCGTTGTTCGTGTCGCTGGGTGGGGGCGCCATCGGCACGCTGCTGGGCATTGCCGTGGCGCTCATCCTGGCACAGGCCGGCATGGCGGCCAGCCGGCTGAGCTGGGTGCCCTTCGCGGTGGCGTTCGGCGTCTGCGCCGCCGTCGGGATCGCCTTTGGGCTCCACCCCGCGCGGCAGGCCGCCCGGATTGATCCGGCGCGCGCGCTCCGGGAAGGCCGCGCGTGATCGAGGTCGAGGAGCTTGCTAAGAGCTACCGCAAGAACGGCGCGGCGATCCCGGTGCTCACCGGGGTGTCGTTCACCGTCCGGGGCGGCGAGTTCGTAGCCATCATGGGTCCGTCCGGCTCCGGCAAATCCACCCTGCTCAACATCCTGGGCTTTCTGGACCGGCCGGACGCCGGCAGCTACCGGTTCGAGTCCAGGGACTGGTCAGCGGCCGACGACGATACGCTCTCCGCCATGCGGAACCGGAAGATCGGTTTTGTGTTCCAGCAGTTTCATCTCATGGACCGTGCCTCGGCGCTCCAGAACGTCATGCTGCCCCTGTTGTACGCGGACGACTCGGCGGAGGACGACGAGGCGCTGGCCGAACGTGCGCTGGGGGCGGTCGGGCTGGCGCATCGCGCGCACCACCTGCCGGGTGAGTTGTCCGGCGGGGAGCAGCAGCGCGTGGCCGTGGCGCGGGCGCTCATCAATCGGCCGGTCCTGATCCTGGCGGACGAGCCCACCGGCAATCTGGACGCCAGAAGCGGCGCGGAGGTCCTGGATTTGTTCGGCAGTCTGCGAGAGGCTGGGCGTGCCATCGTGCTGGTCACCCACGACCGGACCGCCGCCCAACGGGCGGACCGCATCCTCAAGCTCGAGAGCGGGCGCGTGGTGCCGTGAGCTGGCAGGCCCGCCGCCGGAGATTGGCGCGCGGCCTCTGGTGGTCCGCGCAATTGCTCGCAGCCCACCGCCTGCGCACGGTGCTCAGTATCTCCGGACTGCTGGTGGGCGTGGCGGCCCTGATGGTGATGGTGGCGGTAGGTGCCGGAGCCGAGCGGCGGGTGCTGGAACGGGTGCGGGCCATGGGGATCAACGTGCTGGTGGTGAACGCCGCCACCGCTCCCCGGGTGGCTGGCCGGCCCCGGCAGGTGAGCACGCTCACCGTCTTGCGCCCGGCGGACGCGGAGGCAATTGCCGAGGGGAGTGCGCTCGTGGCGGCGGCGGCGCCCATGGTGAATCAGGCGCTGGTGGCCAGCTGGTCCGGGCGGAACGCGCGGGTGACGGTTACCGGGACCACGGCCACTGGTCTCCGCATCCGTGACGTCCAGGCCGCCGCCGGCCGGCTGTTCGACGATGCCGACGACCGGGAGCGCCGGCGGGTGGCGCTGCTGGGGCGGAGCGTGGCCCAGAACCTCTTTGGCCCAAGCCCTCCGGTGGGCCAGCAGATCCGGATTGGGAGCGTGCCGTTCGAGGTGATCGGCGTGATGCGCCCGCGGGGAACCGACGTGGGCGGGACCGATCTGGACAACGTCATCTTCCTGCCGCTCGAGACCGCCATGCGGCGGGTCCTCAACATTCCCTACGTGCACGCGCTCTTTGTCCAGGCCCGGAGTTCGGCCGACCTGGAAGCGCTCGATGCCGAGGTGCGGGAGATCCTGCTCGATCGCTACGGGCTGCGCACCGGCCTGCCGGTGCCGTTCGTGATCCAGAACCAGGCCGTGCTGCTCCGCACCGAACGAGGAGCCGCGCGGGCCATGCGCCGCCTCACCGCGGGGATCGCGGTAATGGCGCTGGTGGTGGGCGGCGGCGGCATCGTGGCGCTCATGTTGCTGTCGCTGCGTGAGCGCACCCGGGAGATCGGCCTCAGGCGAGCGGTGGGCGCGCGACGCCGGGACATCAAGGCTCAGTTTCTGTTGGAGGCGGCCGTGCTGTCCACCGCCGGCGGCACGGCGGGAGTGGTGGCGGGAGTGCTGATTGCCGCCCTGGCGTCTCTCCTGGGTCCGTGGGATCTGGTGATCTCCTGGCCCGCGGCGGGCCTGGGCATCGTCTGCTCAGGCGTACTGGGGCTGATCGTGGGCACCGCGCCTGCCGCGCGGGCCGCACGGTTGGAACCCATTCAGGCGCTGCACGGGGATTAGCACTCGTTGCTTTACGGCTGGCGCACGGCCACCCGCCCCACCACCCTGACCCAGTTCACCCGGCCGCCCGCGTCCCGCACGAACTCGATGGACTGACCCCGCTCGTCACCGTCCATGACCACCACGCGGTCGGGTCCGTAGAAGAGGACCGGCCGGTCCGTTCCGGGGCGCCCGCTGTTCGGGCGATCCTGCACCAACAGCCTGGTCCCCTCGGCGCGCACCACCACCGCGTTATTGGGCCTCCGGTACGTGCCCATATACGGCGCCGGGTCGGGCTGCTGGGCCAGCGGCTCGACCGCGGGGAGCGACTCGACCAGGCCGCGATGCGCGATGGCCTGATTGAGCGCGTGCGTCGCACCGAGGTAGGACCGCAACGCCTCGCGCTCGACGTCCTGGATCAGCCGCCAGCCCGTGTTCGCGTTCGTCAGGATGGCGATGGCGAAGTCGCGCTCGGGCACGATCTCCAGGAGCAGGATGTGCCCGCCCAGGGTCCCGCCGTGCGAGGCGGTGCGGACCGGCCCGACGCCGCGCAAGTGCCAGCCGATCCCGATGTCGTCGTCGGTGGCTTGCTTGCGAGCCTGCGGTGTCCGCAGCAGCTCGAGCGACTCACGGGCCAGGACGCGCTGGCCGTTGGCGGCGGTGCCATCGCCCAGGTGAAACCGGGCGTACGCCAGGAGGTCCGTGATACAGAGGCCCACGCCGCCCGCGGTCACGCTGGTGGGCGGTGCAAACGGCCGGTTGAGCACCGGTGTGCTGTCACGGGTGGTGTGCCCCGCGGCAAACCGGTTGACGATGAACTCGGCCGCAGTGGTCCCGGCATGCTCCAGCCCCAGCGGCTCGAACACCAGGTCGCGGATGGCGCGGTTGATCGCTGAGCCGGTGACGACCTCGATCACCCGCCCGGCAATGCTGAACCCGGCGTTGTTGTAACTCCATGCGGCGCCCGGCGGCGCCACCTGCATCAGGTCCGTGATGGACGAGACGAAGTTGGCGAGCGTCTCGGTGCCGCGGTCGGGGCCCGCCACCTGTCCTTCCCAACCGCCCAGGTGCGTCAGCAGGTGCCACACCGTCACGTCGCGGCTGGCGGCCTCATCGCGCACCCGGAAGTCCGGGAGATAGGCGCGCACCGGTGAGCGCAGGTCCACCTTCCCCTGCTCGACCAGGCGCAGGATCGCGGTGGCGGCAATGGTCTTGGAGATGGACGCAATGGGAAAGACGGTGTGCGCGGTGACGGGCAGGGGATCCTCGACGTTGGTGACGCCGAGGCCGCGCATGACAACGGTGCCGTGGTGCGCGATGCCGAGGGCCACACCCGGCACCCCGAACTCCTTCATCCTGGCCTCGGCGAGGGTTACCAGCCCCTCGAAGCGCGCGTCCGGGGCGGATTGCGCGTGGCTGATGGTGCCGGTAGCGCAGAGGGCGGCCGCAAGCGATGCGGCAACCCGTGCGGCTCGATAATGACGGGGCGAGTGCATGGGGCACTAAACTGTGGGTGTTCCGCCGGTGGAGCCAGGGCTGATGCTGATGACCAGCTTCCCTCGAGCCTGCCGTGTGCCCAGGTATCGCAGGGCGTCCGGGACCCCGCTCAAGGGATACTGCCGGTCGATCACCGGGGAGAGCTTGCCGGCCTCGACCATCTCCTTCAGCGCGACCAGATCCGGCGTCCTGATTCTGGCCAGGAACGAGATGCGCTTGCTCCCGGTGCGTAGCGTCACCAGGCCTTTGAGCATACGTCCCAACATCGCCCCCATGCTGTTGGGAGCGCCGCACAGCACGAGTGTCCCGTTCGGGACCAGGACGCGCTCGCAGTCGGCGTAGGAGCGGTTCGCGCCGTTATCGAACACGACGTCGTACCGCTCGGCGCGCCTGGAAAAATCCTCTTTGGTGTAATCGAGGGTCTCATCGGCGCCGATCGAGCGCATGAGGTCCAGGTTCCCCGTGCTGGTCACGGCCGTCACGTGGGCGCCGAGCGCCTTGGCGATCTGCACGGCGAACGTGCCCACGCCGCCGCCCGCCCCGTAGATCAGGACGTGCTGCCCGGGCTTCACCTGCGCCTTGTCCCGCAGGCCCTGGAGGGCGGTGCACCCGGCGCCGGGAATGGCAGCGGCCTGCTCGAACGTCAGGTTGCGAGGCTTTTGCGCTAAGCGGTCTTCGAACGTGGTGGTGTACTCGGCAAAGCTCCCGATCCCCACGCCGAACACCTCATCGCCCGGTGTGAACCGCGTCACCCGTTTGCCCACGGCCTCGACCTGTCCGGCAAAGTCGCCCCCGCGCACGCGGGATCGGGGCATGCCGAGCAGGCGGCCGATGACGTGCGGCAACCGCCGCAGCAGGTGCCAGTCGGAGGCGTTAACGGAGGCAGCGCGGACCCGGACCAGCACGCGGTCGTCGCCTGCGAAGGGCTTCTCGATCTCGCGGAGCGCGAGACCGTTCGGGGAGCCGTATCGCTCCTGGACGATGGCCTTCATGTCACATCATCCTCAGCTTCTGCACCTGGAACGCCATCCAGAATGCGCCGCGGTTTGCCGGAAGGCTAGAGAGCTTCCCCGCCGGCCTGAGAGCGGAGGAACCCACCGGGTCACGGCGACCCCCGGCGGCGATGCGCCCGGCGTGTAGATTAACAGCCGAGCAATCATGCCGAGCCCATGGCAGGCGACCAGGGAGGACAGGACCGTGCCGCTGTACACCAAGTGTCCGAAATGCGGGGGATGGAAGCAGGCGGCTGAGTATCCCACCACGGAGCGCACCTATCCCACCGCCCCCATGATGAACGCGCCTCAGGCGCCGGGGAAACAGTGCACCTGTGACGGTGAGGCCCCGCCTCGCTCCGCCTAGGAGCGTTGCGCGGCAGGACGTTCAGACAACCGGAGGGGTGACATGGAGTCCGAATGGGAGCACGACGTGATCCTGCCGGCCGGCGACGTGAGCCGGCGCGAGTTCCTGCACGGCGCGGCGGCGGGCGCCGCCTTGGTGGCCCTGGGCCAGCGTCCCGCCGCTGCCATAGCGGCTCCACAGAAGAACGCGGTGATCGCCCAGATCGCCTCCCAGCACGGCGCCACCGTGAAACGGCTCCAGGACTGGATTGCCATCCCCTCGATCGCGGCCGAGAATATCAACTACCCGCGGGGCGCCGAGTACATGGCGCAGCTGGCGCGCGACGCCGGCTTCCAGCACGTGGAGCTGGTGCCCACGGCGGGCAAGCCCGGCGTGTTCGCCACCCTGGATTCCGGGGCGGCCGCCTCGCTGGCCATCTATTTCATGTACGACGTGAAGCAGTTCGATCCCGCGGAGTGGACCTCACCGCCGCTCGAGGCGCGCCTGGTGGACAAGCCCGGAGTGGGCCGCATGATCGTGGGGCGCGGGGCCACCAACACCAAGGGGCCGGAGACCGCCTGCCTGGCCGCCCTGCACGCCTTCAAGGCCGCCGGGGTCAAGCTGCCGGTGAACCTGGTGCTGGTGTGCGAAGGGGAGGAAGAGATCGGCTCGCCTAATTTCCGGCAGATCGTGTTCCAGCCGGAAGTGGAGGCGGCGCTGCGCCGGTGCGTGGGCATCATCATCCCGCTCGGCAACCAGGACCTGGACGGCTCGGTGCAGATCAACCTGGGCGCCAAAGGGATCGTGGAGCTGGAGCTGGTCTCCACCGGTGCAAAGTGGGGACGCGGGCCGGCGCAGGACATTCACTCAAGCCTCGCGGCCAAGGTGGACAGCCCGGTCTGGCACCTGGTGCAGGCCTTGAACACGCTGGTCAAGCCGGACGGGCACACCCCCGCGGTCGCGGGATTCTTTGACCAGGTGAAGCCGCTGCGCCCCGAGCTGGTGAGGATCCTGGAGGAGGCCATCCCGAAACGCGACGAGGCGGCCACCAAGCGGGCGCTGGGCGTGACGCGCTGGATCAACGACGAGTCGTGGCATGACGCGTTGGTGCGCCTGGTCTCGCAGCCCACCATCAACATCGAGGGCCTGGTGGGCGGCTACACCGGTCCCGGCGGCAAGACCATCCTGCCCCATCGCGCGGTGGCCAAGCTGGACATGCGGCTGGTGCCGGACATGACCGCGAAGGAGACGCTGGACCTGCTCCAGACGCACCTGGCGCGGCAGGGGTTCGGCGACATTGAGGTGAACATGACCGGCGGGTACGACCCAACCGAGACCGCGCCGGACTCCGCGCTGGTGAAGGGCCAGATCGCGGCCTACAAGACGTTTGGGGTGGAGCCGCTCTTGTGGCCGCGGCTCGCGGGCTCCTGGCCGGGCGTCACCTTCACCGGGGCGCCGCTCCGGATGGCCGCCGGGCAGTTCGGCATGGGGCACGGGGCCGGGGCCCACGCGCCGGATGAGTACTGGCTGATCGAACCTGCCAATCCCAAAGTGGCGGGTATGGACGGGGCGGTGCGGTCCTTCGTGGAGTTGTTCTACGCGCTGGCCTGAAGCAGGGTCCTGGCCGAGCTGAGCCCCCCGCTCGATCCACGGGCCGACCGCCGGCGCTGCCCAGGACAGGGCTTGTAGGCACTCATGTTGCTCACGATTGGACTGCTTGCCCTCCTCGCGGGGATGGTTTGGCTGCTGGCCAAGCCGCGGCGCGCGGCCCAAGACGCCGACCGCGACGAAGAGGTGCTGCGCGAGGCCGAAGAAGAGGTGCGCGGTCTCGATGCCACCACCACGCCGGACGAGGCCGACGACCACCTCACCGATTGGGGGCCCGGGGTGCCCCGCTGACCGCCGGCCCGCCTTGACATTCACTAAGCGGCAACTATATAAGTCATATACATAGCTGAGCGTCGTCGAGGGGCACCGTGATCACTCCGTTGACCTATCAGATCCTGCTGACCCTGGCGTCGGCCGACGCGCACGGCTACGGCATCATCAAGGAGATCGAAGAGCAGACCGGCGCCTCCTCGGCGCCCACCACCGGCGCCCTGTACCTGGCGCTCCAGCGCATGGAGAACGAGGGCCTGATCGAGGAGTCGCTGCGGCGCCCCGGCCCGGAGGACGATCAGCGCCGCCGCTACTACCGGCTCACCCGGCGCGGCCGGGCAACCGCCCGCGAGGAGTCGGCCCGGCTGGCAGCCCTGGTGGCCGTGGCCCGAAGAAAGAACCTCCTGCCGGCGCGGGTGGACGCGTGAGACTCACCGAATGGCTGCTGGGCGCCGTGCTGCGCCTGGCCCCGCGCTGGTTCACCGACCGGTACGGGGACGAGTTCCTCGACACCCATCGGGCACGGGCCGACCAGGCCGCCAGGAGCGGCCCCGTCGCCGCCGCGCGCCTCAGCGTCCGCGAGCTGGCGGGCGGCCTCTGGGCCATCGCCCGCCTGCGCGCCGGCGTCCCGCAGGAATTCCGCTTCGCGTTGCGCGTGCTGTGGCGCAAGCCCGGCTATGCCGCGAGCTGTATCGCCGTGCTGGCCCTCGGGATCGGCGCCAACACCGCGATCTTCTCGGCGGTCAACGCCTTTTTCTTCCGGCCCCTCCCGTTCGCGGACGCGCAACGCCTGGTGATGCTCTACGAGACCAACCCGGAGTTCGGGTGGACCGGTGGGCTGGCGGCGCCGGCCAACGTCCTCGACTGGCGCGAGCAGGTGGGCGCCTTCGCCGACGTGGCGATGTACACCGAGTTTCTCAACCGGGTGACCTACGTGCGGGACGGTGAGCCGGCGCTGTTCGGTGCCGCCAGCGTCTCCGGGAACTTCTTCTCGGTGTTGGGCGCGCGCGCGGCGCTAGGACGGACGTTCACCTGGGAAGAGACCTGGCAGGGGCGGGACGCGGTGGTGGTGCTGAGCCACGATCTCTGGGCCACCTACTTCGGCGCCGACCCCGCCATCGTGGGCCGGACGCTTCAGATCGGCATCCAGAATCTCGAGGTGGTCGGCGTCATGGCGCCGGGTTTCACCTTCCCCAATGACGAAACCCAGCTCTGGCAGCCCCTGGGCTGGGCGCAGGAGAACCGCCGGGAGGTGTGGTTCCGCCGGGCCCATTGGGTCCGGCCCATCGCGCGTCTGGCGCCCGGGGTCACGCGCCAGGAGGCGGACGCCCGGCTCCAGGCCGTGGTGGGCCGGCTCCAGGTGGACTATCCCCAAACCAACCGGGTCATGGGCGCGGGCATGATGCCGCTCCGCAGCTTCCTGATCCGCGAGGTTCGCAAACCCCTGCTGATCCTGCTCGGCGCGGTCGGGTTGCTGCTGCTCCTGGCGTGCGCCAACGTCGCCAACCTGTCCCTGGTGCGGGCGGCGGAACGCAGTCAGGAGATGGCGGTGCGGCAGGCGCTGGGCGCGGGCCCCGTGCGAGTGGCCCGGCTGGTCCTGACTGAGAGCCTGGTGATGGCGGTTCTGGGCGGAGTGGTCGGGCTGGGGCTGGGGTGGACCGGCGTGCGCGCCGCGGCGGAGCTCACCTCACTCGGGATCACGGGCGCCACGTCGTTGGCGCTGGACGCGCGTGTGGTCGGCTTCAGCCTGGTCGTCGCCGTCGCCAGCGGCATCCTGTTCGGACTGGTTCCCGCCCTGCGTCCGGCCGGCGCCGGCCTTCACGGCACGCTGAGTGAGGGGGGCCGCGGCGGCTCGCCGGGCGCCGCCAGCCACCGCACCGCCGGCACGCTGGTGGCGATCGAGGTCGCCCTCGCCCTGCTGCTCGCGGTGGGCGCCGGTCTCATGTTGCGGAGCTTCTGGCTGACCCGGCAGGTGGACCCCGGCTTCCGCCGGGACGGCGTTTTGGCGGTCCAGTTCACCGTGCCGTCATCCCGGTATCAGGAGCGGGACAACGTGCTGGCCTTTTACGACCGCCTGGCGGAAACGCTGGAGGCCCGCCAGGAGATCGAGCGCGCCGGCGTCATCGGACAGCTCCCGCTCACAGGGACCAGCTGGTCCAGCGTGTTCCAGGCGCGCGGCTGGCCGCCGGAGCGAGTCGGCCATGAGATTCTCCATCGTCGGGCGGATCGCGGGTACTTCGAAGCGCTGGACATTCCGCTCGTCCGGGGCCGGTTGTTTGACCCTAGCGACCGTCCCGATGGTCCGTTCGTGGTCCTCATCAATGAGACCTTCGCGCGGGATCACTTCCCCGGCGAGGATCCCGTCGGCCAACGCATCGCCTACGACCGGGCCGCGACCGACAGCTCGACCTGGTACGAGATCATCGGTATCGTGGGCGACCAGCACCAGGTGAGCCCGTCGCTGCCGCCCCGGGCGGAGGTCTTCGAGAACCGGAACCAGGATTGGCGCCGCACTAACTGGGTCGTCATCCGCACCCGGGCGGAGCCCGCCAGCGAGCTCCCGCTGGTGCGGAGCTTGTTACGCGAGCTGGATCCACTCATCCCCATCGCGCAGGCCCGGACCCTGCAGGACGTGTGGCGAGACTCCATGGCCCGGGAGCAGTTCGTCCTGACCCTGCTCAGCGTGTTCGGTGGCGTAGCCCTGCTCCTGGCGGCAGTGGGCGTGTACGGCGTGGCGGCGCAGGCCGCGCGCCAGCGCACACGAGAGATCGGGATACGGGTTGCGCTGGGCGCTGCGGGCTCGGACGTCATCCGGCTGATGCTCCGGCGGTCGCTGGGCATGGTGGGCCTGGGTCTGGGAACCGGGCTGGCCGCGGCGCTGGTGGGCAGCCGGGTCCTCAGCACGGTGCTTTACGGCGTGGCGCCGCACGATCCCGTGACGCTGGCGGCCACGGTGACGCTGCTGGCGGCGGCCGCGGGCCTGGCTTGCTACCTGCCAGCGTGGCGCGCCACCCGGATGGATCCGGTTCGGACGCTCCGGGAGTCGTAAGACCAGGGTGGGCACGTGCTAAGGGTCGCGTGGAGGCGGTCTCGGGTCAGTGACTGACGCACGATGGGGAACGCGCGGGGTTATGGGAGCGTGAGGCGCCAAATGTCCGCTTCAGTAACGCGCCGCGAGAAATAAATCATGCGCCCGTCACGCGTGAGCTGGGCGGGACCGATTACGTCGCGCGTGACGGTGAACACCGGGCGGGCCTGCCGGGTTTCGCGATCGACGACGTAGAACGCCTTCCCCCCTGACACGAACAGGATCCTCTTGCTGTCGGGCAGCCATACGGGCCACTGCCCGTAGCTCGTCAGGCGCTCGTACCTCCGGGAAGCGAACGTGTAGGTGATGACTCCTCGATCGAGCGCGGCCGTCATGCCGGCCAGCCGCCGGCCGTCCGGCGACCAGGAATGGGGACCGAACGGCGCCACCGAGTCAGGCGGCAGGGGAACCGCCTCGGGCTGTTGCTCGTGCCACGGGCGGTTGGGATCGAAAAGGATGACGGTCCCGCTGTCGTTGGACGGCCTTGCAGCCACCATGCGGCGGCCGTCGGGAGACCACACGGCATACGCGATGTTGCTGGGGTGATACGTCAATTGTGTGAGCCCGCTGCCGTCCGGCCGGATCTTCCAGATCTGGAGCGGACCGGCGCGGTCGGAAAACACCGCGATCCATTCGCCGTCGGGTGACCAACGCGGCACTCGATCCGACGCGCTGTCCCCGGTAACCTGCCGCGGCCGCCCGGTGCCATCCGAGCGCATCACGTAGAGATGGCCCTCCGGGTCAACCAGCGAATAGAACACGACGCTCTGGCCGTCCGGGGACGGATCGGGGTTGGCCCAGCGCTGTGAGCCGCGGGTAACCCACTCGGGCTCGCCTACCACGACGCCCTTCACGGGGTCGAAGGCCGCGCGTTGCACATTGGTGGTGACCAGCACCGAACTGTACGCCAGGTGCTTGCCGTCCGCCGAGACGGCAATGTGGGCCAGGGATGTGGCCGGCGTCGTGACGGGCTCGGGCTCCTCCAGCGCCCGGCCGGATCCCTCGTCCGTGCGAACCCGCCACAGGTTCATGCTGCCGCCGCGATCGCTCACGTAGTACAGGTACCTGCCGTCCGGCGACCAGAACGGGCTCCAATCGCGTCCCGTGCCGCTGGTAAGCGGAGCCGCCTCTCCGCCGCCGGCCGGAACCGTCCAGACGTGGCCACCGGCGCCCTGGCCCAGGCGATGGAAGAACGCGATCCTCCGGCCGTGAGGTGACCAGCTGGGCAGCGCCGCATCCACCATCGTGATCCGGCGCGTCGCCCCGGTCCGCACGTCGGCGACCCACAGCTCGCCCCTGGTCTCGGAATTCTGCGGATTGAGGTCCACGTTCTCGGTGGCGAAGGCGAGCGCCGTGCCGTCCGGACTCCAACTGGGCCGGTACCCGGACCGGGTCACGCGCCGGACCGACTCGCCCGTCCGGCCCATGACGAAGATCCCGCCGCCCTCGCGGTTGGAGCGAAACGCGATCTGCTCGCCATCGGGTGAGAAAACCGGCTGGTCGTCGTCCTCGGGGGAATCCTGGGTGAGGTTGATCGCGTTCTGCCCGCCCACGCTCAGGAGGTAGATGTCGCGATTGCCGGACGCCTCCCCCGAATAGAGCAGCCACTGACCGTCCGGTGACAGGCTGGGGAACCACTCGACCCCGGGATCGACCGTCAGGCGCGTGAAGCTGGCCGCCGCCACCCCCACCCCCCGCTCGGCCCTGCTTCCCCTCAGCGCCAGCCCGAGGTACGCTCCGGCGGCGACCACCACGATCGCGGACGCGACCGCGACGAACCGGCTCCGCGCGAATACCAACGGCTGCGGCGGCGCCCGCACCCCGGCTCCGGTCCCCAACAACGCATCGGCGAACTGCCGCGCGGTCGAGAACCGGTCGGCCGGCACCTTGGCCAGCGCGCGCATGACCGCGCGTTCGATCCCGGCGGGCACGGTGTCTCGCACCACGCGGAGCCCCGGCACCGGCTCCAGCGTCTTGCGCGCGATGATCGCCTGCGCGTTGGGACCGGCGTACGGGGGCGCGCCGGCCAGCATCTCGTACAGCACGCACGCCAGGCTGTACACGTCAGAACGCGCGTCTACGTCGCCCATTCCGGTGGCCTGCTCGGGACTCATGTAGGCCGGTGTTCCCACGGCCAGCCCGGACTCGGTGAGTTTCTCGCTTGCCGCGTCGCTGATCGCTCGCGCGATCCCGAAATCCGTCACCATGGCGTGGCCGGCCTCGAACAGGATGTTCTCCGGCTTGATGTCCCGGTGGATCACGCCGAGGCTGTGGGCGTAGCTCAAGGCGTCGGCCGCTTCAATGGTGATCCGCAGCGCGTCCTCCAGCGACAACTGCCTCTCCCGGTTCAGCCGGTCGCGCAGCGACTCCCCTTCGACGAACGGCAGGACATAGTACATGAAGCCGGCGGCCTCGCCGGAGTCGATCAGCGTCAGGATGTTGGGGTGGTTCAGCCGTGCGGAAATCTGAATTTCCCGGAGGAACCGGTCCCCGGCCAGCTCGGGTCGTAGGACCTTGATCGCCACCT
>Ga0214471_10002970_pt1 | contig 13172 bp, 12 predicted proteins | sample RVTome_5_FD_207665 | JGI IMG/M metagenome (GOLD analysis project Ga0214471, IMG submission 207665) | Soil microbial communities from uranium-contaminated site in the Upper Colorado River Basin, Wyoming, United States - RVT142D155 | ecosystem: Environmental > Terrestrial > Soil > Contaminated >...
ATGAAGGCGAGCGCCGCCATCAGGATGAACGGCGCCCACTGCTGGGTGATGAAGAACCAAATGCCGAAGGCGAGCATCGCGAGCGTGAGTATCAGGTTCAACCAATGCTGCCCGCGAAAAACGATCGGGGCACTGCGAAACTTTCCGGAAAGCTTTCCGAACGCGATGACGGATCCCGAGAATGTGATCGCGCCGACGAAGGTGCCGATAAAAAGCTCCAAGCGATTGCCGCGCGGGAGCGCGGCGCCCTGTTCGGCGATACCGAAGGCCCAGGGCTCGGCGACCGCGACGACGGCGATCAGCACCGCGGCGAGACCGACGAGCGAGTGCATCGCCGCCACCAGCTCCGGCATCTTGGTCATTTGCACGCGGCGCGCGATGACGGTGCCGACGCTGCCGCCGACGATCACGCCGCCGGCGATGAGCGCGAGGCCGACACCGGCGCTGCGCAGATTGGCGATGAGCGCAACCGTGGTTACCGCCGCGATTGCCATGCCGACCATACCGAAGACGTTGCCGCGGCGCGCGGTCGTCGGATGCGACAAGCCCTTCAGCGCCTGAATGAAGCAGATCGACGCGACCAGGTAGAGCAGGGTGACCGCGTTCACGTTCATTTCTTCTTCTCCGCCGCCGGCCGTTCTTTCCTTTTGAACATTTCGAGCATGCGCTGCGTGACCAGGAATCCGCCGAACACGTTCACGGCGGCGAGCGCCACCGCAATCAACCCAATCGACTTGCCAAGCGTGGTCTCGGTCGCGCCGGCGGCGAGCATCGCGCCGACGATGATGATCGCCGAGATCGCGTTGGTTACGGACATGAGCGGCGTGTGCAGCGCCGGCGTCACCGTCCACACGACGTGGTAGCCGACGTAAATCGCCAGCACGAAGATCACCAGGTTAATGACGGTCGGGTTGATATGTTCCATTGATACACCCTATATGATTTCTGGAACCGCAGATAAACGCAGATGAACGCAGATTAGTTCATGGGCGCGATCGGTTGGTCACAGTACGGAATCTCCGCCAGCGCAATGATTCGAGTCTTTCTCATTTATCTGCGTTTATCCGCGTTCATCTGCGGTTTCAAAATATTATTTCTTCACCACTTGTCCGTCTTTGCACATCAGCGTCGCGGCGACGATTTCGTCTTCCATGTTGAGCGCGAATTTTCCTTCCTTGTCGATGACGAGCTTCAGGAAATCGAGCAGGTTGCGCGCGTACAGCGCCGAGGCGTCGGCGGCGACGAGCGCCGGCAGGTTGCTTTCGCCGATCAGCGTCACGCCGTGCTTCGTCACGGTCTTGTCGAGTTCCGACAACGGACAGTTGCCGCCTTGTTCGACGGCGAGATCGACGATCACCGAACCGGGCTTCATCGACTTCACCATTTCCTCGGTGATCAGCACCGGCGCTTTGCGTCCGGGGATGAGCGCGGTCGAGATGACGATATCGGCCTGCTTGACGCGCTCCGCGACCAGCGCCGCTTGGCGCTTCATCCAGCTCGCCGGCATCGGGCGCGCGTAACCGCCCACCCCTTGCGCGATCTCGCGCTCTTCGTCGGTTTCGAACGGCACGTCGATGAATTTGGCGCCAAGCGATTCGATTTGTTCTTTCACGGCGGGGCGCACGTCGGAGGCTTCGATGACGGCGCCGAGACGCTTCGCCGTAGCGATCGCCTGCAAACCGGCGACGCCGGCGCCGAGCACGACGACGCGCGCCGCCTTCACCGTGCCGGCGGCGGTCATCAGCATCGGCAGGAAGCGGCGATACACGTTGGCGGCCAGAATCACGGCCTTGTAGCCGGCGATATTCGCTTGCGAGGAGAGCACGTCGAGACTTTGCGCGCGGGTGATGCGCGGCGCCGCTTCGAGCGCGAACGCCGTGACCCCGCGCGCGGCGAGTCTGCCGAGGCCGTCTTGATCGAACGGATTCAGCATGCCCGCGACAACCTGTCGTTGCTTCAGCATCGGCAGCTCGTCCGGCCGCGGCGCACGCACTTTAAGCAGAATCTCCGCTTGCCCGTAAACGTCGGCGGCGGTGCCGGCGAGTGTGGCGCCGGCTTGGGTGTAGGCGTCGTCGATGATCGCCGCGTTCACGCCGGCACCCGACTGTACGACGACTTGATGCAGACCGCCGGTGGTAAGTTTCTTGATCGTCTCCGGAGTGGCGGCGACGCGCGATTCCCGCGGCCAAATTTCGGCCGGGACGCCGATTTTCATGGTTTGCTCCTTTGCAGCATTTTTTCTTCGGCCGGCAGGGTGGGGCCGATCGTATTCCCGCCGATTCTAAAGGCAGACAGCGCTACAATCTAGAAAACAATCACCCCGCGCGCATTTTTTCCGGCGGCGAGGTCGGCGAAGGCTTGCGGCGCTTCGTCGATTTTGTAGCGATGGGTGATCAGCTCGTCGAGCTTTAGGCGCTTCGACTTGTAAAGCGACAGGAGACGGGGGAAATCCTCCTTCGGGCGCGCGGAGCCGTAACGGCTGCCGGTGAGCGTTTTGCCCTCCGCGTAAATGCTCAGCGTGCGCAGCGACGTCATGTCCTTGACCGGCGCGACGCCGACCACGACGGCGGTGCCGCCTTTGCGTAGCGCGCCGTACGCCTGCGCGACGATCTCGCCGAAGCCGACACATTCGAACGCGTAGTCGGCACCGCCGCCGGTCAGTTCGCGCAGCGCCTTCACCGGGTTCTCCGCGCTCTTGGAATTGAGTACGTGAGTCGCGCCGAATTGCCGCGCCATGTCGAGCTTGTTATCAGCGATGTCGACGGCGACGATCTGCGCGGCGCCCGCGAGCGCGCAGCCTTGGATCGCGCTCAAGCCGACGCCGCCGGCGCCGAAGACGATGCAAATCGAGCCCGGCTCGACCCTCGCCGTGTTGAACGCGGCGCCGACGCCGGTCATCACGCCGCAGGAAACGATCGCGGCGCGGTCGAGCGGGACGCCGGATTCGATCTTCACGACGCTGTCTTTGTGCAGGGTGGCGTACTCCGCCATGACGCCGCAGCCGGCGAATACGTTGAGCGGCTTGCCGTCCTTATCGCGCGTGCGCACGGTGCCGTCGGGCAGCGTGAACCCGGCCTTCGCGGATTGATCGCACAGGTACGGTCGGCCGGTCGTGCAATAGCGGCACTTGCCGCACATGCTGACGAACGAGCTGACGACGTGATCGCCGACGGCCAGGTCGGTAACCCCCGCGCCGACGTCGACGACCACGCCCGCGCCTTCGTGCCCGAGAATAACCGGAAGCGGAAACGGAACCGTTCCGTTGATGGCCGACAGGTCGCTGTGGCACACGCCGCAGGCGGCGAGCTTGACCGTAACGTCCTCGGCCCGCGGCGCCTCGACCGTGATTTCCTCGACCACGACCGGCTTGTTGAGTTCGCGAACCACGACCGCCTTGCCCTTCGTTGCCACGAAGCCTCCGTGCGTGAGTTGGACGGCGGTCAGACGCTTGCCACAGTGGCCGATGCCCGCGCCACCAAGCGTGGCGGTCGCGGCTAAAATGCCGAGATGCCGGTTTGCGCGCGGCCGAGGATCAACGCATGAATGTCGTGCGTGCCTTCATAGGTGTTCACGACTTCGAGGTTTACGACGTGGCGGATCACGCCGAACTCGTCGGAAATGCCGTTGCCGCCGTGCATGTCCCGCGCCATGCGCGCGATGTCGAGCGCCTTGCCGCACGAGTTGCGCTTGACCAGCGATGTCGCTTCCGGCGACGCCTTGCCGTCGTCGCGCAATCGGCCGAGCCGCAGGCAGCTTTGCAGCGCCAAGGTAATTTCGGTTTGCATGTCGGCGAGCTTCTTTTGGATCAGTTGGTTCGCGGCGAGCGGCCGGCCGAATTGTTTGCGCTCCATGGTGTACCGGCGCGCCGCGTGCCAGCAGAACTCCGCCGCCCCGAGCGCCCCCCAGGAGATGCCGAAGCGCGCGGAATCGAGACAGGTGAACGGACCTTTCAAGCCGGTAACGTCGGGCAGTTCGCTTTCTTCCGGAACGAGTACTTCGTCCATGACGATCTCGCCGGTGATCGAGGTTCGCAGGCCGACCTTGCCGTGGATGGCCGGTGCCGACAAACCTTTCATGCCTTTTTCCAATAGGTATCCGCGGATCTTGCCGTCCGGATTCTTGGCCCATACCAGAAACACATCGGCGATTGGCGAATTGCTGATCCACGTCTTCGAACCGGTGAGCCGGTAGCCGCCCGAAACTTTCTTTGCGCGCGTCTCCATGCTGCCGGGATCGGACCCGTGGTTCGGCTCCGTCAGCCCGAAGCAGCCGATCCATTCGCCGGTCGCGAGCTTCGGCAGGTATTTTTGCTTTTGCGCTTCGCTGCCGAAGACGTTGATCGGCAGCATGACGAGCGAACTCTGCACGCTCATCATCGAACGATACCCGGAATCCACGCGCTCGAGCTCGCGCGCGATCAATCCGTAGCTCACGTAGTTCAGCCCGCCGCCGCCGTACTCGGTCGGAATCGTCGCGCCGAGCAATCCCATCTCACCCATCTCGCGGAAAATCCTCGGATCGGTTGTTTCGTTTCGAAACGCTTCGAGCACGCGCGGCGTCAACTTGCCCTGGCAATAATCGCGCGCGGCATCGCGGATCATGCGCTCGTCTTGGGTGAGTTGGTCCTCAAGAAGCAGAGGATCGTCCCATTGGTGGACTGCGTTGCTCTTACTCATTGGCGGGTCGTCATTTCCACATGGCCGTGCTGTCCATGTAGCAGATCAACGCTTGCTGGTGGTTGACCCAAGTCAAACCCGCTCAATAATCATCGCCAATCCCTGCCCGACCCCGATACACAGACTCACCGCCGCATAACGCCCATGGCGGCGCTGCAGTTCGCGCGCGGTTGTGAGCGCGAGGCGCGCGCCGGAGGCGCCGAGGGGATGGCCGACGCTGATGGCGCCGCCGTTCGGGTTGACGCGGGAATCATCGAAGGGTACTTCCATCAGCTTCAAGCAACCGAGCACTTGGCTTGCGAACGCTTCGTTGATCTCGATGATGTCCATGTCGTTGAGTTTGAGCTTGGCGCGATCGAGCGCCTTGGCGATGGCACGAACCGGTCCGATACCCATGACGCGCGGTTCGACGCCGGCGGAAGCGGCGGCGAGAATGCGCGCGATCGGCTTGGCGCCTTTCTTTTCACCGGCCTCGAGGCTCCCCATCAGCAGCGCCGCCGCGCCGTCGTTGACGCCCGATGAATTGCCGGCGGTTACCACGCCGCCTTCGAACAACGGCTTTAGCTTGGCCAAGGTCTCGACGGTCGAGTCCGGACGCGGATGTTCGTCCAGCGCCACCACCTTCGGCGGCGACTTGCGGCCGGTGCTGACTTCGATCGGATGGATTTCGCCCGCGAAGAAATTGGCGGCGCGCGCCGCCTCGTACTTTTCCTGCGAGGCGGCGGCAAAGCGATCGGCGGCGTCGCGCGCGATGCCGTAGTCCTTCGCGACGTTGTCGCCGGTTTGCGGCATCGTGTCCGATCCATAGCGCGCCGTCACCTTCGGATTCGGGAAGCGGGCGCCGATGGTCGAGTCGTATACGTGGAAATCGCGGCTGTAGGCGGTTTCGGATTTGCCCATGACGAACGGGGCACGGCTCATGCTTTCCACGCCGCCGGCGACGTAGAGTTCGCCTTCGCCGCACGTAATCGCACGGGCGGATTCAATAACCGCCGCTAAGCCGCTGGCGCAAAGGCGGTTTACGGTTTGGCCGCCGACCGTGACCGGGAAGCTCGCGGCGAGCAACGAGTTACGCGCGACGTTTCGCGCATCCTCGCCCCCCTGATTGGCGCAGCCGAGGATGACGTCTTCGACTTCTTCCGGTTTCCACGGCGAGCGCGTCACGAGCGCGCGCATCACTTCGGCGACGAGATCGTCGGGGCGAACCGGCGCCAGCACGCCGGCATGCCGGCCGAAGGCGGAGCGCAGTCCGTCGTAGATGTAAGCGTTCAGCATCCGCTGTTCCTGTCGATTACTTCTTGTGCGGTTTAAAAAAACCGACCTATAATGCGGCCCGTGCCGCAAAGCGGAACGGAATTCTGCAAATGGCGTTGCATCTTCCGCGCTAAGTACGGCGCCGTCAAGAGAGGGAATGGGCGACTGATCGGCCCCCCGCTCCACGCGTCGCGCAGCCGACCGCAAAAGGAACGAATGCAGACACCGCTTGAAACTGTAGAGATACGTTAATGGCATTGCCCCGTCGCTTGCAAGAAAAATTAGCGCTGCCGGTCATTGGCGCGCCGATGTTCATCGTGTCGGTTCCCGAGCTGGTGATCGCGCAGTGTCGCGCTGGAATTGTCGGCGCTTTTCCGGCGCTCAACGCCCGGCCGAAGGAGCTCCTCGATGAGTGGCTCGGGCGCATTACCGAAACGCTGCGCCGCCATGCCGCCGACCATCCGGAACAGCGCGTCGCTCCGTTCGCGGTAAATCAGATCATTCATCAGTCGAACGATCGGCTCGATCACGATCTGCGGTTGTGCATGAAGCATCGCGTTCCTCTCATCATCACGAGCCTGCGCGCCCCGAACGAAATCGTGCCCCATATTCACGAATACGGCGGCCTGGTGTTCCACGACGTCACCAACATGCGCCACGCCGAGAAAGCGCTCGAAGCGGGCGTCGATGGACTGATCTTGATCTGCGCCGGAGCGGGTGGGCACGCCGGGACGTTGAGTCCGTTCGCGCTGGTCGGTGAAGTCCGGCGCATTTTCGACGGGCCGATCGTTCTGGCGGGCGCCATTACGACCGGCCGGGGAATCTTGTCGGCGCAGGCGCTGGGCGCGGATTTGGCATACATGGGAACCCGCTTCATTGCATCGCGCGAGGCGAACGCGGATCCGCGCTACAAGGACATGATCGTCGGCTGCGCGGCAAAAGACATCGTGTATACGCCGTTCTTCACCGGCGTGCACGGCAACTACTTGAAGCCGAGCATCGCCGCCGCCGGCCTCGATCCGGAAAATCTGCCGACCGCCGACAAGACGTCGATGAATTTCGGCTCGACCCACGTCAAGGCGTGGCGCGATATCTGGGGCGCCGGACAGGGCGTGGGGAATATTCACGACGCACCCTCGGCCGCGGAAGTGGTCGCGCGGCTTGGGCGCGAGTATCAAGCGGCGTTTGATGCGTTGTCGTCCAATCGCACCACCTACATCTGAGGAACCGCGCATGAGCGAACACATTCGTATTGAAAAACCGGCGGCCGGCGTGCTCGGCATCGTGCTCGATCGCGCGGAGAGCAAGAACGCCATCACTCTCGCGATGTATCGGGGCATGATCGACGCGCTCCGCGCCGGCGATGCCGATCGCGACGTGCGCGTGTTGCTCGTGAGCGGCGCCGGCGGAAACTTCACGAGCGGAAGCGACATCGCCGATTTTCAGAAGGCGCAGCTCGAATTCCCGACGCCGGCCATACAGTTCTTGCAGGCGCTGTCGCGGCTTCGCAAACCGATCGTGGGCGCGGTGGAAGGGCATGCGGTCGGGATTGGGACCACGATGTTGCTGCATTGCGACATGGTGTACGCGGCCGCGACCGCGCGATTCCGCCTGCCGTTCGTGAATCTGGCGCTTTGTCCGGAAGGCGCATCGACGTACTTGCTGCCGAAAATCGCCGGCTACAAAAAGGCGGCGCAGTTGCTGATGTTGGGCGACGAATTCGATGCCGACACGGCGGTCGACGCCGGCATCGCGACGGCGGCAACGCCCGGCGGCCAGGCGCTCGCGGCCGCGACCGAATGCGCGCGCGCACTCGCCGCCAAGGCGCCGCGTGCGCTGCAGCTCACCAAGTCGCTGCTGCGCCGAGGCGATGCCGATGCGGTTGCCAGCGCGATTTTGGTCGAGGCCGACCACTTCAGTCGGTGCCGAACCAGCGATGAAGCGCGCGAAGCATTCGCCGCTTTCTTCGAGAAGCGCACCCCCGACTTCAGCCGAGCGGGATAACTCTTTAACTCTTGCGGACCTTTCTCATGACGCACAAGCTCGAAACCCAATCCGGCCTTCGCGCGACGACGCGGGGGCCGATCGCGGCGGCCGCGCGGCCGCTCAAGATGAAAGAAGATCGGCACTTCGTCTCCGCGCTCGCGCGCGGTCTGAAAGTCCTCACCTGCTTTCGCTCCGGCGACGAGCTGCTCGGTAATCACGAACTGGCGCGGCGCTCCGGTCTGCCGAAGTCGACGATATCGCGCCTCACGTACACGCTGACCAAGCTCGGCTACCTGTACTTCGCGCAAGAAACGGTGAAATACCGTCTCGGCACCGCGACGCTGGCGCTCGGCAGCGCCATGCTCGCGCGCATGGATATTCGCCGCCTGGCGCGGCCGATGATGCAGGAACTCGCGGATTTTTCGCACGCGATGGTGTCGCTTGGCGTGCGCGAGCGGTTGAATCTGATTTATATCGAAAATTGTCGCAGTCAGTCGGCGCTGACGCTGATTCTCGACGTCGGTTCGCGTATTCCGCTCGCGACCACCGCCATGGGCCGCGCGTATCTCGCCGCGCTACCCGATGCCGAGCGCGCGGACTTGCTCGATCAGATCCGCGTGCAGGACGAAGCGAGCTGGCCGAAGATTCGCGCCGGGATCGACGATGCGCTGGCGCAATACCGGAGCTATGGTTGCTGCGGCTCGTTCGGCGAATGGCAGAAGGACGTGAATGCGATCGCGGTGGCCTTTCGCGTCGGCAACGACTCGCCGATTCTGTCGATCAACTGCGGCGGGCCGGCGTTTAACCTGTCGCCGGAGTTCCTGCTTGGTGAGGTGCGTCCGCGCTTGCTTGAGATTGTGAAGAATCTCGAAATGTCGATGGGTGTGGATCGCGCTTGATTCGCGCGCGCTTCAGCGCTCGCAGGGAGCGGCGCTTAGAGCCGCATCGGCGGTTGTTCGTCAAACCGATCTACCGACGCCAGCGCCATGATCCAGGATTGCGCTGACCGACTCCAAATCTGGCGCTTCGGGACGAGATCGTTTCGTTGGCGTGCCGTTCCGGCGCGGATCGAGAAAATTTTCGGATCGGTTGGAGCGGCGGAATAAATGGGTGTCCCACATTCGGGGCAGAACGCCTGCACTCGCTTGGCGCCACTCACGGCGGTCTTCACGTAGATCTTCGGTTGACCGGCAAGAATACGAAACGCATCTTTCGTGGCGAGAACGTACGTGCGGAAAGCCGACCCGGATAGCGTCTGACAGTCGGTGCAGTGGCAAATCCCGACCTCCTCAGTGTCGATGACCGCCTCATAGGCGACGTAGCCGCAGTGACAACCACCGTCAATTTTCATCATGCTGATTCTCCAGCTCCGACAATCGTGGGCCCCAAAGTGGCGCCGCCGCTGCCGGTGCGCGCGCACGACATTGCCAACAGGAGGAGAGGAACCAATCTACGCATGATCCGACAAAAGCGCGGCAAGTTCCTCGATCGAATCGGCGTTGAAATCGAAATCCGCTTCCGCCTTCAGATCCGCCGTCGCCGACGATCCGAACTCCATCGGCCGGCGCACGAACGCAATGCGCAGTCCGACGCGTTTCGCGGCGCGTAAATCGCTCTTGTGCGACGCGACCATGAGCAACTCACCCGGGGCGACATCCAGCAGCTCGGCGCAACCGCGGTAGGTTTCCGGATCGGGTTTGTAATGACGGAACAACTCGGCGGAAATCACGCAATCCCAGGGGAGTCCGGCGTTGCGTGCCATGTTCACCAACAGCGACATATTGCCGTTCGACAGCGTCGTAATGACGAACCGGCGCTGCAACCGCGTGAGCCCGGGCACGGAATCCGGCCATGGGCGCAGCCGGTGCCACACGCGATTGAGGTGATCGAGCGCGGCCTCACTCAACCCGGCAAGCCCGAAATCTCGCAGCAAGCCGTCGAGAATCATTCGATGCAGTTGATCGATTTTGAGCCACGGCAGTTCACCCCGGCGTACCCGGTCCATGGCCGGCGTATAGCCGGCGCGCCAGGCGTCCGCGAAACGCGGCCAATCGATCGAAGGCAACCCGCATTCCCGCTCGAGCGCCGGACCCTCGGCGATGATGCTGCCGCGCCAATCGACGACGGTCCCGAAGACATCAAACGCCAAAGCCCTGATCGCCCGCATGGCTGTGGTCAGCTCACGCGCCCGCCGCGCGACATCTTATGCCGGTGTATCCAATCGGGTAACTTGTTCGTTCTACCCACCGAGAAGCCAGCCATGACGCGCATCGTAACCGACATCGTAATCGACGTCCGGTCGAAGTCGTATTCGACTACGTGACCACGCCCGCCAATTGGCCGCGATGGCATCCCTCGTCGGTCGGCGTCGACACGGCCCCCGGCAAATCGCTCGAGGTCGGCGAAAAAGTACGCGAGGCGATCAAGGTCGGTTGGCAGCGCGATCTCGTCGCTTGGACGGTATTGGAACGCAAGCGGCCGCGCCGGTGGGTAATCGAAGGGCGCGGTGAAACCGGCGGCACGGCGACGTTGTGTTATGAGCTGACCGCCGACGGCGGGCGCACGCGTTTTCGGCGCGATCTTAATTATCGCATGCCGAACGCGCTGCTCGGGTTCATCGACCGGTTGCTCGTGCGCCACTTGATGCGGGCGACCTCGCAAAGAGCGCTCGCGCGCCTCAAGCAGGTGCTGGAGGCGAGCAGCAAAACTAATCCGCAGATGAACACAGATTAAAGGAACATGAACGCAGATAAGGAAAGACCGTCTGTGTTTACTAGTGGCGAAATCTGCGTTTATCCTTGCTTTTATCCGCATTCATCTGCGGATGCAGTTCAACCGCTAAGCCGCCTTCGGTGCCGGCTTGAACTGAAGCGATTTGTGCTCCAGAAATTCCTCGAGCCCATAAACTCCGAATTCGCGACCGTTGCCCGACTGCTTGTAGCCGCCGAACGGCGCGTAGGGGTTGAACGGCGCGCCGTTGATGTCGACTTGGCCGGTTCGCATGCGGCGCGCGACTTTCTGCGCGCGCTCGTCGCTCGCGGACCACACGCCGCCGGCGAGACCGTAAGGGGTGTCGTTCGCGATGCGCACCGCGTCTTCTTCATCCTTATAAGTGACGATCGATAGCACCGGACCGAAGATCTCTTCCTGTTCGATGGTGCTGCCGGGCATGACCCTGCCGAAGACGGTTGGCTGAACGAAGTAACCCTTGTCCAGGCCCGGCGGCGGTTCCGCGCCGCCGGTGAGGAGTTCCGCGCCTTCGTCGACGCCTTTTCGTATGAATTCGCGCACGCGCTCCAGTTGTGAGGCCGATACCAGCGGCCCGAGGGTCGTGTCGTCGGCCATCGGGTCGCCGGGTTTGAACCCCTTCGCGACGTCGGCGGCGATCTTCGCGGCCTCGGCATAGCGCGATTCCGGCACCAGCATGCGCGTGTGCGCGGTGCAGGTCTGGCCGGAGTTGAGGTAGCAATTCGTGATGACCGCTTTTATCGCCGCGGCGAAATCCGCATCGTCCAGTATCACGGCGGCCGATTTACCGCCCAGTTCGAGCGCGACGCGCTTGACCGTCCCGGCGGCGAGTTCCGACACGCGCTTGCCCGAGCGGGTCGAGCCGGTGAGCGAGACCATGTCGACGTCGGGGTGCTTGACCATCGCTTCGCCGACGACCGGCCCGTACCCGGTGATCAAATTGAACACGCCGGGCGGCAGGCCGGCGGATTCGATGACCTCGGCGAGCAGGAACGCATTGAGCGGAGCGACTTCCGACGGCTTTAATACGATCGTGCACCCGGCCGCGAGCGCCGGCGCCACCTTGGCGGCGATCTGGTGCAGCGGAAAATTCCACGGAGTAATGGCCGCGACCACGCCGATCGGCTCGCGCACGACCAGCGAATTGCCGACGCGTTTCTCGAACTGATATTCGCCGAGAAGCTTCGCGTACATGCCGAAGGTCGCGACCGGCAGGCCGGCTTGAATGCGTCGCGACAGCTTGATCGGCATGCCCACTTCGCTCGTGATGGTCTTCGCGATTTCGTCGGCGCGCGCCTTGAGACCGTCGTGAATCTTGAGCAGGTACTCGGCGCGCTCCGCAACCGGGGTCGCGGACCAGCCTTCGAACGCGCGGCGCGCGGCGGCGACGGCGGCGTCGACATCCGCCGCCGTTCCCTCGGGAATTCGGGCGATGACTTCGCCGTCGGACGGACGGTGTACGTCGATCGTCTTGGATGCGCAGGGGTTCGACCAGCGGCCGTCGATGTAGAACTTGTCGCGATGGATCATGGCGAACTCGATTCGGCGGAGAAAGGTATTCTATTAACGTTGCGCCGGCGATACCATGTGCGCCGAAGCCCGCCTCGCGTTTTGCATTGTGAAACCACCGTGAAACTTTCGCCGTCTTTTCGGTCAGTGCCGTCGCGAAAGCGGTATATTTAATCCCCCAAGGCTAGAATATTGCGCGATGAACCTTCCCTCCAAAACGGCGGCGAACCGTAATTCGGGAACGACGGTATGAGCGGGTACACGGCGCCGCTGAAAGACATGCTCTTTGTCTTGCAAGAGCTGGCCGGCCTCGATGATATCTGCAAGCTTCCCGGTTTCGAAGAAGCCACGCCGGACGTCGTGCAAACCATCCTTACCGAAGCCGGCAAGTTCGCCGGTGAAGTGCTCGCACCGCTGAACCGACCCGGCGATCGCGCCGGCGCGCGGGTGGAAAACGGCGTCGTGACCACGGCGCCCGGTTTCAAGGAAGCGTATCGCCGGTTCGTCGACAGCGGGTGGCCGACGGTTCCGTGTCCGCCGGAATTCGGCGGTCAAGGCATGCCGCAGCTGCTGTCGATCGCGCTCGCCGAAATGTGGTGTTCGTCGAACATGTCTTTTTCGCTTTGTCCGATGCTGTCGCAAGCGGCGGTCGAGGCCATCGAGAAATACGGAACGGATGCGCAGAAAGCGATGTTCCTGGCGCCGATGGTGTCGGGCGAGTGGACCGGTACCATGAATCTCACCGAACCGCAGGCCGGATCCGACCTGGCGGCGACCCGCGCCCGCGCCGTCCCCGAGGGTGACCATTACCGAATCAGCGGAACCAAAATTTTCATCACCTACGGCGAACACGATTTCACCGACAATATCATTCACATGGTATTGGCGCGTTTGCCGGACGCCCCGCAAGGCACCAAGGGCATCTCGCTTTTTATCGTGCCGAAATTTTTGGTCAACGCCGACGGCGGCATCGGCGCGCGTAACGATTTGCAATGCGTG
>Ga0214471_10002971_pt1 | contig 13172 bp, 12 predicted proteins | sample RVTome_5_FD_207665 | JGI IMG/M metagenome (GOLD analysis project Ga0214471, IMG submission 207665) | Soil microbial communities from uranium-contaminated site in the Upper Colorado River Basin, Wyoming, United States - RVT142D155 | ecosystem: Environmental > Terrestrial > Soil > Contaminated >...
CGTCGCGCCGAATCGGCTCTTCGGCTTGGGTGCCGCGCGTGATGCCGGCCACGTAGGCGGTGGACACGTGCAGGTACCGTCTTCCGCGCGCCGCTTCGAGCATCTTGAGCGATGCGCGAAGGTTCGTGTCGAAGGCTTCGTCGATCGGCGGATCGAACGAGACCGTCGCGGCCGAATGGATGATCGTGTCGACCTCGTCCGGCACCTCGATCGCATCGGTCACCAGATCCGCATTGTGCGGCACGACGAGTCGCTCGATGCGCTCGCGGAGCGCGTCTTCGCCGATCTCGGCGCGAAGCGGCCCGAAGACCGCGCCGCCCGTGACGACGCCGAGTCGCGTTCGCGCGTCGCCTCGGATGTAGACGTGGATTCGCTCGACGGGAATGTCGCGGACGAGTCGCTCGAGCAGCCCTTGACCGAGGAACCCCGTCACGCCGGTCAACGCGATCGACCGGCCGGCCAGCCCTTCACGGATCACGAGTGCCCGGACCTCCCCCACAGCGGCTCTCTACCGCGCGGTAGATTATTCCCCCGGTGCCTGCACGGCAAGACCGCAGACGCAAGACCGGGAAAATCAGGAAAACCGTATTCCGCTCGCTGTGATGAACTAGGAGGGTGCTGAAATAGTGGGTGTCTGTATACAAGCACACCCGACTGCAACTTTCCGACCAGCGATGATCTGTGTCCGGCCGAGCACGGGTCAGCCTATTTCAGCACCCTCCTAGCCGGACGTGGCGCACCAACGACCCGGGCGAACGGAGTGTCCCGTAGGTCACAGAGCGGGGAAAGCGCGAGGCAAGACGCGAATTGGAACCCGACCGGATCTCGGAGCATCTGATGGACATGGCCCTCAAACGGCTCGCTGCCGCGTGCCTGCTTTGTGCCGCCGCGGCATGCGGCTCGACCCCCCGCGTCGTCATGGATGACGCGCGAACGCTTCGTTCCGGCGGCGCCGCCACGACACTGGAAGCCGGGGAGCCGGCCACGTGCAAGACGCCGGCCGTTTGGCCGAGTCCGACGATGCATCGCGGACAAGGCTCGTTCGACGACACGATGGCCGAAGTCGCCGATCGAGTCCCTGAGTTCGCGGGCCTCTCGGTCGACGAGAAGCGCAGGGCCATGCTCGTGCGCGTGACTGACGGCAGTGCGGAGACCGCCCGTCGCGCATTCGAGACGTATCTGGACGTCGCCGGCGAGACCAGCTTCGACGGATACGCGTCCGAGCCGGTGGACGTGGCCTACGGGTGGCACCAACTCAAGACCTGGTACGACACCGCGAGCCAGGCCGGGGTGTGGAGCGCGGGGCTCACCATGAGCGACATCGACGAGGCCCGCAACAAGCTCGTCTACGGCTCCGCGAACCCCGATCACGCCCGGCCGTGCATCGCGTCGATCATGCGGGCCTACGACGTCCCCGACGACGCCTGGCTCGTCGAACGGCAAGAGGCCGAGCGCATCGGGGGGTAGCGTCGCGGTAGGCTCGGCAACGTGATGACGGCCATCGATCATGTGATTTACGGGACGCGCGATCTGGACGCAGCGGGCCACCGCTTCTGGGAGGAATACGGGCTGGCCTCCTACGAAGGGGGGCTGCATCCGGCGTACGGCACGGCGAACCGGATCGTACCGCTCGGCGACTCCTACATCGAGCTGATGGGAATCAGCGACCCGACCGCCGCACGGATGAATCCGCTGGGCGAGTTCGTCCTCTCACAGATCGACGCGGGCGACCGCTGGATCGCGTGGTGCCTTCGCCCGGACGACATCAACGCCGTCGCCGACCGGATCGGCTCGGTTGCCGTCCCCGGCCACCGCACCCGGCCCGACGGAACATCGGTGACCTGGATGCTGGCGGGCTTAGAGATCGCGCTGACCGATCCGCCGCTGCCGTTCTTCATCGCCTGGGACGATCCCGATCACACGCCCGGCCGGGAATCCCTCGAGCATCGCGCCGGCGCGATGGGCATCGCCGAAATCGAGATCGCCTGCGACGCGAAACAACTCCGCCACCATGCCGGGGCGGACCTGCCGGTTCGCATCGCCCCGGGCGATCCCGGGATCGTCGCCGTCACGCTCACAACCGAACGCGACCCGCTGCGAATCCCGTTGCGAAATTAGGCTTATATAGTCGGGGCCATGTTTCGGCGTTTGGGGGCGGCGGCGCTGACCCTGCTGGCGGCGTGCACGGTCACGCCCAGCGAGGTCTCGCCCGAGGCGGACATCGCGATCACCGGCAGCGTCGCCGGTCAGGACGGACGCGCGGTCGCCGGCGCGCCGGTCACCCTCGTCCGCCACGAAGGCGTGGCCGAGACGTTCGCCGCCGTGGTAACGCTGGGCGTCACCTGCCTGGACGACGGCAAGCAACTGTCGGTCTGCCGCAGCGCGAAGCATGCCGACACCGGCAAGGACGGGCGTTTCGCGTTCACGCTGAAAGGCTCGGACACGCAAGGCTTCCTCGGCGACGCGAGCATGCTGGAGGCGACCGCCTTCTTGCCGCGCCGCGACGATCACGCCGCCGGTCCGACCGCGACCGTTCGATTCCTGGTCCAGACCGAACGGATCGCGCTGTCGCTGCGCGCCTGGGAGCCCGCCATCGAAGTCGTCGCCGCCGGACGTTCGGGAACCGTGACGTGGAGCGAGCTGCCCGCGGCCATCGTGCCGGCCGGCATCAACGCGACCGCCGCGAAGACCTCGGTCGTGTTCGAACGCGCGGCCGGCGAGCCGGTCTGGACGACCTCGGGACGAAACGAGCTGGCAAGCTTCGACCCGCGCGTCCTGGAAGATTCCAAAGGCAGCGTCTCGGTCGCGGCCGAGTGGCCCGGGCAGAGGGTCGCCGACGACCGGGGCCGGACCATCGAGTTGGTGCTTCGCTCGGGGCGGCCCGGCTATCGCAGCCGTGCCGGCGCGCCGCCGTCGCGCGGCGCGGTCTGCGCGGTGCGCGCGCCCGACGGCTCGCTGGTGACGCGCTCGCCGTGCCCGCTGACCGACGGCGCATTCGACACGCCGATGGGCGCGTCGCCGTGCGAACAAGGCGCGGCGTGCATCCGATCGGACGAAGTCGTGGTCGATCGAGGCGGGATCCGTCCGGTCGGGCTGATCGTCCTTCGCGGCTGCAGCGCGGCTTGCAAGATCGAGTCGAGCACCGACGGCCGCGCCTGGACTTTGGCCGCGACGACCGCGGCGGGTGATGCCGCCGTCAACGTCATCGAAGGCAGCAGTGCGCGCTTCGTGCGCGTCATCTCGGACGACATCGAATCGCTCCGCGAAGTCTCGGTCTGGGAGCCCGACGGGCCGGCCCGCGATCCGGTGTCGATCCTGGCCGACGTCGGCGGCGGGCTGTTCCCGCCGATCGAGGATGCGATCCGTCGCAACCGTCGAGGCGCCCCGATCGCAGCGGCGGCGCTGCTGCTGGCGCTCATCGCCGGCGCGCTGATCGCGACGGCGCTGCAACGAAAAGCGGCAGCCGGCCGGTAGATCCCGAAGACGAGCGCGCTACGCGTTCAAGTAGAACGGGCTCGCGTAGGCGATTGCGTTCCCGACCGCGGCGTAGGGGCCGGTCGCGCGTCCGTCGGCGCCCACCGACGGATCGGTGACGCGGAGCGCGATCCAATCGCCGTCGGCGCGATCGACGTCGACCGTGAACTCGATCACCGGAGCCGACGGACCCGGCACGACGACGTCGACCACCCGCTGGACCGACGGCATCACGGCGCCGCGGCGGAGCACCGACACCTGCAGCGCCTTGCCGGTCCATTCGTCGCCGCGATCGATGTCCATTCGGAAGATGATCGGGCCGCTCGTATGCGAGAACTCGGCGCCCATCGGATGGCCGTTGGCGGACGCGTCCAGACGCAAACCGCGAAGACGGGTCGCGAAGAAGCGGCGAGCGCGCAGCGCCTCGGCGACGCCGGCGCGCGTGAGCGAAGTCACCCACAAACCGGTGCGACCCTTGCCGTCGGGATAACCCCAGTCGGTGCCGTGCTCGTCGGTGACGCCGAGCAATCCGACGCGCCAGCCGGCTTCGAGGCATTCGTTGAGCGGCGAGACCGCGATCGAGTCGGTGCCTTCGAACAGATAGTCCTCTCGCCGGTTGAAGATCTCCAAGCTGACGATGCGGTCGCCCATCAGCGGGTCGTAGGCGAAGTTCGAGAAGCGACCGGGTTCGCGGCCCGGATGGTTGAAGCCGACGACGCCGTCGAGCCCGCCGCCGACGACCGGACGGTCCGGCGCCGCGCGCAGCCACTCGTAGAACAGCGCCATGCCGGCGCCGCTCGCCGGGGACGCCTTCGCGATCGCATCGAGCGCAGTCATCTGCTCGGCCGGAAGTTTGACTTCGTCGTGCGCGAACTGGGCTGCCCCCTCGCCGGTCCCGCCACCGGCGGTGTGGAGCGGATCCATCCACCGCTCGCTGCCCCAGACGTTCATGTGCCCCAACGTCGGCGAGGACCACTCGAATCCGCGGATGGCCACGAACGTCCCGTCTTGGTTCGCGCCGTCGGCGAGCGCGCGCGTCAACGCCCACGATGCCTCGTCGATACCGGCGACGCTCTGGCAATCGGTGTTGCCGGCGCACACGCTCTGGGTCAGTCCCCACGACAAGGTCGAGTGATCCGTCAGCGCAGCGACGTCGAGTCCGGCGCCGCGCATCGAGCCGAAGACGGCCGCCGCGTTCCCGTCGCCGTCGGAGAGCAGGGAGTGGTTGTGCAGGTCCGCGTGCGCGAGCCAGCGGCCGCCGAACAAGCGCGATGCGCGCTCGGTCGCGAACTGCGGCGCGGGCCCCAGCGGGCCCGAGAGTGCTCCGATCGGTCGGGTGAGCAGCACCGCGCCGGCCGCGGCCGCGCCCTTGAGGAAGTCTCGTCTGGACGGTTTCATGTCCGGATCACTTCGCCGCCCCGTTCCGAAATCCTCCCGATGTCCGGAGGCGTCACGATTTGTTCGCACGCCGGACACGGACATATCCGGCATCGCCGGCCGGCCGGCAGGAAGCGTGACCCGCCGAGGTGAACCATTCATACTGAGGGTCCCGCATGACCGAAAAAGACCAGATCGAAGAGCTGCAGCGCGCACTGGAGAGCGGCGAGTCCTCCTCGGAGGCAACCGCGTCCCTGCTCGCGCTCGTTCGCATGCTCGAAGACTTGCCGGAGCCGCAGATCGATCCGTCGTTCGCCGCGTCGCTGGAGGACCGTCTGGTCGGCACGTCGGCCGCATCGCCGGGCATCGCCCCGGCCCCCGGATCGCCGGGATCGCTGGCGACGATCACGAGGATCGAAGAGCGCCGGGCACGCCGGATCCGCCGCGGTCTGGTCGCGGCGATCGCGGCGGCGATGATGCTCGCTCTGCCGGTCGCCGCATCCGCCGCGGCCGTTCCCGGCTCGCCCGGCTACGGCGTCAGACTCGCGCGCGAAGAGGCACGGGTTTGGGCGACGTGCCGCGCGGGGGAGGTCCGCTGCGGCTTCGCGCATTTGGATCGCGCGCGGGAGCGAGTGACCGATCTTCGCGGCGTGCTGCGCCGCGGCGACGTTGCCCAGGTGCCGGCAACATCCGCGCGGCTGCGCGGTTCCTTGACCACAGGCGCGACGACGATCCTTCGCGCGCATCCGCCTGCCACGACACTTCGGCGGCTCGCCGCGCGTTTGGACGAGACTGCCATCGAGCTGGACCGGCTCGCGGCCGCCGCGCCGCCGTCACTTCGAAATCCCATTCGGGAGGCGATCGGCGAGGGCGCCTCGCTGACCTACGACGTCCGGCTGGCTCTTGGCATGGTGCCGCGATTCGTCTCGCCGCCGGCGACGCCGCCGATCGCGGTCGCGCCGCCGCCGGCCGCGCGCGAGCCGCAGACGCAGCCCGCGGGATCCTCCTCGAGGTCCGCGACGCGCGAACCGGCGAGAAAGCCGGCCGGCAACGGCAACACGTTCGGGCCTGGGGGCACACCCAAGGTTGACGAGCCGGCGCCCGGTGAACGATGGAGCGGCGACGAGCCGTTGCGCGAAGGCTGTCCGCTGGGCGTGGTCGCGGCTCCCGGCGTCGATGCGCTCTGCGGCGCCGCGGGAGGTGAGACGCCGTGAAGCGCATGCTGCTCGCGCTCGCAGCCGTCGCCGTCGCGATTGCCGGAACCGGCGCGACCGCCGCGACGACCGCATGCCCATCGGCGCGCACCTGCGCTTCGTACTCGCTCGACGCGCAGCGTTGGCCGTCGTCGAAAGGGTTGGTGACGATCCGCTATCAGGTGAACTGGCTCGGCCCGGGGTCGCTGCCCGGCGACGTGACCAAGGCGATCATCGCTGCGGCCGACGCGTGGGAGCTGGCCAATCCGGCGATCCGATTCAAGTTCGAAGGGACCTCCTACGACGTGCCCCAGCTCGGGAACAACCGCAACGAGATCGCGTTCGTGCCCACGCTCGACGCCGGCGTGATCGCGCAAGCAAATCATCGCGCCAAGGGGTCGGTGCGGCTCGAGTCCGACAGCTTGATCAACATCGCCAAGCCGTGGTCGTTCGAATCGTGCGCGCAGGCGAACGGCTCGTGCGCGAACGCCGAGGGAACCGGCCTGCGTCTGCTGGACTTGCAGTCGGTCGCGACGCAGCAGTTCGGGAACTGGCTGGGCCTTCGGACGCTGAGCGGCTCTTCGGCGCGCGAGCTGAGCATGTTCGGCTCGATCGCCTACGGCGAGCGTCACAAGTCAACGCCCGGCCTGGGCGACGTTCGCGGGGTGCGGGCGGCCTATCCGTGCGGTCGGTGCGCAAGTCCCCGAATCTTCACGCCATGACCGGATTCGCGGTGAAAACGGGACAGCCGGGCAGGAGTCGCGGCGGCCCCCCGCGAAGTAGACGGCCATGAGAATCCGAACGATCGTCGCCGCGGCCGGCTTGACGGCCGGGCTGCTCGCCGCGCTCCCCGCCCACGCGGCCGGCAGCGCGTTCGGAACCGGCGCGGCCGGCTCCGGGTGCGGCGGATCGATCCTTCTCGCCGCGGGAAACTCGTCCGGCAACAACTGGGTCTTCGACGTGACCGTGACCTGCACGGGCGCACCGCAGCACGTGGTGATCGCCGGCCAATGGGACGCCGGCACCGGCGGACCGGTCGTGGGCTTCGGAAACGGATCGCTCAATCTGGGGCGCGTCAACTGCGGCGCGAACGGAAGCGTCCCGATCCAGATCGCGATGGTCGGCAGCCCGCTGCGGAGCGGCACGGCGTCCATCACCCGCATCTGCTGATGCTCGCCGCACGGCCGTTGATCGCCGCGGGAGCCGCGCTCTTCGCGATCGCATCCGCCGTCGCCGTCGCCGTCCCCGTTCCCGCGATTCCGATCCCGCAGTCGTCTTCGAGCGTTGCGGCCCCGTTCATCGGCACGCCGGCAACGCCGGATCCGCTTGCATCCTTCGCGGTCCCGCAGCATCCGTTCATGGCGCCCGACGGCCGCAGCAACCTGCACAACGACGCCTATCAAACCGATGCCTATAACGGCGCCGGGCCGCTCGGAATCAACCCGCGGATCCGCTCGACATTCCACGTCGCCGAGTGCGCCTCGGTCACCTTCGATTCGGCCGGTCGCATCATCACGATCTGCGTCGGCTTCGACGGACCGCGTCTGATGATGATCGACCCCGACGACTTGTCGACGCTCGCCGCGTTCCCGCTGCCGCCGCGCAATCCGTCGACGCTGGCGAACGTGTTCTCGTCGTTCTCGGGCGGCGGCTACTTCTACCTGGATCATCTCGGCCGCGCCGTGATTCCGACGAACGACGGGCGGATCCTTGTGGTCGGCGTCCGCGAAACGGCGGCCGGGCCGTCCTTCATGCTGGAGACCGTGCACGACCTGAGCGGCCACGTATCGTCCGGCGACGGGATCGTGTCGGTCCTGCCTGACTGGAGCGGGTTGCTCTGGTTCGTCACCGAATCCGGTGTCGTGGGCACCGCCGTGGATTCGGCGCCGTTGGGCGTCCGATCGATCGATCTGACCGGCGAGGCGATCGCGAACTCGTTCGCGGTGGACGAGACCGGCGGCGTCTACGTCGTGTCGGATCACGCGCTGTATCGGTTCGACGCGGCCGCCGACGGCACGCCGGTCGCGACGTGGCGCGAACCCTACGATCGCGGCACGCGCCGCAAGCCCGGCCAAGTCTCGCAGGGCTCGGGCACCACGCCGACGCTGATCGGAGGCGGCTACGTCGCGATCACCGACAACGCGGATCCGAAGATGAACGTGATCGTGTACCGGCGCTCCGGAAGCGTTGCCGGCAGCCGGTTCGTGTGCGCCGCGGGCGTTTTCGCCGACGGCGTTTCCAACACCGACCAGTCGCTGATCGCGGTCGGCAACGCGCTCATCGCCGAGAACAACTACGGGTATTCGGGGCCGCTGGCCACCAACGGAGGCGGAGTGACCGAGCCGGGTCTCGCACGCGTGGACTTCGATGCCGGCGCGTCGTCCTGCACGGTCGTCTGGACGAGCGCCGAGCGGGCGCCGTCGGTCGTGCCGAAGGTCTCGCTCGCCAACGGGCTCATCTACACCTACACGAAGGACCCGCAGCCCGACTCGACCGACGCGTGGTACTTCACCGCGATCGACTTCCGCACCGGCGCGACCGTCTACAAGATCCGAGCCGGCCTGGGACTGGGCTTCAACAACAACTACGCGCCGGTCACGCTCGGGCCGGACGGCACCGCCTACGTCGGCGTGCTCGGCGGCCTCGCCGCGATCTCCGACACGCCGTAGACCGGAGCGCCAACACGAAACATTCGCCCGGGAAAAAGGGATGGCCCGGCCCCGCACAGAACCAACGTGCGGCAACACCCATTTCACCTCCCGTCACGACAAAGAAGGAGTTCCTGCATGAACAAGATCATCGGTGCCGCCCTCGTTGCGCTCGCGCTGGCCCTGCCGGCATCGGCTCAGGATGAGCCCGGGAGCGCCTGCATCGCGGCGGACGGCGGCTCGTGTTCGATCGTGGCCGGATCGGAAAGCGACGACATCGTCGTGGAGGGCACCACGATCGCCGGCAACCGGGGAAGCTGGATTGCGGCCGGCGAATGGACCCTCGAGGTCTACGGAAACGCCGACTGCACCGGAACGCCGATCCGCACCCGCTCGTCCGCGGACCAAAACAACATCGTTGACGGCGTCGCCGGCAGCAACAACGGCGGCGTCTACTACGGTCTGTGCGCCACAGCCACGGCCGGTCCCGGCGGCCTCGTCGTGCTGATGACGGGCTCGACGGATCTGCTTCCGTAACGCGCAACGCGCCACAACGAAACGAGGGAGGGAGACCTCCCTCGTTTTCGTTTGCGGTCAGCCGGCTTCGATCTCGACGGTGGTGGTGAGGGTCGAGGACGCGCCGGCGCCGAACGTGCCTTCAACCGGCGCGCACGCGGCCGGCTCGGGTGCGGCGGCGACGGCGATGTGGCCGTCGGCGACGGCGATCCCGCCGGTCGCGTCGTAGCCGCGCCAGCCGCCATCGGGCAGATACACCTCGGCCCAGGCGTGCAGCTCGCCGGGCAAATCGTCTTCGGGGACCGTGTAGCCGCTGACGAAGCGCGCGGCGAGGCCGGCCGCTCGGCACGCCTGGACGAACGCGACGGCGACGTCGCGGCACGCGCCCCGACCCGACCCAAGCGTCTGCGCCGGCGTGCGAGGCAGCCCGTCGGGACGCCGCTCATGCACGACTGTGGCCGCGATCCTCGCGCACAGCAGCGACAGGAACACGGTCGCCGAACCACCCGCCTCGGCTGCGATCGCATCCGACAGATCGGCGGCCGCGGCGTCGCCGCCGAAGCGCATCTCGCGTGACAACGCCGCGGCCTGCTGCGGCGCGTAGCGCATCGGCACCACCGAAGCATCCGGATCGACCACCCAGTCATAAGGATTCACGCGCAGCGTTTCGGCTTCGAAGACGGTTTCGACGACCAGCGATGGCGATTCGCCGTCGAACCAGAGGCGCGTGACCGGCGTGCCCTCCGCATCGAGCATCTCGGATCGGCCGGACGGCAGCGGATCGCAGGCGAGCGAGAACGAGTCCAGCCGCTGCGTTCCGTCGTCGCGCGGCCGCAGCCGTACGGTGAGTGGGCCCAGCGCGACGGGACGGTCGTAGTCGTAGCGAGTGACGTGACGAACGCGGAAACGCACGAGTCTCAGGGCTCGCGCTTGAGGCCGGGCATCGGCCGGACGTCATGAACATTCATCCCGAGGCAGAACATCACTGATTTCCTCCGATGGTGGCCGCGGCCGGCCGGAGCGCGAAAAATCCGTCGTGAATTGCGTCGTCCACCGTGTTCAGGTCCCGTTGCAATTGATCCAGAAATTCGTGCAAGCCCGCCGTGACGATCTCTTCGATGCCGCTGTAGGCAAGCATGGAGCCTAACCGCCCGAGCATCTGTTCCGCCGGATTCGAGAACGTCTCGCCTTGCGTCCCGGTGATCGTCCGGAGCGACACGTCGGCCAGGTGGAGGCAGAACTGCACCGACCGGGGAAACTCGCGGTCCAGCAGCAAGAATTCCGCGACGCGCTCCGGGGCGATCCGGCCGTAGCGCTTGCGATACATCTCCAGGGCGCTCGCCGACTTCAGCAAGGCCGTCCATTGAAGGTCGTCGAGCGGCGTACCGACGTCGGTCACCGCGGGAAGCAAGATGAAGTACTTCACGTCCAGGATGCGCGAGGTCTTGTCGGCGCGCTCGAGCATCCGGCCGATCCGGCCCCAATGCCACCCTTCGCTCCGCGAAGTCGTCGCGTCGGTGACGCCCTGGATCAGGCCGCCGGTGGTCTTGACGTTCGACAGAAACCGATGGGGATCGCCCGTGACATTGTCCAGAGCCGCTTCGTGGCGCACCATCAGATAGAACGTGTTGATCTCCTCCCAGGTTTCGATCGTGATCTGATCGCGAACGGCCCGCGCGTTTTCCCGGGCCCGTTCGACGCAGCTCAGGATCGAGTCGGGATTCTCGCGGTCGAATGCGAGGAACTTGATCACGTTGCCTCGCGTCGGCCGGTCGAAGCGCTCGTGGAACTGCGGGAGCGCCGCGGTGGTGGCGACGAGCGGCAGCCACTGCTCGTCGCCGCCCCGAAGATCCAAGCTCAGGTGGTAGTTCACGTCGATGAACCGCGCGATGTTGTCGGCCCGCTCAAGGTAGCGGTTCATCCAGTAGATCGCGTCGGCCACGCGGCTCAGCATCGGCGCTACCCCAACACCCAAGTGTCTTTGCTGCCGCCGCCCTGGGAGGAGTTCACGACCAGCGACCCCGGCGTGAGCGCGACGCGGGTAAGGCCGCCGGGCATCACCCACGGCGTCTCGCCGTGCAGGATGAACGGGCGAAGATCCACGTGCCGGCCCTGGAACGATCCGTCGCCGGCAATCACCGGCACGCGCGAGAGCGCGATGGTCGGCTGCGCGATGTAGTTGCGCGGGAACGCCTCGATGCGGCGCGCGAACTCGTCGCGCTCATCGGCCGTTGCGTGCGGGCCGATCAGCATGCCGTAGCCCCCCGAGTCGTTGGCCGTCTTGACGACCAGCTCGTCGAGATGCGCCAGCACGTAGCGGCGCTGCTCGTCGTCGCTGCACACGTAGGTGGGCACGTTCGGCAAGATCGGATCCTGGTCCAGGTAGTAGCGAATGATCTGCGGAACGAAGGCGTAGATGACCTTGTCGTCGGCGATTCCCGTGCCGGGCGCGTTGGCCAGCGCGACCCGTCCGGCGCGGTAGACGTCGAACAAGCCGGGTACGCCCAGCGCGGAGTCGTCCCGGAACGTGAGCGGATCCAAGAAGTCGTCGTCGATCCGGCGATAGATCACGTCGACGCGGCGGAATCCCTTCGTGGTGCGCATGGTCACGAAACCGCCCTCGACGACCAGGTCGCGCCCCTCGACCAGCTCGACGCCCATCTGCCGGGCGAGGAACGAATGCTCGAAGTAGGCCGAGTTGTAGATGCCCGGCGTCAGCACGACCACGACCGGCGAGGCAAGCGCCGCCGGCGCGAGCCGCTGCAGCGCTTCGAGCAGCCGGCCGGGATAGTCCTCGACCGGGCGGACGCCGGCGGCGGCGAACACAGCGGGGAACGTTCGCTTGAGCAACTGGCGGTTCTCGAGGACGTAGGAGACGCCGGACGGACAGCGCAGGTTGTCTTCGAGCACGTACCAGGTCCCGTCGCGGTCGCGGATCAAGTCGGTGCCGGTGATGTGACACCAGATCCCGCCCGGCGGGTTGAGTCCCCGGCATTGCGGCACGTAGGTCTTTGCGTTCTCGATAAGGTGCGCGGGAACGATGCCGTCTTTCACGATGCGCTGATCGTGGTACACGTCGTCGAGGAACAGGTTGAGCGCGGTGATGCGCTGCGCCAGACCGCGCTCGATCGGTTCCCAATCGCTCGCCGGGACCATTCGCGGCACCAGATCGAACGGAAAGATCCGCTCGGTGCCGCCGTCGGTTCCCGCATTGAAGGTCACGCCCGCGTCCATGAGCGCGGACTCCGCGGCGCGCTGACGGCGGAGCAGCTCGCCTTCGGAGAGGGCTTCGATGCGCTCGATCAGCGGCTGGTATCCGGCGCGCGGCACCCCGGGCGCCGCGAACGTCTCATCGAAGAACCCCTCGATCTGGTACCCGTCGAACCGCATGACCCCATCTTCGCGGAGAAATCGCTGCCGCGACAAGCGGGCCGATGTTTCGGTCGCGTTACGATCGCGCGGGTTCGATCGTCCCGGCGACCTCGCCGAGCGAGACGCGCGGCAGACCGTCGAATCCGCCGCAGAACCCGCGGATCGCAACGGTGTCACCGTCTTCCAGCCACGAGCGGTCCGCGCCGCCGGGGAGCCGGATCGGCGCCGTCCCGTTCCATGCGAGTTCGATCAACGATCCGAACGTGCCCGGCTCGGTGCCCGAGATGGTGCCGGAGGCGAACAGATCGCCGGCGCGTGCCGTCGCGCCGCCGACCGTCGCGTGCGCGAGCTGCTGCGCCATCGTCCAGTACAGGTTGCGGGCGTTCGTTCGCGAGATCACGGTCTCGGGGCTGCCGGCCGCCGCGAGCGCGACGGTCAGGTCGGCGTCGAGCACTTGATCGCCGTCGCAGCGCAGATACGGCAACGGCGGCGGTTCCTGCGGCGGCGCCGGCACGCGATACGGAGCGAGCGCGTCGAGCGGAACGACCCACGGCGAGATCGACGTCGCGAACGATTTCCCGAGGAACGGGCC
>Ga0214471_10002972_pt1 | contig 13169 bp, 11 predicted proteins | sample RVTome_5_FD_207665 | JGI IMG/M metagenome (GOLD analysis project Ga0214471, IMG submission 207665) | Soil microbial communities from uranium-contaminated site in the Upper Colorado River Basin, Wyoming, United States - RVT142D155 | ecosystem: Environmental > Terrestrial > Soil > Contaminated >...
GCCGATCACGGCGATGGCGAGCAGGATGAACGGGAAGGCCAGCTGGATGTCGGCCAGCCGCATGAGCAGGTCGTCCAGGCCCCCGCCGAAATAGCCCGACACCAGGCCGGCCGCCATGCCGATCAGTCCCGAGATGGCCACGGCCGCGAAGCCGACCAGCAGAGCCGGGCGCGCGCCGTAGATCACGCGCGCCAGCAGGTCGCGCCCGAGGTGATCGGTGCCCAGCGGGTGCACGCGCCCATCGGCGTCGCGGAAGCCGGGCGCCTTCAGCCGCAGGTCGCCCAGATCCTGCTCGATCGGATCGAACGGCGACAGCAGCGGCGCCGCCCCGGCGGTCACCACCACCAGCACGACGACGATGAGGCCGAACAGCGCGGTGCGCCGGGCGGCCAGGCGGCGCAGGAACACCAGCCACTCCCGCCGCTCGCCGCGCGCGGCGTCCCCGAGCGCGATCGCCGGCGCGCTCATCCCAGCCGGATCCGGGGGTCGAGGTAGGTGTAGATCAGGTCCACGATCAGGTTGACGACGACGAAGGTGGTGGCGAGCAGGAACACCGCGGCCTGCACCACCGGGTAGTCGCGGTTGGCGATGGCCTGGACGCTCAGCCGCCCCACCCCCGGCCACGCGAAGATCGTCTCCGTGATGACCGAGCCCCCGAGCAGCGTGCCCAGCTCGATCCCCACGATCGTCACGATCGGGATCGCCGCGTTCTTGAGCGCGTGCTTCCACACCACCGGCGGATCGCTCACGCCCTTGGCGCGGGCCGTGCGGATGTAGTCCTGGTTGAGGACCTCCAGCATGCCCGAGCGCGTCAGGCGCGTGATGCGGGCCGTGGTGAACAGGCCGAGCGTCACCGCCGGCAGGACCAGGTGCTCGAGGGTGCCGCGCCCCGAGGATGGGAGCAGGTTGAACTGCACCGAGAAGACCAGGATGAGCATGATGCCGAGCCAGAAGGTGGGCAGCGACTGGCCGAACAGGGCGACCACGGTGGAGACGTAGTCGAGCACGCTGTTGCGCCGCACCGCCGAGACGATGCCGGCCGGGATGGCCAGGCACAGGGCGAGCAGCAGGGCGGAGCCGGCCAGCTCGAACGTGGCCGGCATGCGCTCGAGGACGAGGCCGAAGGCCGGCTCGCCGTGGCGCACCGACTGGCCGAAGTCGCCCTGCAGGGCGCCCTTCAGGAACCGCCCGTACTGCACGAAGAACGGATCGTTGAAGCCCATGATCTCCCGGAACCGGCGCACGTCCTCGGGCGAGGCGTCGGGGGGCAGCAGCACCAGCGCGGGGTCGCCGGTCAGGTAGAGGATGGCGAAGACGACGAACGACACGCCCAGCAGCACCACCAGCGACTGCAGCAGTCGCCGGAGGAGGAACGTCCTCATGCCCGCGACAGGCGCGCCACGGCCTCGATGTGCGGGGTCTGCGGGAACATGTCCACCGGCTGCACCCACTCCAGGCGATAGCCCTGGCGGGCGAGGTCGCCGACGTCGCGGGCCAGCGTGGCCGGGTTGCAGGAGACGTAGACGATCCGAGCGGGCGCCAGCGCTGCCAGCGCGGCGAGCGCCTTGGGATGGAAGCCCGCCCGCGGGGGGTCGGCCACGACCACCGAGGCCCGCACGCCCTCGCGCATGAGCGCGGGCAGGACGTGGCGGACCTCGCCTGCCAGGAACGTGCAGTTGTCGATCCCGTTGGCGCGCGCGTTGCGAACCGCGTCGGCCACCGCGGCGGCCGCCAGCTCGATGCCGTAGACGTGCCCGGCCCGCCGGGCCAGCAGCAGGCTGATGGCGCCGGTGCCCGAGTAGAGATCCAGCACGGTCTCGGCGCCGTCGAGCGCGCACGCCTCGGCCACGAGCGCGAACAGCCGCTCGGCCTGGACGGTGTTGGTCTGGAAGAACGAGTTGGCCGAGACCTGGAAGGTCACGCCGCCCAGCGACTCCGTGATGTGATCGCGCCCGAGCAGCAGATGCTCCTCGGTGCCGATCGCCACGCTGGCTTTCTTGGCGTTGACGTTCACGAGCACGCTGGCGGTGGCGGGCACGCGCGTCTTGAGCGCGTCGGCCACCGGCATCAAGGCCTCCACGTCCGGCGTCGACGCCACGAGGTTCACCATCGCCTCGCCCGTCCGCCGGCCCTCGCGCACGGTGACGAAGCGCAGGAGCCCCCGCTCCGTGCGCTGATCCCAGACCGACAGCCCGCGCGTCCGCGCCTGGCGCCGGACCTCGTCGAGCAGCGCGTTCATCCTCTCCGACTGCAGCAAGCAGCGCTCGATGTCGAGGACCACGTCGTAGCGCTCGGCGGCGTGCAAGCCCAGCGCCGGCCCCGGCTCGGCCACCGTGAACTCCATCTTGTTGCGGTAGCCGTAGGGCTCGGGGGCCGGCACGATGGGCCGCAGCTCGAACGGGGGAAGCCCGCCCAGGCGCGTGAGACAGTCGCGGACCTGCTTTTCCTTGAACGCGAGCTGGGCCGGGTACGCCAGGTGCTGCAGGCGGCAGCCACCGCACTGCCCGAAATACGGGCAGGGGGGCTCCACCCGGTCGGGCGACGGCACCAGGACCGCCTCGATGGTCCCCCGCCCGTAGCGCGAGCGGGCCTCGGTGAGGGTCACCCGCAGGCGGTCGCCGGGCAGCCCGCCCCGCACGAAGACCACGTACCCATCGAGCCGGCCCACACCCTCGCCGCCGAAGGCGAGGTCGTCGATGGCGAGATCAATGGTTTCGCCGCGTTTCGGCTTCGCCATGGGTGTGAGCCACTATAAACGAGGAGTCCGAAGCTGGCCAGCCGCGGGGGCGCGGGAGTATCATAGCGATTCATGAAGAATGGGCGACCACGCGCCGTCGGAGAGCTGCTGGTCAGCGCGCTGCCGCAACTCGAGGATCGGTTGCTCGTCGTGCGGCTCGGCCGCCGGTGGACCTCTCTCGTCGGCGTTGACGCGGCGCGGCGGTGCCGGCCCCAGCGGCTGGTGAACGGCTGCCTGCACGTGGTGGTCGACAACTCTCCGTGGCTCTCCGAGCTGACCCTGCTCGCGCCGGACCTGACGACCCGGCTCGGGGCCGAGTTCCCGGCCGTCCGCTCTCTGCGCTTCTCGCTCGGCGTGGCGCCCGCCGAGGAGCGCACGCCGGCCGCGCGCCCGGCGCCGCGAGCCGCCCGACTCACCGACGACGATCGGCGCGCCATCGACGCGGCCGCCGCTGCGATCTCCGATCCGGCCCTGGCCGCCACCGCGCGCCATCTGCTCGCGCGGGGGTGGTCGCCGCCGGCACGAGGGAATGAACGATGATGGTCCGCTTTGCCGTCCCAAGCCTCCTCCTGCTCGTCGCCGGTGGTCTCGCCGGCTGCGCGACGGCGGCGCCGGCGCCGACCCAGACCGCCGCCGAGGCGCCGCCGCCGCGCCGGGTGGCCGCCCGCGAGCGCAGCGTGGCGTCGGAGGCGTACTACCACTTCACGGTGGCGCAGATGCTGGCGCAGGGCGGTCGCTTCAAGGAGGCGATCGTGCCGATGGAGGAGGCGCTCCGGCGTGATCCGAACTCGGCCTACCTGTGGGGCGCCCTCGCGCAGTGGCTCGTGCGCGCCGAGCAGCCGGCCGAGGCGCTGGACGCAGCCCGGCGCGCCGTGAAGCTCGCGCCCGAGGAGGCCCAGCCGCACCTGACGCTGGCCGAGTTGCTGCGCGCGCAGAAGAAATACGCCGAGGCGGAGGCCGAGCTGGAGCGGGTCGTCGCGCTGAACCCCGACGCCGACGAGGCCTACCTCACGCTGGCGCGCTACCAGGTCGAGCAGAAGGCCTTCGACCGGGCGCGGGCCGTGCTGCTGCGGCTGGCCGAGCGCCAGCCGCGCAACGTCCAGGCCCAGTTCCTGCTGGGGCGCCTGGCGATCGAGACGGAGGCATGGGAGGAGGCGATCGGGCGGCTCACCCGCGCGGTCGAGCTGGATGCCGATCACGACGGCGCCTGGACCGCGCTCGGGTACGTCTACGAGTCGCAACGCCGGACGGACGAAGCCATCGCGGTCTACCGCCGGGCGGTCAAGAGCAACCCCGACAACCCGGCGTTCGTGGAGCGGCTGGGCGACCTGCTCATCCGGCTCGGCCGCTTCACCGAGGCGCAGGCCGAGATCGAGGCGCTCGCCGACCTGGCCCCCCGCGACCCTCGCGTGTGGATGAAGCTCGGCGCGGTGTTCTACGAGCAGAAGCTGTGGGACCGCGCCAGCGACGCCTTCCGCCGGGTGGTCGTGCTGGAACCCTCGAACCTGCGCGCCCGCTACTTCCTGGCGACCACGTACATGGACGCCGGGCGCGACGCCGACGCCCGGACCGAGCTCGAGAAGATCCTGCGCGCCGACCCGCGCTCGATCGACGCCCGCGTCCAGCTCGGCTTCCTCTCCGGCAAGGCCAAGCGTTACGACGAGGCGATCGCCTTCCTGCGGGAGGCGGTCAATCTCGACCCCAAGCGGCCGGAGCTGTTCCTCTACCTCGGGACGGCCTACTTCCGGGCCAAGGAGTACGACCGCTCGGCCCAGACGCTGCAGGAAGGCCTCACGCTCGACGACAAGCACAAGGACCTGCACTTCCAGCTGGGCGTGGTGTTCGAGAAGCAGGCGAGGTTCGACGAGGCCGTGCGCCAGTTCCGCCAGGTCATCACGCTCGATCCCAAGCACGCCGAGGCCTACAACTACGTGGGCTACATGTACGTCGAGAAGGGGCAGAACCTCGACGAGGCCGTCGTCCTGATCAACAAGGCCCTGGCCCTGGAGCCCAACAACGGCTACTTCATCGACAGCCTGGGCTGGGCGTACTACCAGCAGGGGCGCTACGTGGACGCGCTGCGCGAGCTCAGACGCGCGGTGGCCAAGGCCAAGGAGGACCCGGTCATCTTCGAGCACCTCGGCGACGCGCTCATCAAGAACGGCTTCGACGAGGACGCCGTCGCGGCCTGGGAGAAGGCCCTGCAGCTCGACCCCGACGCCGACAGCGTCAAGAAGAAGCTCGAGGACGTCCGCTCGAAGCTGCGGCGGGTCCAGGGTGAGCGCTCGAAGGCTTCGCAGTAGCCTCGTCGTCCTCCTGGCGCTCGCGCTGGCCGCCGGCTGTGCCATCGCCTTGCCGCCGCCGCGGCAGGCCGTCTCCGAGGAGGCGCGGCGGGCGATCGACCTGCTGGTCACCCGCTGGCACGCGGTCACCGACCTGCGCGCGCTCGCCGACGTCGACGTGGACAGGGGCGGCCAGCGCCAGAGGCTCAACGGCGTGCTGCTCGCCCGGGCGCCCGGCAGCCTGCGGTTCGAGGCGCTCTCGCCGTTCGGCCAGCCCTTCCTCGTCGCGGTGGTGCACGACGGCCAGCTCACCGCGTACAACGCCGTCTCCAACGAGGCGGTGGTCGGGGAGGCGACCGCGGAGACGACCGCGCACCTGCTGGGCCTGCCCTTCGAGCCGCACGACCTGGTGGCCGTCGTCTCCGGGTACGCGGTGCCCCCGCATGACGTGCGCGTCGGTGAGATCCTGCCGCCCGACGACCTGGGACCGTCGCTCGCCCTGGTCGGCGCATTCCACGAGCAGCGCATCTGGATGGACTTCGCCACCGGCGTCGTGCGCCAGCTTCAGATCGTCGGCGGCCGGGCTGCGGCGACCGTCACCTACCAGCGGGACTCCGAGGGTGGTATGACGGGCTTCGACGTGAGCGCCGCCGAGCGGTACGTGACGGGGACCGTCCGCTACCGCAACGTCTCGACCGGAGTCGGGCTGGCCGCCGATCGGTTCGCGCTGACGCTGCCCAAGGACGCGAAAACACAACCGATCCGTTGACGCTGTCGTCAGGGCCGTGATAGCCTGCGATGCCTTGTCGAAGGGGTCGGGAAACGCCCGCCGGCTGGTGCTCAGCGCCGCAGCCAAGGTCAACCTGGCGCTGGAGATCCTGAGCCGGCGGCCCGACGGTTACCACGAGATCGTCACGGTCATGCAGACCGTGGACCTTTCCGACCGGCTGGTGCTCGAGGACGCGGACCATCTCGAGGTCGGCACCAGCGCCCCCGGGGTCCCGACGGACGAGCGCAACCTGGCGTACCGGGCCGCCGCCGCGCTGCGGGAGGCGGCAAAGCTGTCGCGCGGCGTGCGGATCACGCTCGACAAGCGGATCCCGGTCGCGGCCGGCCTCGGGGGCGGCTCGACGGACGCCGCCGCGGTGCTGGCGGGCCTGAACCGGCTGTGGGGGTTGCGCTGGCCGGCGGCGGAGCTGGAAAAGCTGGCGGTCGGCCTGGGGATGGACGTGCCGTTCTTCCTGCGCGGCGGCGCCGCGCTGGCGACGGGACGCGGCGAGCGCCTCGACCCGCTCGGCGGCGCGGCGCTGGCGCTGGTGCTGGTGAATCCGCGCTTCCCGCTGAGCACCGCCGAGATGTACGCGCGGGTCACCCCGGCGATGTACTCGGACGGCGACCGGGCACGGCGGATGGCCGGCGCGCTCGACAGCCGGCGCCCGGGGCGCGTGGCCGGGAGCCTCTACAATGGGCTCGAGCCGGCGGCCCGCGCCGCCCACCCGCAGATCGGCCAGATGCAGGCCGCGCTGGTGGCGGCCGGCGCGCTCGGCGCGGCGATGTCGGGCAGCGGCCCGACGGTGTTCGGGGTCGCCCGCTCGTTCGAGCAGGCCCGGCAGATCCGGGCGCGGGTGGCGCGCGGCTCGTGGGAGTGCTGGGCGGTACGCACGCTGCGGGGTCCGGCGATTCGAATCCGCGCCGATGGCGCGCGATAATACAGGGGGGCTGGGGTCGGTGGGGCGTGGCCAAGCGGCAAGGCGCGGGACTTTGGATCCCGTATTCGGAGGTTCGAATCCTCCCGCCCCAACCACCGCTGGAGCGAGGCAGGCATGAACTACGAGCTGAAGCTCTTCACCGGGAACGCGAACCGGGCGCTGGCCGAGGAGATCGCGCAGTACCTGCACGTGGCGCTCGGTGAAGCCGAGGTCTCGCGCTTCTCCGACGGCGAGATCTTCGTGCAGGTCAACGAGAACGTCCGCGGCACGGACGTCTTCATCGTCCAGCCGACCTGCCCACCCGTGAACGACTCGCTCATGGAACTGCTGATCATGATCGACGCCTTCAAGCGCGCCTCCGCCCACCGGATCACGGCGGTGCTGCCCTACTACGGCTACGCCCGCCAGGACCGCAAGGTGCAGGGGCGCATGCCGATCTCGGCCAAGCTCGTCGCCGACCTGCTGGAGGCAGCCGGCGTGAACCGGGTGCTCGCGCTCGACCTGCACGCCGGGCAGATCCAGGGCTTCTTCAACGTCCCGGTGGACCACCTCTTCGCGGGCCCGGGGGTCATGATCGACTATCTCAAGAAGAAGGACCTCCAGGACGCGGTGATCGTGGCCCCCGACGCCGGCGGAGTGGAGCGCGCGCGGGCCATCGCCAAGCGGCTCAGCGCGGGCCTGGCCATCATCGACAAGCGCCGCGAGGGGCCGAACTCGGCGGTCGCCATGCACCTCATCGGCGACGTCGACGGCCGCGACGCCATCGTGATCGACGACATGATCGACACCGCCGGCACCCTGGTGCAGGCGGTGGGCGCCATCCAGCGCGAGGGCGCCCGTCGCATCCTGGCCTGCGGCGTCCACCCCGTGCTGTCGGGCCCGGCCATCGAGCGAATCAAGGCCTCGCCCATCGAGGAGGTCGTCGTCACCAACTCGATTCCCCTCACGCCCGAGAAGCGCACGGCCGCCCGCATCACCGTGCTGACGGTGGCCCCGCTGCTCGGCGAGGCGATCCGCCGCATCCACGACGAGGAATCCGTGTCGACGTTGTTCGTCTAGGAGGAGTCACGACCATGCAGATGCAGGAGCTCACCATCAAGCGCCGCGAGGGCACCGGCAAGCAGGTGGCCAAGCGGCTGCGCCGGGAGGGCGTGGTGCCGGCCATCGTCTACGGGGGCGGCCAGACCGTGCCGGTCACGGTCGATCCCAAGGCGGTGCTGCGGATGCTCGTCGGCCACGAGGGCACCACCCAGCTGCTCACGCTGAAGGTGGACGGCGAGGGCGCCACCCGGATGGCCATCATCCGGGCCATGCAGTTCGATCCGGTCACCGAGCGGCTGCTCCACGTCGACCTGCAGGAAGTCTCGGCCGACAAGCCGATCACGGTCCGGGTGGGCGTGCATCCCGCCGGCGAGGCGGTGGGCGTGCGGGACACCAAGGGCATCCTGAACCTCGTGCTGCACGAGCTGACGGTCTCCTGCCTGCCGGCGGCCATTCCGGAGCGCATCGACGCCGACGTCTCGGGGCTGGCGATCGGCGACGTGCTGACGATCGCCGACCTCCAGGCGCCCGAGGGTGTGCGCATCCTGAACGACCCCGGGCAGGCGGTGGCGACCGTGGCCCCGCCGATGGCCGAGGAAGTGGTGGCGCCGGCGGTCACGGCGGCGGTCACGGCCGAGCCGGAAGTCCTCACCGAGCGCAAGCTCAAGGAAGGCGAGGAAGCGCCGGCCGACGATGCCAAGAAGGGTCGCCGTCCCGAGAAGGCCGAGAAGGACAAGTAGCGGGGCCGAGGGCGCGTGGCCCACGTGGTGGTGGGACTCGGCAATCCCGGACCGGACTACCGGGACACCCGTCACAACGTGGGCCAGCGCGTGCTCGACCATCTCGCCGCCGGCGATCTGCGGGCCACCCGCTGGCAGCGCGACGACGCCACGCTGCTCGCCGAGGGGCGCTGGCGCGGCGAGGCGGTCCGGCTCGTCAAGCCGCTGGCCTTCATGAATGTGTCGGGGCCGGTGGTGGCCCGGGCCCTGCGCCGGCACGGGGCCGACCATCACGACCTCATCCTGGTCCACGACGACATCGACCTGCCCCTCGGCAAGGTCCGCGTCCGTCTCAAGGGCAGCGCCGGCGGCCACAACGGCGTCCGCTCGGTCATCGAGACCCTCGGCACCTCCGAGATCCGGCGCGTGAAGATCGGCATCGGCCGCCCCGACCACAAGGCCGACGTGCCCGACCACGTCCTCACCGGCTTCGAGGAAGACGAGCAGCCCGTGGTCGACGCCGCCGTGGCGGCGGCCGCCCACCGCGTGCTCACGCTGCTGCACACGCCGTCCATCCCGTAGGAGGGAGCCCATGACCTCGCTCCAGTTGGCGCCCGTGCTGGGGGCGCTCGGACTCGTGATGGCGCTGTTGATGTACCGCTACGTCAAGGCGCAGCCGGCCGGCAGCGCCGCCATGCTGGAGATCTCCGACCAGATCCACACGGGGGCCATGGCGTTCCTGCGCAAGGAATACTCGATCCTCGTCTGGTTCGTCATCATCGTCGCCATCCTCCTGGGGGCGGCGATCCACCCCCTGACCGCGCTGGCCTTCGTGGCCGGCGGCCTGTGCTCGATGCTGGCCGGCTTCTTCGGCATGAAGGCCGCCACCCGCGCCAACGTCCGCACCGCCAACGCCGCCCGCGAGCGGGGCCGCGACCGGGCGCTCGCCGTCGCCTTCTACGGCGGCTCGGTGATGGGCCTGACGATCGCCAGCCTCGGCCTCCTGGGCCTGGGGCTCGTGTTCCTGCTCTTCCGCGAACCGATCATCATCAACGGGTTCGCGATGGGCGCCTCGTCGATCGCGCTCTTTGCGCGGGTGGGGGGCGGCATCTACACGAAGTCGGCGGATGTCGGAGCGGATCTGGTCGGCAAGGTGGAAGCGGGCATCCCGGAGGACGATCCGCGCAACCCCGCGGTCATCGCCGACAACGTCGGCGACAACGTGGGCGACGTGGCCGGCATGGGGGCCGATCTGTTCGAGTCCTACGTCGGCTCCATCGTGGCCGCCATCGCGATCGGCGCGGCGATCCGGCCGAACCCGGAGGTGTGGATGGCCCTGCCGCTGGTCATCGTCACGGCCGGCCTGGTGTCCTCGATGATCGGTATCCTCTCGATGAACGTGCTCCAGCGGCTCGACCCGCAGGCCGCCCTGCGCTACTCGACCATGATCGCCGCCGTGCTGCTGGCGGTGCTGGCCGCCGTCATCGTGAACTTTTTGGGCGTGGGCTGGGGCCCGTTCTGGGCGGTGATCGCCGGCATGGTCGCCGGCGTGGTCATCGGCTTCCTCACCGAGATCTACACCTCCGGCAAGCCGGTGACCCGCATCGCCGAGTCCTGCCAGACCGGCGCGGCGACCAACATCATCGCAGGCCTGGCGGTCGGGCTGGAGTCCACCGTGCTGCCGGTCGTCGCGATCTGCGGGGCCATCTGGCTCGCCTTCGCGAGCGCCGGGCTCTACGGCATCGCGCTGGCCGGCGTCGGCATGCTGGCCACCATCGGGATCACGATGAGCGTGGACGCCTACGGGCCCATCGCCGACAACGCGGGCGGCATCGCCGAGATGGCCCACCTGGGGCCGGAGACCCGCGCCATCACCGATCGCCTCGACGCGCTCGGCAACACCACGGCGGCCATCGGCAAGGGCTTCGCCATCGGCTCCGCCGCGCTGACCGCGCTGGCGCTCTTCGCGGCCTACACCCAGAGCGTGGGCATCACCACCATCGACCTCACCCACGCGCCGGTGATCGTGGGCCTGTTCCTGGGCGGCGCCGTGCCCTTCCTCATCGCGGCGCTCACGATGAAGGCCGTCGGCCGGGCCGCCTTCGGCATGGTCCAGGAAGTGCGCCGCCAGTTCCGCGAGATCAAGGGCCTGATGGAGGGCACGGCCAAGCCGGACACCGCCCGCTGCGTGGAGATCGCCACCGCCGCCGCCCTCAAGGAGATGGTCGTGCCCGGCGTGACGGCCGTCGTCATGCCGCCGGTGATCGGCTTCGTCCTCGGGCCGGAGGCGCTCGGCGGATTTCTGGCCGGCGCCACCCTGGTGGGCGTGTTCCTGGCGCTCATGATGGCCAACGCCGGCGGCGCCTGGGACAACGCCAAGAAGTACATCGAGGCCGGCCACCTGGGGGGCAAGGGTTCGGACGCGCACAAGGCGGCCGTCGTCGGCGACACGGTCGGCGATCCGTTCAAGGACACCTCCGGCCCGTCGATGAACATCCTGATCAAGCTCATGTCGGTGGTCGCCCTCGTGATCGCGCCGCTGTTCCGGTAGTGCTTCGATTGCTGGGGGGGGCCCCCCATGGTATATAGTTTGCGTTTATCCACCGGTCCGACCGGAGGCTGGAGGGGGAGAGCGCGTTGACCAAGGTCATCGTCGAGCCCGACGAATCCTTCGAGAGCGCCCTCAAGCGCTTCAAGAAGCAGTGTGAGAAGGCCGGGCTCCTGTCGGAGTTCAAGAAGCGACAGCACTACGAAAAGCCCAGCGTTCGCCGCAAGCGCAAGGCCCTGGCCGCTCGCAAAAAGGCCAAGCGCCGGGAGCGGACCTCCGATTAATCCCGGCAGGACTCCTGCGACTGTTCCTCCGGCACTCTCGCCCACGGAGGGCGGGAGCGAATGAGGCGAAGGGTGGGGGCAGGCCGAATCTGGGATCGCGGAACCGAGTGGGACTCGGTTCGATCCCTCCTCGCGACCCAAGCACGCACGGCCATGGGGCGGGAGCAGGCGCTGAGCGCCGCCCCGCTCGTCGAGCTCGCCGCCGTCCAGTCCGCGCTCGCGCTGACGGGTGAGGCGCGCCTGGCGCTCGGCACCGAGGGCCCGCCGCCGCTCGACGGCGTCGCCGACGTGCGGCCGGTGCTGGCCCGGGCGGCCGCCGAGGGCAGCCTGCTGGACGGTGCCGAGCTGGCGCTGCTGATCCCGACCCTCGACGCCGGTCCCCGCGTGCTGGCCTGGGGCCGGGCCGTCCGCCCCGTCGCCGCCGCGATCGCCACGCTCGCCGACACCCTGCCGCGGCTGAACGACCTTCGCGACACGCTCCGCCAGGCCCTCGAGGACGACGGCAGCCTGACCGACCGCGCCAGCCCGCGCCTGCGCAGCCTCCGCCAGCAGATCCGGGACCGGCGGCGCCGGATCGTCGCCGACCTCGAGCGGCTGCTCGCGGCCGAGGGCGAGCGGGTGTTCGCCGACCGGTTCGTCACCATCCGTCACGGCCGCTACGTGCTGCCCGTGCGCGCCGAGGCGCGCCAGCGCCTGCGCGGCATCGTGCACGACCGCTCGCAGAGCGGGCAGACGATCTTCGTCGAGCCGGAAGGCGTGGTCGAGGCCAACAACGACCTGGTCCAGGCGCTGCGCGAGGAGGAGCAGGAGGCGGCGCGCATCCTGGCCGAGCTGACCGCGGCCGTGCGGACGCGCCTGCCCGAGCTGGAGCGCTTCGTCGAGGCCGTGGGCGAGCTGGACTGGGTGTTCGCCCGCGCCCACACCGCCGCGCGGATGGCCGCCACCGCGCCCGCCATCGACCCCACCGGACGCGTGGCGCTCGCCGCCGCCCGCCACCCCCTGCTGCTGGCCCAGGCCTGGCGCGATCCCGCGCGGGCGGTGGTGCCCGTCGACATCGAGCTGTCGCCCGAGCGCCCGCTGCTGATGATCACGGGGCCCAACGCCGGCGGCAAGACCATCGCGCTCAAGACGCTGGCGCTCTGCGTGCTCATGGCCCAGGTCGGCTGCCACGTGCCGGCCGACGAGGGCTCGCGGCTGCCGCTCTTCGAGCGCCTGTACGCGATCATCGGCGACGAGCAGTCGGTGGCCGAGAACCTGTCCACCTTCTCGGCGTTCGTGAAGCAGATCCGCGAGGTGCTGGCCGAGGCCGATGGCCGCTCGCTGGTGCTCATCGACGAGCTGGGAGCCGGCACCGACCCCGACGAGGGCGCGGCCCTGGCCCGGGCGATCCTCGAGACGCTGGCCGACCGTGGCGCCCTGGTCATGGCCACCACGCACCTCGAGCCGCTCCGCGCGTTCGCGTCCAGCGAGCCGCGAGCCCGCAACGCCTCGGTGGAGTTCGACACCCGCACGCTGGCGCCGACGTTCCGGCTGCGCTACGACGTGCCGGGGCAGAGCTACGCGCTGGCCATCGCGGGCCGGCTCGGGCTGTCGCCCGAGCTGATCGCGCGCGCCCAGGGCCATCGCTCGGCGGACGCCGCCCGCATGAGCCAGCTCATCGCCTGGCTCGACGAGGCCACGCGGTGCGAGGCCGAGCGCACGCTGGCCATGGAGCGCCGTGAGAGCGAGACGGCCGCCCGCCTGGCGGCCGCCCGCGAGGCCGAGGCCGGCGCCGCCGCGCGCGCCCGCGAGCTGGTCGAGCGCGCCAAGGCCGAGGCCGCGGCGCGCCTGACCGAGGTGCGCCGCGCCG
>Ga0214471_10002973_pt1 | contig 13169 bp, 7 predicted proteins | sample RVTome_5_FD_207665 | JGI IMG/M metagenome (GOLD analysis project Ga0214471, IMG submission 207665) | Soil microbial communities from uranium-contaminated site in the Upper Colorado River Basin, Wyoming, United States - RVT142D155 | ecosystem: Environmental > Terrestrial > Soil > Contaminated >...
CCTCGAAAATTTCGGACTCAAAGACGTACGTCGGGGGGGGGGGGAATTGGACAGCGTGAACCGCCCATAGCAGGAGGAGACCATGTAGCGCGTAAAAAGTGTGGAAACAGAAGAGGGGTAGAGGACGTTTTCCGTTTTATACACTAAAATTCAGATCAGGGAAGATTGTCGAAAAACGTATGCTCAAAGTCTGAGGTACATGGAGTTTTTGCCAATGGCTCCCATGATGACTTCCTCACCAGAGCCAGAGACACAGGGAGCTGCATCTTCTTCGGTCTCGTTTTGTCGTCTAAGAGAGAGGTTATGGTAGAGCAGCGCTCTTACGACATTCAACGACGCTCCCCTGGCATCCACAAAAAGACTGCCTTTACCCAAGGCACCGCGCGCGATAGTGGTCATCTGACCCGATGTTTCCTGTAGAATAAAGGGGACTTTGGCGAGAAAGTCTTGTTCGCTCTTGTCTCTGGAGAGGGAAGACATGAGACAAGACTCTTCATCATCGTCAGACTCTTCGAAAATCTCTTCGAAGGAGGAGGAGGAGGAGGATGATTCGGAGGCGTCAGACTCTCTCTGGCGCTTGCCGTTTGGAACGACAGAAGGCACGTGATCGATGCGGTCACAACCCGATCCCGTGCGCGAAAAGATTTCACCGTTCTCATCTTCGTCCGTGTCAGATGAGTCCAAAGAATCACACGTTGGTGGACGGGTGTATCGTCGACGCTTGGAGGTTGGGTCGGAAATAACTGGGTTATGCAGGGGGGATGTCGGTTCTTGCGGAGGAGGATCCATTTCTTCGTCTTCTGAAGGAAATGACGAGATCTTTAATTCACGTGCGATAAAATCTCGTACGGGTTCCAAGTACCTCTGTTTCACGGTATTTTCCGATTCGCGGGTGCAGAACATCCATGCCGAACGAGGAGTCTCTTGATATATAAGACGGTCGGGATGGAAGCGCGGATAAGCGACAGGAATATCTTTGAACGACGAATTGCCACTACTCAGACAGGATATAACGGAAAAATAATCGTAGTTGCTTCGTTTCAGAGATGATATTTTGGTTTTAGCCATTTTCATTGCTTCATCGTATATTTTTTGTGTAAAATTATACGGACTGGTATCTAGCGAGCAGACAACATCCTCGATGATTTTGATCACCTGAGATTTAATCCACGACGTATTACATCGAACGGTACTCAACTTTTGATCTTTATCCATCAGAGCACATTCTGTATCATCCGCCGACTCTTTTTCAGTATCTGCAGACTTGTCCTCGTCCTCGACCTCATCCTCATCCACGTCCTCATTCTCATCCTCGTCCTCCTCCACGACCTCTCTTACACATGACATTCTTCCCCACGAAATAAAAAAAAAATATTCAGAACTTGCGGCCGAACGTTTGCGTGGCCCAAACAAAGATTTTTTTCTTTGTCAAACAAAAATATGGGGCAGGATCACGGCCACGCGTGCATGCGGATGCCAAAGCTTCTGAGACCGGAGAATATGTGGTACGTCTGCTCGAGAGTGTGACCAGTTCCAGTGCCCCACCACGGAGCCATGGCGGGGATGTCGGTATGGTGCTCGAAAAACATTTCGTCGACAAGAGCGGCGAGTGGAGGACTGTTCAGTAGCTCTTGGATGAGTCTATTCTCCACGAGAGGAGTGTCGATGTCGAGTTTGACGATTACGTAGTCGTCCACCCGCGCCGCGTTCTCTATCCATCTCCACACGTTATACGGAGACTCCTCGTCGGCAGAAACAGCCACGTTCACATACGTGTAGCGATGCTTGTAGCGGAGAGGCACAGTGTCCCATACGACTAGCGGATCGGCACGCGCCGCCTCGAAAGCCCAGTAGTGGGTGATCTCTACTCCGTGGTTCTCTAGGCTTTCTGCAAAGTACATTCCAGCGGCAGCGTCCTGCTGATTTCCCCAGCGGCCGAACAGACTCGCTCCCATGTCGAACACGTACACGTTGCGCGGTCTTGTCCAGGGGTGAAGTGGATCTTGTCCGCTGTACCACTGAGTGTTATTTGGATCCAACGCTCTGCCCCGACAGAACGGCGCCGCGGGTCCAATCAGCAGATTCCGCTTCGACTGACTCGAAGGGTCGATCATGTACCGCACGCTGGGATGGTACAGGGCGTGACAGGGAATGCTCATCGGATCCCTTAGAGCTCCCACGAGGGGTTCGATCAGGTATGTTCGCAGTCTGGAGCTCTCGTCTGCACATGCTTCCTCGTAAATCATCCTAGAGAACAGATCAACGATGTTTCGCTCCTGACCACCACTATTTAGTGGTCGGGCCAGGGAAAAGGTATCTTGTGAACCATGCCGAGGACCCTTTTTAGTCAAAGTGGAGTTGAGACGAGAAATGCGATCCGCCAACCGACGACTGGCCCTGTTTTCAGAGGCATCTGCCATCCATTTGTGCGTGCTCGTTAGCATGGACACGCTCTTCTCGACATCTCTCACCAACTGCTGGCACAGGGACGGGGTCCAGGCCTGCACATTGGCATACCACTCTTGTTCCCATGAGCTCGGAATGTACTCTGCGAACCTCACGTAACATCCCTGATCCGAGTCGGCCGCGTTACTGTGCGGGTCGGGTTTCACGTGCATGAATAAACCCGAAAGTAAAAGCAAAAATAGAGACGTAGAGGAGACCGATATCATGTTGCGTGCCGAGGCGAGAGAAGTATATTTTAGTCAAATTCGACTCTAAAAAGGTTTATTGAAGGCTGACGAATTACAATATCATCCGAGAGGATATTGAGGAATGGGGAAATGGAGATATGTATTTTTATTTTTTGTACTGGTGTGCATACTTCAAAGCGTCGTACACGTCTCGGCTCAATATGATCTTATCAATGGAGGATGTGGCTGCATCTCAGAAGAATGGGATACCCTGTACTTTGACAACTCGTTCGCAGTCTCCGCATTTTCGGTATCGCAGAGATATCCCTCTAACAATGGAATATTATATTACGCAAAATCGACGAACATAAATGCCTTTTCTTTGACAGGACTGTCGTTTCAAGACGGTCCTGGTAATGATCCACAGGTTATCACTTCGGCTACCAACACGTTGGGCGGTTTATTTACTCTAATTCAACCTACGGTTTCAGTAAATTCAATTGCAACTCCCGATCCTGGATACGTCACGGTGGGATCAGTGAGAGTGGACAGTGGTTTCGAGATAGAACGCATATCCACATACTCGACTGATGCATCAGGCACCCTGACATTTATAGGAAATGGTCTTGGAGTGACCAGCTTGCTTGGAAGTGGGGACACGACTCCAATGGAACATTTCATTTCGTCGGACAGTGTACCAGGTGGACCGTGGCTGTTTAGTACATGGGCCGGATCACTTAGCATTTGGGATATACCTTCTCCGGGAGCGAGATTTACCAGTGAGTGTACTTTTGTGATAACTTTTGATCTCCATTGGTTATCAGTGCTTTGGCTCGACAGAGATGATAATATATTGATAATTGAAAGATCACATCAATTTGGAGCACAAAGTGTACTTTTATATGTTTATGACGCCTCGGCTCCCTGCACAAGCTTGGTGCAAATAGGAACAGAATGGGATATCACAACCGCAAAGTCTTCATTCAACGGTGGCGCTGGGAGTTTCAATATAATAGCGACTATGCATCCAGATGTAAGAGTAATGTACCTCTCAGGATTGCAAGATTTCTCGGGTAATCTGCTGGATGTTCACACCGTAACGTTTGATGTCGACTGGGAAATAGTAGATGTGTCGAGTGGATCAGGATCATTTCCACTCGGTTCCAATAGTTACACGGCACCGACGATGATGGGCTGGAATAATCAAATCGCGACCCTCGGTTCTGACGTGTCAGTCGACAACATCAGTGTGTCATGTGTAAGAGACGATGCTGCCGTGATGGATATCATAGGATTCCCAACCGCGGATGTTCCAACCGGGACAAACACGTATCCTCTGTTTAACATAGGCTTGATCAGCAAATACAACTGGACAAATCAATACCTCTATTTGGGATACTACGACGGGACTGTTAATACTCGAATAGATGCCCAGGGAATTGCCAGGATGTCCTATTGTGGAGACGGCACCCCAAACGTGGTCAGAGAGGGCGCATGGCCAGTGTGCAGCCAAAGCTTGGAATGTGATTACGCAGAAGCAGCAGGTGAGAATGATGCCACATGCTGCAATACCCTAGTCTGTGAAGCAGACGAAGTTAGAGAATGTGGAGAGGACGGATGCTGCATATCCAATTTGCCGGTCGAAGAAGGCGTGAATCTTGATACGGGATCATGCGGGAGTATCCCGTCAAACACTACTTTGTGTAGAAACGCTACTACTCTCTGTGAACTCGACACGTACTACAACGGTATAAATTGCACGTGTCCACCCATAGATTACGCGTTAAATACAACCATATGTGATATTTCAGATGGGCCATGTGAGAACAACTCAACGTGTACGGGAGATAGTGCGCTCTGTCCTGCAAAAGAGTTCATAAGTAACACAACGATATGCGACCCGTCAGATGGGCCATGTGAGAACAATGCAACGTGCACAGGAGACAGTGCCCCTTGTCCTGCAAAAGAGTTTGTGAGTAACACGACTATCTGCGATGAATCAGATGGACCTTGCGAGAACAACGCAACATGCACGGGAGACAGTGCTCCATGTCCGCCAAAAGAGTTCATAAGTAATACAACGATATGTGACGAATCAGATGGACCTTGCGAGAACAACTCAACGTGCACAGGAGACAGTGCCCCTTGTCCTCCCAAAGAGTTCGTGAGTAACACGACTATCTGCGATGAATCAGATGGACCTTGCGAGAATAACGCAACATGCACGGGAGAAAGTGCTCCATGTCCGCCAAAAGAGTTCATAAGTAATACAACTATCTGTGACGAATCAGATGGACCTTGCGAGAACAACTCAACGTGCACAGGAGAAAGTGCCCCTTGTCCACCGAAAGAGTTCGTGAGTAACACAACTATCTGTGATGAATCAGATGGACCTTGCGAGAACAACTCAACGTGCACAGGAGACAGTGCTCTCTGTCCTCCAAAAGTGTTCATGAGCAACACAACTATCTGTGATGAATCAGACGGACCTTGTGAGAACAACTCAACATGCACAGGAGACAGTGCTCCCTGTCCACCAAAAGAGTTCGTAAGCAACACGACTATCTGTGATGAATCAGATGGACCTTGCGAGAACAACTCAACGTGCACAGGAGACAGTGCTCCATGTCCACCAAAAGAGTTCGTGAGCAACACCACTATATGTGATGAATCAGATGGACCTTGCGAGAACAACTCAACATGCACAGGAGACAGTGCTCCCTGTCCACCAAAAGAGTTCGTAAGCAACACGACTATCTGTGATGAATCAGATGGACCTTGTGAGAACAACTCAACATGCACAGGAGACAGTGCTCCCTGTCCTCCAAAAGTGTTCGTAAGCAACACCACTATATGCGATGAATCAGACGGTCCCTGTGAGAACAACTCAACGTGCACGGGAGACAGTGCACCTTGTCCTCCAAAAGAGTTTGTAAGCAACACGACGATATGCGATCCATCAGACGGACCTTGTGAGGACAACTCAACGTGCACGGGAGACAGTGCGCCCTGTCCTCCAAAAGTGTTCGTAAGCAACACTACTATCTGCGATGAATCAGATGGACCTTGTCAATTGAATGCAACATGCACGGGAGACAGTGCACCCTGTCCTCCGAAAGAATTCGTGAGCAACACCACTATCTGTGATGATTCAGACGGACCTTGTCAACTGAACTCAACGTGCACTGGAGACAGTGCGCCCTGTCCTCCAAAAGTGTTTGCGAGCAATACAACTATATGCGATGAATCAGATGGACCTTGTCAACTGAATGCGACGTGCACGGGAGACAGTGCACCCTGTCCTCCAAAAGTGTTCGTAAGCAACACTACTATCTGCGATGAATCAGATGGACCTTGTCAGTTGAATGCAACGTGTACGGGAGACAGTACTCCCTGTCCTCCAAAAGTGTTCGTAAGCAATACCACTATATGTGATGAATCAGATGGACCTTGTCAATTGAATGCAACATGCACGGGAGACAGTGCACCCTGTCCTCCAAAAGTGTTCGTGAGCAACACAACTATATGCGATGAATCAGATGGGTCATGTGAAAACAACTCAACGTGCACGGGAGACAGTGCTCCATGTCCTCCAAAAATGTTTGTGAGCAACACCACTATCTGCGATGAATCAGATGGACCTTGTCAATTGAACGCAACATGCACGGGAGACAGTGCTCCCTGTCCTCCAAAAGTGTTCATGAGTAATACAACTATCTGTGACGAATCAGACGGTCCCTGTGAGAATAACGCAACGTGCACAGGAGACAGTGCTCCCTGTCCTCCAAAAGTGTTCGTGAGCAACACCACTATATGTGATGATTCAGATGGTCCTTGTCAATTGAACGCAACGTGCACGGGAGACAGTGCTCCATGTCCTCCAAAAGTGTTTGTGAGCAACACCACTATCTGTGATGATTCAGACGGACCTTGTCAATTGAATGCAACGTGCACGGGAGACAGTACTCCCTGTCCTCCAAAAATGTTCGTGAGTAACACAACTATATGTGATGATTCAGATGGACCTTGTCAATTGAACGCAACATGCACAGGAGACACTGCTCCCTGTCCACCGAAAGAGTTCATGAGCAATACAACGATATGCGATGAATCAGATGGACCTTGCGAGAACAACTCAACATGCACAGGAGACAGTGCCCCTTGTCCTCCGAAAGTGTTCGTGAGTAACACGACTATCTGTGATGAATCAGATGGACCTTGTGAGAACAACTCAACATGCACAGGAGAAAGTGCTCCCTGTCCACCAAAAGAGTTCGTAAGCAACACCACTATCTGTGATGAATCAGATGGACCTTGTGAGAACAACTCAACATGCACAGGAGAAAGTGCTCCCTGTCCATCAAAAGAGTTCGTGAGCAACACTACTATCTGTGATGAATCAGACGGACCCTGTGAGAACAACTCAACATGCACAGGAGACAGTGCTCCCTGTCCACCAAAAGAGTTCGTAAGCAACACAACTATCTGTGATGAATCAGATGGACCTTGTGAGAACAACTCAACATGCACAGGAGACAGTGCTCCCTGTCCATCAAAAGAGTTCGTGAGCAACACCACTATCTGTGATGAATCAGATGGACCTTGCGAGAACAACTCAACATGCACAGGAGACAGTGCTCCCTGTCCTCCAAAAGAGTTCATAAGTAATACCACTATCTGTGATGAATCAGATGGACCTTGTCAAATGAACTCAACATGCACTGGAGACAGTGCTCCCTGTCCTCCAAAAGTGTTCGTAAGCAACACCACTATATGCGATGAATCAGACGGTCCCTGTGAGAACAACTCAACGTGCACGGGAGACAGCGCTCCCTGTCCTCCAAAAGTGTTCATGAGCAACACCACTATCTGTGATGATTCAGACGGTCCCTGTGAGAACAACTCAACATGCACAGGAGACAGTGCTCCCTGTCCTCCAAAAGTGTTCGTGAGCAACACCACTATATGCGATGAATCAGACGGACCTTGTCAAATGAACTCAACGTGCACGGGAGACAGTGCTCCCTGTCCTCCAAAAGTGTTTGTGAGCAACACCACTATCTGTGATGATTCAGACGGTCCCTGTGAGAACAACTCAACATGCACAGGAGATAGTGCTCCGTGTCCTCCAAAAGTGTTCATAACTAATACGACTATCTGCGATCCATCAGACGGTCCCTGTGAGAACAACTCAACGTGTACAGGAGACAGTGCTCTATGTCCTCCAAAAGAGTTTGTAAGCAACACGACCATCTGCGATGAATCAGATGGGCCTTGTCAACTGAATGCAACGTGCACGGGTGACAGTGCTCCATGTCCTCCAAAAGAGTTCATAAGCAGTACAACCATCTGCGACGAATCAGATGGGCCTTGTCAGCTGAACGCAACGTGCACAGGGAATAATGCAACGTGTCCAGAAAAGCAGTTTGTGTCAAACACGACTATATGTGAAGAATCAGCAGGAGTTTGCGAGTTGAATGTAACGTGCACAGGGGGGAGTGCACCCTGTCCTCCAAAAGAGTTTGTAAGCAACACGACAGTATGCGATGAATCAGACGGACCTTGTGAGAACAACTCAACGTGTACGGGGGATAGTGCATCATGTCCACCAAAACAGTTTGTAAGTAACACGACCATATGCGATCCATCAGACGGGCCTTGTGAGAACAACTCAACATGTACAGGGAATAGTACACCCTGTCCACCAAAACAGTTTGCAAGCAACACGACCATATGCGATCCATCAGATGGACCTTGTGAGAATAACTCAACGTGCACGGGAGTCAGTGAACTTTGTCCTCCAAAACAGTTCCTGACGAATGACACAGAGTGTTTCCCGGATCTAGGTTGCAACGATCAAACGTTCTGTACTGGATTCGCAGCCAACTGTCCCCCGCCAGTGCTATTCCCCAACGGAACAGTATGCAGTCCATCAGGGGGCGAATGTCAAGGGGAGTCGGTGTGCGAAGGCGTGCCGGCGTGTCCCCCAAATCCACCGGCCCCGTCAGGCACTCCTTGTGGATCGTTCGTTGACCTGCCTTACTTTTGCGAGGTTCAGGGAGTGTGTAATGGAGTATCTCCAGTGTGCCAAGGAGGCGGAGCCAAGCCAGCGGGGACATCTTGCATTGCTGATGGCAATCCGTGCCACGTGTCCGTATGCAGCGCAGAAGGTGTGTGTGTGGTTACTGACGATTCCACATGCATCAATCCTGTAGTGCCAGTGTTTCCAAACGAGAGCATCGCTACGGACGTAAGCGACAGATTCCCTGTGGCACTAACTCTCACATCCTGTGTAGGAGCTGTAGTATTCGTCGTGGGGTGCGTTTTTTTGTGTCTCGTCACATTAAGATAGTTCCGAAAAGAGTTGAATAGAAAATAGGCAGGTCAGCCCCCGTCGGTACGACCCACTCGATCTACGCCACGCGACGTAGTAAATATACAAATTCCATGCCAGGTCAGACCAAAATAGACTGCGATGTTCTCTTTTTACTTCTGATAATCGCGGGATCCCTGGTCATTATCACAGGAATCGGGATGGCGCGTGTAGAAGCTCAAAAAGTGGAATATCCATACGTATCTCCCTGCGAAGATCTGGGATACGTAGCACAGATTCAAGATTGGCCCTGCACATGGAGGGACGTGGTCGTGAGGACAGCCTTCTCGGATGTACTCTTAATGTGCAGAAATGTTCCTCCTACCAGCCTGTTCGAGTACACGGTGACTCCCCAATCTGTTCCTGAAGAATCGCCTCCATTCTCGGTTACACTGTGGGGATCGCCGATGCTCCGCGAAGACATCCAGATCATGAGAGAACTACACGCCATGAATGGCGCATGGATACAGAAAACGATGCAGGCGAGGAGATTGTACCCCCAAGATGTTGCACAGCCTCTGAATATATTTCAGGAAGTCTCCGCTTCCGGATGTCTAGATTTCAGTGTCGATACGCATGCGCAGTCGAGCGTCGAAATATCCAGGCTTGCCGCAGACTTTCGGACGGAAGAGGCAGCGTACATTCTCTTTGTGCAAAGAGAAGGAAAGCTCGATTTTGATCTTCCATGTGTAGACGTTTTTCTCACCGCGTACTGGACGTAGAACATAAAAGCCTGCTTAAAAATTACCCGGTAGTGTTTATTAGTTTCGAGCAGTCGAGGATGAAGGCGTATCGCCTCCGGTAGACGAAGAGGACGACAAAGTGGATACGTCCTGTTCTTCGGGATGAACAACGTCGGATGGAGAACGCTTTGAAGTGGAGACACGACTGCGGGTGCCACGCCAGTATTTGATTAGCATCTGGTAAATATGATCATTTTTAGAGATTTGATGGGCCGTCTCATCGTCGTTATTTGAAATGCGCGGATCTGCTCTGAAAAAGATCAATGTCTTGCATGTGATCTCGTTTCCATAATACGATGCATAATGTAGAGCGGTGTTGCCATAGATGGACACCGCATCAAGTTGTGAGGGATCTTTCTGCACTATCAAGCTTACGGTTTCGGAATTCCCGTTCCGTGCGGCAACGTGTATAGCTGTCTCTCCGTACTTGTTCTGGAGACCCGTTTCTGCACCTTTCTCAAGTAGGAGCGCCGTGAATTCTTCATGTCCTTCGCGTGCTGCAATATGCAAAGGCGAATCACCGGCTTCATTCACATCGTTCGGGTTTGCACCTCTATCAAGGAGAATACTGGCGACTTTTACATGGTCCCCAAGTGCTGCAGTGTGCAGAAACGTGTCTCCCTCAAAGTTTTTCATGTTCACTTTTGCACCATTATCGAGGAGAAGCCTGACGTATTCGAAGATTCCCCAAAATACTGAAATACCCAGAGGAGACTTTCCGTCTGGAGTAATGGCATTGGGATCTGCGTCTGCAGTCAGAAGCAAATAAAGAATACGGATATTCGTTGGGGTCATGGCCAACGCGCAGACGATATGAATAGGCCTCTCACCTCGATTGTTGACGGGATTGGGGTTTACGCCTGCATTCAGGAGCATGTTCACAACATCGTCGTGTGAGTAAGCACTTGCGCTATGAAGAGCCGTTTCTCCGTTATCATCCGTAGCTTCGAGATTCTCTCTCTTCCTTATGATCTCATGCGCATCTTCAAAGTTACGCAGTCGTAAAGCGGTCTGGATAGGTAATTCTCTTCGACCTTCAGGACGTACCCAATGCATAAATGCGACGACCCTGCCTGCAACGTACCCAAAAAATCTGAAAGCCATTGTGAAAATCTGAGGCCGCGAAGACTAGCGAACGAGTTTCGAAGGTGTTTGTGTTTTTTTTATTGAGAAGAAGAAGAAGAAGAAGAGGAGGAGAAGGGGGAGGTTCCGCGCTTGGGAGGATTGACGTGGGCTCCTGCAGCGATGAGCATCATGGCGGTGTCACAGATGCCATATTTGCAGGCGTAGTAAAGAGGTGTCCTTCCCCTTATGTCGAGGGCATTGACATCGGAGCCTAGGTCAATGAATTTGGTGATCAGGGTGCGCACGTTAGCTTTTTTGCAGACCAGGTGAAGCAGAGTCCTGCCCTTTTCGTCAATGACATTGGCATTAGCACCGTTGGCAATTAAGACCCTCGCGGTATCACTGTTTCCATGTTTGGAGGCATAGTACAGAGGAGTCCGGCCCTTTATGTCAACGGCATTGGCATTAACACGTGCACTGAGGAGCGCGGTCACGAGTGTGGTGGAATTAATGCATTTGGAAGCCAGGTGAAGAGGAGTCCTGCCCTGTAGGTCGACGGCATTGGGATCGGCCCTTGCCTTGAGCAGGAGATTGGCAATGTCAAAGAACATGAACGAAGTTCGTGCTAACCTTAAAGCAAGGTGGAGAGTAGACATTCCACTTTCGTCGGCGACATTGGGATCGGCTCTTTTGCGGAGGAGCATCTCGGTCATCTTCCTGTCACCACACATTACCCCAAATAGAAGAGGAGTCATTCCGTTTTCATCGACGACGTTGGGTTCGGCACCTGCAGCGAGCAGGATCTCGACGAAGCGAAGCTCTCCACGCTTTGCAGCAACGTGAAGAGGAGTTGATAGGCACGGGGCGACGGTGGATTTGGGGGTTACCGCACGGGAAGGGGGTAAAACGGGGTTTGCGGCACCTAGATTGGGGAACCCGGGGGGTGCGACAGGAATGAAATCAGGGCATGGGGCGACGACCATTTTGGGGGTTACCGCACGGGAAGGGGGTAAAACGGGGTTTGCGGCACCTAGATTGGGGAACCCGGGGGGTGCGGCAGGGATGTGAGCAGGTATGGGAGCAGTGCGACACATGGAATAAGAAGAGCCGAACGTGGTATCGGGCATAAGTGGAGATGAGGGATGCGAAAGGTTTATATGTTTATTTATTATTATTGAGAGGAGGAAGAGGAGGATTCGGAAGAGGGGGAAAGTGTGCAAATGGGAGCATTGGGATCGGCCTTTGCACTGAGCAGAATATCCACCATATATTCGTCACCGACCAGTGTAGCATAGTAAAGAGGGGTGCGTCCATCCGCGTCGACAGAATCGACACATGCACCTGCCTCAAGGAGCTCTCTGGCGTTGTGGTGGCAGTAGGAGAGTGGATTTTCATGGGAGTCGATTTGATGAGAGGCAATGGAAAGGGGATCGGAGCACACGGAGAAAATGGAGGTTTTTTTCCCATGAGAGGCAACCAAGTGGAGCGGCGTCCGTCCTTTACGGTCGAGAGCGTCGACAATGGCCCCAGCCTCGAGGAGATCATGGACGGCGTCACTTTTAGCGCATTTGCAGGCGATGTGAAGAGGGGTTTTTCCAGAAAAAGTAGCAGCGTGGACATCGGCCTTTTTGTCAATTAGGAACCTCGTTAAAGAGAGGTTTTTTTGTTCTATGGCCAGGTGAAGAGCGGTAATTCCAAAGGGACCGACAGAGTTGGGGTTTGCACCTGAGAGGAGGAGCTTACAAGCGATAACTTCGGACTTGTTCTCCAGAGCGAGGAGAAGAGAGGCGGAGGAGGGAGCAGGGGGAGCGGAGGGGGAGGAAGGAATGGCGGCAGACATAGTTGGATTTTTAGGAGGTGTGACAAAGTTACAAAATGTGGTGCAAAGGTGTTGTGGATCTCTTTATTTTGGGGTAGGGAAGGGAATATACTCACTTGGGACCATCGGGATCTGCACCTGCCTCAATGAGCATCTTCACCATTTCGGTGGAAGCACATTTTGCAGCATAGTGCATAGCGGAATTTTTAGAATCGTCTACAGCATTGACATTGGCACCTTTGGCGACGAGCAACTTTGCGATGACGACGTGTCCACGAGCAGCAGCATAGAGAAGAGGGGTTACCTTTAAATTGTTGTCAGCGTTGACATCTGCACCTGAATTTATGAGCTCCTCCACGATGACTTTTCCGTCTCGTTGTTGGACGGCCAAGTGAAGAGAGGAGTCTCCAGATGATTTACGAGCGTCAACGTCAACCTCAGCGGAAAGTATTGCCCGCACTAATTCGAGGTTCCCACGTTGTGTGGCCGCGTGAAGAGGGGTTGTGCCAAACGGACCTACATACTTGCGATTGGCA
>Ga0214471_10002975_pt1 | contig 13166 bp, 19 predicted proteins | sample RVTome_5_FD_207665 | JGI IMG/M metagenome (GOLD analysis project Ga0214471, IMG submission 207665) | Soil microbial communities from uranium-contaminated site in the Upper Colorado River Basin, Wyoming, United States - RVT142D155 | ecosystem: Environmental > Terrestrial > Soil > Contaminated >...
CTCAAATCTGTTTGCATCTTTGCTTTTGTGGGAACTTGGCGTAAGATAGACATTGTGGAACAAGTGTTTAGATGTTTGTTACGACCGTAACTTCATCTTACCTTGTTCCATTTGGTTTACTATACCCAAAAAATGACCAAGTCGATCTGGCCATTAACCCCTGTCCACCCCTGGGGTGAACAAATCCCTGCTAACCCTTATAATAGTTTTCTAACCCGCGCTTCATAGCAAGCGCGTACTCATAATCCGGCCGCAAGGCAAGGGAGCGTTCCAGCAAAGACAGCACCAGGTCCCCCTGTCCTGCTTCGTCAAGAAAAACAACGGCCGCGTAATTGCAGTAAAACTGGTGGGGCGCGGGCCCGCAGCGATGATACGGCTCGTCTTGCTCAAACTGTTTTCGTATGGCGCGTACGCGGTTTTTGTTTCGCTGTTCGGGATTCCTTTGCGCCTGCTCCAGTTCTTCAAGCGCGCTTATGTACCTATCATCTATGGCAGCTGCCTTTTCTCCCAGGTTTTCTGCAACGTTTTCAGCGAAAACTTGTACGCCAATTTTATCAATGGATTCTTCGGGACGTCCCGCCGCCCGCCTTTCTTCCATAATAATTTCTTTTATGGACAAAACCTGGTTTCCCCCGGACGCGAGCGCGTGTTCGGCGGGTATGCGCCCGAGATATTCATTTTGAAATTGCGAAAAATCAGCTTCCACGTCAAACGCGTCCTCTGCAGAACCGTCGGCGGCTTCAAGCCGGGCCTGGTATTCTTGCATCATGGCGGAAATAAAAAAGCGTTCCTGCGGGCCGGGCGGGTATTGTTCCATGGCCTGGGCCGGCGTCAATCCGCTAAGTTCTTTGTGGGGCAAGTAGTTTTTCCACGCCGTAACAGCGGGAATAAAAAGTTGTGCCGCCTCGTCATCCTGGTTCTGCATAATGCGCCGCAAAATGCCCAGCAAAAGCAACGACTGAAACGCGGTTTCTGTTTTCGAAATTTCTTGTTCTATCTCGTCTAAAGAAACTTCTTTGCCCAGCCCGACCCGCGAAAGCGCGGCAAAAACGTCTTGTTTTATTTTTTCCAAATCGTCCATTACCCTACTGTACCACTTCAATAAACTCAGTGTAAACAAAAAACCGCCTAAAGCCCGATTTTTGCAGCCTACCCAAAAGAGTTACTTCTCCAGGTCGAGGACCTGGTCAATGCGGATTTGGCCAACAAATTCGGGAACGTGGCTTACCAACACCATGGCGCCCTCGTATTTGTTTAAGGCCGCGGCAATAACGGGCACATGCCGAAAATTTATGTGGTTGGTAGGTTCGTCTAAAATAAGGAGTCCCGGCTTTTGAAGCACCAGCCTGGCAAAAGAAACCAGCCCTTTTTGGCCTTCAGACAAGCTGCCTACCTTGGCGTATATTAATTCCTTGGTTAGTAAAAAGCTGGCTGCCACGGAACGCACCTCTTGCTCTGACCTGTCTTTGGAAACTTGGGCAAGGGAATCGTACACGGTATCTGCAAAATTAAGCGTGGAAAAGTCCTGCCGGTAATACCCCACTTCCATATGGGGCGCTATGGCAGCTCCCTTTGCCTTGCCGCTTGCCAAAGACTCAAGCAACGTGCTTTTGCCAATACCGTTTGGCCCCAACAACAACAAATGCTCATTTTTCCGCAAAGAAATGTTTGTGTTCTTTTGTACGGCCTTGCCGCCTTTCATAACCGAAAAAGAGGTTATGCGCAAAATTTCCCCGCCCATGTTGTCTTGCGTAGGTATGGTAAAGGGGCGAATGGTTTTGTCTTCTTTGCGCACCTCTACTTTTGACTCTTCCGCTTCTTTTGCCGCGTCCCGCATGCGTTTTGCCACCAAACGCATTTTTCCCCCTTTGTGCGAAAAAAAGTTTGCTTTGTCCTTGCTTTCCTGGATTTTTTTGGCAAGCTGCGCGTTTTCTTTGTTTTCCCGCGCAATGCGCGAGGCTATTTCTTTTACTACGTCAAAATAGTTTCCGTTGTAGCGCTCAATGGTATGGCTAAACACGTCTAAGTACAGCACTCCCTGGGTAAAGGCGTTTAAAAAGTTGGCGTCGTGCGATATCACTAGGCATGTTTTATTGTAGTCCACCAAAAAACGCGTAAGGTGCGCAATGCCCTCTTTGTCCAGGTTGTTTGTGGGTTCGTCGAGCAGCAGCAAATCGGGATCCTGGATAAGGGCGAAAGCCAAAAGCAATCGCGCCTGCTGCCCGCCCGAAAACGATTTTATAATGCGCTCGTGGCTAACAGGAAGATTCACCGCACCGAGCGCCTTATCAATACGCGGGTCAATGTCGTACACCTTAAAAGAAAAGCATTTTTCGAAAAACTCGCGCACGGTAAGGCCCATTTGCTCGCGGGGAATTACCTGGCGCGCCGTGGCAATAGTAAGGTTGGCAGCCGTGTGCACCGCCCCGGATTCCGGTTCCAGCTCTTTGCTTATTAACTGAAACAAGGTGGTTTTTCCAGCCCCGTTTTGGCCCATTAAGGCAAACTTGGCGCCTCTTCTTAAAGTAAAATCCACCTCATGAAGAATGGGCTTTCTCGGGCCGTACGCGAATGACACCTCGCTAAACCGTACAATAACTTCTTGTTTTTCCATAAGCTGCGATTACTAAAATAAGCACACCCGCCCACCATACCCTTTTTCGCCCCTTTTTTCAAGCAAAAACCGCCCAAAAGGCGATTTTCCGAACTGCTCTCCCTGTCTGGCTAAGTATTAAGCGATTTTGCCCTATAAACCCTGTCGATGTAATTCCCTTCTCTTTTGTAATATCCTTCTACAAAAATATTCCCCAATCGACAAATATTCCATACATTTCCCCTTTTTCATAGATTTTTATTCATTTTATTCTCTGTGGACAAACCGGCTTGACAAGAGAGATACTCTTTGCTATATTAAAAATGGAATTGCTTCCGGCTCGAAACTGTGGCGTTCATCGCCGCTTTCCCGCAAGGGATAGAAAGGGAGATACTACATTCAGAGCAATCCGCTTAATGAGACGTGCGAAGTTCGCACTTCCTTAAGTGGATAGTTATAGCGGGTTGCTCTTAGTGTAGTATTTTTTATTGCAAATATCCTGGATTTTTCCTATTCTATCCTTAATACTTTCGTACCATTCTCTGTTGTTTCGTTCAAATACTTGGAAAACAGCATACGCCACGTAATCGGCAACTTGCAGCCCTCCATGACTATAATGTGGGTTATGGAAATAAGACAGTTTAAGCGTTGCTTCTAAGTTAGGGTGTTCTTGCAAATATTCTACCCGTATACGTTCCACCTCTGCTTCAAGCTGTTGTCGAAGTTTTAATTTGCTGTCTTTGCGGGAAAATATAATTTCCGTATCTTGCGACTGATGGGTAAGATTCTTCAAAAGCTGCCCCGCCATAACTCCATACATTTTTCCGGCATCCCTTTGAAGAGAAGAAAAACATTTCAGTTTTTCTACGACAAGAACATCAATTTTTACATCGAGCTTGTTGATAAACTCATAAAATCGCTTTTTCACTTCGGGGTAGTCATGGTGGGCATGAAAGGTATCAAGCGTATAAGCGGAAGAAAATATTTTTGCAAGTGTTTGATCTTTCAACAACGAGGATCGGAAATCCGTAATTTTTTGCTGAAGTTGAAGCTGATCGGTTGCGCGAACGGCGCTCAAAACAAGAAATTTTGTCGCGCTTCCTGCTTCTACGAGATTAGTCCCTTTCGCAGAATACACTTCCGGTTTCCCGGATTCATCAAGAAATAAATATGTTTTATCGTTTTGCTTCTTTTGCATTTCTTTATTTTACCATATCCAATTCGCCGGTCATTGAGCGATATAAAACGCTGTCGAAGAGTTCCTGCAGTTTGGCTTTTTGCTCCAGCAGGGATTTTTTGCCTGCCCCGTAGTGAGCCGAGCTTGTCGAGGCACAGCAAAGGGCAATTATCGCCCAAATGCGTCGGATAACCACGAACATTTCAAGTTCTGAAGTGCCGCAGGAAGTCCGCGAACTACTCGATAGAGCTTCGAATTAAAGGAGGGAGTAAGTGATCAAGAATACTTTACTAGCCGTTCTTGCCATCCTTTTCTTACTTCTGGTAGCAGGATGCGGACAGAGGGACACCGTCGAGAACAAAGAATCACGAGATGTGGATCGACAACAAGCAATCTATCTAGATACCCAGCCGATTCATATCTATGATTACTCTATCCCCCGCGACATTTACCAGCAGATCTACGATATCACCACCACAGAAGTTGTGGCGACCTACTCGGTAACAGAATCCATTACCGGAGAGTTGCGGTTCCAGTGCCCCTCTATTGGTTATGCAATCCCTGCAGACCGCAGTCTGACAAATCCGCTCAAAGGCACCAGCAATGTGAGACAAGCAGGCGCGGAAGAGTTTACGGTCGTTGTCGAGCAGCCAGAACCCGATGGGCTATACAGCTCAAAGAATACCGACGCCACTTGGATCCTCTGCGTCGACACCGAAACAGGTCAGGCATGGCCTATGTATACCGAGCACAAAGTACTTACCTGGCCTTTTATCGTAAGACGGGAAGAATCCGGTGAATGGGTTAGGGTCGACAGAAGCCCAATCAACTTTACCGTGGAGATCAGGAAAACATCCGAGGAGGAATCTTCCCCTCAAAACAATTCCCCGCCTACGGTTCCTTAACACATCAAAGGAATCTTGCACCCTCAACTAAAGCAAGGCGGCACCATACATATGCGTGCCGCCTTTTTCATAGATTTTTAGTTCTCTTGATACGACTCGTAGACTCCATAACACGTATCCCTGTACTTCGTTACAGGATGAGTGGGTAAATCAGTGGGAAGCACATCACAAACCAAAGGATTTCCCTCATCGCCGGCCTTATGCCCATACCGAAAACTCATTCTACTCATACATGTTCTATCGAAACCCCGATCTAGTTCCGAGGGTCCGTATCTACAATCCTCAATGTTGTAGCTTTCTTGCGCCGCATTTAGAAAACAGTTGTCTTTTGTATTATAAAAATAGTCTCCCCCGCCACTTGTAAGAAAAGGAGGTATAAAGTTACAAGGTAAACCAAAGCCTAAATTTGGCAAAACAACAAAAAATACAAAAAATGCGACAAAACCCCCTCCTATTAAAAAACCCAGCAGAATTGCTTTTTTCATAGATTTTTATTCAATAGAAATAATTTGGAAACCGTGCTTTTCAATATCTTCCTTTGACCAAAATGGAATTTCGCTTGGTTTAAACCGCAGCACATGAGAAACCGTTTTTTCAATCTTTCTTCCGGTATATTCCTTTGTTTTAGGATTCCATTCTTCCAATACAAGCGTGTCGCCCTCTGCAATAGCAAAATCGGCAAGCCGTAGTTCGAATTTCTTCTTGCCGCTTACCACCGACTCAAAATACTCCGGCCAAATTTTCTTTTTCACAATTTTCATATACTTTATTTTACCATATCTAATTCGCCGGTCATTGAGCGATATAGAACGCTGTCGAAGAATTTAATGTTTCTCAAGAATTTTAAGCGTTTCTACCACAGACGGATTGTCTGTAGGCAAGTACGTTACTTTTTCGCCATACATATTTTTGAGCGCGGTGAAAAATTCATCTGCAAAGGAGGGCGAAAGAGAGATAATGCCGGAAAAATCAATCCCCACTGCATCGGCATTCGGGTCAAGAGTCGGACGAATTGCCGCGAACGCTTCCCTTCCCTCTGGGCGGGAGGTAAGCACCTTCCCAAATTTTTTAAGCTCTATGCGCATAGTTAATACGTTATCTTTGCTAATGTGCCTCGTATATTTCTACCGGCAAGCTCTACCTCAAACCGGCCTTTTTCTTTGGCAATGTCCGCTACGGCAGTGCCCGACTGCAAAGAAACGCCCACAGAGTATTTAATCGCCACATCATGTACGAACTTAAGCCCATTTCCTCTTTGCTCCGGGGCGCGGCCGGAAACATGTTCCCTGAATGCTACCGTTAATGCGTCTCTATCGTCTTTGAGCTCCGGACGCACCCGTAAAAGCGTGGCGCGAATCCCCAAACCCCTATCAGCAAAAACAATAATTCGTTTATCTGTATTATACTCAAAGAAGATGCCGGGCACATCCGGCCAACTGCCGAAATTGTGATCAAAGGAGTTGTTGCCAATCTCGCCCGCTACCGCGGTAATGAGAGGCGCCATGCTTTTTGTACCATCATCCCGATCAAGAACAACAGCCATTGTATCAAGCCGGGCTTTGAATACGTCGTGGGTGGCGCAATACTGGTCGGGTGAAAGCTCCTGCGCCATCGGGCTTTCTGCCCAAACTCGCGCTATTGATTCAATGTCTGACACAAAACCCTCCAATTGCTCTTTGGAATAATAACGATGCCCGCCGGGACTACGGAGAGCTTTCAGTTTCCCCCTTGAGTCCCATGTCCGAAGCGTGTTTATCGAAACACCGATAAATGTAGCCGCCTCGCCTATGCTTAATAAATTCTTACTTTTCATCATGTAGATATCATACTAAATCTACTAAAACTTGTCAATATCTACCAATATCTAGCAGAATCTACCCGTAAACACAGCTCATTACTCTAGCTTGCTTCGGTATGAATATAATCTTGTCTTCCGTAGTGCTTGCCGTCGGCACAATCGCACGCCTCCAGCGGCTGGCCCTCTTTTGAGCAACCTACTCCCTGGCATACCCCCGGCACCTCACTCACCCCCTTGTCCGTCCCCGTGCAAATGTAGTGTGTCATATACTTGATTTTATCCTTAACTTATTAAGCTTAACCCGTTGTACGCCCTGAATTTTATTTTTTGCTGTGTCATAGATTTTTACTCAACCACCTCCTTTGCGAGTTTCTTTGCTTCTTCCTCAAAAAACCCTTGCCACTCTTCAGACGATATTTTTTTTATCATTCGTGGGTAGTCAACTACCTTGGTTGCTCCCATAAGCTGACTGCCAAGTTGAATGGCTGTAATGTCCCAATCAAATTTTGCTTTTGCTTGTTTCAGCAAATCCTGAAATGTAAAGCCGTATTCTTTTATAAGAAAATAAATATCTATAAAATCGCGCGCCCTCAATTGCATGGCAATGGTATGCACTTTGTTGACGGCGATATCGTACGCACTGTCAATCGCCAGTCCCTTGTACTGTTTTCCCTTTTCGATGCGAGGAAAAGGATAATAACTAAAATCTACCTTCAGAGGTTCTCCCTTGGAAAAATGGAGAAAGAATGTCCAAAGGCCAAACACGTTTCGCGTGTCGATTTTCAGAATTCCCAGCTTTCCCGCGTCCTGCTGAAGTTTCCGCTCAATACTTCGAATGTCTACCTCTTCCTCGCTGAAAAAATCGAGATCCTCTGAAAGTCTGTGCTGAAGATAAAACTCAGCGAGCGCTGTTCCTCCCGTAAAATAAAACTTGCGACAGAAGTATTCTTCCCCCGCAACCCAATCAAGCATGCGTTTCTGCGAAGAAGTCAGGATTGTTTTTTGCTGCGTGGCCATAGGAGCAACTTTAAATACGCCCGATACTGCGGATCAATGTTTAGCTGGTTCCAGTACTTTTTCAAGGGTTGTACGGGAATCTTTTCCCCCGGCTCTCCATAATGAATCAACTGCTCCAGTTTCCAGATCTGGTACCTTTCGGGGTTTGCTTTTTTGGACGCTTTTTCATCTACAGACCAGTTGTACATAACCATATTATACCATATTTTGGCCAAAAATAACACCCCTTTAAATCAACCCCCGGCAGTATCCACTGGTATCAATAAATATCTACCAGTATCCGTAATATTCTTTACCCCATCCAATTCGCCGATCATTGAGCGATATAAAACGCTAACGAGTTTAGACGAGGTCAATCTTTAGCTTTCTGTGGAAAGCATCCGCAACTTTTTGAAGCGTATCAAGAGTAAAGTTTTGCTCTCCCGCTTCCATTCTTGCGATTGCGCTCTGGGTGGTCTTCAATCGTTTTGCCAGTTCCGTTTGAGAGATATTTTGCTTCTTCCGAAATTGAGCAATTTGATACGCAAATGCCAACTTTGCGTATTCTTCTTGAAATCCTGTCCGAAAGGTCGGATTCTTCATCTTCTTTTGAAAATCTTTTTCGTAGTTTGTTAGTTTTTTCATATTATTTTTGCTTTCTCGGCAATATAGGCATCTCCAGCACTGAAGTTTTCCCCTTTAAAAACGTTTTTCTGATTAGCGAGTATCCGCGCCTGGGCTGGATATTGTTTGAATCCAGCCCCTTTTGGATTTCGTAGCCCTTCGCCTCTACAATGTAGATATTTTTGTTATCAATTTTCACAAAGAAATCGGGATAGTAATAAGAGATTGAACCATCGGCATTTTTGTAATCAATCTTGAAATGCACCTCATAATAGTTTTTTGCGAAAGAAACTATATCATCACATCCCTCCAGAAAATTAGCAAATTCCAACTCAAAATCACTATCGCCGACGAAGTTGGCGCACCGCTAAATTCAAAAATTAATATGCTTCAATTTCACTTATAGATTTGTCTAATAATTCCTGTATCCTCTTTTCTGATAAATCGCCTGATAATATTTTTTTGATTGTAGGAATATTTTCTTTTTTAATATCAAGTAGCGATTCTGATATTTTTGATTTTTTAAACCACGTCGAATTAAAGCTAAAATAATTTTCTGTATCAATTACATCTTCTCCATTTCTTGATAAAGTAAATTCTTGAAATTTCTTGCTAAATTTAAACATCGCATAAGCGGTACCAAGTTGAATAATCTTTTTAATACTATTTATGTTTTCATCTTTTAATTCGGGGCACCATATTGGACTATTCTTATACAGAACATTTTTAGCCATATCCGATGCAACACCGGAATGTGTCAATGCAAAAAAGAAAAAGAATAGTCCTCTTAAGTCACCAATTTTGTTTTGCCATTCTTTAATGTAACTCAAAGCCAACTCATTCTTTTGAATAAAGCTAAACAATTTACAGGCGCGGGAATTTTTGACATCTTCGATTGTAAGTAATGGGTTTGAGTCTATAAACGTAAAAGCATATTTCCTGGTTATTGGCACTGCATTATAAAATCTTGTCGGATAAGTGGCTAAATAATCCCAAAGATAGTGCCAGGCCATAATTGGCCCATCAATTGATCTTGGAATACTAAAAACACATCCTCTTTTTTTCTTCTCTTTTGGTTTAATTGCAATATCGTATCCATTTGCCTTATCGGTAGCTACAATATAAACCTCATCGTTACTAATTGAAGTATTTGGAATTACCTTGCTTAAATCTAAATTCTGGAATTTGTTTTCAAGGTGCAATAAAACCTTTTGGTCGTCACCCGTCTGGGAATTAATTGCTCTAAAGATATCTTTAAAATAAACTTTTTCATCACGATCCTTAGAAAAATTAATGATTTTTGCTTCGTTGAAAATTTGGTCAGCTAATTTTTTATAATCAGCTTTCATTCTCAATTTTTTGTCATCGCTATCTAAATAGCTCGGTTCCCAGTTTTTGTATTGTTTTAACTCAAAAAGCTCCTTAATTTTGTTGTGTTCTTTATATAAATCATAGTAAACAAAATCTTTTTTATTCTCCATTTTTATAACATCTTTATCTAGTTGGAAAACAGAAAAGGCAATTGTTAAATTGGAATTTAAGTTATCAAAGAATTTCTTTCCATCAATAATAAAACCTCCAATAAATTTGGTATGATTGGATATAAATTTTCTAAATTCATCATGCTCGCCACGACCGGGATTTAGCCAATTTATCGGGGAAAATGTGGCAATATAGCCATAGTATTTATCAAAAAGATAGAATGTAAGGGCTTTAAGAATAAAAAATGAGGACAAGTCATTTGATCGTATTTTATTTGAATGCAATATTTTAATAAATTCATCACCAAGATATGTCTGGTCTCTTGAAACACCAATCTTATTTCCAATTTGTCCTTGTTCAACCCATGTATTTTTCCCTCTGTATGGCGGATTCATTATTATTAAAAGCGGATTATCAATAAAATTTCTGCCATTTTTTTCTACAATCGAATTTAATTCTTGAACCATATCCTCTCGTGAAGTTTGAAAAAAATCGATTTCTCTTTTCGGGACATTAATATGCCGATTCCGCATTATGTCTTGGCTCATTTTTTTAATATCAGAGCCAATTACAGAGATAAAATCTTCTTGTGCTTTTAATAAATTACCTGAACCAGCTGCCGGATCATAAAAATGACAAGTTTTTAAGATATCGACTGGTATTACTCTAGTTAAAAATTCATAACAAAGATGAGATAGATCTGACTTTGTAAAATATAATCCGATTGATTTTCTCGTTCTCTCATCAGATATTAAATTATCATAATCTTCGTAAAGTATGTCTAGGTTGTTAATAATGTGATTCTTGAAGAAATCATTTAGTCTACTGATATCCTTAATATAATCAGCATAGATTGTAACTGGGCGATCAATCATCTCGCCTTGGTCGTTTTCTTGAGTGTAATAAATGCTAAAAGATTGACCCAGAACTTGAAAATCAATAATTTTACCATCGCGACTTAGAACACAATGTATTCTGTCATTGATGTGAACAGAAATTTCAATAAAGATTCTTAAAACTAGATTCGCTAAATAAGGAGATTTAATAGCCCCGCTTTGAATTAATTGTTCATCAAACGCTTCAGAAAATTGAGAAAACTTTTCTTTTAAGTTCATTCTGATGATGCTTATTTTCGCATCAGGAACGGCAGTTAGCTCTTTGTATAGTTCTAAAATTTCGCTTTCATTAATACCTTTCTCTGTATCTAAAATAAAGCTAAATTCAACGAATGGTTTTATGGTGTTAAATTTAGTTAAAATTATGTTTTGCAAGAAAGAAGATAGGTTTCTTTGATCATTCAAAAAACTGCTTAATGTATCATCCCAATGTAACTTAGAGTAAATTTCCTTTAAATTCTCCTCGTTGATAGATATCTTGACTATCTGTGAGCCATTAAATAGCAATACCTTGCCAAATCTAAGTTCTGATGCAAATTTATCTGAGTTTGAGCATAGTATGTATTTAATCGCTTGTGCATAAACAATATTTTCCTCTTGATTAAAAAGGAGCTCATTATTATTTGTAAATTTAATTGCGCCTTTTTTAAATTCAAAAACTGTAAATCTCTCATCGTTAAAAGAAACTATTCCATCTGTATAGAGGGTTTTATGATATTTAAGACGAGGCGCATCAGCGCGTGAGGCCTTAAAACCGGGGATACCATCAAAAAAGGAAACGAAAAAATCCTCAACAGAACGTTCGCGATCGCCACCTTTGATTGTGTTCGCTTTCTTTTTGATTTCGGAAATAAATTTTAGTTCAACTGATTCGTTTGTATTTTTCATATTTTTACTTGATTAAATTATCAACCCTCGCCTCAAGCGCCTTGGCAACTTTTGCGACAAGCTTTTCCCGCGGCCGCTCAATTTTTGGTAAATCCTTAATTTTCATAACTTCCTATGCCTCGCTCTGCCGTCAATCAAAATGCGCGAGTCTGTCTCGCGCAAAGCTTGCCCTTTTAGAGGGGTCGCCCCAATCTCCTCTTCTCTTGGCTTATAAAGAGGTTCCGCCATAGAATGCCTTATCATGGCACATTTTTGGGGGGATTTCAAGCCAAAAAAATGACCAAGTCGATCTGGCCATTAACCCCTGTCCACCCCAGGGGTGGACAGGGGGAGGTATTTCAAGCTGCGCGGACGGGTACGGCAAACAAAAACCCGCCGGAATGCCAGGGGGCGGGTTTTTGGGTTTATTTAAGTCTAGTTAGGATTAGGCTTGAGTTGAGAATTCGATTCTTCGCTATACTTTTTTACCAGTTCCCTCTGCTCTTCGTTAGCTTCTCTTAGAACCTGCCTTATTACCTTTGCTTTTTCTCTTGAATTTGCGCTTATGAAAAAATCCGAAAAATCATTATGATTCTTGGCGTTCGGATGCTTGAAGAAAAGTAGGTTTTTAAGAAAAATCATCATAAAAGTAGCTTCTGTAAATCATCCTCAGTATAGCTGGTTCCAATATAGCCGTCAAGCTCTTTGGCAGATATATTGAGCTTAAAATCTTCTTGACCTTTTTGGTAGTCTTTAATAAGTAGGTTCAATTGTATTTCGTTGCCGAATTCGTTTTTAACCTTTTCTACGTTTTTTCTGGAGTCAAAAAAGCTCCTTATAAACACATCTTTTGAAACGTGCCGAGTTTCCTTTCTTTCCCTTGCTTTTGTAACCTTCCAGGCGCTCAAAGGATCCTGATAGACAAACCACAATTCTACCTTCCTGTCGCGCGCCAATGACCTCCTGATATTATCTAACGCGCCAGCATAAGCAAACGTGCCGTCAAGAATTAAGTTTATTCTTTTGTCTAAAGCGTAATCGAATAAAATGTTCACTCCTTTATTTGCCGCTTTTTGAAAAACGTGGGCGTTCAACCCTGTATACCCTTCGCACATTTTTCTTATTTCGTCAGCATCAATCCTGATAGGCACATTTTTAAACTGCTTAATTAAGTTAACCGAGACCTCTGTTTTGCCTGCACCCGGAGATCCAGCCATAAAAAGCGATATCGGATGGGCTACCGATTTACAGATATCTAAAGGAGCAAACTTCTCAATTAGTGCTTTGCGGTTGCTTTTTATATATTCAAAAGCTTCGATCTCCAACCGCTTTTCTGATTCATCCATATTATTTTATCGTACCAAAAAACCGCCATTCTGGCGATTCCATATTTTGGGGGGATTTCAAGATAAAATAATGCTGCGTGCTTTTTGGAAACACGCAGCTTCTTGGAATATTCGCTATTTTGGGAGCTAGCGGTCTGGCCTATAGCTCCTTCTGGTGCCGTCATCCCCTAATCCGTATAGCTGCCGTAGCTGGCCTAAGTTTATTGTAGCGACACCGCGTTTTTTAAGGAGCGACTCATTGTGCAACTCCGTAATGCGCTGCGTTTCTGCTTCGCTCTCCTTGAGCCTTCTCTGCAACTCATCTTTCTCTTGCTGAAGGCGCAGGATCTCTTCCTCAAGATGAGCTACTTCACCCTGGCAGGTACCCCATATATTGGACAGTAGAGTAACAAGAAATGTATGGTGAAAGAAGAGAAACGTAACCATTTCATACTTGTATGTCCACACCCCAAACCATCATTCGTCCAGAAGTCAGGCAGCAG
>Ga0214471_10002976_pt1 | contig 13160 bp, 13 predicted proteins | sample RVTome_5_FD_207665 | JGI IMG/M metagenome (GOLD analysis project Ga0214471, IMG submission 207665) | Soil microbial communities from uranium-contaminated site in the Upper Colorado River Basin, Wyoming, United States - RVT142D155 | ecosystem: Environmental > Terrestrial > Soil > Contaminated >...
GGCGTCGAACGTGCTGATGTTCGGGACCTCATTCCTCTTCCAGTGGGGCATCGGCGCGGTATTGAGGCTGTACCCGGTGGCCGACGGCCGCTATGCACTGGAGGGCTACGCCGCCGCCTTCTGGATCCTCGCGGCGCTGCAGGCGGCGGCGGTGCTGTGGCTGCTGCCCATGCGCCTGGAGCGGTAGACTGCGGCCCGAGGAGGAAACCCCATGTTCGAGACCACCATCGCCGGCAGCCTGCCCAAGCCCTTCTGGCTCGCCGAGACCGACAAGCTCTGGCCCGCGTGGAAGGCCTCGGGCGCGGAACTGCAGAAGGCCAAGCGCGACGCCACGCTGCTATGGCTGAAGGAACAGGAGGACGCGGGTATCGACGTCGTTTCCGACGGCGAGCAGTCGCGCCAGCATTTCGTGCACGGCTTTCTCGAATCCGTCGAAGGCATCGATTTCGAGCACAAGGTGAAGATGGGCATCCGCGACAACCGCTACGAGGCCATGGTGCCAGTGGTGGTCGGGCCGATCCGCCTCAAGGGCCGCGTGCACGAGGCCGAGGCACGGCTTGCGCGCGCCCACACGAAAAAGAAGCTCAAGTTCACCCTGCCGGGCCCGATGACCATCGTCGACACCATCGCCGACCGCCACTACGGCGACAAGGTGAAGCTGGCGATGGCTTTCGCCGAGCTCCTCAACCAGGAGGCACGCGCGCTGGAGAAGGACGGCGTCGACGTGATCCAGTTCGACGAGCCGGCGTTCAACGTCTACATGGACGACGTGAAGAAATGGGGCATCGCGGCGCTCGAGCGCGCGGCCAAGGGCCTCAAGTGCACGACCTGCGTGCACATCTGCTACGGCTACGGCATCAAGGCCAACGTCGACTGGAAGCAGACGCTCGGTGAGGAGTGGCGCCAGTACGAGAAGATCTTCCCGGCGCTCGCCAAGAGCAAGATCAAGCAGGTGTCGCTCGAGTGCATCCACTCGCACGTGCCACCGGAGCTGATGAAGCTGCTGAAGGGCAAGGACGTGCTGGTCGGCGTGATCGACGTCGCCTCGGACAAGGTGGAGACGCCGCAGGAGGTCGCGGCGACCATCCGCACGGCGCTCAAGTACGTGCCGCGCAAGCACCTCATTGCCTGCACCAACTGCGGCATGGCGCCGATGCGGCGCGATATCGCGCTCGCGAAGCTGAAGGCGCTCGGCGCCGGGGCGGCGCTGGCGAGAAAGCGCCGCCGCTGAACGCGCCGATCCGGGTGGCGGTTCTCGGCGCGGGCGCGGTGGGCTGTTTCTTCGGCGGCATGCTGGCGCGCGCGGGGCATGATGTCACGCTGATCGGCCGGCCGGTCCACGTGGATGCCTTCAAGGCGACGGGCCTGCATTTCGAGGGCCTGAAGTTCGACGAGCATGTCCCGGTCAAGGCCAGCACCGACGCGGGCGCCGTGCGCGGAGCCCGCCTGATCCTGTTCTGCGTGAAGTCCACCGACACGGAGGACGCCGCCGCGCAGATGGCCCCCTTCCTCGATGCCGGCGCCCTCGTGGTGAACCTGCAGAACGGCGTCGACAACACCGAGCGTATCCAGGCGCGCATTGCGCAGCCGGTGATCCCGGCGGTGGTCTACGTGGCCACCGAGATGGCCGGTCCGGGACACCTCAAGCACCATGGTCGCGGCGATCTGGTCATCGGCGACCTCGGCGGCAAGGTGCCGGCCGACGCGCTGATGCGGGTTCAGCAGTGGTTCGAGACCGCCGGCGTTCCGGTCGCGGTGTCCGACAACGTGGCAGGCGAACTGTGGGCGAAGCTGGTGGTGAACTGCGCCTACAACGCCCTCTCCGCCATCACGCAGCTGCCCTACGGGAAGATGATCGAAGGCCCGGGCATTCGCGACGTCATGCGTGATGTCGTCGAGGAAACGCTGGCGGTCGCCAGGGCAAGTGGCGTGGTCATGGCGCCCGACTTGCTCGATCGGACCTACAGGATCGCCGAAACCATGCCGACGCAGTTCTCCTCCACCGCGCAGGACCTCGCGCGCGGCAAGCCGACGGAGATCGAGCATCTCAACGGGTTCGTCGCGCGCCGGGGCGCGGCGCTCGGCGTGCCGACGCCCGCGAACCGCGCCCTGTACGCCCTCGTGCGGCTGCTCGAGTCGAAGCCGCGCGGCTGAGCGCGGTCAGGTCGGCTGCAGGATGTGGATCGCGCGGCTGGCGATCATGTCCTTCACCTTGGCTGCGTAGGCCGCCATGTGCGGCGCCGCGGCATGCGCCTTCAGCGCCTCCATGCTCTCCCACTTCTCGATGGCGAGAAAAGTGTCGGGGCCGTACTTGGTCTGCATCGGCAGCGCGGGATCCGCGTCAACGGCGGCGCCGTACTCGATGCAGCCCTTCTCGGCCCTGACCGCGGGCACGTTGACGCGGAAATGCTGCAGGATCGAGTCGCGCTGGCCGGGCTTGGCGGCGATGACGGCGATGACATGGATCATTTCGGTATTTCCTTTCAGGCGACTTTCGTGAGTTTTTGCAGCGAGCGCATGCCTTTCGGGATGCTGCGCTCCGGAAACAGGCGCGGAAATTCAGTGTAGCTCACCTCGCCGACGTAGATGTCGCCGCGCGAATCGACCGCGAGGCCGTGCGGCGCTATGAAGCGCCCCGACTCCAGGCCCGGGCCATGCTCGCCGCCCAGGCGCGCGATCAGCTTGCCCTCCCGGTCGACGATGCTGAGGCGCGGCCCGAGGTTGGGATGGTCGCGGTTGATGTTCATGCCGGAGCCGAGCTCGCCGATGATGAACTGCAGCCGCGGCCCGCGGCAGCAGTACAGGCCGCAGGGCCGGTGCATGTTGACCCACTGCGTCTCGTACTTGCCGTTGCCGTCGAACACCTGCACGCGATGGTTCTCGCGGTCGGCGACATACACCCAGCCTTCGGCGTCGGTGACGATGTTGTGCACGACGTTGAACTGGCCGGGGTCGGTGCCCGGCTCGCCCCAGGACAGAAGCAGCTTTCCGTCCGGCGAGTACTTGTGCACTCTTGCGTTGCCGTAGCCGTCGCTCACGTAGATCTCGCCCTTGGGCGAGAGCGCCGTGTGCGTGCAGCGGTGAAAGGGCTTGCCGCTCATGAACGGCGCCGGCTTTCCGGGCACGCCGAGCTCCAGCAGCACCTTGCCCTCGGGGGTGCACTTGCGCACCACGTGGCCGCCGTCGTCGGTGCAGTACAGGGTGTCGTCGATATCGATGTGCAGGCCGTGCGCGCGGGGGAAGGTGCCTTCGCCCCAGGAGCGCAGGAAGTTGCCGTCGCGGTCGAACACCATCATCGGGTGCTCGCCGCGGTTGAACACGTAGACGCGGTCCTGGCGGTCGCAGGCCACCGCCGCCACGTCCTTGAACTCCCAGCCTGCGGGCAATTTCGCCCAGTTCTCCACCACGCGGTAGCGATGCCCGCCGCTGCCCAGAACCGCAGACATCAGACGTCTTCTTTGTGGATCACCATGCGAGCGCGAACGCGGGGAAGCATTCAGACTTCGAGCCGCGCGGATCGCAGCCCGCTTCGATGAGGCCCGTGTCCGCGTCGAACGCGGCACAGGAGACGAAGCCCTCGGTCCAATCCGGCGCCACGTCCAGATCATGGCCGCGCCGGCGCAGCTCGTCCAGCACTCCGGCGCCGAAGCGCGGCTCGATCCGCACGCGGTTCGGCTCGCTCGCGTGCGGCGCGAAAAAGCCCGGCGTGTGCTCCGAGGAGAGGCGCGGCGCCTCGATCGCCTCGGGGATCGACATGCCGTAGGCCGCGCGGCACAGATAGAACTGCAAGAGCCACTGCCCCTGGTTGTCGCCGCCCATGGTGCCGAAGGCCATCCACGGCTTGCCGTTCCTGAACGCCATCGACGGCGTGAGCGTGGTGCGCGGGCGCTTGCCCGGGGCGACCACGTTCGGGTGGCGCGCCGGCTCGAGGTAGAAGGTCATCATGCGCACCGAGAGCGGGAAACCGAGCGCTTCGATCACTTCGGCCGAGGAGATCCACGCGCCGCTCGGCGTGAAGGAGGCCATGTTGCCCTTGGCGTCCACCGCGTCGACATGCACCGTGCCCGGCCCCCAGTCCTTGGGTGTGAGCCTGTCGCGCTCGGGCAGGAGCGCGGCGTTTTTCCACGCCTCGCCGGGGCGCAGCTCGCGGCTCGCGCGCTGCATGTCGATAAGCGCCGCGCGCTTCCTGGTGTACTCCGGGGAAAGCAGAGTCTCGCCCGGGATGCGCGCCATCGCCGGGTCGCCGTAATACTGCTCGCGGTCGGCGTACGCGAGCTTCATCGCCTCGACGAGCAGGTGGCAATAGTCGGGCGTGCCGAAGCCGATCGCCTGCAGGTCGAACTGCCACATCAGCGCGAGCGTCTGCAGCTCCGCGGGGCCCTGCGACCAGAAGCCCGTCTTGAAGAGCTCCGTGTCTCCCAGACGCAGCGACGCGGGCGTCTCGATCTTCGTCTCGAACGCGGCGAGGTCCTGGCGCGCGAGCAGCCCATCCCTGGCTTTCGAGAACCTCGCGATCTCGGCGGCGACGTCGCCTGCGTAGAAAGCCTGCAGCGGGTCCTTTTCCGCGGCGAGGTACTCGAAGGTGCGCGCGAGCGCGGGATTGCGAAAGCGCGCGCCGACCTCGGGTACCGGCAGGTAGAGCTTTGCGCTCCCCGGCCATTCGGCCGCGAAGCGCTGCTGCATGGGCGCGATGCCGTACTTGTGCTGGTTGCGCAGGCCCTCGGACACCGGAAAGCCGTTGCGTGCGAGATCGATCGCGGGCGCGAGCACCTCGGCGAGCGGCAGCGTGCCCCAGCGCCGCAGCGCGGTGACCAGCGCGCCGAACGCCGCGGGCACCCCCGCGGCGAGGATGCCGGAATCGGGAATGTCGGCCAGGCCGCGCGCGCGGAATGCCTCGGGCGTCGCCTTCGCCGGCGCCGCCATGTTGCCGTTCACGGCGATGACGCGCGCTTCGCCCGCGAGCCTCACGAGCATCGGGCACTCGCCGCCGATCGTGTGCATCTGCGGATTGACGAGACCCTCGACGAAGCTCGCCGCCACCGCGGCGTCGATGGCGTTGCCGCCCGCCTTCAGCACATCCGCTCCCGCGGACGCGGACAGGTTGCTGTTCGATGCGACCGCCCCATGCGTGCCCATCAGGCGGGGATGGAAGGTCCGGTCGTCGGTCGGCAGGATGCGGTAGGCGCGGCGGCTCATGACGGCTGCGCCAGGTCGGCGCGGGTGTAGGGGATGTTGACGACGGCGTCCGCCGGGATCGGCGGAATCGATTTCTCCCAGGCCTCGTACTTCGCGCGCAGCGCCGCGAGACGCGACGGCTCGCGCTTCGCGTAGTTGGCGCGTTCGCGGGCATCCGCCGCCAGGTTGAACAGGAACTCGCCGTCGTCGCTCGCGAAGTACTTCCAGTCGCCCGAGCGCACCGCGCGCTGGCCGCGGTACTTCATGCGCCAGAAAAGGTCGCGCGCGAACGTCGCCGACGGATCTTCCAGCACCTTGAGCAGGCTCAGACCGTCGAGCGGGTAGTCGGGGTGCGCTTTTGCTCCTGCCGCCTCGAGGAACGTCGCCACCCAGTCCATGGTGATGGCGTGTTGCGCGGTGAGGCCTCCCGCCTTCACGCGCGCCGGCCAGCGCGCGATGTAGGGCACGCGGATGCCGCCCTCGAGGAGGTCCATCTTCTTTCCCACCAGCGGCCAGGTGTCGGAAAAACGCTCGCCGCCGTTGTCGCTGGTGAACACGACGAGCGTGTTCTGCGGATCCGGCAGCGCCGCGAGCACGTTGCCGATGCCCTCGTCCATGTGGTGGATCATCTTCTGGTAGATCGCCACCGAGCCGCCGTCGGTGTGCCAGATCTTCTCGATGCGTTTGGCTTCCGCCTCGTCCGCGCGCGTCTCCCAGGGCCAGTGCGGCGCGCTGTAGTGCAGCGAGAGCAGGAACGGATCCTTGCGCTTGCAGCTCACGTAATCCACTGCGCGCTCCGAGAGGAGGTCGGTCATATAGCCTTCGCGCTCGATCTCCGTCTCGCCGTCCCAGAGGTCGTGCACACCGGCGGTGTCGCAGTGCGTAAAGTAGTCGAAGCCGCCCGAGAGCGAGCCAAAGAACTCCTGGTAGCCACTTTTCAGCGGATGGAAGTGCGGCGGGTAGCCGAGATGCCACTTGCCGACGAGCGCAGTCGCGTAGCCAGAATCCCGCAGGAGCGAGGCGAGCGTTGGATGCGCGGGTGGCAGGCCGAGCACGGGGCTGCCGCGCGTGCGCCCGGAGATCGGCTCGTCCGCGCCACCGCGCAGCCGGTGCTGCCAGCGCCCGGTGGCGAGCGCGAAGCGCGTCGGCGAGCACACGGATGAGTTGGCGTAGCCCTCCGTGAAACGCAAGCCTTCCGCCGCCATGCGATCGAGCACCGGCGAGCACCCGGAGCGCCCGCCGTAGCAGCCGAGGTCGGCGTAGCCGAGGTCGTCAGCGAGGATGAAGACGAAGCTCGGTCGCACGTCAGCTCGGGAAACGCGCTTCGAGATCGGCGATCTGCGCCGCGTCCAGCGCGCGCGTGTCGCACCCGGTGAGCATGAGGTGGAGCTTCGCCGTCTCCTCCATTTCCTCGGCGTTGTAGACCGCGTCCTCGAGCGACTTTCCCGCGACCACCGGGCCATGGTTGGCGAGCAGCACGGCGTGGTGCTTGCGCGCCTTCTCGCGCACCGCTTCGGCGAGCGCGCGATCGCCCGGCCGGTAATACGGCACGAGCGGCAGCCGGCCGATGCGCATCACGTAGTACGCGGTGAGCGGCGGCAGTACGTTCGCGGGATCGGCGTGGCGCAGGCACGATACCGCCACGCAATGCGTGCAGTGCAGGTGCACGATGGCCTGCGCGCTCGCGCGCTCCTCGTACATGGCAAGGTGGAGAAAGCCTTCCTTCGACGGCTTGTCGCCCGATACGTGGCTTCCCGACTTGTCGAGCTTCGAGATGCGTGCCGGATCGAGCCGCCCGAGGCAGGAGTTGGTCGGCGTCACCAGCAGCCCGTCGGGCAGGCGCACGGAGAGGTTTCCGGAGCTGCCATGCGCGTAGCCGCGCGCGTACAGCGATTGCCCGAACATGACGAGCTGCTCGCGCAGCTGGTTCTCGGTCACGCGAGCACCTCGAAGGCCTTGAAGAAGAAATCCGGCCCGCCGAAGTTACCGGACTTGAGCGCGAGCAGCATCGGCTCGCCGCCGAGCGCGGCGGTCCAGGGAACGCCGGGCGCGATTTCCGGCCCGATGGCGAGCGCGCGCACGCCGAGCGCCTCGGTCACCGCGCCCGAGGTTTCTCCGCCCGCCACCACAAAACGGCGTACGCCCGCGGCGGCGAGCCCGCGCGCCAAATCGCGAAACGCATGCTCGATCGCTTCTGCGCGTCCCGCAGCCCTGGCGGACGGCGGCGCCGAGGTATAGATGAGCACCGGCCCGGCGCCGAGCTTGGGCTTCGCCCAAGCGAGCGCCGCGGCTACGTCGAGCCGCGCCGGGTCGAGTTGCAGGGACGGGTAGCGCCCGCGCGCCGCCTCGACCTGGGCAAGCGTCGCCTCCGAGCAGCTGCCCGAAAGGATCGCCGCCGCGCCCGGCACCTTCGGCAGCGCGGCGCCCTGCGTCCTCTTCGCGCCCTTCGCCAGCGCGCGTGCGATGCCCATGGCCAGCCCGGCGCCGCCCACCGCGAGCGGCATCGCCGCGCCGGCCTCGCCCGCGGCGACGAGGTGCTCGTCGCGGGTCGCGTCCACGATCGCGTAGCGGAAGCCCTCCGAGCGCAGTGCATCGCAGCGCGCGCGCACCGCCGCCGCGCCCGCCTCCACTGCCGCAAAGTCGACCAGCCCTACGCGGCCCTGCGCCTGCGCGCCCAGCACGCGCACCAGATTCGAGTCGGTCATCGGTGTGAGCGGGTGGTTGCGCATGCCCGATTCGGCGAGCGGCACGCTGCCGACGAAGAGATTGCCGAGGTACACGGTGCGCTGGTTGCGCGGGTACGCGGGCGTGGCGAGCGCGAAAGCCGCGCCGAGCGCGGCCAGCAGCGCATCGGCCACCGGCCCGATGTTGCCCCGCGGCGTGGAATCGAAGGTCGAGCAGACCTTGAAATAGATGTGCTGCGGCCCGGCGCGCCGCAGCCAGGCGAGCGCCTGCCGGGACCAATCGACCGCCTCTGCGGCCGGGTTGGTACGCGACTTCAGCGCCACCACTACGGCATCGGCATCCGGCGCCGCGAGTCCCGGCTGCGGCACCCCGTTCACCTGCACCACCGACAGGCCCTCGCGCGCGAGGGTCACGCCGAGGTCGGTGGCGCCGGTCAGGTCGTCCGCGATGCAGCCGAGGAGCATGGCCGCAATCTAGCGCAATCGCGCCGGTGCGGCGCCGCGGGCTGCGATCCGGCTGCCTCTAGCGCCCGCCCTTGGCCTCGTACTCGCGAATGGCTCTTTTCAGGCTGCTGTACTCCTCGCAGCCGAAAAAGCAGATGCGGTCGAGCTGCGCGAGGTGCTCGCGCGCCTTGGGCACGTTGCCCACCATCAGGTAGGCCTCGCCGATGTACTCGTGCGCGCCGCGGTGCTTGGGCGCGAGGCGCAGCGCCTCGCTGTAGTGCTGGAACACCAGCTCCATGTTCGGCTCCGGCCCCTTGCGCAGCGCGTAGGCGTAGAGATTGTGGTAGTCGGGATTGGCGGGGGTCTTGTCGAGCGCCGCGTGCAGGACCTCGGCCGCCCTCGCGAAATCCTTGCGGGACGTCGCCTCCCGCGCCGCCGCCAGCACCGGGTCGGCGGCCACTGCGTCGCCGCCCCAGTCCACCGCCAGCGCCACGACGGGCACCGCCAGCAGGGCTATCATCAAAGGACGAAACATCGCCGTCATGTGTTTCTCCTTCATGCCCAACACCCTACTCCTCGCCGTCGCGCTTGCGTCAACACTCTCCGCGGGCGCCGCATTCCCGGCGCCTCCCGCCACGCGCGAAGAGGCGCTCGCCGCCCTCGAGCACCCCGTCGCCGAGCGCCGCGCCGAGGCCGTGGTCTGGGTCGCGAACCACGGCCGCATGGAAGATGCGGGCCTGCTCATCAAGCGGCTGCGCGACGAGAGCCCCTTCGTACGCGGCTACGCCGAGCAGGGGCTGTGGCTGCTGTGGAGCCGCTCGGGCGACCCGGCCGTTGACCGCATGATGGCGCGCGGGGTGGAGGAGATGCAGTCCGGGCGCCACGCCGCGGCGGTGGCCACCTTCAGCGAGGTCATTCGCCTGCGGCCCGACTTCGCCGAGGGCTGGAACAAGCGCGCCACGGCGCACTACCTCGCGGGCGATTACGCGAAGTCGATCGCCGACTGCGACGAGGTGATCAGGCGCAACCCGCAGCATTTCGGCGCGCTCTCGGGCTATGGGCAGATCTACTTCCAGCTGGGGGAGTACGGCAAGGCGATCGAGTGGTGGCGCCGCTCGCTGGACGCGAACCCCAACATGCTCGGCGTCGAGATCCAGATCGAGCACACCGAGCGCCTGCTGCGCGAAAAGCGCGGCCGCAGCACCTAGCGCAGCGCTCACGCGCGCGCCGAAAGCGTAGCGAGCAGCTCCTCCACCGCGGCCGCGGCGAGCCGCGGGTGCTCGAACGGAAACAGGTGCCCGCCCGGTACGCGCAGCTTGGCGAAGCGCGGTCCGCGCATCGGCCCGAGTCCCACGCGCCGCAGCAGCTCCGAATCGACGCCGCCGATGAAGCCCGCCGGCACCTTGAGCGAACGCAGGTGGCGGCCCATGGCGTGCGGGATGGTGCGGTAGATGCGGTACTCGATCTCCGGGTCGATGCGCAGCCGGAAGCGCCCCGGCGCGCCGACGAGGCCGTGCTGCACGTAGTGCTCGAGGCACTCGTCGGTGAAGTGCCGGAACAGCTTCTTCGACCTGAAGTGCGCCTTCGCCTCCTCGCGGCTCGTCCAGACGCTGCGCCGCTCGCGCGTCATGCCGGCGGGGGTGACGCGATCGACGATGCCGAGCCTTTTCACCGCTGCGAGCGCGCGCCCCTTGAAGGCGCCGATGACGGGCGCATCGAGCATGACGATGGCGTGGAACAGCTCCGGCCGGCGCACCGCGGCGAGGAAGTTCAGGTAGGCGCCGAGCGAATGCCCTACGCCGAATACCGGCTCGCCGCGGTAGTCGCGCTCCAGCGTGTCGATGAGCTGCTCGACGAGGTGCGGCCAGCCTTCGGTCGGTGGATAGCGCGGGTCGGTGCCGATGGCCTCGATCCAGCCGACGCGATAGCGCCGCGCGAGCGGCGCGAGCATCGCGGCGTAGCACGGCGCCGGAAAGCCGTTGGCGTGCGAGAAATGGAGCACCGGCGGCTGCATGCCGCGCACTATAATGCGCCGCCGTGACGCACACCGCGATCGACATCCACACGCACATCCTGCCGCCCGGCTGGGACGACTGGGCCAAGCGCTTCGGCGTGTCGGGATGGCCGTCGTGCCGGCTGCACGATGCCTGCAATGCCACGATCTACCTCGGCGAAAAGGAGTTCCGCCGCGTCGACGAGCGTTCGTTCCTGCCGGCGCGGCGCATCGCCGACATGGACGCCGAGAGGATCGGCCTGCAGATGATCTCGCCGGTGCCCGTGATGCTGTGCTACTGGGGAGACCCGCAGGCGACCGACGCCTTCGCGCGCATGCAGAACGACTTCATCGCCGGTGTCGTGCAGCGGCATCCCGGGCGCTTCGCCGGCGCGGGCACCGTGGCGCTGCAGGACGCGAAGCTCGCGGTGCGCGAGCTGGAGCGGCTGAAGGCGATGGAATTTCCCGCGGTCGAGATCGGTTCACACGTCAATGGACGCGACTTCGACGATCCGCCGCTCTTCGAGTTCTTCGCGGCGGCGCAACAGCTCGACATGGCGGTGTTCGTGCACCCGCAGGGCCCCTCCATCGGCCAGGAGCGCATGGGCCAGTACTACCTGCCCTTCATGGTGGGCTATCCCGCCGATTCGGCGCTCGCCGCAGCGCGCCTCGTCCTCGGCGGCGTGCTGGAGCGCCTGCCGCGGCTCAGGATGTGCTTCGCGCATGGCGGCGGCGCCTTCCCGGCGGCCCTCGGGCGCCTGGACCACGGCCACCGCGTGCGCGCCGAGGCGAAGAAGTTCATCGCGCGGCCGCCGTCGCACTATGCGAAAAGCCTTTACTTCGATACGCTCACGCACGACGCGAGCCTGCTCGCCTTCAACCTGGAAAAGTTCGGCTCCGAGCGCGTCATGATCGGCAGCGACTACCCCTTCGACATGGGCGTCGAGCATCCGCTCGCGCAGCTCGAGGGGTTGGCGCTTACGGCCGCAGACAGGGACAACATCACCCACAAGACCGCGCGGCGCTTCCTGCGCCTCGCCTAGACCAAGGAGAGGGAAATGAGAATCGCCGTCGCGCTTTCGCTGGCACTCGCCGCGCTGTCCGCCCAGGGCCAGGATTACCCCAGCCGCCCCGTGAAGATCATCGTGCCTTTCGGCGCGGGCGGGCCCGCCGACATTTACGCGCGCTTCCTCGGCCAGCGGCTGCAGGGACCGATGGGGCAGCCGTTCGTGGTCGAGGACCGGCCCGGCGGCGGCTCGGTGGTCGGCTCCGACGCGGTGGCCAAGTCGGCGCCCGACGGCTACACGCTGCTGCTGATGTCGAACACGCACACGGTGAACGAGACGCTGCTGCCGAACAAGCCGTTCAAGCTGATGCGCGACTTCGTCCCGGTGACGCCGATCAACTACTCCGACCTGCTGCTGGTCGTGCACCCTTCCGTGCCCGCGAACAATCTGCAAGAGCTGATCGCGCTGGCGAAGAGCCAGCCCGGAAAAATGAACTATGCCTCCTCCGGCCCCGGCACGCCCTACCACATGGCCGGCGAGTTGTTCAAATCGATGGCCGGCATCGACGTCGTGCACATCCCCCACAAAGGCAGCGACGGCGCGCGCTTCAGCATCCTGAGCGGCCAGGTGCAGATGATGTTCGACGCCATCACCACGATGGCGCCCAACGTGCGCGCCGGCAAGCTGAAGGGATTCGGCACCAGCGGCCGCGCGCGCTCGAGCGTGCTGCCCGACGTGCCGACGGTCGCGGAAGCGGGCGTGCCGGGCTATGAATCGACGATCTGGCTCGGCCTGGTCGCGCCCGCGGGCACGCCCACGGCGGTGGTCGACCGGCTGAACGCGCAGATCCGCAAGATCACCGGCAGCGCGGAGGTGAAGGCGGCCTGGGCCAAGCAGGGCGCCACGCCGCTCAGCATGACGCCGGGCGAGTTCGAGCAGTACCTGCACGAGGACATCGCCAAGTGGGCGAAGGTCATCGCGCAGGCCGGCATCAAGCGCGACTAGACGTAATCCTGGGCGGCCGCGTCGGCGTCCACCGGCGGGCCGGCGAGGAGGCCCTGCATGCAGTCGCAGCCGAGCGCGGCGAGTGCCTCGCGCTGCGCCGGCGTTTCCACGCCTTCGGCCACCACCGCGAGGCCGAGCGCGTGGGCCAGCGCCACGATGCCGCCGATGAGCGATGCGGCGCTCTTGTCGGCGAGCGCGTCGGCGACCAGGGCGCGGTCGATCTTCAGCCGGTCCACGGGGAGGCGGCGCAGGGCGGCGAGGCTGGAGCTCCCGGCGCCGAAGTCGTCGATCGCCAGCGCCACGCCCAGCGCCTTCAGCTTCCTGAGCGTGCTCGCGGCGACGTCGGTCTGCTGCATGACGGTCGCTTCGCCGATCTCCAGCGACAGCAGCGGCGGCGGCAGGCCGCTCTCGGCGAGCGTGCGCCGCACCAACTCGATCAGCCCCGGATCGTTGAACTGGCGCGCCGACAGGTTCACCGCCACCTGCACGCCGTGCTCGACGCCGATGAACGTGCACCAGCGGCAGGCTTCGCGCAGCGCCCAGGCGCCGATGCCGACGACCAGGCCGGTGTCCTCGGCGAGCGCGGCAAGATCGGCGGCCGGTACCAGCCCGCTGCGCGGATGTTGCCAGCTCACGAGCGCTTCGTGCGCCACCACCGTGCGGTCCTGCAGCGTGGCGATCGGCTGGTAGTGCAGCTGCAGCTCGCCGAGCTGCACCGCGCGGCGCAGGTCCCCTTCCAGCGCCAGGCGGCGCGCCGCCGTCTGGTTCATCTGCTCGGTGAAGAACTGGTAGTTGGCGCGCCCGGATTCCTTGGCGTGGTACATCGCCGCGTCGGCGTTGCGGATCAGCATG
>Ga0214471_10002977_pt1 | contig 13157 bp, 11 predicted proteins | sample RVTome_5_FD_207665 | JGI IMG/M metagenome (GOLD analysis project Ga0214471, IMG submission 207665) | Soil microbial communities from uranium-contaminated site in the Upper Colorado River Basin, Wyoming, United States - RVT142D155 | ecosystem: Environmental > Terrestrial > Soil > Contaminated >...
GCTCCGGCGCGGAGCGGTCCCCGGCTCCGAAGGCTGGCCGATCGTGGACATGTTCCCCGGTCCTCGCCCGCTCGACGGGCTCGAGGCGGCGTTGCTGCGGGCCTCCCCGGATCCACCCGGCAGCCTGATGGATCAGCTCGAGCGCGACGAGCACGGGCTGCACCGCGCGGTCCTGCGCCTGCTTCCCTCCGATCGGTCGGAGCTCGTCCTCGTGATCGACCAGTTCGAGGAAGTCTTCACGCTGGTGAAGGACGAGGCCGTCCGGACTCACTTCCTCGCAAGCCTCGAGGCTGCGGTTACGGACTCACACGGCCGCCTCCGGGTGGTCGCGACGTTGCGGGCCGACTTCTACGACCGGCCGCTCCTCTACCGGGGCTTCGCGGAGCTGTTTAAGTCTCGGGTCGAGGCGGTGATCCCACTCTCGCCCGAGGAGCTCGAGCGGGCGATCTCCGGTCCGGCGAAGCGGGTGGACGTCTCCCTGGAGCCGGGCATCGTCGTCGCGATGCTGGCCGACGTCGCTGAGGAGCCGGGCGCGCTTCCCCTGATGGAGTATGCGCTGACCGAGCTGTTCGAACGTCGCGAGGGCCGGGTCCTCACCCTCGACGCCTATCGCGAGATCGGCGGCCTGTCCGGGGCTCTCGGACGCCGAGCCGAGGAGCTCTACGCGGAGCTCGACGACGAGGGGAAGGAGGCCGCCCGACAGCTGTTCCTCCGGCTCATCGCGCTCGGGGAGGGGACCGAGGACACTCGGCGCCGGGTGCCACGCTCGGAGGTGGCTTCGCTGGAGGTCGACCAGCGGGCGATGGCGATCGTCTTGGACACCTACGGAGCCGCCCGCCAGCTGTCCTTCGACCGGGACGCCGGGACGGGTGCCCCCACGATCGAGTTGGCGCACGAGGCGATGCTCCCCGCCTGGCCTCGACTGCACCGGTGGATCGACGCGGCCCGGGACGACCTCCGGACGGGGCGCCGGATGGCCGCGGGCGCGCGCGACTGGATCGAGGCCGGTCGGGACCCGTCGTTCCTCTTGGCCGGGTCACGTCTGGAGCAGGCCGAGACGTGGCAGGCCGTGTCGGGGCTGGCCGTCACGCCGGAGGAGCGTGAGTACTTAGAGGCGTCCCGTGCTGAGCGCGAGCGGCGGACCGCCGACGAAGTGGCTCGCCGCGCGCGCGAGGAGGAGCTCGAACGCCGATCCTTCCGACGGCTCCGAGCGCTGGTCGCCGTGCTCGCCCTCGCGGCTCTCGTCGCCGGCACACTCACCGCCGTTGCGACCGGCCAACGTCGACGCGCGGAAGACGAAGCTCGAATCGCCGACGCACAGCGGTTGGCCGCGGAATCCGCGGCGGTCCTCACCGACGACCCGGAGCTGGCGATCCTCCTCGGCATCGAGGCCGTGGAGACGACGTTTGCGAACGACGGGACCGTGTTGGCCGAGGCCGAGGAGGCGCTGCATCGAGCCGTCGGCAGCTCCCGCGTCGCGTTGTCGATCCCCGGCCACGTTGGGGTGGCGTTCCATCCCGATGGATCCAGCTTGGTGACGGCACAGGGCGACGGGTCCGTCGTCGTCTGGGACGCCCGGACCGGCGACGAACTGAAGATGCTGACGGGTCACGACGAGCGTGTTAACAACGTTGCGTTCAGCGCCGACGGCCGACACCTGGTCACGGCGAGCGAGGACGGCACGGCGAGACTCTGGGACGCGAGGACCTGGGAAGAGGTGGCCACGTTCGCCGGGTCGGGCGTGGGGCTCCTCAGCCCGGCAGTCGGGGGCGGCGTCGTCGCGGCGACCGATCATGACGGGACGACCACCGTCTGGGACGTGGAGTCCGCCGACGTCCTCTACGCGTTCCCCGGCGGGCCGGGGATCGCGGTGTGCCCCGACGGCAGACTCCTGGCGACGGCCGGTGGCGACGGCCCCGCGCACGTCTGGGACCTCACGACCGGGCGGGCGATCGGCAGGTTCAGCCCCTTCGAGGTGATCGACGTCGCCTTCAGCTCCGACTGCACGACGCTCGCGACCGGAGAGAACGGGTTCGCGGCGCGGATCTGGAACGTCGAAACCGGCCTGGAGCTCGAGGCGTTCTACGGCCATACCAGCAGGGTCGAGGCCGTGGACTTCAGCCCCGATGGCTCGCGTCTGGTCTCAGCCAGCAGCGACGGGACGGTCCGCCTTTGGGATCTCGAGACCGGTCGTCCTGGCCTCGTCCTGTCGGGTCTGGGCGCGTCCGTGGAGAACGTCGACTTCAGTCCGGACGGGTCGCGCGTCGTCGGCGGAGGCAGCGCCGGGACGGCGGTCGTCTGGGACGTCGCGCCGACCGGGAGTCGCGAGCTGCTCACGATCGAGGCGCCGACCGGGAGTCGGGTCAGCCTGAGTCCGGACGGGTCCCGGCTCGCCAGCGGAGGAGAGGACGGGACGACCCGGGTCTTCGACGCCGCGACGGGGGAGGAGACGGCCGCCCTCGAGGGCCCCGCGCCCGTGACGCACGCCGTGTTCGGTCCCGACGGGTCGACGATCCTCACGGGAGGTGCCGACGGCACGGCCCGCCTGTGGGACTTGGAGACGGGCGAAGAGCTCGAACGGTTCGCTACCGGTGCCTTCCTGTTCAGTGTGGCCTTCAGCCCAGACGGCACTCGCGTTGCGACCGTGGGCGACGGGGAGCCGACCGTGGGCGACGGGGAGCCGACGGTGTGGGACGTCCGGACCGGCGAGCCCATCACCACGCTCGAGGGTCACGAGCCCGGCCGGATGGTGTTCGAGGTCGCCTTCAGCCCCCAGGGAACGCTCGTCGCCACGACGAGCCAGGACGAGACGTTGCGGATCTGGGATGCCGAGAGCGGAGAGCAGCTCCGGGTCCTCACCGGCCATCGGAACAACGTCTTTGGGGTCGCGTTCAGTCCGGACGGGCGCCTGATCGCGTCGGGAAGCCCCGACGGGACCGCTCGGATCTGGGACGTGCAGACCGGCGATCAGTTGTTGGTCTTGCGTGGACACGTTGGTACGGTGATCGGGGTCGCGTTCAGCCCCGACGGGTCCCGCCTTGCGACGACGGGCGACGATCGGACCGTGCGGATCTGGGACGTCGGGACCGGACGGCAACTCCTGACCCTGTACGGGCACACCTCCAACGTGACGAGCGCCGCTTTCTACCCGGCGGGCGACCGACTCGTGAGCGGGAGCGACGATGGAACGATCCGCGTGTTCGTGCTCGCGATCGATGACCTCCTCAGACTGGCCCACGAGCGAGTGACCCGAACGCTCACACAGCAGGAGTGCCGGCAGTACGAGATTGACCACTGCCCTGCCACCGATTGAGCTCTCACGAGGCGGCGTGGAGAGACATGCGCTGACCTGCTGTTTCGGGATTCATTTTTCGACTGCCCCTGGCGGATCGACGCTGACCAGCATTGGGATCCGTAGACCCCAGGATTGCAGGGATCGAACTGGAGCCCGAATGGAAGCGGTGACGGGGCGCTCGAACGCTTCTGCGAGGCGTTGAGGCCCTAGGACGCCTCTGCGCTCCGATCGGGCCACAGCTCCTCTGCCAACTGGCGATACCCGCCGTCGAGCTGGAGGTCGCCCCGCACAGCGCTCATGGTGGTGTCCCACGGACGGCGCCCGTCGCGTCGAGGAGTCAGCAGCACGCCTACGGTGAGGAGTGTCTCGTCTCTCCCAATCTCCCAAAGGCTTCGAAGACTTCATCGTGGCGGAGTGCCACGTACATCGAGAAGGCGGTTATGGATCACTTCGGTCCATCGCGTCGCTGCCGCAAAGATGAGCTGAGGGCGGTCGGGAAAGTTCACCCGTCGGAAGCGCCAGCCCATTTCGGTCCTGTATCCGACGGCAAGCGTGTCGACCGCGGCGACGTCGGTGCGCCGACGCTTCAACCAGGCGGTGCTCGAAGCCGTCTACATGAAGGACCGGAAGTTCGCACGCGTGGAGTTCTCCGAGGTCTTCGTGCCCCTCTTCTCTCGCCCGGGTTCGAATAAGCCTCTCGAAGTAGTCCCAACGGGGTTCGAACCCGTGTCTCCACCTTGAGAGTGTTCTCGGGGCCGGTTTCACTACCTGCGACGATGACCGAACTCGGGCTTCTGACCTGCGGATTCAGTGCTCGATGGTTCCCGTCGTTTCTTGACGCGTCCCGGTCGTTCGCGGGACGAATGCGGGACGAATGAGCCGCCCGGCGCATGTGGCTATCAGCGTCGTGATGCCCAGGCGGCCACGAAGAGCGCGCTCAGGCCAGCCGCCCAAAGAAGAGTCCATCCGAGATCCGCGCTGAACCGTCGTCCTCCGTCGGCTCTCGCGGCTCTTACCCCATCGACGATCAGCCCTCCGACCCCCACGGCCGCTAGGGTGGTCGCGATCGCGAGGATGACGGTGTCGAGCACCTCACCTCCCGATATCGGGGGCTCATCGCTCGACGCGGTCGGCGAGTCGGCCCTGCATCTACGTTCCGGCATGGCGGGGCACGTCGACGGCGCGCACGAGCTCGATCCGCCGGATGAGGTTGAACCGCCACGGCCAACGCCATGGCGTTGCGTCGACCACGTGAAGCGGAGAGCCGTGCGCATGCTCGACCGGGTCGGGTAAATGCCCGTGCAGCGGCACGGGGCCGGCCCGGAAGTCCCAAACGAGTGCACGGCCACCCGGGCGCAGCACGCGGCCGATCTCGGCCAAACCCGCCGTCGGGTCGGCCCAGTGGTGCATCGACAACGTGCTGACCACCAGGTCGAACGATCCGTCGGGGAACGCCAGTGACGCGACGTCGCCGACGAGGAAGGACGGCCGGCGCCCGTCGCCATCCTCTTGACGATCAGCGTTTCTTCGGGCTCGTTCGATCATGGCCGGATCGAGGTCGAGACCGGTCACGCCGAGGGCGTGGCTGCGAGCCAGCAGGATCGACAGGCGGCCGGGCCCGCAGCCGACCTCGAGCACGCGGGCACCATCCGGGGCGACCGCGGCGATGTCGGCAGCGATGCGCTCGAACAGCGAGCCCAGCAGGAGCCGGTGGCTCAGCGTGTCGTAGAGGGCGGCATCGCGGATGAGGATCCCACCCGGCACTCCGCGCCCCATGGCACGGCGACCGTGCCGCAAGACGATCCCCGCGGCGGCAGCGGCGACCGCTCCGAGCAAGACCACGAACGTTCGAGGCCGGGCCATCACAACTCCTCCTCGTCGATCGCGACGTTCGATGGCGGCCGCGCGAAGAAGTGATCGCCGTTGTGCGGTTCGACGAGGGCGTCGTCGGGGATCGGCTCGTTCCCGCCCTTCGAGCGGCGGTAGAGGACGAAGCCCGCCGGGACATCGGCCGTCTCCTTGATCTGCTTTCCTGTCATCAGCCCGGCGTCGAGCGTGTAGCGGTTCTGCACGATCACGGTGACTCGGACCCTCGACGGTGTGTCCTCACGCATCGCACCATTCGCGTTAGCCACATCTGCCTCCTCGTCCGAGCCTGGGTGGAGGGATGACGACGACATGGACCTATGCGACGTCACGGCGGGACGTGGCGAGCGCGCCGGCCAGGGCGGCGACGGCGGCATACGCGGCGAGCAGCGCGAGGCCCGCCGCTGGCGCCAACAGGGTGCCGGGATCCTGGCCGCTGATCGCCGCTGCCGCGGAGCCCGGCAGGAAGCGTCCGACGCCGCCGAGGCCGACGAGATCACCGGCCAGAAGGCCCTCAACGAACAGCAGCCACGCGCAGATGCCGACCAACGTAGGAACCTGGTGGCGAACGAGCGCTCCCACGCCGACACCGATCGCCGCCCAGAGCGCGGCCGCGGCTGCGCTGCCGGTGACGAGGAGCACGTAGTCGCGCCCGTCGAGCTGCAGCTCGATCCCACGTGCCCGGAGCGCCGCCGTGCCGCCGGCCACCGCGGCGGCTCCCGCGACGAGCCCGAATCCCGCCCCGATCACGACGCTCACCGAGACCTTCGCCGCGACGACCCGGTCGCGCCGCGGGCTGAACAGGAAGGTCGGCCGGATCGTCCCATGGCGGATCTCGGCGGTGATCGACATCGCTCCCAGCAAGGCTGCGAACAGCGCACCGAGGAATTCGCCCCTGCCGAGCACCATCAGTTGCGTGTGACGATCGGAGAGCTGCTCGGCGGGGAGCAGGCTATGCAAGAGGACGGCCGAAAGGACAAGCCCGAGCATGGCGGCGAACAGACCGAGGAGGGTCCGGGTCGAGCGCTGCTTCAGCAGCTCGGAGCGCAGCAAGGCCATCACGTCGCCGCTCCCGTGAGCGCGAGGAACACGTCCTCGAGCGTCCGGCCGTCCTTGGTGAGCTCGTCGAGCTGCCCGGTCGTCATCAAGCGGCCACGGTCGATGATCACGACGTCATCGACGGTCTGCGCGGCCTCGGCGAGCATGTGGCTCGACACGAGCACCGTCCGGCCCTGCTCGGCGAAGCGCCGCAGGAAGCGCCGGAGCCAGTGGACACCCGCCGGATCGAGGCCGTTGGCCGGCTCGTCTAGGATGAGTAGCTCGGGGTCGCCCAGAAGGGCCGTCGCGAGGCCGAGGCGCTGACGCATCCCGAGCGAGTACGTCTTCACCCGCCGCTCTGCGGCCGTTGCCAGCTCGACGAGCTCCAGCACCTCCTCGACGCGGGCGGGCGGGATCATCGCCGCGAGCGCGAGCGCGCGCAGGTGGTCACGGCCGGAGCGCCCGGGATGGAAGTCGGTCGACTCCAGGACGGCACCGACCCGGTGGGCCGGCTGGTCGAGGTCGCGGTAGCGGCGGCCGAACACGAGGGCCTCGCCCGTGGTCGGCTCGGCGAGCCCGAGCAGCAGCCGCAGCGTGGTCGTCTTCCCGGCACCGTTCGGGCCGAGGAAGCCCGTGACCGTGCCCCTGCGGAGCGAGAACGTGAGGTCGTCCACGGCGACGATCTCGCCGAAGCGCTTGGTCAGCGAACTGACCGTCACCACGACCCCGTCGTCCGTGGACGGAGCGATCGGAGTGTCCCGTTCCTCGAAGCGCCTCGTCACCCGTTCGGCCTCCCTAGTGGGCACCGGGCCCGATCGCGCCGCTGAGGTGGAGGAACACGATGAGCCCGAGCAGGACGACGGCGATGGCGATCCCGACGATGACCAACCAGCGTGGTGTGCCGCTCGTCGCGTTGCGGTCGGACCCTCGGCCTGCGTTGTCGCCGCTCTCGGGGGAGTCGGAAGGATGGGCCATCCGCTTTCTCCTCTACCGCGCCGGTCTGAGTGTCGTTCGTCCCACCCAAGTTAGCGAGACATAGTGTCCATGTCAAATCAGAGCGTCTCAAGCACATCGAAGCGTATACTTCTCGCCGTGCCGAAGCTGTGGTCCGAGACGATCGAGACGCACCGCCGCGAGGTACGCGCGGCGATCCTGGACACCACGGCCGCGCTTGTCGCTGAGCACGGGCTGCTGGCGGTGACGATGTCACAGATCGCCGAGGAGACCGGTATCGGACGAGCGACCCTGTACAAGTATTTCCCGGACGTCGAGGCGATCCTGCTCGCCTGGCACGATCGTCAGATCACCGCCCACCTGGCGTACCTCGCCGAGGTCCGTGACCAGGGCGCCAGTACAGGCGAGCGGCTGGAAGCGGTGCTCGAGGCCTACGCCCTCCTTTCTCGCCACTCCGGCGGGCACCAGGATGCCGGATTCGCGGAGCTGCTCCATCGAGCCGACCAGATCGGGCGGGCCCAGCGGCAGGTCCACGAGATGATCCGGGACCTGCTGGCAGCAGCCGCGAAGGCGGGTGACGTCCGGGACGACGTGCCGCCCGACGAGCTCGCCGGCTACTGCGTCCACGCCCTCGGTCGGGCTGGCGCCCACCGTTCGAAGGCCGCGATCCGTCGCCTCGTCTCGGTAACGATGGATGGCCTGCGCCCTCGGCGCTGACTCGTTCGATCTCGCTGCAGCCGTAGGTACTGTGGGGCCTAGCGCGAGACCATCCGTCCCACGGCTCCCATCAGCTCCCGAGCCTGTTCGTCTGGGTCGCTCGGACCGCCGTGACCGCCGATCAGGCAGTGACGGACGTGGCCGTCCAGCAGACCCAGCGCCACCTTGTCCAAGGCTGCCCTGGCGGCGTTGATCTGGGTCACGACATCGATGCAGTACCGATCCTCCTCGACCATCTTGGCCACGCCCCGAACCTGGCCCTCGATCTTGGCCAAACGTTCGATCAGCTGATCCTTGGTCGCCGTGTATCCGCGGGTCTGTGTTGCCATCTTCGCCTCCGTCGGTTCGCTCTCTTCGGTTGACGATAGTACCCCTCCGGGGTATAGGTATCAACCAGGAGATCGCGCGGAGTTCGCGTGTCCGAGGGGAACGAGGCGACATGACGGGAACAGAGGTCGTGGTGACGGTCGGCGGTGCGGCGTTGATCGCCACTCTCGCCTGGTTCTTCTTCGGGCCGAAGCAGGCGAGGCGTGCCGAGCTCGGGGGTGGGGTGCAGGAGGTCGAGATCACCGTCAAGGGTGGGTACTCCCCGAACCTCATCCGGGTGAGGGAGGGCGTGCCCCTCCGGCTCGTCTTCGACCGACAGGAGAACAGCGATTGCTCTTCGCGGGTGGTGTTCCCGGACTTCGGCGTGAGCAAGTCGCTCGCCGCCTTCGGGCGGACCACCGTGGAGCTCATGCCCGCGCGGTCTGGGGAGTTCGGATTCGCCTGCGGGATGAACATGCTCCACGGCACGCTCCTGGTCGAGCCCAGAGGCGGGAACGGCGAGGTTCGGGCGCAATTGGCGGAGATGGCGGCACCGGTGGCGTCGACCGCTTCCGCGGAGACTCACACGCACGAGACGTCGAAGGCCGTCGGGGTGGGGCCGACCCGAGAGGTCGGGGGCACGAGCCGGGTGGAGTTCGCGCTGCCGGGCGACGGTGTCGCCTGCCCGACGTGTGTGACGAACATCGAGTCCCTCCTCGACCGTCTCCCGGGCATCGACCGGATCGAGACCAACTACGGCGCCGAACGAGTGGCGGTCGACTTCGACCCGTCGCAAGTTGGGCCCGAGGAGATGCGCCGCGCGATCGCGATGGCCGGATACCGGGTCGAGGAACGGCGGGAGCCCGGCTCTGCCGAGACCGAGGACGCGGAGGAGATCGCGCGACGCGCCGAGATCCGCGACCTCTCGCGTCGCGTCGTGGTTGGCGCGATCCTGACGGCGCCGGTGCTCGTCGCCGCCATGGCGACGCAGTTCTTCAACGTCACGTGGGTGCCGGACTTCCTCTTGAACCGGTGGGTGCAGCTGGTGTTCATCGCGCCCGTGATGGTGTACACGGGCTGGCCGATCCATCGCATCGGCTGGCTCATCCTCAGCCACCGCATGGCCGACATGAACTCGCTCATCACATTGGGAACCTGTGCGGCCTTCGGCTACAGCCTGTTCGTGACGATCGCTCCCGGAGCGGTTCCCGAGGAGCTCCGCGAGGTCTACTTCGAGGCCGTCGGCGCGATCCTCACGCTCATCCTGCTCGGACGGTTGTTCGAGGCTCGTGCCAAGGCCGGCACCGGCGAGGCGATCCGCAAGCTGATCGGGCTCCAAGCAAGGACCGCCCACATCGTCCGCGACGGCGAGGAGCGCGAGATCCCGATCGAGGACGTCGAGGTCGGCGACGTCATCGCCGTTCGACCCGGCGAGAAGATCCCGGTCGACGGCGAGGTGCTCGACGGACGCTCGGCGATCGACGAGTCGATGGTGACCGGTGAGCCGATCCCCGTCTCGAAGGGGCCGGGTGATGTGGTGATCGGTGCGACGATCAACCAGACCGGCGCCTTCCGGTTCCACGCCACGAGGGTCGGGCGGGACACGATGCTCGCCCAGATCATCGGTTTCGTCGAACAGGCGCAGGCCTCGAAGGCGCCGATCCAACGTCTCGCGGACCTCGTCGCCAGCTACTTCGTCCCTGCCGCCGTGTTCATCGCGATCGGCACGTTCGTGATCTGGTTCGACATCGGACCCGCCCCCACGCTGACGTTCGCGCTCGTGAGCGCCATCTCGGTGCTGATCATCGCGTGCCCGTGCGCCCTCGGGCTCGCAACACCGCTGTCGATCATGGTCGGCACGGGCAAAGGAGCCGAGAACGGGGTCCTGATCCGCTCCGCCGAGGCCCTGGAGACCGCGCACAAGCTCGACACGATCGTCCTGGACAAGACCGGAACGATCACCAAGGGCGCGCCGGCCCTGACCGACGTTGTCATCACCGACGGCTTCGACGAGGAGACGCTGACCCGCCTCGTCGCATCCGCGGAGCGATCCTCGGAGCATCCGCTCGCCTCGGCGGTCGTGGCGGGTGCCGAGGCACGAGGGATCGCCCTCGGCGAAACGACCGCGTTCGATTCCGTCACGGGCTACGGCGTCCGAGCGACCGTCGATGGGCGCGAGGTGATCGTGGGGCGGAAAGAACTGCTCGCCAACGCGGGTATCGACCCCTCGACGCTCGAGGAAACCGCCGGCACGCTTGCAGCGGAGGGAAAGACTGCGATCTACGCGGCCGTCGACGGACGTCCCGCCGGCGTGGTCGCGGTCGCGGACACGATCAAGGAGGACTCACTCTCCGCCGTCGGTGCCCTGCGCGACCTCGGGTTCGAGGTGATCATGATCACCGGCGACAACGCCCGTACCGCCGAGGCGGTGGCGCGACAGGTGGGCATCGAGCGCGTCCTGGCTGAGGTGCTCCCGCAGGACAAGGCACTCGAGATTCGGCGGTTGCAGGGCGAGGGGAAGCTCGTGGCGATGGTGGGCGATGGCATCAACGACGCACCCGCGCTCGCTCAGTCCGACGTGGGCATCGCGATCGGGACGGGGACGGACGTCGCGATCGAGGCGGCCGACGTCACGCTCATCTCGGGCGACCTCCGTGGGGTAGTCTCGGCGCTCACTCTCAGCCGCGCCACGATGCGCAACATCAGGCAGAACCTGTTCTTCGCGTTCATCTACAACTCCATTGGCATTCCGATCGCCGCCGGCATCCTCTACCCGTTCATCGGGGTCGTGCTGAACCCGATGATCGCCGCGGCCGCGATGGCCGCGAGCTCGCTCTCGGTGGTGACGAACGCTAACCGTCTGCGCGGGTTCACGGCGCCAGCGGTGCCACCAGGTGCGCAGCCGGTGGCCGGGCCGGTTCGCGTGGAGGTCGGAGAGCGTTCACCAGCCGGGAAGGAGGAAACCATGGCAACCGTGAAGGACCCTGTGTGTCGGATGGAGATCGATCCGTCGACGGCCGCCGCGAGCGAGGAGTATGAAGGTCAGACGTACTACTTCTGCTCGAAGAGCTGCCACGATAGCTTCATGACAGAGCCTGAGAAGTACGCGGCCTGAACGCCAGACCAACATGCCGCCAGCGCGTCAGGAAGGGGGGAGATGGACCCAGAGCGTCCTCCGTACTGCCCCGACTGTCCGCCCGACCCGACCTGACCAGCGCCGCATCATGGGAGGCTGACTGGGCGATGTTCGTGGGTCGTCCTCGCTCGATCTGCCGGCCGGCCTCGAGGATGGTTACATCGCCGCGAGCCAACGGCTGTCGCGGCTGGGGCCGCGAAACGGCATGAGATGCTTGGCGGGCAGTCTCGCGTCGCCGCGGAGGCGACAGACATGCGACGGTTCGCCTCAGTCGCCCGTGGGGTTGAGTCTGATGCTGGCTGGATGCACCAGCCCCAACACGCACGAGCGACCCTGTGCGGATCCCTTTCGCGACGTTTCCCGTTCGTTCGCGGGACAAATGCGGGACGAGATCAGGTTGTTGAAGCCCGCCAAGCACCCGTGACCTGCGCTCTTGCCCGTAGCGCAGGCCCGTGTCTGCACCTTGACCAGGGTGGAAACGGGACTTCAGGACATGCGTTTCCCCTGGTAGTCCCAACGGGGTTCGAACCCGTGTCTCCACCTTGAGAGGGTGGTGTCCTAGGCCACTAGACGATGGGACCGGGAAGCAACGGCGCAGGGCCGGCGCGAATGGAAGGATACCTAAAGGAGGATGGGCATGCGCTCGATGCGGGTGAATCCAGAGACGGTCGCGACCCCGAAGGGGTACCCGCACGCGGTACGGATCGAGACAGCCGACGCCGTGTGGATCTACGTTTCGGGACAGATCGCGATGGATTCCTCCGGAGCACTGGTGGGTCCCGGAGACCTACGGCGCCAGACGGAGCAGGTCTACGAGACCTCGCGGCGATCCTCGAGGCCAACGGCGCGACGTTCGCGGACGTCGTGAAGACGACCACGTTCCTGACGACCCTCGACGGCCTCGACGGGATGCGGGAGGTGCGGAGCCGGTACCTGGGCGAGGATCCGCCCGCGAGCACGGCGGTGCAGGTCGTGGCGCTCGTGATCCCCGAGGGGTTGATCGAGGTCGAGGCGGTCGCCGTCGTTCCGGTGTAGGGGATCTAGTTCTCGCCCTGCGCCCGGGTGAATCCTTGCTCGCCGTCGAACTCCTGGAGCTTCTCGAGGTGCATCCAGCGGTGACGCGTCGAGAGGCGCTTCAACAGCTCGTGGACGGTGTCGTCCGGAAGCTCGCCCGATCCGTCTCGGAGCATGAACCGGCAGGCGTAGTGATCGACCATGTCGGCGGCCGCCCCGGTCGGCGGGAAGACCTGGCGGCCGCGGTTCGAGATCGACTTCAGCTCCAGATCCAGGCCTCCGGTGAGCTCCCGAACGCTGGCGCCGAGGTCCTCCGGGTCGAAGGCCGACTCGACGAAGACGTCGAGGCCGACCACCGCGCGGGAGTCGGGGGTCACGAAGTCGGGCCGCGCCGAAACCTGGGGGCGCTCGATCGGCTTGTAGTCACGCACCTGCCACTGCTCGGAGCGCTTGCCGAGGTTCCCGACGATCGTCTCGGTGTACTTGGACGTCGGCGTCCCCTTGTCGTACCCGACCACGTCTCCGGTGAGGACGCCCTGCTCGAGCGTGACCAGGATCGCGTGCTCGATGTCCGCGGCGGCCTCGAACTCACCAAGGTACCGCAGCATCAGCACCGCCGACAGGATGACCGCCGTGGGATTGATCACGTCCTTTCCCGCGTACTTCGGGGCCGAGCCGTGGACGGCCTCGAAGATCGCCACGTCGCTGCCGATGTTTGCGCTCGGCGCGTAGCCCAGCCCGCCGACGAGCGCGCTCGACTCGTCGGACAGGATGTCGCCGTTCATGTTCGTCGTGACGATGACATCGAACTGCTCGGGCCGCTTCACCAGC
>Ga0214471_10002978_pt1 | contig 13154 bp, 13 predicted proteins | sample RVTome_5_FD_207665 | JGI IMG/M metagenome (GOLD analysis project Ga0214471, IMG submission 207665) | Soil microbial communities from uranium-contaminated site in the Upper Colorado River Basin, Wyoming, United States - RVT142D155 | ecosystem: Environmental > Terrestrial > Soil > Contaminated >...
ACCGTGCGCACACCATCAGTGCTCAGGGAGTTGGACCGCTGGATGCTGCCCATCTCGCCTGTGCCGAAGCCGGTGCAGCTGAGGTGTTTCTCACGTGCGATGACGGGCTATTGAAGCAGGCCCAGCATCTCGGGTTGGACTTCCGGGTGCTAAATCCTGTACACTATTGGAGGGAGGTGTCTCCGCATGGCTGAGTTTATGACCGAACAGGAGCTTCGCGAGCGGGCGATCCGGGCTCTCGAGGAACACCTGGGGCCCGTCGAAGCCCTGCGGTTCCTGGGCTTGGTGTCCCGCGAGCCATTCGATTACCAGGAATGGCGTAAGCGCTACTTCGCCGACAGGACAGTGGAAGAGCTCTTCCAGGACATCCGCGAGTCTCACACAGGCCAGTAAGACAACCTGGGCGACGTCCATAAATTCATTAAGATCAGGCCTCGCTTACGGCAAGTCCGTCGCCAGGTCGGACGCGCCAACCCCACCGCGTGCAAATATCAAAATATCAATGTCAGACCCCCAACGACTATTCGGGCAGACATCACGCGCCTGGGGAAGCTCGTGGAGCGGTTCCGAAGCTGGGCCCTCATCCTCCTGCGAAGCTGAGGAGGTACGAGGTCGAGGCGATGCGCCGCCATCCCTCCCGCATGGAGGAGATCGCGCGGCAGGACCTGGGCCTCGTCCGCCCGGGGGAGATCGTCTATCAGTTCCGGAAGCGGTGATCCCGCCCCTCATCGCTCCCTCCGACTGCGCCTGCGAAGCCCCCCCGATCCCGGACTCACAGACGAGGGGTGTAATGCACCCGGCGGAGCACCTGGGGTGAAGGAATACATCCTGAAGACGGCCAAAGCGCCCGTGGAGCTCGAGGCCTATGCCGCCGAGCTCAATCCGGCGCAACTGGAGGCGGTGACCGCGGGGCCGGGCCCCCACCTGGTCATCGCGGGGGCGGGGAGCGGCAAGACCCGCGTCATCACGTACCGCGTTGCCTACCTTATCGACCGGGGGGTGGATCCCTCGCGGATCCTCCTGGCAACCTTTACGAACAAGGCGGCGCGGGAAATGCTCCGCCGGGTCGCGGTGGTGAGCACCCAGGACACCCGCCAGGTCTGGGGGGGGACGTTTCACCACATCGGCAACCTGATCCTGCGGCGCCACGCCTCACTCGTCGGCCTCGCGAGCAACTACACGATCCTGGATCGCGAAGATGCGAGGGAACTCCTCCAGGCCTGCGTCGCGGAGGCCGGCATCGCGGTGACCAGGCACCGGTTCCCGCGCGGCGATGTCCTCCAGGACATCCTGAGCGCCGCGCAGAACACCGAGCGGTCGGTGGCCGCAGTGCTGGAGGAGCGGTATCCTTTCTTCACCCTCTTCGAGGCGGAGATCCTCGCCATCGCCCGCCGCTACCAGCAGCGGAAGCTCCGGGACAACCTGGTCGATTACGACGACCTCCTCGTTCTCTGGCTCCGCCTCTTGCGGGAACAGCCGGACGTGCTGGAGGCCTTCCGGCTGCGCTTCCTCCACGTGCTGTGCGACGAGTACCAGGACACTAATGCGCTGCAGGGCGAGATCCTGGATCTCACCGCATCCCACCACCGGAATCTCATGGTGGTGGGAGACGACGCCCAGTCGATCTTCGCTTTCCGTGGAGCGCACTACGCGAACATCCTCCGCTTCACGGCCCGCTATCCCGATGCCCGCGTGCACAAGCTCGAGGTGAACTACCGCAGTACCCCCGAGATCCTCGCCCTCGCCAACGCCAGCATCACCCACAACGTCCACCAGTACCACAAGACGCTGCAGGCGGTGCGTCCCGCGGGTGTCCAGCCGGCCTGCGCCGCCCTCACCGACGAGGACGAACAGGCGGCCTTCGTCGCCCAGCGCATCCTGGAGCTCAGGGATGAGGGCGTCCCGCTGAAGGAGATGGCGGTCCTCTACCGGGCCCACTTCCAGAGCATCCTGCTTCAGCTGGAGCTGACCCGGCGCGGCATCCCCTTCGAGATCCGGTCGGGACTCCGCTTCTACGAGCAGGCCCACGTCAAGGATGTCCTCGCGTATCTCCGGATCGTGGCCAACGCGAAGGACGAGCTGGCGTGGAAGCGGGCCGTGAAACTCCATCCGGGCGTCGGCAACGCCACCGCCGAGGAGATCTGGCAGCACGTGGCGGCCGGGGCCGCCGGCCTGGATTGCGAGGCGTTGCGCGGCGTGGCCCCGCGGCTGCCGTCGCGGGCGCGGCGGGGATTTCAGGAGTTCCTGGCGCTGCTCGCCACGCTCGCCACCCTGCTGGCCGCCCCCGCCCAGATGATCGCCGCGGTGCTCGACGGGGGCTATCGGGAGACGGTGAAGGCGCGGTACCCCAACTGGGCGTCCCGGGTCGAGGATCTCGAGCAGCTGGCGACCTTTGCGCTGCGGTACGCGTCGCTGGAGGCCTTCCTCACGGACCTCTCCCTCCTCGGCGCGATCACCGGGGAAGACGTCTACTGGGACGAACCGCGCGATGAGTTGTTAGTCCTCTCCAGCATCCACCAGGCCAAAGGGCTCGAGTGGAGCGTCGTCTTCCTCATCTGGCTCGTCGACGGCTGGTTCCCCTCTGCGGCGGGGCTGCGCGAGGAAGGGGGGCTCGAGGAGGAGCGGCGCCTTTTTTACGTGGCGAGCACGCGGGCCAAAGATCAACTCTACCTGTGCCACCCGCTCCGCACGACCGATCTGAGGCGACGGGAGCTCATCCTGAAGCCTTCCCGGTTCGTCCAGGAGATCCCCGAGGATCGGTACGAGCGGTGGCACGTCCAGCTGGAGTGACGGGGCCTCACCCTGGCTGACAGGCGCATGACAATCGGGACCTCCGGATTCAAATACGCGGACTGGAAGGGGAACTTCTATCCGGACCGGCTGCGGGACCAGGATATGCTTCGCTTCTATGCGGAATGCTTCGATGCGCTGGAGGTCAACTATACCTACTACCAGTTGCCGAGCCCGAAGACGCTCGAGGCGATGGCGGCCAAGGCCGGACCAGGCATGACCTTCACGGTAAAGGCCCATGCCGACATGACGCACCAGCGGGAGAATCTCGCGGCCGCGGCCCCGGTTTTTCGCGACGCGCTGCGCCCCCTCGAAGCGCGGCGGGCCCTGGGGTGCGTCCTGGCCCAGTTCCCCTACAGCTTTCGGAACACGCCGGAGCACCGGGACCATCTCCGCCGGCTGCGGGAGACGCTCGCGGACGTTCCGCTCGTGGTGGAGTTCCGCAACGCCTCCTGGTACGCCCCCGCGACCTTCGCGCTGCTCCGGGAGCAGGACATGGGACTGTGCGCGGTCGACGAGCCCGACCTGCCGCGGCTGCCGCCCAAGGTCGTGGAGGCCACGAGCGAGGTCGGCTACGTGCGATTCCACGGCCGGGCCGCGGCAAAGTGGTGGGAGCACATGGAGGCCGCCGAACGCTACGATTACCTCTACACCGACACCGAGCTCCGGGAGTGGGTGCCGAAGATCCAGGCGCTAGCCGACAAAACACGAAGGACTTTCGTCTTTTTCAACAACCACCCGCGCGGCAAGGCGGCAGCCAACGCCTTCATGATGCGCCACGCCCTCGGCCTGCCCGTTGGGCGCATCCCGAAGTCCCTCGTCGAGCACTACCCCGCCCTTCAGGCACTGACCCCACCAGGAGGCGCCCCCGGCGCACCCCGGCCCGCGTAACCGCGAAGACCTCCCTGGTCCACCCGGGTGGACCGTAGCGCAATCTCCAGGGCCGCCCAAGACCCATTCTCCGGCGAGGGTCAGGTTGCGATGGGTGAAGGATTGTGGTAGCCTCAGGATACGGTCAGGCTAAAGGCATCGGCTGTACACGCCCGGGCTGTCCAGAAGCTCTTCCGCGATTTACCCGAAATCCCACTCACACGAAGAAGGAGGAATGCTGATGGCAGCACAGGATTGGGGGCCGCGAGGTGGAAGGCCACCCGTGGACATCCGGGAACTTTTCGAACGTGTTCGCGGGCAGTGGCGTGGGACTCGCATGCCCAACCTGGGCGGGATCGGCGGCATCGTGGTGCTCGTGCTGGCCGTGCTTCTTCTGTGGTCGAGCTGGTACACCGTCCAGCCCGAGGAGACCGCCATCGTTCAGCGGTTCGGGAAAGTCATCCGGACGGCCGGCCCAGGGCTGCACTTCAAGATTCCCTACGGGATCGAGACGGTCCGTCTCGTCCCCACGGCCCGAGTCCTCAAGGAGGAGTTTGGGTTCCGAAGCGTGACCACCGTTCCCGGGCAACGGACGCAATACGCAGACAAGCAGTTCAAGGGGGAGTCGCTCATGCTGAGCGGCGACCTGAACGTGATCGACGTCCAGTGGATCGTCCAGTACCGCATCGAGAATCCGGTCCACTACCTGTTTCAAATCCGCGACACCCCACAGACGATCCGGGACCTGGCGGAGGCAGTTATGCGCCGGGTGGTCGGCAATCGGCTGGGGAGCGACGTCCTCACCGTCGGCCGGGTGGCGGTCTCCACCGAGGTGAAGGAGGAGATGCAGAAGATTTTGAACGACTACGGAGCCGGGGTTCACCTGGTCACGGTGGAACTGCAGGACGTGACGCCGCCCGATCCCGTCAAGCCGGCCTTCAACGAGGTAAACGAGGCGCGGCAGGATCGCGAGCGGACCATCAACCAGGCCCAGGAGCAGGCCAACCGAGAGATCCCCAAGGCGCGGGGTGAGGCGGCCCGGACCATCACCGAGGCCGAAGGTCACGCCCTCGAGCGAGTGAATCGGGCCAAGGGGGAGGCGAATCGGTTCCAGGCCATCCTCGCCGAATACCGGAAGGCCCCCGAGGTCACCCGTAAGCGCCTTTACTTGGAAGCGCTGACGACGATTCTCCCGGATGCCAAGTCCCTGTACATCGTGGACGCCGACCAGAAGGCCCTGATCCCCTGGCTGTCGCTGGAGTCCGGCAAGTTGCAGGAGACAGGAGGGAAGCAGCCATGAAGAAAGCCCTAAAGTACGCGGTTGGTATCCTCGCGCTTCTGGTGGTGATGACCCTGTCCGGGGCCTTCTACATCGTGGAGGAGGGACAGCAGGCCATCGTCCTGGAATTCGGCAAGCCCGTCGGCGACCCGATCACGGAGGCGGGACTCCACTTCAAGCTTCCCTTCGTCCAGAACGTCCGCCAATTTGAGAAGCGGCTTCTGATCTGGGACGGTGACCCAAACCAGATCCCCACCAAGGGGCGCGAGTTCATCTGGGTGGATACCACGGCCCGCTGGCGCATCGCCGACGCGAAGAAGTTTTTAGAGAGCGTGGCCACCGAGCAAGGGGCCAAGTCCCGCCTGGACGACATCATCGACTCCGTGGTGCGGGATCAGGTCTCGGGCAGCGAGCTCGTGGAGCTGGTGCGCAGCACCTCGTGGGTGGTCCCCAAGGGAGAGATCCTGGAGGAGGTCCCCGCGGAAGTGGAAGAGGAACTGAAGAAGAAAATCGCCCGCGGCCGCGAAGAGATCACCCGCATCATCCTGGCCGAGGCCCGGAAGATCATCCCCCAGTACGGGATCGAACTGGTGGACGTGCGCATCAAGCGCCTGGATTACGTGGAGAGCGTCCGCGAGAAGGTCTACGCGCGCATGATTTCCGAGCGGAAGCGCATCGCCGCCCGGTTCCGCTCCGAGGGCGAGGGGCGGAGTGCCGAGATCCTGGGGAACATGGAGAAAGAACTCCGCCAGATTCGCTCGACCGCCTACCGGCGGGCCCAGGAGATTCGAGGCAAGGCAGATGCGGAGGCGACCAACATCTACGGTGACGCCTTCGGCAAGGACCCGGAATTCTACGCGTTCTCCCGCACGCTCGAGGCGTACAAGGAAGGACAGAACGAAAACTCCGTGCTGATCCTGACAACGGATAGCGACTACTATCGCTATCTCAAGGAGGCCACTTCAGGAGATAAGCCACGGACCCGATGACCGGTGACGGCTCGACTGTCTTCGACCCTGTGGTTCGACACCCTCACCACCCCGAGGAAGATCGAGGGGAGGCTCAGACCCGAAGGGAGCTCGCCGAAGTCCGACGACCGCAAAGATCAGAGGGGTTTCTTTGTCATCGGCTATCGGTCTCGGTGAACCGTAATTAGCCCCCCACCTGCGCTGCGCTCCGGTCGAAAGGGCTTCTGACCCGCAAACCGGGTTTCCGCCGGGTCCAGGCCCAGTTCCCCTCGCCCCTCCAAAGACACCCGTCTCTCCTCTCGCATTTTGTTCTCAGGCAGCGCCTGCAGGTCCCGAGCGACATTGCCGAGAGCGGCGGGGCCCCTCGGCAGGCGACGGACCGGGAAACCGAGGCGCGATCCATGCCCCATTTCTTTGCATGGATCGTGAACACGGAGGGACCCGGGCCGTAAGCCACCGACCAGGGTCGCCGCGGAAGGCTCGGAGCGAGGAGCCGAAGGTGCTGCTCCAACGCCCCCCAAAGGTGCAGACCGCGGTCGCCCAGGTGGACAGATCACGCCGCGCTCATGCGGTGGCGCAACCAGCGCACACCCCAGGCGAGGAGAAGCGCGAAGCCGAGCAGCGCAATCGTCATCTGCGCAGGGGGAAAGTCATAGTGGTGGGCCAGGACAAACCCCGCCACCCCTGCGCTCAGGGCAACGAGAGGGGCGACCAGGAACATGGACCGCACCTCGCGGACCACATGCTTTGCGCAGAGCGCGGGAAGAACGAGACAGCCAAACGTGTACAACATCCCCGACGATCGAAGCGCAAGGCCGACGGTCAGGCCGAGCCAGGCGGCCAGCAGGGCGTCCCAGCGGGACGCACGCATCCCGACCGCCTCGGCCATGGCCGGGTCGAGGGCAAGGAGGAGGAGACGGCGCTTTGTCGTCCCCGAGAAGACGAGTGTGAGCCCCAACAGGGCCCCGAAGGCCCACACGTCAACCCGCGTGGCCCCGATCAGACTGGAGGAGAGGAGACGATGGATCTCCTGCAGCCCGTGGGGGCTGTGCGCGACGAGGAGGATGGAGAGGCTCGCCGAGATGAGGAACACCCACCCGGTGATGCCTTCGTGGCTTTCGCCGCCCGTCCTGCCGCCTCGCGCGGTGACCAAGGCAGCCGTCACGGAGAAGAGCACCGCCATGAGCGCCAGGAAGCCGTCCGCCTGTAGCCAGGGGAACGCCCCGACGGTCACGGCGCTGGATATCCACATACCCAGGGCGATGCCCAATGTGGATACTTGGGTGATGGCTGCACCGAGAAAGATCTGATCGCGGGCGACCACGAGCACCCCGACGAAAGCAAGCAGGAGGCCAATGAGCCATCCGGCGAGATAGGTGTTGTGAAAGAGGGCCCATGATGCGAGAAAGTCGTGGATCATCCCGCGTTCACCGATCCCAGCCGACTTCCACCGGGACGCCGTAGGCGCGCTGAAGGTTCTCCGGGTTGAGGACGTCCCGGCCGGGGCCCGCTGTGACGCGTCCTCCGGCAAAGAGGGCAACATGCGTGGCGTGGCGCGTGGCGAGCGTCAGATCGTGCGTGACGAAGAGAATGGTGAGCCCATCTGCTCGGTTCAGCTCGGCGATGGTGTGGAGGAATTCCTCGGTCGTCGGCACGTCGAGTCCCGTCGTGGCTTCGTCGAGGATCAGCAGGGACGGCCGTCGGATGAGGGTTCGCGCCACCAGAGCCCGTTGTCGTTGCCCGCCCGAGAGCGCCCAGTAATTGCGACGGGCCATGGCGGCTAGCCCCACCTTGGCGAGGGCCCAGGCCAGCCGCTCCCGCTCGTCCCTCCGATGTACCCGAAGCCCGACGAGGCCGAGGAGCACGAACTCGCGCACCGTGGTTGGCAGGGTCGGATTGAGGTCACACCGTTGCGGGACGAACCCGATCAGTTCCCGCGGGGCCACGATCGGGTCAAGACTCAGCTCTCCCGCCCTCGGCTCCAGGAGCCCAAGGATCGCCCTGAGGAGGGTGGTCTTGCCCGAGCCGTTCGGGCCGACGAAAAACCAGATCTCACCCCTCCGGACCTCCATGGTGACGTCCTCGAGGACGGTCCGCTGGCCGTAGGCGAGCGTCAGCCTCTTCGATTTCAGAACGACACCGGACTCAGCGATCGTGTCCTCCGCGCTGTATTATCCGCCGCCCCCCAGCGCCGCCACGAGCTGGCGCACATTATAGTCGATCATACGGAGGTAATCATCCGTCCCTGCCCGCGCTCCCACCGCGTGCGCGAGGCTCACCACCTTGGCCCCCGTCTTCTCAGCCACGAATAGGGCGTGCCGAGGATCGTAGTAGGCAGTCGCCAGTACCACCCGCACCCGCTCCGCTTGCATCCGCTCGACGATCGCCAAGAGGTGTTTCGTGGTCGGCGAGATCCCCGGCAAGGGCTCCAGGTGGTCGAGCACGGTGATCCCGAAGGCGCGGGCAAAGTAGGGCCACAGGTTGTGATCGTCCACGACCTTGGTCCCGTGGTAGGGGAGCATCGCGCCGAGCCACCCGCCAAGTAGCTTCTCCTCTCCGCGCGTCTTCAGGAAAGACAAGAGACGGCCCTGTTGGTAGAGGATGGCGAGCTGTTCAAGGTCGTACTTCTGTGCGAGGGGCTCTCCCACCAGCGCCTTCCCCAATCTCTGCCGGAAGGCGTCATAGCGCTGGGTAAAGTATCCCTGCTGCTCCGGTTTGAGCGCACTCAGTCTGCTCCGGATCAGTTGAGCCACCCTGAGACCATTCAGCGGATCGAGGAGATAGTGGGGGTTCCCCTGAGGATGCACGTCCCCCATTGAGCGGTCCACAGGACCCGCCGGCACCTCCAGTGGGGTGATAACGGTCGAGGCGTCGACATACCCCGGGGCGCCGCGCAAGACCTTCCCGTTCCGGGCATTCCGGAGAAGCACCGGGGCCCATCCGATCTCGATCTCTAACCCCATCTGGATGTAGAGGTCGGCCTGATTCAATGCCTTGATGAAGCTGGGCTTGGCCTCGACGAAATGGGCATCTTCAGTCCCCCTGGCAAAGACCGTGACCGAAACTTCCTCCCCCCCCACCTCGCGGGCCAGACTGCCCAGTTCGGGAACCGTGGCGGCAACCTCAATGGGCCCGCCACGCTGTTGCGCCGTGGCGGGCGCAGACACCAATCCCCCAAGCGCCAGTACGAGCGCCAGGGTCGCTCCCGCGAATGGTCTGCGTCTGTGCATCACCAACCTCCCCCTTAATACTTGTGCGCCGCGTGGGCCCCGAAGAAGACCTCGGCGCCCAGCCAAACCGAATGCGCCTCCTCGTCAACGAGGAAGTCCGCGTGGTCGTAGTTGTACTGCAGGCGGATCCGTGAGAACTCGGTCGGATGGAAGATGATGAGCGGCGAAATCCGATACCGGTCACTCCGGAACGGGTCGGCCGCGCGGCTCACGGGGTTGCCCTCCTCATCCACGTTGCTGCCGCTGCCCGTGCCGTACTCGTACCGCAGCCCCGCCGCCCATCGGTAGGCGAAGCCGTACAGGAGCTGGGTGTAGAGCCCCCAGTCGCGCAGGGTGTCGCCGGCAATGACAATCGGATTGCCCATGTCGTCCACGCCGGAAAAGTCGTCCGCTTTGTAATCCCGATTCATGATCTCGGTCTGCCACTCGAGAAACGGCCACCCGCGGAAGTGGTCGGTCGGGCGCCATCTGAAGAGGATGTCAGCCCCGTAGATGACCGTCTGCCCGTCCCGCCCCGTGGCGTTGGGCCCGAAGAGAGCGGAGAAACCGAGAAGCGAGGTCACCTCGGGACTCACGTCCCAGGAGTTGTTCCAGCGGACGAGCCAGACCATGTCGTCCGCCCCGTCGATGTCGCGCTCCACGAACGGCCGGCCGCCGATGGCGCGCGCCTCGAAGACCTCGTCGTTGGCGAAGAAGCTGACCATGGTTTCCCCTCGGGGATGCTGAACACCCACGTGCACCTCAGAGAACCAGGGGAGCGGCGTCAGCCACCCGAGCCGGACGCCGACCTGTCGCAACGCGTCGGCCCCGAAAAGGCGGCTATTGATGAAGGGTTGATCCAGCCAGCGCCACTGGTGCGCATGCTGCGGGTTGATCCGGCCAAACTCGGTGTGGAAGTGTCCCACCTCGAGCTGCAGGCCGTACGGGAGGGAGGTCGTCGTGAAGAAGGCCTCCTCCAGCTCGAATCGGGATTCCCCTTCCTCGTCGATGAAGTAGACGAGGTGCGCCTCGGCAGTGAAGTAGGGGTCCACCGCGCCCATCGCCGAGAGTTCCAGCGCTTGCAGCGTGAAGCCGCGCTGTCGGGGGTCATGCCCGCCCGCCTGGAGGAGCTGGATGTTGGCGTCTTTTTCGGTCGAGGACCCCACGGCCGTGAGGAGATCGAAGGACAGGTCGATCAGACGATACGTCGTGCCACCCACCTGGCGGGACCAGAGGGCGGGCGGCGCGAGTTGCGGCGGCGTGACCTCCTTCGCAGGCTCCTCTGGGGCCGCGATCGGCTTTGGTGGCGCCTTCTCGAGCGCCTCGACCTTCTTCAGAAGTTTCTCCATCGTGGCCCGGTTCTCGGCGTCCCGGCGGCGCAGTTCCTCGATCTCTCCCTTCAGCGCCTCGATCTCCGACGCCTGAGAAGCCGCCAGGCCAGGGGAAGTCAGCCAGAGCAGTAACGAAAAGGCCACACCAGACATGGCGAAACGCGAGAGCTTTCGCATGCCCATCCCCTCTCTTGCGAACGAGTCCGCGTGACGTCATCCGGACCGGGAGCGATCGAATCGCTCCGGCGGATGCTCAGTCCTGATGTGCGACGGCTAGGCGAGGACGAGGGGTGGGGCGCGAATGGAGAGTGCGAGTCTGCTCCAGGATGGAGAGTGAGACGAGGCGGCCTGATGCAGCGCTGTTGCGGCAGTCGGGGGCAGAAGGAGGACCGCGAAGAGGAGCGAGACGGTCGAGAAGAGGGAGGCCCAGAGGTGCAGGGGACAGGCGGTGCGATCATTCGCCGGGTGCTGACCGTCCGAATCGGGGGCATCGGGAATCGAGGAGGACGGGGTGAGGGGGACCGCGACGAAATGCCAGCGCGCGCCGCCATCGGGGTGGACGTGGTACGCCTCGGCGACGCTGAGGAGCGCCAGTGCGGCGATCAGACTGATGTGGAGGGCGCGGCGCTTCATCGTGCCTTGCTCAGGGATACTCGCGCACGGAGCAGGTGGCCTGTAAGCCCCAGGGGGCGGACGGAGTCTACGGCACCCTGCCGGGGGTGTCAAGCGGCACCAGCAGAGCACATGTCGCAGGTCGGCTCGCGCATCGTGGAGAAGGGTGAAAAGGTCTGAACTGGCATGCAGGCCTCGGGGGGAAATTCCCCTGCGAGCGGGGAAAATCCCCACCGCCCTGCCAGGCGCCCCGGGATGTGGATACCCTGATTACAGCGACTTAGCGTTGGCATCCGACTTGCTCTACAGAGGCCATGCGGAGTTGAGGACTCCAGAACACCCGGGCCGAACCCGAGTGGGCTCGACGGCCCGCTCCTTCGAGCGGGCAGCAGAAAGAACACGGAGGGATAAGGTCATGTCAACGCCGAACCAAATCAATCCCCGTTCCGGAATGTACCGTTGCGTTGACTGCGGCTACGTAGTCACCGTGGACAAAGGGAGCAAGTTCCCTCGCTGCCCCATCCATCCGCACCCCGCTTCGTGGCACTTCGTCCGTACGGCCGAAGCGCACACGCACCCCATGCAGCGCTAACTCCGGCGGTCCCCCACTCTTCCCCCCGGCCACGAGCCCCCCGATCGGCCGCTGAGCGGCCCTGGCCTCACGGCCCGCAGGGCCCGCACCGGACCCTCTCGGGAGGCGCGCCCCGGCAGCCGCCGGACACCCGGAGACAGAGGAGCCGCCCATCCCGGTGCAGGGCCCGGACCGAGGGGGCGTGACCTCAGCGGTTTGCGATCGGGGGCGGCGGGGAGACGTGGGGCAGGACGCGGGAGAGGTGTTGGGAGAGCTCGCGGATGCTGGCCAGCCGCTCCATCGCTTTCTGGATCGTGGGGACCATGTCCGGATTCTCCTGCGTGGCATCCTGGAAGAGCTCCGCCAGGTAACACTCCAGCGACTCGAGCGGTCCGCTGAACTCCTCCGTGAAGTTCGCGAGGGAGAAGAGGGCGGCGAATTCCCGTTCGCGCTCGAGCAGCCGGGCCTTCTCGATGACGGCGGCCGCCTGCAGGGCGATGGTTTCGAGGAGCTGCAGATCCGCGCGGCTGAACGAGCGTCCATCGACGTGGTTGAGCAGCTCGACGACGCCGATGACGCCCCGGCTCGTCTTCAGGGGGGCTGCCAGGATCGAACTTGTGACGAAGCCGATCGTCCGGTCGAAGGCATCGGAAAAGCGCGGATCGGCGCTGGCGGTGGGGACGAGGACCGACTCACCGCTCTGGGCGACCCACCCCGCGATGCCCTGGCCGGGGGCAAGCCGATGCCCGTGGAGGTGCTCCGCGACCGGGCCCAGGACAACCGCGAAGACGAGTTCCCCGGTGGCCTCGTCCTTCAAGAGCAGCGACCCCGCCTCGGCCCGCAGCGCGGCCCGGATCTGCTCCATGGCGAGCTCGAGGACATGGGGGAGGTCATGGGCGGAGTTGAGGATGCTGGCCACGCGGTTGAGGGCGTCCAGTTCCTCCACGCGTCGCTTCAGCGCCGTGACATCCTGCAGCGCACTCACCTCCTGGACGTCGGGGGCCCTCCCCAGGAGGTCCTGATAAAAGCAGGCCACGAGCCTTTCGTGTTCCTTCAGATCGGTGATGCGGACGCGCGGCGCCTTCCCCACCGGCACCGGCGGACGGTGCGTGATTTCCGTCGTGCACTCCACCATCGGCACCGCCCGGCCCGCCTCTTCGCGAACGGAATGGAAGTAGATGGTGCCGATCCTGCCCTCGGGCGACGCGCTGTCGTACCAGTAATCGACGCAGCCCATCCCGATGCCGTTCGTCCAGACGTACGGGTGCTGGCCCGGCGGACTCGAGCGGCCCACATCGAGTTCCTCGGCCATCTTCTGCGCCTGGGTCCGTTCCTCGGCGGCAATGTAGAACTTTAACATCGATGCACGTCCTCGGGCCCCTCTCGGATCGCGGACCGCATCGCGAGGAGGGCGGCACGGAGATCACGGAACTGCCTAGAGGGCTCTCGGTGCGGATGGCGCGCCTGTACTCCTCGTCGGGTAGCAATATCGGTGCCAAATCCCGGCCTTGACATCCGGTGGGC
>Ga0214471_10002979_pt1 | contig 13154 bp, 13 predicted proteins | sample RVTome_5_FD_207665 | JGI IMG/M metagenome (GOLD analysis project Ga0214471, IMG submission 207665) | Soil microbial communities from uranium-contaminated site in the Upper Colorado River Basin, Wyoming, United States - RVT142D155 | ecosystem: Environmental > Terrestrial > Soil > Contaminated >...
CTGGTCGGTCAACCAGTCGAACGCCGAGAGCCTGATCCGCCGGTCGGCCGTCCCGATCACCCCTGGAGGGTACGTCGTGCGATGCGCCGCGTCACGCTCGGGTCGCGCATCCGCCGGCGACGTCGGCCCGGACCGCGATGGCGTGATGCGCGGTCGGGCTCAATGCGTGGGGGTCGCCAGCAGGATTCGCGGTCCTCGAGCTGTCCGGCAATCGCCAGGTGAGCCGCAGGTGAGGGCCTCCGACTACGGTGACGCGATGCCGGAGGTGTCGCGCTTCTACGGGATCGTTCACGATCAACTACGCCGACCACCAACCGCCCCACTTTCACGCCCGCTATGGGGGCAGCCGGGCGACGCTGACCCCTGATGGCGTCGTCCTCGCTGGATCCCTGCCTCCGCGTGCGCTCGCGCTCGTCGGTGCGTGGGCCGCGCTTCACCGCGACGAGCTCCTTGAGGACTGGGAGCGAGCCTGGCAGATGGTGCCGCTGCTACCGATTGCGCCGCTGGATTAGCATCGGGGTCGATGATCGAGATCCAGGCGGTCCAGCCCCTGGGCGGACGTTCAGTTCGCCTGACCCTGTCCGACGGGACCGTCGTCGAGCGCGACCTGACCGACCTGCTCCACGGGCCCGTGTTCGAGCCGATCGTCGCCGATGACGAACTGTTCCGTCGTGTCCAGGTCGATTACGGCACGCTCGTCTGGCCGGGCGATGTCGACATCGCCCCAGAGACCCTGATCTGGGACGGGCCCTACCCGTCCGACGAGGCCTCGCGTCGGCCGGCGTCGTTCCTTCGCCCGAGGCGCCCGACCGGCTGATCCGGGCGCCGCCGAGGACGACGGGATCGCGTGGTACGCGAACGATCCGCTCCTTCCGGACTGCTGATCAGTGTCGGGTGGGTAAGTAAGCCGGCGGTAAGGAGCCCATGCGACAATGCACCGACGCTGTCGCTCGATGGAGGCACCTGTGTCGCACGTTCTGGCGATTAGCCTACGGATCCGGCTGGTGCGCTGGCTGCTTGCCCGCTTTCGATTGCCGCGTCCGGAGCACCTGGAGCGTCTGACGCAGGAGCAGTTCATCGGATACGTCAAGGCAATTGGCATGGACGTGGAATCCCAGGCCGCCCTGGCCGAAGAACGAGGAGCCCGGTATCAAGGCCAGGCCGAACCAGGCGTACGCGGCCAGGAAGGCCGCACTGACCGACCCGCGGGTTCGCCTGTCTCTTGACCTCGTCGAGGAAGCGATCGCTGTTGATCCGTTCCACCGCCATCGCCGTTACGAGGTCGGCGAGGTCATCTACGACGTGACGGAACCCGGATTGATGGTCTCCTACACGATCATCGACGAAGAGGTCGTTTACCTGTCATTCGCCGACCTGACAGACCGCTGACTACCCGCGGTCTCGGCCAGCTGGCGCGTCGTTCGCGGGCGTCCAGAAGGCTTCGGATGCGATTGCACCGCAGACAACGATTTCGCGGTGGGGGCCGCCGAAAGGCGGCCCGAGCGCCTCCCCGGGTCCGATCGGGCGGTCGCGACTGTCATAGCGGTCGGCTTCGCGCACCCGGTGCAATGCGCGGCCCGCTCGACCGAAGGCTGGGCTGCCTCCGGCTTCGAAGGTCGAAAACTGTGTACCCGGTGCAACGCGGCCGGTAGGACGCGCGCCGCGACGAAGGCGAGCGCCAGGGTCCGCACGGGCAGCCCGGACACTCCACCAGCGTCCGTGCCACGCTACGCGCCGGCCAGCTCCGGGATGTCGGCCGCCCAGGCGTCGAACTCGGCGCGAAGCGCGGCGATGACTTCCGGCTTCGCGAATGCCGCGTCGAGGGCGTGGAGGTTGATTGACCACAACTCCGCCGGCGTGAGACCGAGCACCTCCACCGCGGCGACGTACTCCTCGCCGAGGGTCACGGCCGAGATGGTCGGGTCGTCGGTCGAGATCGTGACGGGTACGCCGGAGCGCCACAGGGCGGCCAGCGGATGTGTCGCGAACGAGCGCACGCTGCCGGACTGGACGTTGCTCGTCGGGCACAGATCGAGCGTCACGCCCCGGCGGACCAGCTCGGCGCACAGGTCCGGATCGGATGCGGCGCCGACGCCGTGGGCGATCCGCTCCGGCTCGAGCTCGAGGGCGCGCCGGACCAGGGAAACGCTACCCGGCAGGTCGCCCGCGTGAAGCGTGATCCGCAGCCCGCCGTCGCGTGCCGCGGCGAACGCTGCGGCCTGAACGATCGGGTCCGGATCGTCCGCCTCCGAGCCGGCAAGATCGAAGCCGGTCACGCCTCGCCGCCGGAACGATGCAGCGGCCTGGGCCAGCCGCACGTTCTCGTCCACCGGGTGCGACCGCACGGCGACGACCACGAGGCGAACGGTCACGCCATGCGCGCGGCCGGCGTCCGCAGCGGCTCCACACACCGCGTCGAGCACGTCCTCGACAGGCAGGCCACCGGCGGTGTGGAGCAGGGGAGCCCACTTGATCTCGAGATAGCGGACGCGATCGGCCGCCTTCGCCTCGACCAGCTCGCTCGTTAAGAGCCGCAGGGCATCCGCGTCCTGCATGAGCGACACCGGCACGGCGAAGCGCGCGAGCAGCGCGGCTTCGGTCATGACGTCGGACGGGGCCGCCGGAATGGCCAACGCCGCGGCCATCCCGGCGAACGTCGTTGGTGCCTCGACTCGCGACGCACGGGCCAGCCGGAGCGCCGTGCTGACTCGAAGCGCTCCGTCGAGGTGGACGTGCAGCTCCGCCTTCGGCATCTCGGCGACGAGGAAACGGAGCGCGACGCGATCCACGGAGGCCTACGTCACGGTCGGCTCGCGGAGCACCTCGGGCGCGATGTGCCGCGGCAGCCATTGCCCGTACGCGGCGTCACCGAGCAGTTCGCCGTCGCGCACGATCACCCGCCCGCGCAGGATCGTCGCCACCGGCCAGACGCCCACCTCCCAACCCTCCCACGGGCTGTAGTCGCCGTCGTGGTGGAGGTCCGCCATCGAGATCGTGCGGGCGGCCGCGGATTCCCAGATCGCGAGGTCCGCATCCGATCCCGGCCGGATCGCCCCCTTGCGGGGATAGAGCCCGAACAGTCGTGCCGGGTTCGTCGAGAACAGGTCGACGAACCGGCGGAGTGTGAGCCCCCGTTTCTGGACGCCCTCGCTGAACAGGATCGCCCCGCGCGTCTCGATGCCGACGTGGCCGCCCGGGACCGTCTCGATGTCGTGGCCGCCCATCTTGACCGCGTACGGCGTCGTGTACTCGTCGGTCGCCAACGTCGCGATCGAGCCGTCCAGCACGCCGCGCCACAGCTCCGCCTGGTCGGTCGGGCTCGCCAGGCCCATGCCGATGTGGTAGCGGGCGCCGTCCGGCCGCCGATAGTCGCGGTCGGTGAAACAGAGCAGGTTGTGCAGGGTCTCCGCGTAGATCGGCCGCCCTCGACGGCGCTCCGCCCGGACGACGTCGACGGCCGCCCCGGCGGTCAGGTGGACGAAGTAGACCGCCGCGCGTGCCTCCTCGGCCAGTCGGGCGACCTCGGTGAACGCGAGCGCTTCGCCGAACGGCGTATGCGCCTGGCGCATGTTCTCGAGCTGGTTGGCACCTTCGCGGCGCAGCCGTGCCTCATGGTACTTGAGCAGGTCGTCGTCCTCGCCGTGGACCATGATCAGGCCGCCGGCGTCGGCGGCGATGCGCAGCGCATCGAGCATCGCGCCGCGATCGATCCGGATGCCCGCCTGGCCGGTCGTCACGTCGGTCGTGAACAGCTTGAACGACGGCGTGCCCTGCTCGATCGCCGTCCGGATCGAGGCGAGCGTCTCCGGCGAGGCGGACCCGGTCATCACCGGGTGGAACGCGAAGTCGACGTAGGAGCGGCCGCTGAAGATGGACCGGCGCTGGTCGACGGCCTCGAGCGTGTCGTACGGGCGGTCGACGACGTGCACGTCGAGGAACGCGAACGACAGCACCGTCGTCGTCCCGCCGAAGGCGGCAGCCCGGGTCGCACCCTCCGGCGGCTGGAGCCAGACTTCGCGTCCGCCGGTCCAGCCGCGATACATCGGCTCGTGGATGTGGGCGTGGCTCTCGATCCCCCCGGGGGTGACGATCCGCTCGCGCGCGTCGAGCCGGGGGACGTCAGGTGGGACCGGAACCTGCCCGGGAGCGGCGACGTAGGCGATCTGCTCATCGCTGATGCCCACGTCCATCACGCCCTCGCCGTCGGACGTGACGACCCACCCGCCCGCGACGACCAGGTCGATCATCCATGTCCCCCTTGCGTGGTGGCCGCGCCATCGGTTCCGCGGAAGCGCGACAGGACGTTGCGCGCCCATTTCGTGATCCGAATGCGGTGCTCTGGCAGGTCGGCGTCGATCGCCCCGTCGAAGTTCCGTGCCCCGGCCGCCATGGCCTCGCGGATCTGCGCTTCGACCTCGTTCGGCGTGCCGCAGAACATGAACCGGCGCCGGATGTAGTCACCGATGCCGAGCTCGTCGGCCCGTTCGACGTAGCGCCACTTCAGATCCTCGTCGACGCGGCCGTGGGCGACCAGGTCGTAGTCCGCCCCGAGCGCCTCGATCCCGGCGAGGTATTCCGGCGGGACGAACTTGCCCTCGGTCCGGCCGCGGGCGAAGTGGAGCGCGAACGCGGTGGCGGCCCATCCACCCTCGGCCATCGCAGCGCCGGGCTCCGGGTCGACGAACCAGAAGCAGGTGAACCAGACGTCGATGTCGTCCAGCGACCGACCGGCCCGCTCGGCGCCCTCGGCGATGTGGGCGAGGCTGCCGCGGACGACGTCCGGTGTCACGCCGAGGCCGACCACGACGCCGTCGGCGATCTCGCCGGCGAGCCGGAGCGAGCGCGGGCCGTGGGCCGACACGATGATCGGCACGCGGACGCCGCGACCCCACTCCATCCTCGCCTCGGCGCCGGCGAACTGGGCGTGCCCGCGGTCCCACAGGTCGCGCATCGCCACGATGTACTCGCGCAGGCCGTCGAGCGTGGACTCGCGGGCGCCGAGGTGCCACACGCCGGTCCCGCCGGCACCGATCCCGACATAGGTCCGGCCCGGCGCGAGGTCCTCGAGGGTCGCCGCCGCGGCGGCCGTGACGAGGGGGTGTCGACTGATCGGGTTGGTGACCCACGTCCCGAGGCGGATGCGGGACGTATCTCTGGCGACGGATGCGAGCGTCACCCACGGCTCCCGGAACAGGGCGGGGGAGTCCCAGATTCCCAGGCGGTCGTAGCCGAGCGCCTCCGCCTCGGCCATCTCCTCGCCGACGCCGATCGGCGACCCGGGCGTCACGCTGAAGCCGAACCCTGGGGGGATGGGCATCAAGCGGCCCCCCGGCCGGGATCGATGACCGCCTTGAGGCATGTGCGGTCGCTCCTGACCGCCTCGAGGGCATCGCCGAACGCATGGAGGGGAAAGACATGCGTGGTCAGTCCCTCGGTTCGCAATCGCCCGGTCTGGAGGGCTCGAACGGAGTGTCGGAAGCTGGTCACCTGGGCGAACGAGCCCTTGATCGTGATCTCGCGTCGATAGACGTCGTACGGGCTGATGCTCACCCGGTCGGCCGGCGCGGTCACGCCGTACCACAGGATCGTGCCCCCGTCGCGCGTGAGGGACGTGGCGATCTCGAACACGCGCGGCTCGGCGGCCGCGACGACCACGTTGTCCCAGCCACGTGGCTCGTGCGTGCGCAGCAAGTCGAGCGCCCGATCCGGGTCGCGGGGGATCTCGACCGTCTCGTCGATCCCGAGTCCGCGCGCGACGTCGAGCTTGAACCTGGTCGGGGCCGCGACGGTGACGCGTGCGGCTCCGTTGTGCATGAGGAGCTGGGCCAGCAGGAGGCCGGTCGGCCCGGAACCCAGGACCAGGGCGGTCGTGCCCGGTCGCGCGGCGAGGATCTCCATTCCATGCGTCGCGCAGGCGGCCGGTTCCGCGAAGACGGCCACCTCCGGCGCCAGGTCTCCGACCGGCACGCATCGGCTAGCCGGGGTCACGACGGCCTCGGCGAAGCCACCCGGCCCGGTCACCCCAAGGGCGGACAACGCCGCGCACTGGAGCGGTCGTCCCTCGTTGCAGAAGTCGCATGCGCCGCACGACGAGTTGCCATTGACGACGACACGGTCGCCGAGTGACAGGTCAGTCACGCCGTCACCGAGCGCCTCGACGACCCCGACCATCTCGTGACCGGGCGTGAGCGGGAAGACGGCGAAGAACTCGCCGTCGTGAATGTGAAGATCGGTCCCGCATACGCCCGCCCGCTCGACGCGGACGCGGACCTCGCCGGGGCCGGGCACCGGCGTGGGGACGTCGATGACCGCGAAGTCGCGCGGGGCGGTGTAGACGACGGCCTTCATCGCGGTGCTCCTTCCTGGACGGCGGAGTCACCCTCCGCAGCGGTTATCTCGCGCTCGAGGACCGTCCGCAGGGCGGCCCGATCCGGGCGCCTGCCGGTCCACAACTCGACGCTCAGGACGGCCTGCTCGACGAGCATGTCCACGCCGCCTACGGCCGTCACCCCGGCCGCGCGAGCCGCCTCGGTGAACGGGGTGGACGGCGCGATCACGACGTCGGCGGCGATGAGCCCGGGCGCGGCGTCGTTCCATGCCACCGGCACGAGGGCATCGGCGGAACTGACGCTGGGCATCCCGATCGTCGTGGCATTGATGACCAGCGTCGCGTCACTTGGGGTGATGGGCTGCTCCGGCCAGGGCTCGTCGACCACTTCGGCACCAATGCCAGCGAGCGCGGCGGTGACGCCGGCCCGGCGGGCCAGATCGCGGCTGACGAGACGAATCGAGCGCGCGCCCGCGAGGGCCAGCTCCACCCCGATCGCCCGGGCCGCCCCGCCGGCCCCGAACAGCAAGACCCGCGCACGCGCCACCTCCGTGACGGCCGACACGGCCGAGACGAGGCCCTTCCCATCCGTGTTCTCACCGATCAGCCGCCCGTCATGGGCGACGATGCAGTTCACCGCGCCGATCGCGCGGGCGGCCGCCGACAACTCGTCGAGGAGCGGCACGACCGCAACCTTGTGCGGCACCGTGACGTGGGCGCCGGCGAAGCCCAGCGCGCGGAGCCCGGCCACCGCCGCGGCGAGATCGTCCGGCCGGACGCGGGTGCTGACGTAGCGCCAATCGAGGCCGAGCCGGCGGAATGCGTCCTCGACGATCTCCTGGGTGGGGTTGCCGGCGACCGGGTCGCCCAGCAGCGCGAACAGTCGCGGGATCGGCTCGCGGACCATCACCCGCCTCCGCTTGGGCTCGTCGCGGCGGCCCGCAGCCCATCGATCCTGTCTCCGACCCGCGCGTAGGCGCGCAGGGCTTCAGCCCGAAGCGGTCCCCAGAACTGGTAGTTGTGTTGCATCCCTGCGGCCACGTCGAGCGTCGCCTCGACCCCGGCCGCACATGCCGACGCGACGACATCGCGGGCGTCGTCGAGGAGGATCTCGTGCTCACCGGCCTGGACGAGCAGCGGCGGAAACGGGGCCTCGACCGAACGGGGGGAGACGAGCGGATGGTCGAGTGCCACCTGGCCGACGTAGGCGCGGGCATACCCGGCCAGCGACTCCCGTTCCAGCTCCGTGTCGGTCGCCCGGTTGCGCGCGACCGACGCGCCACGGAGCGCGAGGTCGAGCCACGGCGAGAAGAGCACGACGAGATCCGGTTGCGGCAGCGCGAACTCACGGGCCAGCCGCAGCGCACCAAGCGCGAGGTTGGCGCCGGCAGAGTCCCCGGCGACGACGAACGGCCCGCTGCGCTCGATGCCGGCGGCAGCCGAACGCCCGTCGGCCGCGCGCAGCGTTGCGTACACCGCCAGGACCTGGAGGAGCGGTACCGGGAACGGATGCTCCGGCGGGAGGTCATAGTCGGGAAGGACGATGCGAGCCCGGGTCGCGGCGGCGAGGTGCCCGGCCATCGGCAGGTACGGGTCCACGCGGAACAGGCAGAACGCCCCGCCATGGACGTACAGGATCGTGCCGGGCTCGGCGTCCGCTTGGGTTACGGAGAGGCAGCGGAGCGACGCGACCTGCGATTCCTCCTCGAACGTCCCTTCGGCGCGCGGAACCGGGTCGGACAGGGATTCGAGCGAGGACCGAAGTTCCCGGAGCCCCGCAAGATCGAGGGTTTCGGGCGGCCCGGCTGTCGCTCTGGCGCTCATCGGTCGGCGCCCCGCCTTGGCTCCGAGGGGATTCGCGCGACCCCGGTCGATGCCCGGACAATGAGTTCTGGCTCCAGGACGATCGACTCGGGGTCGGCGTGCCCGTTCAGCTGGCCAACCAGGAGCTCGACGGCGTGGCTGCTCATCGCCGCCCATGGCTGGCGAACGGTGGTCAGGGCCGGGTCGACGAACGAGGCGTACGGAATGTCGTCGAACCCGGTCAACGCGACGTCCGACGGCACACCGATCCCGTAGCGGCGGGCTCCTTCGAGGACCGCGAACGCGAGCAGGTCGTCGGCGGCGCAGATCGCGGTCAGCTGGGTCGCTTCGCCCTCGAACAGCTCGCGCACCGCCGCGCGACCGCTCTCGAGCGTGAACTCGGCCTCGACGACGGTCGGCTGCGGGAGCCCGAGGCGCTCGAGGTGAGCCGTGAACGACACGACGCGCTCGTGGCCCGTCGACGCTGTCAGCGCGCCCGACACGAAGGCGAAGTGGCGATGGCCGAGGGCTATGAGATGGTCGACGAGTGCTTCGATGCCCGCGGCCTGGCTGACGCTGACCGTCGAGCCCGACCATCCGCGAGTCGTTCGATCGAGCAGGACCGTCGGCGTCCGACGGGCCACCTGGGCGAGTTCGCCTTCGTCGTCGTAGATCGCGGGGACGACGATCAGTCCGTCGACACGGCGCGATTCGAATGCCGTCATGTAGCGCCGCTGCCGGACGACGTCGTTGTCGCTGTCGCCGATGATCGCGGCGAAACCACGCTCGGCAAGGCGCCGCTCGAGGTTGCGTCCCAGCTCCGCGAAGAATGGGTTCGTGACGTCGGGAATGACGATCCCGACCGTGTCGGACCGGCGCGAGACCAGCGAGCGCGCGGCGCGATCGGGCTCGTAGGCAAGTTCCTCGGCCGCGGTGAGGACCCGTCGTCGCGCGTCCTCGCCCACCGGGCGCAGGCCGGTCAGCGCGTTCGACGCGGTGCTGACGGACACGCCGGCGAGGCGGGCGACATCGGCGAGCGTGGGTCTCACGGTCGTTCCTCGCGTCAGCCTTGCTGGTCGCCGGCCATCGAGATGTCGAAGAAGTCGAGGCCGCCCACGAGAACGACGTTACCGTACGGGCTCACCTCGCCGGTCTGGATGACGAGACGGGCCGAGCCGAGCTGCGACTCGATCCCCTCGACATGACCGACCTCGCGGACGAGCTCCGTTCCAGCGAACAGGTCGAGGAGCTCGCGCCGGAGCGTCTCGTTCACGGCGGCCATCTCGGACGCGATCCGGACCTCGAGCAGGACGAGGTTGTCCCGCAGGGCCGACACGACCTGGGTGGTGGACGGGAGGCCCGGGACGATGGCGAGGTCGAGCGTCTCGGTGCCGGTCGGCACGGGCAGCCCGGCGTCCGCAACGACGATCGCTTCGCCGTAGCGAAGCGTGGTCACCACGGACGCCAATCGGCCGTTCAACAGTGTGCTGGTCCGATGCATTGGGTACCCCGTTGGACTTGGTTGGTCAGCTGAGGCCGAGCTGCAGGGCCGCCAGGAGTTCGTCGCCGCCGAGCGGTGGCGCCTCGAGCCCGAGCCCCAGCCCGATCCGGACGATCGCCGGGGGTCGGACCGACGTCCGGGCGAGCGCATCCGCCTGGGCGAGCACGGCCGTGGGCGATCCGTCCAGGAGCACGGATCCATCGTGCATCACGACGACCCGGTCGGCCGTCCGCGCGACGAACTCCATGTCGTGGCTGACCACGATCGCCGTCCGGCCGGTCGCCACGAGATGGCGAACGGCCCGCTCGATGGCGGCGACGCCCGGCGCGTCCTGGGCGCTCGTTGGTTCGTCGAGTACGACGATCGGGCAGCCCATCGCGATCACCGAGGCGGCCACGACGCGCTTGCGGGCCGCCAGACCCAGCTCCAGCGGCCGACGCTCGGCGGCCAAGGTGAGATCGAGCAGGTCGAGCGCCTCGTCGACCCGCTCGGCGATCTCCGTGTCGGACAGCCCGATGCTTCGGGCACCGAAGCTCACCTCGTCGCGCACGGTGCGGTTGAAGAGCTGGTCGTCCGGGTTCTGAAACGCGACGCCCACGGTCCGCGCCAGCTCATGGACTGGCCGCTCGCGCGTGTCGACCGGCTGTCCCTCCGGGCCGACCGGACCAACGAGGACGCGCCCGGCTGTCGGCCGGAGCAGGCCGTTCAGGTGGCGCATGAGCGTCGACTTGCCGGAGCCGTTCTGGCCGATGAAGCAGATGCAGCCCTCGTCCAGCTCGATCGACACATCGTCCAGGGCCCGCGTGCCATTCGGATAACTGAATGAGACGCCCTCGAGGCGGATTCGCGGAGCGCCTCGATCTGCGCTCCGAGTCGGCGCCTCCTCGCCGGTTGGGCGCGCGGCCACGCCCGCATCGATTAGCGTCGCGATGCACTCGTCGGCCGAAAGCGGGACATTGTCGAGAGCGAGGCGCTCTCGGAGGCTGGCGCCGAAGCGGACCGACGGGGGCACATCGACGCCTCGTGGGTGGAGCGCGAGGTCCGTGACCCGTTCGCGAATCGGCCCGTCGACGACTGCGCGCCCGTCGTCGAGCACGACGAGTCGATCGGCGACGTCGAGGACCGGCTCCAGGTCGTGGGTCACGTAGACCACGCTGAGTCCGGATCGGCTCAGCCGGCCAACCGCCTCGACGACCTCCGCTGTGCCGAGCGGGTCGAGCTGGGACGTGGGCTCGTCGAGGACGAGCACGGACGGGCGGAGTGCGAGCACCGACGCGAGCGCGAGCCGTTGCGTCTGCCCGCCGGACAGGGAGTAGGGGTGACGGTCTGCGAGGTGGTCGATCCGGACCGTCCGCAGGGCCTCGCCGATGCGCTCGATCATCTCGTCGCGCGGGATGCCGAGGTTCTCCAGGCCGAACGCGACCTCTTCCTCGACGGTGCGAGCAGCACCTGTCAGTTGGTCGTAGGGCGCGTCGAAGACGTAGCCCACGAGGCCAACCCGGTCGCGGGTCGGGACGCGGAGCATGGGACGCTCGTCGAACTCGACCGCTCCGACGATGTCGGCGTCGATGTGCTCCGGCACAAAGCCGGCGAGGATGCGACAGAACGTCGTCTTGCCGGAACCGTTGGCACCCGTGACCGCGACGAACTCGCCGGGCCGCAGCTCCAGGTCGAGTCCGCGCAGCGCCGGATAGACGCGCGACCCCTCGCGGTAGGCGAGGTGAAGGTCCCGGATCGAGATCGTCGGGACCGCCGGCACGTCCGCGACAGAGGCCGCGGCCTCAGGAAATTCTGCAGCGGCCGCGATCGCACCAATCGTCACAGGACGATCCTGGCCGCAATTGCGAGGGGGATGGCCAGCAGCGCCGCGCGGAGGGCCAGTCGATGCCAGGGTCCCGACGGCGACTCCCGCAGGAACGTCCGTCGGCCCGACCGTGCGAATCCCCGCGCCTCGAGCGCAAGCGTGCGCGTCTCCGTTGCGACGAGGGCCCCGCCGATGAGCGGCCCCAGGATCGCGACGAACGACCGAAGCCGGCCCACGATGCCGCTCCCGATGTCCAGCCCGCGCGCCTGCTGAGCCTCCCAGATGCTGCGCGTTCGGCGCTGGAGTTCCGGTGGAAGGTCCATCGCGGCGAGGACCGCGTAGCTCGCGCCGGTGCTGAAACCGCGCGCCACGAGCGCGTTCATCAGCAGGCGCGGGTCGGTCGTGAGCACGAACAGCAGGATCGAGCTCGACAGGATTGTGACCCGCGAGGCAAAGATGCCGCCGGCCAAGGCCCCCTCCCGGCCGATCTCGACGCCGGCGAACTCGGCGAGCACGGTCGCGTTGGCCGGGTTGAACAGGGAGTGGATCACGAGGGCCGATACGCCGAACGGCACGACGACAGTCAGCCATGGGCGCCAGAGCCGGCTCCACACGCCGCTGGCAACGGCGCCGACGACCATGACAAACGTCATCGCCAGGTTGAGCGCGATCGACTCGAACGCGAACGTCCACACGAGCGCTGCCAAGAGGCAGGCGAACTTCGCGACGGGGTTCAGCCGATGCAGGCCCCGGTCGGCGGCGGCATACGAGAGCCACATCGGCTCAGTCCTCCGGGCACGGCCGGTCGCCGCAACGCACCGCTCGATGCGCCGCGACGACCGGTCGAATCGAACTCAGTCCGGCAGCGCCTCACGGCCGAACGGCGGCCGGTAGCGAATCGGGATCGCTGCCCCGATCAGGAAGGCTGCCACGGTGCTCAGAATCTTGTCGATCGGCTGGACGATCGCCTGGGTCCCGATGACGCTGTTCACGACGTTGTCGGTCGTCGCAAGGAAGAAGCCGGTCAGGACATCCGTCGGGCTCCCGGTCAGACCACCGAACAGGATCGCCGTGATCGGCGCCGAGATGACGATCGAGATGACCGTGATGGCCACGCCGACGATCGCCGCCTTCCAGATGTTCTTGAAGAAGCCGCGGCTGGCCAGGTAGCCGGTCACAAACGCAATGGCGACCTGGGCGAGCGAGTAGGCCCAGATCGGCGGGTTGGCCAGGTTGTTGAGGACCGCGCTGATCACGCCGGTCAGGGCTCCCACCCAGGGGCCGGCCAGCACCGAGATGACGATCGTCCCGATGACATCGAGGAAGATCGGGAGTCGCAGTGTTTTCGCGATGAAGTCACCGACGAAGTTGAGCGCCACGCCCAGCGGAATGAGCACCCATGCGCGGGTCGTGAACTGCGCACTGATGCTCCACCAGTCGAGTCGCCGCTGATCCACCTGTTCGGACATACCCTCGCCTCCTGTCCCCACCACCTAGTGCGACTTCGCGTGTCACGGTCACGAGCGAGGCCGATCCTCCGGCGGCCTCGCTCCGTCGCTCATGATCCGCGCGCCTATAACGTTTTAGAGGCTAGCGCATCGAGTCAAGAGGGGGCCGCGCCGCTCGCGACCCGCTGGCACCGATCGAGACCCGGCCGTACCACGCTCGCCCCGGCGCCGATACCCGGCCAAATTCTCGTGGGGTGCCAGTTGGGCGCG
>Ga0214471_10002980_pt1 | contig 13151 bp, 11 predicted proteins | sample RVTome_5_FD_207665 | JGI IMG/M metagenome (GOLD analysis project Ga0214471, IMG submission 207665) | Soil microbial communities from uranium-contaminated site in the Upper Colorado River Basin, Wyoming, United States - RVT142D155 | ecosystem: Environmental > Terrestrial > Soil > Contaminated >...
GCGTGGTCGCGCACCAGCAGCGGCGGCACCACCTCGGTGTAGCCGAATTCGCCGGTATGCAGGTCGAGCATGAACGCGGCGATCGCCCGCTCGAGCCGGGCGAGCGCGCCCTTGAGCACCACGAAGCGAGCGCCCGAAAGCCTGGCCGCCGTCTCGAAATCCATCAGCCCGAGGGCTTCGCCGATCTCGAAATGCTGGCGCGGTGCGAAACCGAACTCGGGCCTGGTCCCATGCCGGTAGCGCTCCACGTTGGCCGTCTCGTCCGGGCCGACGGGCACGTCGTCGAGCGGGATATTGGGCAGTCCCGCCAGCAGCGTCTCGAGCGCGGCATCGAGCCGACGCTCCGTGTCCTCGCCCTCCTGAATCCGGGTCTTGAGCTGGGCCATTTCCTCGATCAGGCCCCGGGCGCGCTCCTCGTCGCCCGCCGCCTTGGCCGCGCCCACGTCCTTGGACACCGAATTGCGCCGGTTCTGCGCCTCCTGCAGGGCGGCGATATGATCGCGGCGCTCCTGGTCGAGCCCGAGGATGGCCGGCGACTGCGGCCCCAGTCCGCGCTTGGCCAGTCCCGCATCGAAAGTGGCGGGATCTTCACGAATCCATTTGATGTCGAACATCGATCCTGCCTGCCGGTCTGGATGAGCGGAGCGCTCGCGGGGGAATCGTCGGTGTGTATACGATGGTCGGCCCGGACCGTCCAGCGCCGCCCCTCAGCCGGTCTCGGACTCGGCTTCGCGGGCAGCATCCTCCTGCGCGCGCTTGCGCTCGACCATCCGCACCGCCAGGATCGAGATCTCGTAGAGGATGAGCGTCGGGATCGCCAGGCCGATCTGGCTGATCGGGTCAGGAGGCGTCAGGAATGCGGCAACCGCGAAAGTGATGACGATGGCGTATTTGCGCCTCGTCGTCAGGGTCTCGGCGGTGATCAGACCCGCCTTGGCGAGCAGCGTCAGCAGCACCGGCAGCTGGAAGCACAGGCCGAAGGCGAAGATCAGCGTCATGATCAGGCTGAGATATTCGCTCACCCGCGGCAGCAGCCTGATCGAGGCTTCCCCGGCGCCGCCGTGCTGTTCCAGGCCGATGAAGAAGCCCATGGCCAGCGGCATGACGATGAAATAGACGATCGACGCACCCATCACGAACAGGATCGGAGTGGCCGCCAGGAACGGCAGGAACGCCTTGCGTTCGTTGCGGTAGAGCCCCGGCGCGACGAACATGTAGATCTGGCTGGCGATCACCGGGAAGGACACGAAGAGCGCGCCGAACAGGGCAAGCTTGAGCTGGGTGAAGAAATACTCCTGGGGGGCGGTGTAGATGAGCTCGATCGCCGTATCCGTCCCGGCGGCCCGCTCGTAGGGATAGAGCAGGATATTGAAGATCGGCTGGGCGAAATAGAAGCAGACCACGAAGGCGATCGACAGGCCGATCAGCGACTTGATCAGCCGCGAGCGCAACTCCGTCAGATGCTCCATCAACGGCGCTTCTGTCTTGTCGATGTCCTTGTCTGCCACGGTCACGGTCCGTCTGCCCTAGGAGGTCGCGGGCGTGGCGCCGCCGCCGGCAGGTCCGGCTTCCGCCTTCTTGTCAGGCTCGGGCTTCCTATCAGGCTCGGTGGGTGCTGCGTCCGTGGCCGCCTTCGCGACCGCCGTGGCGGCATCGCCGGGCGCGTCTTCGCCGGAACGGCTCGCCTCGGGCTTCTCGATCTCGCGCTTGATGTCCTTGCCGACATCGGTGATCGGCTTGAACGTGTCGCCGAAATCCGGGCTCGTGGTGGCTTTCTCGACCGAGGCGATCCCCTTGCGCACCTCGTCGAGGCCGGCCTCCTCGGCGGCCTCGTTGAAATGCGTCTGGAACTCCCGGGCCATCGTTTTGGCCTTGCCGACGAACTGCCCGAGTGTCCGCAGCATGCGTGGCAGTTCCTTCGGACCGACCACGACAATGGCCACGATCGCGATGACCAGAAGCTCCGTTCCACCGATGTCGAACATATTCAGGGGCCTTGTCCCCGACCACCGCGCCCGCCTGCCACGTATCGGGCGTCGAGGTCGGCGGGCCGGGCGTTGGCAAGCCGGGCGGCGATCAGCTCTTGGCGATGTCGCTTTCGGCCTTGGACGGCGATGCAGCGTTCTCCGTCACGCCGTGCTCGATCGTCTTGGGATCGCCCTTGGTCGCGGGGGCCGCCGGGTCGTCCTGAATGCCCTTCTTGAAGCTCTTGATGCCCTTGGCCACGTCGCCCATCAGATCGGAGATCTTGCCCCTGCCGAACAGGAGCACCAGGAGAACGACGACGATCAGGATCTGAATCCAACTGGGTGCCATACTCTGTCTACTTTCCGGTAAATCGCGAATCTCGCGTGTGGTTTGGGCGCACTATCGCAAAATAGGGGTCGCACCGCAATAAACCTGGCGCCGACGCGATGTCCCCGAAATATGGGACGCAGGCGAGAGACAGCCAAGGGGTCTCGGCAAATTACCACGACCGGAGGAGGACTACCTCGCGAACACGAAGACGTGGGCCGGATCCGCCGCCACCGCGACCAGGCTGCCGCGGGCCGGCGGATCGGACTCGGACAGCTGGGCGTGGATGATCCGATCGTCGCCGGCGACCGTGAGGGCCAGCACGCTGTGATCGCCCAGAAAGCGTGAGCTCAGCACCTGCGCTTCCCGGTCGTTGCCGCTGCCGATGCGCACGCCCACCGGCCGGATCAGCACGTCGACCGCGGTCCCGTCCGCCAACCCCGGCGCGGCAACCGGGCCCAGCGGCGTATCCACCCGACCGCCCGCAACGATGCCCTCGATCTCGTTGAAATCGCTCAGAAACCGGGCCGCGTCCGCATCGACCGGATTGCTGTAGATGTCCCGGGCCGTCCCCGACTGAACCATCCGGCCGCCGCGCATCAGTACGATGCGGTCGGCCATTCGCATGGCCTCCTCCGGGTCGTGAGTGACCAGCAGGCTGCTTGCCCGGGTCTCCTTCAGGATGGCCAGAGTCTCGTCGCGCACATTGTCGCGCAGGCGCTGATCGAGACCGGAGAACGGCTCGTCCATCAGCAGCACCGCCGGCCGCGGCGCGATCGCGCGCGCCAGTGCCACCCGCTGCTGCTCGCCGCCGGACAGGGCATGGGGATAGGCGCCTTCGTATTCGGCGAGACCGACACGCCGCAGGGACGACTTGGCCTCCTGGGTCGCCACCGACCGCTCCAGGTCCCGCAGACCGAAGGCGACATTCTCGAGAATGGTCAGGTGGGGAAACAGCGCGAAATCCTGAAACATCAGGCCGATCCCGCGCTTTTCGGGCGGCACGAAAATTCCCGGCCCCGAAATCTCGCGACCGTCGAGCAGGATCCGCCCTTCACTCTGGCGCTCGACGCCCGCAGCGATCCGCAGCAGCGTCGTCTTGCCGCAGCCCGACGGTCCGAGCAGGCAAACGATTTCGCCCGGCGCCAACTCCAGGTTGATATCGATCACCGCCGGGATGCGCCCAAAGGTGTGGCTCACGTGCTCGAACGAGACGCGAGCGGCGAACATGGCCGCCGCGGTGCCCCGGGGGCCCCATTTCGGGGGCTTCCTGGCGCCCGCATCGCCTCCCGAATCGATGGTCACGTGTCAACCGCTCCCGTACCGTCCGCACGATTCCGTCGCCGGCATTGAACTCAGGGCGAGTTTCTAGTGCATTGTCCCGGCTGGTTGAAGCAAATCCGTCGCCGCGGCCGCCGGTCGGTGGCCTCAGTCTTCTTCGCCCGCCGACCCTGCGCCGCCATCGGCCATGTGCATCTCGAGCGGCTCGTCGTCCTCGAGCGGATCCTCGTCCTCGGCAAGTTCGCTTCCGTCGACGGGCTGCGGGACCGTGAAGCCCGAAGGCAGGTTGGTGTCGAGCAGGCCCGCGCCCTTGAGCTCGGCCATGCCGGGCAGGTCGCCCACCCGGTCGAGCCCGAAATGCGACAGGAACACCTCTGTGGTGCCGTAGGTGACCGGCCGGCCCGGCGAGCGCCTGCGACCGCGCATGCGCACCCAGCCAATCTCCATCAGCGCATCGAGCGTACCCTTGGACGTGGATACGCCGCGAATTTCCTCAATCTCGGCCCGGGTCACCGGCTGGTGATAGGCGATGATCGCGAGCGTCTCCAGGGCTGCGCGCGACAGCCGCTTCTGCTCTATGGCATCGCGCTGCATCAGGAACGACAGGTCGTCCGCGGTCCGGAACACCCACTTCCCGGCGATGCTCACCAGATTGACACCCCGGGTGGCATAGAAACCGGCCAGGTCCTCCAGCAGGGCACCGACATCGACCCCATGCGGCAGGCGTGCGGCGAGCGTCGCCTCGTCGAGCGGTTCGGCCGCCGCGAACAGCAGCGCCTCGGCCATGCGCAGATGCTGCCGGTGATCCGCGGTCGGCAGGACCGTTACGTTCGATCGCACCGACTGGATGCTCGGCGCCTCGACGATCGGCGTATGGTCCATGATCTTGCCCGTCATGTTGCTCATTGGCTCGTGCTCCCGACCTGGCCGGACGTGGCCGGCTTCCTGCGGATGAAAATGGGTGCGAATACCTCGGTCTGCCTGATCTCCACCTGGCCCTCCCGCGCCATTTCGAGCGCCGCCGAAAAAGTGCTGGCGAGGATGGTCGTGCGCATCGCCGGCTCGACGAGATATTCCAGCAGGTACTGGTCGATGCTCCCCCAGTCGGTGGACACACCGATCAGTCGTTCGAGTTGCTCGCGCGCCTCCTTGATCGTCCATACCGGGAGACGCTTGAACCGGATTCGGGTGATCGCCTGCCGCTGTCGCCGCTCCGCGTAGGCCTTGAGGAGATCGTAGAGATTGTCGGCGAATTCGCTGGTGCGGTGGATCCGTACACCTTCCGGCGCTCCCCGTTCGAAAACGTCGCGGCCGAGCCGGTTGCGCGCCATCAGCTTGGCGGCCGCGTCGCGCATGGCCTCGAGCTTCTGCAGCCGGAAGGCGAGCAGCGCCGCGAGCTCTTCGCCGGTCGGACCGTCCTCGTGTTCGGGCTCCGGCAACAGCAGCTTCGACTTCAGATAGGCGAGCCAGGCCGCCATGACAAGATAGTCGGCCGCCAGCTCCAGCCTGAGCTTGCGGGCCTCGGCGATGAACAGCAGATATTGCTCCGCAAGGGCCAGGATCGAAATCTTGGTGATGTCGACCTTCTGCGTCCGCGCCAGCGCCAGCAGCAGGTCGAGCGGACCCTCGAAGCCATCGACGTCGACGATGAGCGCTTCGCCCGCGTCGGCGGGCTGGCCGTCGAACACGAGTTCGACGACGTCCCCGCCACCGTCCGTGGTGTCTTCGGTCATGCTGTCGTCGTTGTCGGTCACGCGCGAATCACCCGATCTGCCGGCATCTGCGCCACATTAGACCGTGATCTGGCCGATTCTCAGCAAAGATTCGCAAGTTCCACATGTATCGCGGCGACGTCGACCGGTGCCGCGGTCCGTGCCGAATCCAGTGCCCGGGCGGCACGGGCCGCCGCCCGCCCATCCAGCGCGGGTGCCGCCGAGGCAACCTCGACCATCTCGTCGAGGCAACCGTTGCAGTGCAGCGCCATATCGCAGCCGGCCGCGAGCGACCGCACGGTGCGCTCGCGAAGGGTGCCATCGAGCGCGCCCATCGACAGATCGTCGGTCATGAGCAGGCCGTCGAAGCCGATCTCCTTGCGGATCACCTCGCCGACGACGATGGGCGATAGGGTGGCCGGCGAGTCCGGATCGAAGGCCGTGTAGATCACGTGGGCGGTCATCGCCATCGGCAGGTCGCGCAGCGCGACGAACGGGGCGAAATCGACCCGTCTCAGGGTCCCGGCATCGGCATCGACCACCGGCAGCCCCACATGGCTGTCGACCGCGGCCCGGCCGTGACCGGGGATATGCTTGACCACCGGCAGGACGCCTCCATCGAGCAGGCCCTCGGCGGCCGCGCGCGCCATTTGCGCGACCTCGTCCGGGCTCTCGCCATAGGCCCGGTCCCCTATGATGTCGTGGGCACCGGGCTGTGGAACATCGGCGACTGGAAGGCAGTCGACGGTAATCCCCAAGGCGAATAATTCTTCGGCGATCAGGCGCGCGGCACCGCGCACCAGATCGAGCCCGCGCCGCGGATCGGACAGGAACAGGCTTCGATAGGTCCGCGCCGGCGGCCATGCGGTCCAGTGCGGCGGCCGCAGGCGCTGCACCCGACCGCCTTCCTGGTCGATCAAAACGGGCGCGTCGGCGCGTCCGACGGCATCGCGGAACTCCGCGGTCAGCCGCCGGATCTGTTCGGGCTCGTCGCAATTGCGGGCGAACAGGATCAGGCCCCAAGGCCGGGCCTCCCGGAAGAACGCCCGTTCTTCAACCGACAGGCGCAGTGTCGCGCACCCGCTGATGAAGGCCCGTGCGTTCATTGCCGCCGGACGAGGCAGTCCTTTTCACCGGCCGCCAGCAGGGAATCGCACAGGTTCGACGCCGCGCCCTTGGAATCGATCGGTCCCAGCCGCAGGCGATAGTAGACCCCGCGGCTGCCGAGATCGGCCTTCTGGATGAGCGGCCCATAGCTGGCGATCAGCCCACCGTGCTTGTCACGCAGCTTGCGGTATTCGTCGCGAGCCTCTTCCTCGCTGCGGAACGCCGCCGTCTGGACGACATAGTCTCCCGATGCCGAACTGGTCACGGGAGCCGGGGCGGGTTCTGCCCGCGCCACCTGTTGACGTTGCTGCTGGACAGGTTCGGGAGCCGGCGGCGGCAGGACGACCGCCTGCGACAGAGGTGCCGATTCGACCGCGGTCGACGGCGCGGGCGCCGGCCCGCCAGACGTGTCGGACGGCTGCGAAAGCTGGATTGGACCCGTGGACGACTCGCTCGACCGCGGAGCGACATCGGCCGGCTCCGGCGGAATCGCGGGTTTAAGCTTCGGCTGCGGCGGCGGCTCCCGGGACGCCGTCGACCGCTCGGGTGGAGAAATTGTCTCGATGCGAGACGGCTCGGGCGTCGCGTCCGGTTCCTCGCGCGGCTCGGGGTCCGCCTCGACGACGCGTGTTCCGCTATCGGACGGGCTGAAGCCCGGCGGCGGAACCGGCACCCCGAAATTCTGACTCAACTGGCCGCCATCCGATGACTGGTCGCCGCGCAGGATATCGGCGGCTTCCTGACGTCCGGTGTCATCACCGGCCGCCTCGCCGACGGCATTCTCCTCGGCATCGGGCGGCGCCGGCAGATCGCTGTCGGGTTCGCCCGCTTGCCGCTCCTCTCCCTGGGAATTCAAGTCGATGACCGGCTCCTCGCGGGGCACGACCTGCTCGTCGACCGGAGAGTTCTCACCCACGATGCGGTCGTAGATCAGCTTGTTCTGGTGCGGAATGCTCATGCCGCCCGGTTCGTCGGGCGCGACCTTCGATGGCGTATCCTCGAGCTTCACCAGCGGCACCCGATCGCCGCCGTCCGACGAAAATATCTGGTAGCCCACGATCAAGCCGCCGGCCACCACCGCCACGCCGCCCAGCGCCAGCAGCAAGGCCATCGGACCGCGCCGACCCTTCTTTTCGTAGTCCTCGAATGTCCCGCGATAGCTCGCCGGATCGGCATCGAGGCCGGCCCTCGGCTCGGCCCTGAGCGGATCGGGCTCATCGGCATAGGCGCCGAAATCGTCGTACCTGTCGTCGACGACGGCCGCGATCGGCGGCTCGCCCCGATCACGGATGTCGAAATCGTCATAGACCAGTTGGTCTCTCGCCCGCGCCTGGGCCCTCGACCGCGGCGTCCGGTCGACCGGCTCTTCAGGATCCTCGTACGCCGGAGCCGGTTCGAAATCGGCCGTGTCGTAGCCGGTTTCCGCATACTCGCTTTCGGCGATCGGGTAGGCTTCGGATCCGAGAGGCGCGACGGCCGGTTCGCGATAGCGGTCCGCGGCATAATCGTCGTCGTCGTCATAACCGCCGACGGCGAGGTCGTCTCGCTCTTCGAACGGAGCGCGATCGTCGACCGTCTCGGCGCCGGCATAGAGATCTTCAGCCGCCGGATCGTCATCGGCGTATGGCGACTCCGGCTCGACATCCATCGTGTAGTCGGGCTCCGGCTCGCGCGATGCCGGCCGAACCCGGCCGAACCGCCGGCGCAGGGCAGCATCGTCATCACGCGACCCGTCGTCGAGGTTGGATGCCGGAGCATATTGCGGTTCGGCTGGGCCGCGCTGTTCCTGGCTCGCGCTTTCGTCGAACGACAATTCCCGGTCGCCGACCTCGTCGAGGTCGTAGGCCTTGGGTGGCTGAGCGAAACGGCTGCTGAAACGCAAGCTGCGCCAATCGCGCTTCGGCCGGGCCGACCGATCCCCGTCGCCGGACTGGGCGGCAGGTGCGGGCGCAGCGATCGGCGTCGGATCTGACCATGGTGCGGCCGCGGGCTCCGCCGCCGGCGCGGCCTCGGGCCTGTCTGCCGCGAATCGTTCCGGCATGCGCATGGAATAGCGCTCCCGGTCGACGAAAGAGGGGCGTTCGCGCCTGGGTGCGACGGATTCGCCAGGCGCGGGCTCGGCCGTCTCCGGCCGGGTGCTCCGCTCGGAAGCCGGCGGGCGCTTGGGCTCGATCGGAGGCTGGCTGCTCCTGGCCGCGAGATCGGCGCGCCACGACCGTTCGCCGCTTGCGGGCCTGGACGGAGCGGCACGACGCTCGTCGGCGGCCGGCCGCAATGGCACGGTCGGAGGCGCCGGCCGGACGTCATCGCGAGCGCGCGCGACGGATGATCCTCGTGGATCGAACGGCGGCCTCTCGGACCTCGCGCGGTCGCCGGACAGGAACCGGTTGCGCTCGCGCGGCACCTCGGGTGCCGCTGGCGCCGGCTCGGTCGAGCGGTCACGGCTGCGGAAGGACGGTTGCGGTCGGACATCGCGGTCGGCGGTCGGCTTGCTCTCGGCGCTCCGGCTGCCCTCCGGCGGGGTCGACCGCTCGGTCGTGGCCCGGCGCGCGGAAAAGCCCGTCGGGCGAGGCTCTTCGCGTCCCGTGGACGGCCCCACCGGTCGGCTGCGCTCGGAGCCGAGCACCGGCTCCCGGCGCTCGCCCGGCTTGCTCCCGGCACCGTCGCGCGAAAAACGCCCCATGCGCTCGAAGCTGCGCTTCGGAGCATCGAGATCGGAATCGGCATCGAAGGTCGGTTCGACAGGCAGCCTCGGTGCCGTCCGGTCCCGACTGGCGAACCGCGGCCGATCCATCTTCTCGCGATCGCCGCCGGACCCGGTCCGGGGCTGGTCGTCGTCGCGGCCGCGATGCGGTGCCTCGGACGGGCGCGACACGTCCGCGTCGTCCGACGGACCGTAAGGGGGTCTGTCTCTGTCCATGGTGCGCTCTCGCTACCTCATTTCCGTGGGTGCCGCGACACCCAAAATGGCAAGTCCCCCGGAGATGACGTTGGCGACCGATTTCAACAGAGCCAGCCGAGCCCGTGTGGCATCCATGTCATCACTCAAGATAAATCTCAATTGCGGCAACTCTTTGCCCTTGTTCCACAAAGCATGAAACTCGCTTGCGAGATCATACAGATAGAAGGCCACCCTGTGAGGTTCGTGAGCGCTCGCAGCGGACTGCAAGACACGCGGGTATGCCGCCAGTCGCCTGACCAGAGTCAACTCCGACTCGTCACTCAGCCGATCCAGGCGGGCGCCCCTGAGAGCTGCCTCGTTCAGCGCCACCCCGGGCAGGGCTTCGCCCGCGTTTCGGAACACCGAATGAATCCGGGCGTGCGCGTATTGTACATAGAATACAGGATTTTCGCGCGATTGTTCAGTAACTTTCTTGAAGTCGAAATCGAGCGGCGCATCATTCTTGCGATAGAGCATCATGAAGCGCACCGGATCGCGGCCGACTTCGTCGACGACATCGCGCAGGGTGACGAACTCGCCGGCCCGCTTCGACATCTTCACCGGCTCGCCGCCCCGATACAGCCTCACCAGCTGACAGATCTTGACGTCGAGATCGGCGGTCTCGTCCGAGATCGCCTTCACCGCCGACTGCATGCGCTTGACATAGCCGCTGTGGTCGGCGCCCCAGACGTCGATCATCGTACGGAATCCGCGATCGAACTTGTCGAGATGATAGGCGATGTCCGATGCGAAATAGGTATAGCCGCCGTCCGATTTCATCAGCGGCCGGTCGATGTCGTCACCGAACAGGGTTGCCCGGAACAAGGTCTGCTCCCGGTCTTCCCAGTCCTCCGGCGGCTGGCCCTTCGGCGGCGGCAGTCGTCCCTGGTAGATCAGGTCCTTTGCCCTCAGCCGCGCAATGGTTTCCGCGATCCGGTCCCGCTCGGGGTCCGACAGGGAAGCCTCGGAGAAGAACACGTCGTGCTCGATATTGAGCGACTTCAGGTCCAGACGAATCGACTCCATCATCATGGCGATCGCCGCCTGGCGCACGATCGGCAGCCATTCCTCCTCGGCCATGGCAAGCAGGGCCGGGCCGTGCCGATCGGCGAGCGCCTGGCCGACCGGCTTTAGGTAGTCGCCGGGATAGAGCCCGGATGGAATCTCGACCAAAGCCTCGCCCAGGGCCTCGCGGTAGCGCAGGAACGCCGAGTGCGCGAGGGTTTCGATCTGGGCTCCCGCGTCGTTGATGTAGTACTCCCGCGTTACGGCATGCCCCGCCTTCTCCAGCAGGTTGGCGAGCGCATCCCCGAACACCGCGCCGCGGCAATGACCGACATGCAGCGGCCCGGTCGGATTGGCCGATACGTATTCGACATTGATCCTTTCGAGGGTCGCAGCCGGCATGCAGCCATAGTCCTCGCCCGCCTCGAGCACCGCGGCGACGACCCGCGGCCAGAAGGCCGGCTGGAGGCGAAGGTTGAGAAAGCCGGGCCCCGCGACCTCGACGCCGGCCACATCGGCATGGCGGCCGATCTCCTCGGCCAGCAGCCCGGCAAGCGCCCGCGGCGCCATCCCGGCGGCCTTCGCCAGCACCATCGCCGCATTGGTCGACACATCGCCATGGGCCGGGTCGCGCGGCGGCTCGACCGAAACATTGCCGAAATCGAGCGCGCTAGACAGGTCCCCGCGCTCCGCCAGCCTGTTGAGCGAGTCGATGACGACATCGTGGAAATACGCGAAGAGGTTCACTGACTGGCCGCCTTTTCGATCGGTCGGTTATCCGCCATGTTGGTTAAGGAGGTCTTATGGCCCGCCTCTGGGACCCGGCACAACGGCCATTTGCCGCGGGCCTATCGGAAAATCGGGTCGACGTCAAACAGCCTGCGGTGCTGGTCGATGGCATACCGGTCGGTCATGCCGGCGATGAAGTCGCACACCCGCCGGGCGTAGCGGTCGCCACGGGTTGCCCCCTCCTCCGGCTGCCATTCCGGCGGCAGGCGGCGGGAATCGTCCATATAGGCCTCGAACAGGTCGCGGACGATGCGCTGGGCTCGCGCCATGCGTTCCAGGACCATCTCGTGGCGGTACATGCGCTCGCCGAGGAACGCCTTGAGCTCGCGATCGCGCTCCACCATCTCTGCCGAAAATGCGATCAGCGGATGCCCGAGCGCCCGAACGTCGTCGGCCGAGCCGGGACGGTCACGGGCAATGCGGGCGCGGGTCTCGCCGAGCAGGTCGTCGACCATCCTCGAGATCACCCGGCGCACGGTCTCGTGGATCACCCGGGAGCGTTCGAGATTCGGGTACCGCCCGACCACCTCGCCGAGCGCATCGCCGACGATCGGCACGTCGGCCACATCCATGATGTCGAACAGATGAGCCCTGAGGCCGTCGTCGATGTCGTGGGCATTGTAGGCTATGTCGTCCGAAAGGGCGGCCACCTGGGCCTCCGCGGTCGCGTACTCGCCGATTCTCAGCGCGTCGATATTCTCGAAGTCGCGGATTGCCGCCGGAATTCCCCTGTCGGCATAAGCTCCGATCACCCGATTCCGGCGGTCGACCAGCGGCCCGTTGTGCTTGACCAGTCCCTCGAGGGTCTCGATCGTCAGGTTGAGGCCATCGAATTCCGCATAGCGGCGCTCCAGTCGGGTCACGATCCGCAGGGTCTGGGCATTGTGGTCGAAACCGCCGTGACGAAGCATGCATCGGTCGATGGCGCGCTCGCCGGCGTGGCCGAACGGCGTGTGCCCGAGGTCATGCGCGAGCGCAAGGGCCTCCGTGAGGTCCTCGTCGATCCCGAGCGTCCGCGCGATCGACCGGCTGATCTGGGCGACCTCCAGGCTGTGGGTCAATCGGGTCCGGTAGTGATCGCCCTCGTGGTAGACGAACACCTGGGTCTTGTCCTTGAGGCGGCGGAAGGCGGCACAATGGACGATCCGGTCGCGGTCGCGTTGGAACAGCGACCGGGTCGGACTCGCCGGCTCGCTGCGGAAGCGGCCTCGCGACGTTGCCGGATCGCAGGAAAAACTCGCTCTGGTAGGAGGAGCCATACCGGTTGCCTGTCCCCTGTCCGCGCCGCCGATTGACATGCCGGGCGCTGCACTTAAATATCAGGAAACGCCTGCCGGGCAATGGCGCCCGGGTTGATTCGGATCCCACGTCGATGACCCAGCCTGTGACCTTGAGTGACCGAGCCGCCGAGCGGATTGCCCGAATTCTGTCGGGCGAAAGCGAACCGAAGGTGCTTCGCGTCACCGTCTCGGGCGGCGGTTGTTCGGGCTTCCAGTATGGCTTCGACCTCGCGGACTCGCATGATGACGACGACCTGGTGATCGAAAAGAGCGGCGCCACGGTCGTCATCGACTCGGTGTCCCTGCTCTATCTGACCGGGTCCGAGATCGATTTCGTCGACGACCTGATCGGAGCGGCTTTCCAGATTCACAATCCGAATGCCACCGCCTCCTGCGGTTGCGGCACGTCCTTCTCGATCGGCTGACTCTCCTCAGCCCAGGTCTTCGGGTGCGGCGACGACGATTGCAAAGCGGTCGCCGAGGGCCGCCAGGCTCGCCGCCTGTAGGGTCGCGGCATCGATCACCCCCTGGCCGCCGGGCGCCGGCAGGCTCCGCGTCGCCGTTGCATCGCCGACGACCACCGCACGGTAACCCAGATCCAGGGCGGCGCGGACGGTCGAGCTCACGCACATGTGGGTCATGAACCCGGCGACGACGATCGTCGAGCGCCCCAGGTCCTTGAGCAGGGCATCGAGCCCGGTGCCGGCGAAGGCGTTCGGCAGTCCCTTTTCGACGACCGCT
>Ga0214471_10002981_pt1 | contig 13150 bp, 13 predicted proteins | sample RVTome_5_FD_207665 | JGI IMG/M metagenome (GOLD analysis project Ga0214471, IMG submission 207665) | Soil microbial communities from uranium-contaminated site in the Upper Colorado River Basin, Wyoming, United States - RVT142D155 | ecosystem: Environmental > Terrestrial > Soil > Contaminated >...
CAGTCGGGAACATGGCCTGCAGGCGGGCGGACAGTGGCAACGAGCCGATTGACCAATGAGGAAACGGCAGCACCAGGATGACTTCCGGAGCTGGTGGATCTGCGGGCGGGCTGCCCACGCTGAGTTCATCATCGAGCTCCCGCTCCAAAGTAAGCAGCTCCGGGCCGAGCACGGACCGATCATAAGGGGTACTCTGATCCACGAGCCGCTCCGGAGGCTGCAAGACCTCTGGGGGTTCAAGCCGCTTCAGAAACCACAAGACTTTACCGGCCGGACCGACTTCGTCAAATCGCTCATCTTCCTGCAAGGCGTAGTCGACCGAGAATTCGGTCAGCAGGGGGTCGAGACCCGGCGAGGTTTCCATGTGTTTGACCAGATCCTGGGTGGGCAGCGGGCCACCCGCCGCAACGTCGAGCACGGCTTCTGCCAGGTTGAGGTGGCCTTCGTTGATCTCAGCCAGCAGACCGCGGTGGAACCATTTCCCCGCGATCCGGACCACTTCGGGTCGCTTGCCCAAGCTTGCGTCGATTTCCTGGGCAATTCGGCCGCCGCTCCTTTGGGTAATTGCGTCCGGACTCAGTCCTCTGTCCTTGTCCGTGGGTGCCTGCTCAATTGAGTTCAGCACGTGATCTGGAAATCCCGCTGCGAACTCCCGCAGCTCATCGCCAAGTTCTACCTGAATGACCTCGAACGGCGGCAGAGCGGGATTCGAGCCTCCCCGCACGCGGGTGACAGTGCCTACCCCATTAGCCAAGTTCTGAAACTGGAGCTGCTGGCCAACGAGATAGCGCTGTGCCGGGAGGTACGGCTGGGCGGCAGGCCGCTTGGATTGCTCTCTCGCCACCCGCTCACGATCGAGCCGATCGCGGACAATCACCTCCGCCATCTCCTTGGGCGTCAGAGGGATTCCTCGCTCGAGCAGCAAGTTGTCGATGAAAGTGAGGTCCGCCTCGTTGAGTTCGAACTCTGCCCAGTAGCTTTCACTTCCGGGTGGGGAGATGGATCGCATTCGGGGATAGGGCTCGAGGGGAGCGGGCGGAAATTATACTACGCCGATCTGATTGACCAGACTAAACGGCCGATCGGCTGTTGGGCAGACCGCGGGCGAGGACTGTTGGACTCTAATCCTATGGGAAAGAGCTGCGGGTCCATATCAGTGGCTCGACCGGGACTCCCCCAACCCACACTTCCCAGTGAAGGTGCGGCCCGGTCACCCGGCCGGTTCCACCGACATAACCAACGATCTGGCCCTGCTCCACCTGATCCCCGGGCTCCACGAGGATTTGCGACTGATGCAGGAATCCGCTGAAGACCCCCCAACCGTGGTCAATGTAGGTCGTGTTGCCACGAACCGTTAGGAAACTTGCATAGGCAACCCGTCCAGCCGCAGGGGCTAAGACCGGAGTGGTGGTGCTGCCATATAGGTCCAGACCCGTGTGGTAATAGGTGAAATCGCTCCCGTTGTAACTTCGGCGGGTGCCGAACACCGAGGGGAAGGCCTCGAAAAAGCTCGCGGGGAAGGAAAATGGGCCTTCCCAGAGCTTCTCGGCTGTAACCTCGGCGACGACTCCTGCAATCAGCTCGTCCTCGGGTCCGGTATTCGCTGGGTCGAGGGTCTCCGGCGGGACCTGCAGAGCCTCCCGGCCGTATTCACCGGCTTCGAGCTCAATGGATTGGCTGAAGGGCTCACCTTGGGCCAGGCCGATCTCGAGCTCGAGCACCCCGGCATCTTGCAAAGCATGGATCCCCTGCAGCGCGATCCAGTGGGAAGGGGCGTCCTCGATGAACTGCAGATTCCAAGGGCCGAGATGTCCCGACGGTATCGACCCGGAGGACGTGCTCAGTTGCACCACCAGGACTTGACCCTGCACTACGGGTAGCGGCCTGACCTCGATTGCCTCCAAGTCCGGCGGCAGGCCAGTGGTGGGTTGGTCCCCCACGGCCGCGTATTGCATCTCGCCTTGCACCGACCAGCGCCGAGCCTCCAACCGGTTGAGTGCCTGAAGAGTCCATACGTCCACATTGAGTCTCACCGCCAGCTCCAGGAGCGAGTCACCCGGCTGGACCACCCAGCGCTCGGAAGTCGGCAGCGCGAGGCTCGGGAGTTCCTGGGCCGATGAGACAAACGGCTGGCCTACGATTAAGCTCTGCGGGTTGAGGGAACGATTTAGCCGGGCCAGCTGTTCAAGGGGTAACCCGTGGCGGCGCGCCTGGCTGGCCATGGTCTCACCGAACGCCAGAGGTTCAAACTGGAGGGTTCCCAGGATGCCGGTCAGGCCCGGAATCAACAGCTCCTGGCCTGGGAAAATGGCGGAAGGATCCTCAATTCCATTGGCCGCGGCGAGCTCGGCCACTGTCGATCCAAAGGTTAGCGCGATCCCAAAGAGGGTGTCTCCGTCCTGCACGATGTAAGTCGGGCCTTCCGCTTGAGCCATCGCCCGGGCCGGCCAGAGGATAATCAGGCACACTGCTAGCAGGCCAAGGCGGCGACCCCAGGACATGGCCAGATTATAGCCCTGGCCCGATTCGAGGCGTCCTGCCAGGCAATAAACGGCGGGGCCAACTTGGCCCCGCCGTTGTGAATCGATGGTTTCAGCGATTGCTTAGTCGATCGGACCGAGGATCTTCTCTACGCTCTCGAGCAGCTCCTGCGGACCGAATGGTTTGGTAATGTAGTCATCCACTTTGGCAATATGCAACCCAAGCACTTTGTCGATCGACTGAGCCTTGGCGGTGACGACGACCACCGGGATGTCGCGGAGTGCTTCGTCGGATTTCATTCGCTGATAGACTTCCCAGCCGTCCATATCCGGCATCATCAGGTCCAGCAGGACGAGGTCCGGTTTCTCGCTCGCCACCAGGGCGAGTCCCTCCAGCCCCCCGTTGGCGCCTACGACTTCAAAACCCCTGCGCCCAAGGATTAAGCGGACCAGATCAATCATCTCAGGTTCGTCTTCAATGCAGACGACCCGCTTGCCATTCGCTCCCATGTTGCCAGTCCCCAGTGCTTCGAGCCGAAGTGTACACCATGGATTCTGGGCCGTGCAATGAACTGAAGTCCCATTAAACGCACTTGGTCGCCAGAAGACTGGCGACCAAGGCGAGAGTGGAAACACCTGAGCGGTGGTTGCCCGCTGTTAAGGTGCAAGGGGATTATTGCACAACCTTTCTAAACGCTGACTGAATTGAAAGGTGTTTGTAAGATGGTTTGGGGGGCTAGTCGAGCAGTAGCCGGGAAATGGCCAAGGCAGCAATTGCCAGACCCCCCAGATTGGAGATCAGGCCGACTAGGCTTAGGGCGAGGAAGGTCAGGCGAACTGCTCTAGCCAAGGCGTGTGCCTGCGGCAGGACTTGAACCTGCAACCTACGGATTAAGAGTCCGCTGCTCTGCCAATTGAGCTACGCAGGCATGCGTTCCGGCGACGCGGTCGAGCGGGCCCCTCGCCCTGCTCTATAGGCCGCCAGCCTGGTTGGGCCTCGGGCGGATTATAACAGCACGGCGTGGATTTCCCGTAGATGCGGCCCCCACCCAGACTCAAGATTGCTACAATTCCCCTCGGAACGGACTTCGGGATCGAGCGAGATGCTGCGTACCCCTCTGCTCTACTTGTCAAAAGCCGGCTGGGCCCACTCCGCACTGGCCCGTTGGGGCCTTGCCCGCCGCGCCGCACGCCGGTTTGTGGCCGGCGAATCGATTCAGGAGGCAGTCCAGGTTGCACAGGTGCTTAATCGGGAGCGCCTTGCAGCTACGCTTGCTCACCTCGGTGAAGAAGTGGTCTTGGCTACGGAGGCCGACCAGGCCCGGCTGGATTGCGAGGAGTTGCTTCGAGCGATTGAAGAACAAAAGCTTGGAGCCTACGTCTCAGTCAAACTCACCCAGATCGGACTGAGGGTCAATTTCGACCTTTGCATGGAGCACATGCTGGAGATCGCCCGGGTGGCTACCCTGAACGATACTTTCGTCCGGATTGATATGGAAGAGTCAAACACGATCGACCAGACCCTCAGTGTCGAGCACGCGCTTCGCAGGCAGGGATTGCGAAATGTCGGCCTGGTGTTTCAGTCCTACTTGCCACGCAGCGAGCGGGATCTGCGAACCGCGGTAGCCGCCGGAATTCCGGTCCGCATTGTGAAAGGTGCATATCAGGAGCCCGAGTCGGTGGCCTTTCAAAAGAAGGCCGAGGTGGACGCCAGCTTCGACCGGATGACCGAGATCCTGCTCGAAGCCGCCTTGAAACAGGGCGGAGTGCGAGCTTCCAAGGATGGACGCACTCCTCCCCTAGCGGCGATAGCAACCCACGACCCGGCCAGGATTCAGTTCGCCGAAACTCTGGCCGAGCGGATCGGCCTGCCGAAAGCAGCCCTCGAGTTCCAACTGCTCTTTGGGATTCGCTCCGAGCTGCAGCGCTCGCTGCGCGATAAGGGGTATCCGGTCCGGATTTACGTCCCGTACGGAGCCCGGTGGTATCCTTACTTAATGAGGAGGCTTGCTGAACGTCCGGCCAACCTCTGGTTCTTCGTATCGAATCTCGTTCGCCGATAGATCCTCAAGCTCCGCCGGTTCGATGCGCCAAACTCCCCGATGAACCTAGACGGTAAGATTGCCCTCGTAACCGGAGGGGCCCATCGACTCGGACGTGCGATCGCGCTCGGGCTGGCAAAGGAGGGCTGCCGGCTGATGCTACACTTCCATCAATCCTCGGAAGCCGCAGCAGAAACGGCCGATGACTTCAGAGGCCGAGGCATCCCGGTGCAAGTGGCCCAGGCTGATCTCTCCAGTGCTGAGGGCGTCCATAAACTCTTTGCTGCGCTGGACGCGGCCTACGGAGGGCTCGAGCTACTCGTAAACTCGGCTGCCATCCTCGAGCGGGTCGACCTGCTCGAGGCCACTGAGGAGGACTGGCGACGCACCGTGGGCTTGAACCTTAAAGGGGCGTTCTTCACCCTCCAGCAGGGGGCAATCCGGATGCAGGCGCGAGGTGGCGGTGCGATCGTGAACATCTCTGACACTGCGGCCCACCATCCCTGGCCTGGATTCCCGCTTCACAGTATCAGCAAGTCGGGCTTGGAGATGCTCACCCAGGTTGCCGCTGCCCGGTTGGCTCCAGAGGTCCGGGTCAACGCGGTCGTTCCGGGTCCTACCCTCAAGCCAACTTGGATGGCCGACTCGCGGTGGCAAGCGATCCGCAAGGCGACTCCCCTGGGGTATGGAGTTGATCCGGAAGACGTCGCCCGGGGGGTGATCTTCTTAATGAAGAATGACTACGTGACCGGTCACACCCTACGCATAGACGCGGGAACGCTGCTGCGCCAATGACTGAACGCACGAAGCAGATCCGGGACCGCTTGATTCAAGTCCACGCGGAGACCTGGCCAGTCCTGACCGGACTCTCCCCGGAAGCCATGCCGATCACCGTCTACAACTCCGAGGGAGGGATCTGGACGGTGAAAGACCTGCTCGGCCATCTCGCCGATTCGGAATCCGGGCTGCTTGGGCAGGCCCAGCGGCTCGTCTCCGGAGAGCAGACCGTGCCTCCCGACTTCGACCTCGCCAGGTGGAACCGATCCGCCGTGCGGCGGAGCAAAGAGACCTCCGCGGCGGAGCTGTTGGAGAGAATCTTGGAGGCCCACCAGGCGAGCCTGCAGTTCCTGGCCGGTCTCAGCGACGATCAACTCGATCTGGTCGGGCGGCATTCGAGCGGTGCCGCGCTCTCGACCGAGAGGTTCCTGCTCAGAATTGCCGCTCATCGGGCGGAGCACGTGGCGGACATCCGAGCGGCGCTCGCCGGCGGATAATGCACGATCCGCTCCCGATCCATGACCTGTACATCCGTCCGCTTGAGCTGCGGACAACTCCCGCCGGCTCCACTCTCACAGTTCTGCGTTACTCGGATCATCTGCTTCGACGCTTTGGATTTGCGGAGTTCCACGAGCTGGCGGCGGGCCATCAGCGAGCATTCGGAGCCCGACCGGTCGCCGATGAAGTCTGGGCGCTCGTCCGCGGCGAAGTGGAGTTCGACTGGGAGGACCGGCGCGAAGATTCACCGACCCTCGGCCGGACCTATCATCTTCACGCCAACCGACCGACTTTGGTCCTCGTTCCGTTCGGGGTTGCATTTCGGATACGATCGCTGAACGGCGGAGCGGCGCTCGTCCGCCTTGCCAGCCACGAGGATGGAGACAGCTCCTGACATGCCGGCCTGGCGCGATTTACGTCTGTTTCTCCGCCTGACCCGTCCGCACTTCCTGCTCGGAGGCGTGCTGCTCTACGGCCTGGGGGCGGCGATTGCCCATTACTTGGGTCACCCCATCGGACCGGGCCCGTACGCCCTCGGGCAGGCCCTCGTCACACTCTTGCAGCTCATGACCCATTACCTCAACGAGTACTTCGACGCCCCGGCGGACCAGCAGAATCAAGCCCGCACTCTGCTCACCGGAGGCAGTGGGGTGATCGGACCGGGAGCGCTGTCCGCCAAAGTGGCGTTGTATTCTGCCGTAATCTCACTGGGCCTTGCCGCGACGATTGCCTCTGCCAGTCTGGTCACCGGATCGCTGCCCTTCTTGGCCTGGCCGGTGCTGCTGCTCGGATTCCTCGGTGGATTCTTCTACAGCGTGCCACCGCTGCGGCTGGCCGCCAGCGGGTACGGCGAGCTGGTGGCCTCGCTTGTCGTAGGCGCGCTGGTCCCACTTTTCGGATACATCATTCAGGTTGGTGAAACTCACCGGCTGCTATTCATGAGCGTTACGCCGCTGGTCGGGCTCTGCTTCGCCATGTTGATCGTGTTCGAGCTCCCCGATTACCCGACCGACTTGAAATTCCGGAAGCGCACGCTGGTAGTCCGGCTGGGTTGGTTTGCGGCCATGCGGGCACACGATGTCGCGCTGGGCTTTGGCCTGTTGAGCTTTGGCGTAATGTTCCTTAACGGGGTCCCAGCGCGGGTAGCGGCCAGTGCTCTGTTCCTGATCCCTCTATTCATCGCACAGGTCTGGCAGCTGCGCCGGATTCAAGCGGGTTACCCCCCGAAATGGGGGAGCTTGACCTTCGGCTCGCTATCCATGTTTGCGATTGGGGCCTACCTGGAATTGGCAGGCTACGTGCTCAGTTGACAATGCCAGGCCTCCCCAAACTCGTCCCCGTAGACCAGGCGCTGCGCTCCTTCCTGGCAGCGATCCCGGATCCCGATCCGGGATCGACCGAGCTAATCCGAACCGAAGATGCGCTCGGCAGGGCCCTGGCCGGGCCGGTGATTGCTCCCCATCCGCTGCCGCCATTTGACCGAACGACGGTAGATGGGTACGCGGTCCGCGCTGCCGATACGTTGGGGGCCTCCTCGACCCACCCCGCTAATTTGAGCTTGGCCGGAGAGGTGCTGATGGGGACCGCGCCGCAGCTCGGAGTCGACCGCGGCCAAGCCGCGCTGGTTCACACTGGCGGAATGATCCCGCCCGGCGCGGATGCGGTGGTGATGATCGAGGACACCCAGGCAGTGAACGGGTCCGATATTGTGGTTCTGAAGGCGGTCGCCTTCGGGCAAAACGTGATCCGGGAAGGCGAAGACGTGGCCGCAGGTCAGGTCGTAATCCCGGCAGGGGTGCGCCTACGCCCTCAGGAGATCGGCGGACTGATGGCGCTCGGGATCATCCAAGTCCAAGTCCGACTCCGGCCGAGGGTTGCACTCTTGTCGACCGGCGATGAGGTCGTCAACCCGGCGACCCAGCCGGCCCCTGGGCAGATTCGGGATGTGAACAGCTATTCGCTGGGTGCGCTGGTGGAACAGGCCGGTGGCCGACCGATCCGCTATGGGATCATCCGAGATTCAGCGGCCGAACTTGAGGCCGTTTCCCGGCGAGCTCAGGCCGAGTCCGATTTGATCGCGATTGCTGCCGGGTCCTCGGTGAGCGTGCGCGATCTCACCGCCGGGGTCATCCGAACTTTGGGCCCGCCCGGGATCCTGGTCCACGGGGTCTCAATGCGGCCCGGCAAACCGACGATCCTCGCCGTATGTAACCAAGTGCCGGTTGTCGGCCTGCCTGGAAATCCCGTCAGCGCGTTGGTGGTGGCCGGACTGTTCCTGCTGCCGGCCTTGCGAAAATTGCTCGGGTTGCGCGGACCCGAATGGCCCTCCGTGAGACAGGCTCGCCTGACCTCGAAGGTGAACTCGGCCATTGGCCGCGAAGATTACCTGCCGGTGCGGCTGGAAGTCTCGCCGCAGGGGCTGCTGGCGGCGCCAGTCCATGGCGGATCCAACATGATCTTTACTCTTGTGAGGGCCGATGGATTGATCCGCATCCCGCCCGAGCAAGTCGGCCTCGAACAGGACTCGCTCGTCGAGGTCCGGCTCTTCCGGGATGCCTGATCCGGCGGAGATCGAGCGAGTTAGCGCCCGAGGAGTGGAACGATCGGCACCGGGGTGAAAATCAAAACGAAGAGCACGAGGCCCAAGATCGCCAGTCCCCTCCGGCGCGCATCGAGCGGAGTAACGTCATCCAGCGGTTGGGCGTACGTCCGCCCCATGAGGAATGTCAGGCCGGCGAACAGCAGCCACCCGTTCCACACCAGCGTCAACCCGAGCAAGCCGGCGATGATGACCGGCCACAGGATCGCCGCCCGCCTCCCCAAGAGTGAATACAGCACGTGCCCTCCGTCGAGCTGACCGGTGGGGATCAGGTTCAGCCCGGTGACCAGAAACCCCGCCCACCCCGCCAGGGCCATCGGATGGAGCTGCACGTCCAAGCCGCCGAGCGGAATGGGAACCCCGGCCGGGCCACCGACTCCGAAAACGAGATTGCGTAGCCAGTAGGTCAGCGGCGGCACTCCCAAGTAGTCGACCGGTTCCGGAAGCAGTTCTCCCTTCACCAGGAATTTCGCGCCCAGGTAGAGCAGCGAGTTCCCCTCCAGAAACGTCCCTCCCAATTCGCTGGATCGGCTCGGAAGTGGGCTGACTTGGGAGAGTGCGAGCCCAATCAGCAGCACCGGCACCGCGATGACCAGCCCCGCCAGGGGTCCAGCAAGGCCTATGTCCATCAACACCCGCCGATTCTTCGGAGGGGACCTCAATTGGATGAATGCACCAAAAGTGCCGAAGAGCCCCCCAGGGAACGGGATGAAATACGGAAGCGTGACGGCCGTCTTGTGGTAGCGACCCATGAGGTAGTGCCCGAACTCATGCGCCACGAGGATGCCGAGCAGGCTTCCAGCGTAGAGTAGCGCCAACGGGAGCGGTTGTCCGATGATAGGCAGCTCCCGGGCCGAAGGGGTTTGCTGCAGGTAGGCTTGGGCATAGCTGAGCCCAACGAAGAGGACTGTGGCGAAGGTGGCCAGGAACAGCACCACGTTCAGGAGCGGGTTCCCCGCCTTCCGAGCCTTCAGCTCGTCCACCGCGATCAGGATCTGGGTCTCCCCCTCCTGCCGCAGCAGGATCGTGGAACCTGCCCTGGCGAACACCGGCTCCAATCGTGAGTAGGCCTGGTCCGATTCGATCCGCAGCTTGCCGCGGTAGGTTGCCAGGAAGTGACTCCCGGTTGCGCCGCTCTCGTATTCCTGGACATCCATTACAACCCGAACTTCCGGCAGCAGCCGTTCGGCGAAACCTTGTGCGGGAGGTGCAGCTATGCTCATAAGCTTGGGAGGGGCATTCGGGAGTGGATGGGAGTCGAACCCACCGCGGCCCGTTCAACGACCCGCCACCGGTTTTGAAGACCGAGGAGCCCACCGGGGCCCAACCACCCCCAGGTAAGCCTAGCATACCTTAGCGGCGCGAAGCGTGACAAGCCGAATAATTGCTACAATCCTCCCGTGCCCAGCTCTGCGAACGATTCGGAAAGCCGCCAGAGGTCGATCTGGCTGATCCTGGGCGGCGCCATTGGGATCGGCGGCAGCCTGATCGCTGCGGCAGTGGTCGCCGGACTTGCGGTCTTGGCCTACTTTCAAGGAGGAGAGGCCGCCGCGCTCGGGCCGGGGATCCAGGCGATCTCCTTGGTGGCGGCTGGGGTCCTGGGTCTGCCGCTGCTCTATTGGGCAGCCCATGGGTCAAACCGGCCGGCCCGGCGCATCCACTGGGCGGTGGGCCCGCTCGCCGGGATGATGTTCTTTGGCGGGCTCGCCCTCGGGGGTTTTGCATTCTCGAGAGGGACGGCCCAATGGGTGTTGGGACCGGTTGCCCATCTGATGGCGGCTGGCGGACCGGTCGTGTTCACAGCCTTTCTCGCCCTACGGCAAGGTCCGATCCTGTCCAATCGGCGAGGCTGGGGTCACTTCCTGGGCGGACTGTGGGCCGCACCGCCGATCGCCCTCATCTTGGAGCTATTGGCCCTGATCCCGGCTGCGGTCCTGGTCTTCTTGGGGCTTGCCGCGAGCGAGCGCGGCCTGTCGGTGCTGCAGGCGATGGCCGCGGCCGATCTGACAAGCGACTCAGACTTCAACCAGCTGCTGAGTGGCTTACTCAGTGAGCCCGTTGTGTTGGGGGTGGCCATTGCCTTCCTGGCCGCGGTCGTCCCACTCATCGAAGAGTCGGTCAAGTCCGTGTCGATTTGGCCGGTTATCCAGAGGCGGCCATCGGTCGGCCAGGCCTTTCTAGGAGGAGTGCTCGCCGGATCCGGCTACGCGTTATTTGAATCTTTGCTGCTGGCACAACCGGGTGCAGACTGGGTTTCCTCCATGGTGGCCAGGGCTGGGACGCCGCTGATCCATGCCTTCGGCACTGGGCTCGTGAGCTGGGGACTCATCGAGGCGATTGTCAACCGGAGGCCACTCCGGCTGCTCGCCCTCTACCTGACCGCGGTTGGTTTCCATGGTATATGGAACTTCACCGCGCTGGCGGTCGCCCTGAGCGGGTTCTCATTGGAAGTTGGTGCGGGGGTGATCAGTCCGGCGGGAGCGGGACTGGTGGCGTTAGCGGGGCTGCTGGTTCTGCTGAGTCTGTCGGCGGTTGCGCTGGTCGGGATCGTCGCGCTGCCGCGCTGGCTGGCCAGGCGTTGAGCTCAGCCTGCCGGTGGAGTTCTACCCCGCTGGATGTGGTGGACCACGTAAAAGGCGAAACCAGCCAAGAGTACAAGCCCGATCGGGATATCAAATGGCCGCATGACCGCCCGCAACTCCTCCCAGCGCGCCCCGAAGGCGTGTCCCCCGTACGCCAGCGCGCCGCACCAAATGAAAGAACCGAGAAAGGTGTAGGTGACGAACGGGACGAAACGCGCCTTCGCCACCCCGGCCGGGAAGGAGATAAACGTCCGCACGATCGGCAGCAACCGTGACAGGAAAGCCGTCCAATCGCCCCAGCGGGCGAACCAGCGGTCTGCGACCTCGAGGTCGTGGTGGCTGATCATGAGATAGCGGCCGAAGCGGTCGAGGAAGCCCCGACCCCCGAAGGCCCCCAACGCATAGGAAGCGACCGATCCGAGGGTGCATCCGAGGCCACCCCAGAACCCTCCCAGCCAAATCGCCGCAAGCCCGCTGCCTCCGTCGGCCTGAACTAGCAACCACCCGGCCAGCGGCATCGTGACCTCGCTAGGAATCGGAATGTTGGCACTTTCCAGGGCCATAATTGACAGGACTCCCCCCCACCCGATGCTCTGAAACAGCTCGGTGAGGAAGGCTACGATCTGTTGCTCAAGAACAGCCGGCATGGGCTCCGTCGATTCCGTTCAGGTCCGCGCTCGGCCGAGTATAGCCACGATCGAGCTTAGGAACAATGCATGCTTGACTCGACCTAACCCGTATGCTACAGTACCGGGCCTTTGAACATAAGTTCACAAATCCCACCCCACTGTGGCTAAACCTCGGCTTGAACTCATGATGGACCGCCTGCGGGACCTACAGTCCTCCTCTGCGGACGTGGAGGCCTCCGCCGTGGTGAGTGTTGATGGCCTGACGATGGCCTCTGCCTTGCCAGCTAGCGTGGAAGAGGATCGGGTTTCGGCCATGTCGGCGGCCATGCTCTCGCTTGGGGAGCGGATCGCCACCGAACTCGGCCGAGGGAAACTGGATCAGGTGTACATCAAAGGCCAGACTGGCTATGTCATTCTGATGTCGATCGAGCGTGAGGCGGTGCTGACCGTTCTCGCCCGCGATCGAGCCAAGTTGGGACTGCTGTTCCTGGATATGCGGCGGGCAGCGGAGGACCTAGCCAACTTGCTCTAGCGATCGGGCATGCGGCCACTGACCGTCGTCGTCCCAACTTACAACGAAGTCTCGAATCTCCCCTCGCTGATCGACGCCCTCGTCGACCTCTCGCTGCCAAACCTTAAGATCCTGATCGTCGATGACGCCTCGCCCGATGGCACCGGGCGACTGGCGGATGATCTGGCCGGCCGGATGTCCGGCACTTTATCTGTGATCCATCGAAGTGGGAAACTCGGCCTGGGCTCGGCCTACCTCAAGGGTTTCCAGTCGGCCATCCAGGCGGGGGCTCAAGCCATCGGACAGATGGACGCCGATTTTTCCCATTCGCCCAGATATCTGCCGGAATTCTTACAGCGGTTGGAGAGTACTGACGCCGTTTTTGGTTCGCGCTACGTGACGGGGGGTCGGCTCGACGAACGATGGGGGATCGGGCGCGTATTCCTTTCCAAGTTCGGCAACAGCTATGCCCGAGTGCTCTTGGGACTTAAGGTCAGGGACGCGACTGGAGGCTTTCGCATCTGGCGGGCGGAAACCCTGCAGGCGATTCCGCTGGGCCGGATCAGCTCGGAGGGCTACGTCTTTCAGGTCGAGATGGCCTACCTGGCCCAACGACTGGGCTTTGAGATTGCTGAACTGCCGATCTACTTCGAAGACCGCAGGATTGGGCAGTCCAAGATGTCACTGCGGATTCAGATCGAGGCGGCCGTCCGAGTGTGGCTGCTACCGTTCATCTATCGGAAGCTGAGACCAGCCCGCAGCTAACCCAGCAGTCCGAGTCGCAGAGCGGTGCTCGCCAGTCGGGCCCAATCTCCCACGTCGAGCTCTTGCGGTCTGGCTTGGGCCCCGATCCCGGCCCCGCCCAGCAGCTCCGCCGCCTCTGCCGCTGACCAGTGCAGTCCTGTCGTCAGAGTGTTCTTGAGCATCTTCCGCCGCTGCCCAAAACCCGCCTTGGCCAACCGGAACACTGGATCCAGCAGTTTCCCATCGAGGGCCGGCTGGTCGTGAATGTCAACCCGCAGCACTGCAGAA
>Ga0214471_10002982_pt1 | contig 13150 bp, 15 predicted proteins | sample RVTome_5_FD_207665 | JGI IMG/M metagenome (GOLD analysis project Ga0214471, IMG submission 207665) | Soil microbial communities from uranium-contaminated site in the Upper Colorado River Basin, Wyoming, United States - RVT142D155 | ecosystem: Environmental > Terrestrial > Soil > Contaminated >...
GCTTGCAAACGACCTTGCGTGGACAGTGCCAATTGTTTTGGATGTCGACAAAGACACTGCAAATAAGATCAAGCGAGCAGGTGACGTGGCACTAAAGAACTCAAATGGCGAATTTGCTATATTGCACATTGAAGATGTGTATTCATTTGACAAGCAAAAGGCTGCTCAGGCCATTTATGGAACAACTGATGCAAACCATCCCGGCGTAGCAAAAACAAACTCGATGAACGAGTATCTGGTTGGTGGGAAAATCGACTACATCAGAAAACCAGGGGAAGACTCGATTCGAAAATATAGAATGACGCCACAGCAAACAAGAAAAGCGTTCTCAGATGCGGGATGGAAAACAATTGTTGCGTTTCAGACAAGAAATCCGCCACACGTAGCGCACGAGATGCTGCAAAAAACCTCGCTTACTACACACGATGGTGTTTTTGTCAATCCACTCATTGGGAAGAAAAAGTCAGGCGACTTTGTTGATGAGGTGATCTTGGAGTCTTATTTGGCCATGATTGATAATTATTACCCAAAAAACAGATGCATTCTTGCAACGCTACACACCGAGATGAGATATGCTGGACCAAAAGAGGCAATTCACCACGCAATAATGAGACAAAACTATGGCTGTACACACATCATAATTGGACGAGATCACGCAGGTGTCGGAAAATACTACTCGCCGTTTGCAGCTCAGGAGATCTTTTCTGACTATACGGACATGGCAATAAGGCCTATCTTTTTTCCGGCATTCTATTATTGCAAAAAATGCCTTGCGTTTACAAACGAGCGTGCATGTCCACACTCGCCTGAATTCCATGAGCAGATAAGCGGAACAAAACTCCGTGCACTAATTGATGAGGGCCAATCGCCTTCGGAGTTCATAATGAGGCCCGAAGTCATCAAAGTAATCCTCTCACACAAAAAACCATTTGTGGAATAAGCATGAAACTATCAAAACTGGTTTTACTGATATCCATAATTGCGGCATTTGTGCCAGCATACGGCCAAGAGTTTTCAAACACCTCACTGGTATTACAAAAAATAGACATACCGGCAAACGAGTTCAACAGGGTTCTAGACGATTCTACACCTATACCATTTGATACGGCTCATGCTGGAAACTGGCAGATAAACATAGAAAATGACCTTCTTTACGGAAATCCAAAGGGGAGTGCAATAATACGAATTTACGATGCAAACATTGCAGACAAGTTCATCGAGATAGGGATGGGCAGCCCGCCCGATCGTAAATTCTGGGTCACAATTGATGATCCGGAGCGGGGCTTGATTCCTGCCACACGACTTGATAAGGACGGATGGTATGAAGACTCGAAAATTATTGCAGCATATAGTGATTCTCAAGGCATTTCGGTAGGCAATGGAAAGAGAATCGTTGTAAGTAACGTTATCTTAGATAACTTTGTTGTTGGCAGCTATGCGGTGTATGGAATGAATGAGCCAACTGACCCGCCTGCAATAAACTCTGGCACATTCATCATTGATATAATATCGGGCGATGTATCACAAAACCCAATCCATTATTATCCGTATTATGTGACTGGTGCAGTTGGCGCAATAATTGGCGTGTTGTTGCTAGTCAAGAAGCGTTCCTAGTCTTGTAGTATTTGCAGTATTTTTTGATCTTGCAGACATTACACATCGGTGAGATGGGTTTGCAGATGTTTTGGCCGTACATTACAAAGGTATCATTGATTTTAAGCCAGTATTTTTTTGGAATTTTTTTAATCAGGGCAAGCTCTGTTTCTTCTGGAGTTTTTGTCTCAACTAGACCTAATCTGTTTGATATTCTGTGTACATGAACGTCTACTGGAATGGCTGGTTTTTCATAGGCATAAACTAGTACGCAGTTTGCTGTTTTGCGCCCAACTCCTGGCAGCTGCACAAGCTGGTCCAAATTATCAGGCACAACTCCATCATACTGTGACTCGATTATTTTTGCAACATCGATTATTCTTTTTGCCTTTACGTGGTAAAATCCAATCGGCCTGATTATTTTTTCCACGTCTTTTGTTTTTGCATTTGCCAAGTCTTTTGATGTTTTGTATTGCAAGAACAATCGGCCGACCACCTTTGTTGTGTTTTCGTCCTTTGTCCTTGCGGAAAGAATTGTTCCAATTAGGATTGCAAATGGGTCTCCTTTTTCTACGTCATGGAGCTGGCGCAGTGCAGTCATTCTTGGTGGCTTGACGGAATTCATTGTATTTATCATGCCGCTAAGAATCCTCTCCATTATTTTCTGAGATGCATTATGCCATAATAAGTTAAACTTGAAAATTTCCATAGAAGTATTATATCGCTCAATGCAACCATACTTGTGGAGCTAACAAAAGAAGAAGAACTTGCACTAAAGGGAGAATATGGAGAGACGCTGGAGACTGCGTACAGAATTCTTATCGCAACAGGCGAGGCAACAAACGCAGAAAAGCTAGTACCAATCAAGTGGGCTCATCTTTCTGGGGCCAACTACAACACGATTGGCGATGCCGGAGAGGAATTTCTCTCAAAACTCAGTCAAAGCGCAAAGGTAAAGGTGATGACAACGGTAAACCCAATTGGGTATGACTTTGAAAAGGTCTCAGATTACAAACTTTCAGACGAATTCATAAAAAAACAGAAAAGCATTGTACAGTCTTATCAGAAAATAGGAACAACTCCGTCGTTTTCATGCATTCCGTACGAGATATTTGATCTGCCGCAAAAGGGAACGCAGGTGTCTTTTGCAGAAAGCAACGCTGCAATCTATGCAAACTCGATTGCCAACCTAAAAACAAACAAGGAAAGCTCGTTTAGCGCACTAGCTAGTGCGCTGACTGGAAAAAGCCCCTACTCTGATCTTAGAATTAACGATAAGCCAAACCTCACAATTCGAATGAAGGTAGAGCAGCCAGACGAGATGGCATTTGGCATGCTTGGATATTTTGCAGGAAAAATTGCTGATAACTCTGTTGCAATTTCAGGCGTCTCAGAAATGGACAAGCGTAGCTGCAAGTCATTGTGTGGAGGAATGGGGACGTCGGGCAGATGCGGTAAGTTTGTCTTAGGAGAAGGGACACAAGACTCTGAAAAGGTTGATTTTGACAAAAAAGAGATGCAGAAAATTTACGATGAGCTAAACACATCAGACCGTGGGGATTTAATCACACTTGGCAGCCCGCAGCTAGGGCTAGAAGAGATGTCTAGCCTTTCTTTGATGCTCAAAGGCAAATCATTTAGGAAACGCTGTATGGTTTTTTGCCCAAGGGCAGTACAAGAACAAGCAAGAAATCTTGGATATACAAATGAGCTGGAACGCGCAGGCTGTGAAATTTTATCGGACTGTTGCACCTGCCTTACCCCGTTAATTGACAAAGACGACGTTGACTCTGTTACCACCAATAGCATCAAAGGCGCGTACTATCTGAGGAATTCAAACGGCGTTGATGTCAACCTAAAACCACTATCGCAAATCATCAAAGACGAGACGAAATGACACTCAAGGTAATAGTGAAGGGAAAAACACAGGGAAAAATTCTCAAAACAAACACGCCAATTAACTTTCTTGGCTCTGTTGACAAAAAGACCGGAGTCATAAACGACAACAGACACGACTTGGCAGGAAAATCAATAAAAGACACAATCCTTGTCTTTCCCCACGGGGTTGGAAGCAGTGTTGGTGCATATACCATATACTCACTCAAGTCAAACAACTCTGCCCCACTTGGGATGGTGTGCAAAAAAGTCGATCTCACAGTTGCATCGGGATGTGCACTTGCAAACATCCCACTAGTCATTGCAACAGAACAAGAATACGACTCACTTGAGGACGGAAAACAAATAACGCTAGATGCGGAATCTGGAACAATTCTATAGATTCACATTAATCATTTAACAGGGTTTTAGCTTGCAAGAAAATTTTGTTCCATTGATCCCATGTTAACCTGCCTGTCTGCGTGTTCTGTCTGCTAGGATGATAGCTACACAAAATTATCTTGTTGTTAAATGAAAACTTGTTTCCATGAAAAAATTTCTGATATTTAATTCCAAGAAGTTGTTTTAGAGTATCAAATGCTATCTTACCTAAACATACTATCACTTTGACATTTTCCAAAACAAGTAATTCCTGTACAAGATACTCAGAACACGTACTGATTTCCTGCTTGGTAGGTTTGTTATCTGGTGGTGCGCATTTTACTGCTGCAGTAATGTATGCATTAATGAGGCTAAATCCATCATCGATATGCGTGCTTGTTGCCTTTGTGGCAAAACCATTCCCAAAGAGAACCCTTGCTACCCAGTCTCCTGAACTATCACCTGTAAACATTCTACCTGTCCGGTTTCCACCATGGGCAGCAGGAGCCAGTCCTATGACTAACAATTTAGCGTTGGGATCGCCAAAACCACCTAATGGCCTTCCCCAGTATTTTTCATGTCTGTATCGTTTTACTTTTTCAGCGGCCACTTTTCTGATGTATGCAGCAAGGCGAGGGCACTTTTGGCATTTAATGATTTGTTTGTTTAATTTGGAAATAGATCGTATCCTCATCTGATTAATTTGTACTAGCGATTCTATGTTTTATTCTTGAAAAAAACACAACTGACAAGATCGCCAAAACCAAGGATAACAAAGGCAATTCAAATTCTGGCAGTGATTTATCTGGCGAGTATATCTCTCCCCACTGACTTGGATTTGAGACAAAGCCTTCAGGATCCAAATTTTGTGGATAAGTGTAAGTTTTGTTTGAATGACCATCATAAACAAGGAAATAAAACCCATAAACGCTTTCTCTTCCGATCAAATCTGTAGGAATCCTAAACTCATAGCTTGGATGAGGTACTGATGTATACCTATCATTCTCATCAGAGACAGTACTTATCCCAATAAATCCTTCAGGATTGGGGATTTCATTGAAAAAACTAGTTGTCTCTGAAGCATGACCGCCATGGTAGACAAAGCTGTTTTTGCTATCCAGGTATGTCATAAAACAATAATCATCAAAGTCTGCCTTTGTTGATTTGTTGTTCTTTGTGTCAAAGCAGATGATCGCATAATCACTTACTTCATCTAGTTGATAATCGGTTATTGGATCCAAAAATATGTAAACAAAGTCGCCTTGGTGTGCACTTCTTAGAATAACTTCTGTGTTATTGTCGTAATGATAAGTGTCAAGACTTGATGCCTTCCATTCAAATTCATGCGTCCATTTTCCATCAAAAACTATCTTATCCATTGTACCTGAAACTGTTATTGGTATGGGCTCAAAAGCGTAAACATTAGTGAATCCCAAAAAAAACAACATGAAAATGGTTACACGCGTTTTCAATCTAGTGTTTTTAGATAAAAAATCAAGATATATTTTTGGCTGCAATACACAATATGCCAATATAGCTAAAAATTACCACTTTGGAACGATATTATTTAATAAAATTCCACAATCACTATATAGCGGAAAAGGATCCATTCCTTAATGAAATTGAGTACTACAGCACTAATTCTTGGTGTTGCATTAGCAGTAGTAGCAGGCTTGTTCAGCTCAACCATTTTTGGTCTAGTTGGGACAAAGACTGATGCTCAAACTAATACAGCTGCCACAGGATTATTTACTGGACACGTAACTACAATACACGAAGACGCCGCAGGTAACGTCATAGGATACAGACAATCTGACAACCTGATCGTAAACGGAGGAGAAAACTGTGCGTTAAAACTATTGTTTGCAGCAACCGGCGGTGATGCATCTGGAAATACAGTTTGTGTAGGTACAAACGATGCTGGATTCAGATGGATTGCAATAGGAAACACTAGCAACGCAGAAGCAGGCACACCAGCAGCCCCACTAGATACAGACATTAGACTCTACAACCCACACAACTCAACCTCATACGGTCTTGAGAACGGACTTGCCAGAATGTTTGGCAACGTAAATTCTGTTACTGGTTGGACTAATGCCACAGGTAGCACAGAAGCAAGTGTAGTAATGTCAGCTACATTCACAAACACTGCAGGCGCTGCAAGAAGTGTAAGCGAATCTGGTCTATTTAACGCAACAGATGGAAATGAAAGCACTGACGCAATGTTTGCAAGACAAGTATTCCAAACAATCTCACTGAACAACGGCGACTCGCTGACTGTACAGTGGACCATCAACGTAGGCGGAACAGGCACATTCAACTAAGTCCTAAAACACTCTTTCTTTTTTATTTTAATTTATGAGATATTGTGAAATATCATTGTAGATTCTTCTTTGCCTTTCTAAACCCATGACTAAATGTTTTATCGTATAGTTTAGAATACTCGTACGACTTTGGTTGTATTACATCTCCAATCATGACTATGGCAGTTTTTGTTATTTTTTCGGCCCAGACTTTTTTGACAATGTCTTCTAGGGTTCCAGTGATTATTTTTTGATCAGGCCAGCTTGCCTTGTATACAATGGCTACAGGTGTTGATTTGGAGTACCCTCCCTCGATTGCTTCCTTTACTATATCTGACAACAAATGAACGCTGAGGTAGAAGATCATAGTCGATTTGTGCTTGGCAAGCTCTGAAATTCGCTCCTGTTGAGGTACTTTGGTACGCTTTTCTGCCCTTGTGATTATGATGGTTTGAGTTACACCTGGCAAGGTAAGCTGCAATCCAAGTGCCGCAGATGAGGCTAAAAACGACGTAACACCTGGTACAATTTCACATACTATTCCTTCCTTTTTCAGGTTGTCTGTCTGCTCCCGTATTGCTCCATATATGGCAGGATCGCCGTCGTGGAGTCGTATCACAAGTTTGTTTTTCTGTGCATTATTCTTCAAAATTTCAAAGATCTCCTCGCGTACAAGACCTGAAGCATCGTAAAGTTTTGCCTTTTTGCAGATTTTGAGTATTTGTTGTGGGATCAGAGAACCAGAATACACAACTACATCTGCTTTTGAGAGGAGTTTCTTTGCCTTTACTGTGATGAGATCTGGATCGCCAGGTCCACACCCTACAAAGTAAACTTTATACACGTTTTACCACCATTATCGAAAAATATTTCGTAGTCATTGTGTTTTCATTTACATCGCCTAATCTCATCTTTCTTACTATTTCATTTGGTGTACCAAGATCCTGACCAATTGCAAAAATAGAATCATCTGAAAATCCTGCCTCCTTTAATAGCTTGATTACCTGATCGAAATATCTTCCATCTTTGAGAAATATCATTGTATCACAGTTTTTTGCAGTTTCTTTTACTCTTGATAGATCATAACATGAAGGAATTACTGCCATGGTCTCAGCACCTTCTGCAAGACTTAGTCCAACCTTTGATGCAAACGTAAACATTGAAACAATTCCTGGAATTACTGCTATCTTTATCTCCGGATATTTGATTTGCATTTTCCTGTGAAGATAGATCCACGTACTGTACAGGTATGGATCGCCAACTGTAAGATAGACTACTTTTTTCCCCTCAAGCACCTTTTGAGCTAAAATTTTGGTATTTTTTTCCCATGTAGACTCTAGTGTTTCCTTGTCCTTTACCATTGGAAAGACTAGATTCAGTATCTCTGGTTTTGACTTGTCAATTATCGATTCCACAACGGCAAGCGCTATGCTTGGTTTGCCTTCCTTTGCAGTAGGGCACGCAATAACTTGGGCACTTTGTATTGCCTTTACTGCCTTGACTGTAAGTAATTCGGGATCTCCAGGACCGCATCCAACGCAGACAAGCTCGTGCATGCCTTGAATCAAAATTTTCCTAGTTAAAAGCGAATTGGACTAGTTTTTTGTCGCAGAAATTATTGTTACGGGGTTTCGTGCAAGCATCATCGTTCCAGTTGAGGTCTTTTTGCTCTTTGAGACGGTAATCTGTGTAATGTCAATATCACCAAAGTCCAACTTGTATATTACATCCAAAACTGTATACAGTGTCTCAATTAGTATTATTCCAATTATGATTCTTGCGCCCGACTTTAGTTTTTGATTACATAATTTGACGATGTCTTTTGTGTCGCCACCTGTTCCTCCAACGAAAATTGCATCTGCCATTGGAAGTGCAGCAATCTTTTCTTTTGCATCACCTAATATGATCTCAGCGTTTGTTATTTGGAATTTAGCAAGATTTTTACGTGTAAGCTCGACTGCCTTTGGATCAATGTCGACTGCATAGATTTTTCCCTGCTCCCCTACCTGCAGTGCCGCCTCTATTGTTATGGAGCCGCTTCCACAACCAATGTCATAAACTAAATTCCCAGATGCCAGTCTTGCTTTACTGATTTGGACTGCCCTGACTTCTTCTTTTGTTATTGGAACCTCTTCTGTTCTATCAAAATATTCATCAGGTATGCCGGGAGTTTTGTATTTCCACATAAGTGACTCTAAAGCGGATTTAGTGGAATCAAGCCCGTGTCTGGATGATGTGTAAGAGTATATGAGAGGATCCACATGAACAGATAGATGAACACATAGCTTCCAATTCCAGTTGTGACAAGCTTTTTCCTATCGGATGACGGAAGCCCTATTCTCATTCCCTTTCCAATCACTACAGAAGCTATGAAAGTTACGATCATAAAACCAATTGATGCCCATCTTCTTTCCTCGCCATCAATTGATTCAAAAAGAAATGTCGCGGCAACGCCAGCCATTGCTGCAAGACCCATTCTAATCCAAAACAGCTTATCAAGTAGCTTTTTACGCCTAGTTACCTCGTCTTGGTTCTCAGCAGCCTCAGTCTTTGGCTGATCCTCGTCTTTTTTAGAATCGTCTTGTGGTGGTGATTTCTTCTTTGGGTGTTTTGTCAATGAAATTTCTAGGATGACTCAATAGTGTCCGGTTTAAAATGTTTGGTCGCATATTCCACATCAGTAAGAGTATATTTCAGATTTTTACTGGTTCATTATGGCACTAGCTGGAATAGAACTGACCTTTCTTGTAGGCGAGATATCAAAGAAAACAAGCGGTTACTATGTAAACAATATCTATTCGATAAACCAAGACAGCATACTATTCAAGCTGCACCATCCGCAGAATGCAGACTTGTTTTTGGTGGTATCCACAATTGGAATGTGGCTTAGCACCATTAAAATTGATAAAATCGAGGAAAACAGGCTGGTAAGGCGATTGCGCAATGATCTGATCCGATTAAAGCTAGTAAAACTAGAACAAATTGGTCTTGAGAGAATCGCGTATCTGAGATTTTCTGGTTTTGATAAAGAGTTCGTGTTAATTTGCGAGTTTTTTGGTGATGGTAACATCATACTGTGTAATAAGGATCTCAAAATTTTGGCCCTACTTCATTCAATCGAAGTACGGCACAGAGAGCTACAGGTTGGCATGGCATACACCCCTCCACCACAAAAAGGCCTCAACATACTTGATATCAACGAAAAAGACTTTGTTGAGCTCAAGTCTAGCTCAACTCCCATAGTTAAATGGTTTGGAAGAACTTTTGGCCTGCCCTCAAAATATGCAGAAGAAATACTTCGAGTCGCCCAAGTCGATTTTGACACACACGGTAGCGGTCTCACAGATGATAAGGCCAAAGAGATAGTCACAGCTGCTAGAGCGCTAACACAGAGAGTTGTGAGTGGCAACCACGAACCAGTAATTGTCAAAACCAAAGACAGCCTTGATGTATATCCAATTATTTTGAATGCACAAGACTCTGAATATGAAAAAATTCCAAGCTTCATGGAGGGTCTGGACAAAGTGTTCTCAAAGATTCTGCTAGAAAGGGGTAAAGTTTCACAATCAAGCGAGCTTGATAAAAAAATAAACGACATACAAAGCAGAATAGATGAACAGAACAAGGCAACCTCTCAAGTAAAAGAACTCTCTGAAAAAATTTCAAGTGTCGCAAAATCCCTTTTTGAGCTAAGCTCCAGCGGCATAACTACGATAATTGATCCCGCAGCAGCTGAAATACTCAAATCACAAAATACCGAGATAGTAAAAGAAAAAGGACTAGATTATATCAAAATTGATGGCGAAAAAATTCAGATCCGAACCGATGCTTCAATTCCTGCAATTGCATCCACATTATTTGATGAATCAAAGCGCCAAGCTGCTGCAATAGCTTCAATTGAATCACTAAAGGCAAAAAACCAAAAAGAGATTGTAAAGCTCAAATCACAGTCACTTGATGCAAAAGGATCCGTCTCATTTACCCAGGTTAGAAAGAAAAACTGGTTTGAGCGATACAGGTGGTTTTACACCTCAGACGGATTCCTAGCCATAGGTGGAAGGGATTCATCATCAAATTCTGCAATTATTCGAAAGCATCTTGAAAAAAACGACAAGGTTTTTCATGCAGAAATCTTTGGCTCACCATTTTTCATACTAAAAGACGTTCCAGAGTCCATTCCGTTTGATTCACTAAATGAGGTTGCGCACGCAACTGCGTGTTTTAGCAGGGCATGGCGAGAGGCAATGTACGGTGTGAGTGCATACTGGATAAACCCAGATCAAGTAAAAAAAGCAGCGCCAAGCGGACAGTTTCTTTCAAGGGGTTCCTTTGTCCTAGAAGGCCAGAAAAATTTCGTCAAAGTTCTGAATCTAAGATTGGCAGTTGGGATACTAGAGAGAGATGGATACCACCTAATTACGTGTGGACCACCAGAGCCAATAAAGAACAGCTGTCTTTGTTATGCAATAATTGAGCCAGGAGACTCTGAGATGCCCGAGGTTGCAAAAAGAATTCGGCTTGAATTTATCAAATTAAACGAAGATGTTGCAAAACATTTTACCATAGATGATTACGTGCGGGTTTTGCCTGCAGGTGGAAGCCGCATAGTAGATGTCGGATTGTCAAAACTTGAGCCAAAACCCTAGCTTTGTAATAGATTCGATGCTTGGAACTATTGCAAAAAAAATGCGAATTTTAGGCTTTGACTCCAAGTATTTTGCCACGATTGACGACGATGATCTAATTTTGCTTGCAAAAAAAGAAAACCGCGCCATAATCACAAAGGACCATCAGGTTGCAGACAATGCCAAAAAGCATGATATTTTGACAGTTGATATCACCACACATACGGAAAAAGATCAGCTAATAGAAATTGCAAAAAAGACTGGCTTTACGAAATATGAATTCAATCCAAACATCGCAAGATGCCCCATATGTAATGGAATCTTACATGGAGTCGAAAAACACCAGATTATCGACAAAGTACCACCAAAAATAGCTCAAAACGTAAAAGAATTCTGGATTTGTGAGGACTGTAAGCACATCTACTGGGAGGGAACTCATATTAGAAACTTGGAAAAATTGATTGCAGAAATAAATGGCCAGCTATAATGTATCAGACCAAGACGGAGAGATTCTTGTTCAAACTGCAAGAAAGATAGTAACAGAGTTTGTCACAAACAGCCGCAAGCTAGAACTGGATGAAAATCTGAGATCACATCTTTCCTTGGAGTCTGGATTATTTGTCACGCTAGATTTGCAAGATGAGCTTCGTGGGTGTGTTGGATTCCCAATGCCAAAAAAATTGTACGAAGCATTACCTGAGGCAGCAATCGCTGCTGCAACACAGGATCCAAGATTTCCTCCAGTTAAATCGGCAGAGCTAGATAAGATCACTTTTGAGGTAACCGTACTTACCCCACCAGTTGAGCTTAAAGTAAATGATCCATTACAGCTTCCATCTAGGATCAAAGTAGGTAGAGATGGCCTAATAGTCAAGCAGGGATATCGCTCTGGCCTTCTTTTGCCACAGGTCCCAGTAGAATACGGTTGGAGCCAAGAAGAGTTTTTGGATTTTACCTGCCAAAAGGCGGGTCTTCCAAGCGACTGCTGGAAGGACAAGCAGACAAAGATCTTTTCTTTTGAAGGAATAATATTCAAAGAAGAAAAACCAAACGGCAAAGTAGTAAGAGAACAGATACATAACAAATAATATTTTTAATACATTAACAAAAATTTAAGAAAACAAAAAGGAATTTTTCGCCTTCAAACTCTACTCGTACGTAGAAGAGCTTGATTGGGACGAAAGTCCTGAGGGAGAGGGGACTGATGGGAATCGTTCCCCGATTTGCTGTTCTGCAACTGCCGATGCTTCTTGCAATATTCTTTCTGTCTCCTCACTTGATACGTCAGATTCAACGCTGAACGAGTCTCCAGCAAGTGAATCCATCATGAGGCCACCTAGTGTCTGTGTCATTGCATTAAGCTCTGCATCAGCTTCTGGCATGAATCGTCCAAGCGATGATTTCAATCCTTTCATGGTTGACATTGCTGGACCAATTGCTACCATAGCATCGCCCAGGTCGTGGATAGTAGTCAAACGGAGCTGTACTTGTTCTAATGCTATTCTTGCATTGCTTAGCATCTTTGTTACTTTTCGTATTTCAGCTAGTTCGTTTGATAACACGCGACTTGCGCTTGTGTCATGTTGTTGCATTGCAGCTACGATTCGTTTAAAAAGTTGAGCGTCACGTTCGTGCAGTTTGTTTAGCATTGAATCCATTTTTGAAATTTGTAATTGCAGTTTGTTTACTGCGGTTTGGATTCTTGGTTTCAATGCTCCTTGCGGTTTAACAGAGTCTTTGATTTTGTCTGAAAAACTTGCAGTGTCTTGACGTGCCCAATTCTTCTCGAAGCCGGTCATGCGCAACTGTTTTGAATTTAATTCTTAATTGATATAGTGCATTATAATCAACTGATGTGTAAATTTAGCTGACAAGATCTAAATTGCATAGTTGGAGGTGTGGTATGTGGGTAAAATAGTTGTTTTTGATTCTGGTTTTGGCTCTCTGTCAATAATTAAAACAATTCAAAAACGAACAAAGGCGGAAATTATCTATTTTGCAGATCAAAAAAACTTTCCATATGGAAAAAAATCTAAAAGAGAACTTGAAAAAATAATAAAAAACACAATCAATAGTCTGCAAAAAAAATTTAACCCAGACCTTATAGTTGTGGGTTCTAACACGCCATCATTATTACTTGATAAAATAATTTCTAATAATTCTAGAGTAATGGGAGTGTTACCACCTCTATTGGAAGCACAACAGCTTACAAAAACAAATTCTATTGCTATGCTTGTTACAAGTTCGGTTGCAAAAAGCTCCGCATTAAATAATTTTATAAAAAAAAATCTAATAAAGAAAATAAAAATTATAAAAATTGATTCAAGTGATCTTGTTGAACTCGTTGAATCTGGTAAATTCATTCATAAGAAA
>Ga0214471_10002984_pt1 | contig 13140 bp, 9 predicted proteins | sample RVTome_5_FD_207665 | JGI IMG/M metagenome (GOLD analysis project Ga0214471, IMG submission 207665) | Soil microbial communities from uranium-contaminated site in the Upper Colorado River Basin, Wyoming, United States - RVT142D155 | ecosystem: Environmental > Terrestrial > Soil > Contaminated >...
TTGTAAATTCATGATTGTATTCATTAAATAATAATTGTAAATTAGCAATATATTCAAAATAATGATTATTTTGGTAATCAATGTGGTTTTGAATTGATAAACTTTCTAATAAAGATAGCATATGGCTATAATATTATTGTATATATACTTTTATATTATTTTGATATAAAAATAATTAAATAAAATGATTTAAAGATTTGTTAATACTAATGAGTATAGTAATGGACTATCGCTATAGAAGCATTCCAGAACAAATTTGATACTTATTAGAAATAATGAGCCACGTTCTGGATAGGGATATGAGTTTAAATTTGAAAACAAATTCATATTTCCGTCAAATCATTTTGGTTTGCCGAAAATATTTTTATTAATTTTTTATTTTGTACCAATTCTCACTAATAATTCATGTGATTCCCCATTAAAATCGATATATTTTTCGGAATTCGGATCATCTTCTGTTTTAAATTTGATAAAAATATCTGACAATGAATCTATTGGTTTTGAAAAATTACATTTGACAGGTAACAATGATCGAATATCTGTATTTGAATTGAATTTTAATAACGGATGTTCATCATCAACATTTTCAATAAATAAATATATCGTAAGTTGTTTATCAATTGTTGGTAATGATTCTGATTTATAGTCTTTTTTACCAATATAATTAGATTTATTAAATCCTAATTGTCTTAAAATACTTTTTCTATTATTTAGAATATCAAATGATTTATTGAAAGAATTAATAATATTAATTTTACCGTCATTATCTATCTCGATATTAAAATTAGGAGTCAATACTTTTTTTATTTCATTAATTAATTCGATTGAATTATAAACTCCAGGATTAATATGAACATTAATCTCTTCATCATTAAGAATATAAGTTATTTGATTGTTATATTGATTTATAAAATTTGCAATTCTAGGTAATTTCATATTAATAATTTCGAAGCTATGAACATTTTTATAAGGTTCTTTAAAGTCTACTAAATAATCACCATAATTTTCTGGGTCATCATAATCTCTTGATTTGATCAATAAATCATGATATTTAATACTTTGTGTTTGAACAGGTTGTACTTCTTGTTTATTTTGATTTGTTCCCGAATCATCTCCAATAATAATATTATGTAAATCATGCTGATCATTTTCAATAATATTAATCATAGAATTTAATGTTGATACATCGGGATGTTTTTGATTTTCTATGATTTCCGATGATGTTGTATGTGTTGGTAAGTTATTTTTTTTTAAATTTTCACTAACAATGTTATTAAGACCTGACAGATCCAAACTTATTTTTTTAATTAATTCATCTAGTTGTTTCGAATCTAATGATTGTAAAAATAATGGATCGAAATTAGTTAAATTCATTTGATAGTATATTTTATCTTTGATTTTATGAATGTATGATGCAAGTTGTTCCGAATCAAGATTTTGCATTGCGTTTGAATCATTTTTAGGATTTACCCCCCCGTTATAGTTTAAACGATTTTGTTTATTAGTCATCATTTCGTGCATTTTTTGCATCATTAACATTTGATTAATATCCATTTTATTACCCATATTATTTATATTACCCATATTATAATTCATATTAGGAGAAATTGTTGGATTAAATCCACCTCCTTGAATGTTAGTTCTTATATTATCAAGAGATTCACGTTCTGATAATAATTGATTTAATTTAGTTTTTAATTCCCCGTCACTTAATTCAGGACTGGTTTGCATCATTTCCGGAGGAATGTTTTGCATACCCATATTTTGCATACCCATGTTTGGAATACCCATATTTTGCATACCCATATTTTGCATACCCATGTTTGGCATACCCATGTTTTGCATACCCATATTTTGCATACCCATGTTTTGCATACCCATATTTTGCATACCCATGTTTGGCATACCCATATTTTGCATACCCATGTTTGGTATACCCATGTTTTGCATATTTGGACGCATACCTTCAAATTCAGCCATACCCATATTACCCATATTGCCCATATCCATCATAACTGATGGCATTCCTGAAGACATACCAAATGTTTCCATATTTGGTGAATAACTTGAATTTGTATCATATACACCATTTCTTTTATGTTTACCTTCAACTAAAGTAAAATTAAGTTGCGGCATATTTTGAGATGCAGCGCCTTGATATGAAGGCATACGATTCATATAAGTATTATTAAGATTATCTGGCATTCCCATCATGCCCCCCATTGCACCCCCCATCGCGCCTCCCATCATACCTCCCATCATTCCAGGTCCGCCACTTTTTTTGTCATCATATTCATTCATACGCTCCATCATTCTTCTTTCCAATTCATCTTTGGAATCTCCACGTTGTCCATATATTTGATTTTCTAAATTACCAAATATCATTTTCTCACCCATTTCACCTGTTGCTGATATAAATTCCCCTTGTCCTTGTGCGATTGGTGCAAAAGTACTTCCTGCTCCTTCACTATAACCAGGCATTCCATGATTTTCGGCAACGTTATTTCTATTCATAGATGTATATTGTGGTCTTCTAGGTAATTGAATATCTCTTTTGCCATATACTTCTTCTTCACGAGTTCTTTCCAATTCTCCAATTTTACCCGAATAGCTTTTTTTGTTAGATCTATTTTCTTCGCAAATTTTCATACATTCCTTAACGCTTTTTTTGTTTAGTAAATCTATAAATTCGGCAACTGGCATATTAGAACGTTTTTTTTTCCCATGTTTGTCGTATACATTTTTCATTTGATTAACCAGAAATTTTTTACATTTTCTTCTTGATTCTGGATTGTCTTTTATATTCAATTGTTTTTCTAAAGTTGCACATTGCCTGGCAACGTTTTTCTCTGAAAAGAAAAACTTATCCATTATAATTTATACCAATTTTATTTTATTATTTGTTTAGACACAATTCAAGTATAAAATATTATTTTTATGTTAGAATGGCTAACAATAATTTTTTATAGACATAAATGTTGTTTAAGTATAATAAATAAAATCTCCTAGATATATATAAATTATGAGTCGTAATAATTTTCCAAATAATATGAATTCAGCAAATACTTTTCCTAATTCAATATATGCGCCTCTTGGTATAAATGATAATAATTTTAACCGATCTTCCGTTCCATCTAATATATATCCAATGAACGGTGGAATGACAGGTAATCCAATCGGAAGATTTAATCCAATTTCAACAAATACCCAAAGTAGAATGAATAATACAACTGCCCAATCTAATTTCAATGAAGCATTTACACCAAATCAGCCAATTGTCGACAGATTAAATTATCAAAACAAAGGACAATTATTACATAACAATATTGGCGACCAAATATTAGATGAACACGTTGTAGAATATAGAATATATATTGATAGTTTAGATCGAGATATCATAACTTATCCAGATCCATTTTCATTCACGGTTAAATTTAATCCTCCATCAGCCAGTCGAATTCAGCATGAAGAACCAATTGATTATAAAAATAAATCAAAAGGAACTAAAATCGTTGAAACAAGATTTGAAGGATTACCTGCTCCACATATAACAAAAGAGTTTAAAAATGTCAAATATATTAAATTAGAAAATGTTATATTGCCTAAATTCAATAAATTAATTTTAAAGAAAACCGGTGATGGATTTGAATTTGATCAAACAAGTAATTTAACAAATGATAGATACGTATCATTAGTTATAAAGGAATTAGGACAAGAAAGATACTATTCCACATCCGAAGGTGTTACAAGAATAAGTCCAAGTGGCAAATGTTATACACCACCAACTCCATTTGCTCTCATTGTACCAGATAAATATTTAGGTTTTAATTTTTTTACAGGGATACCTTATTATGGATCTAAAATTTATAAAAATTCAGATTTAGGGAATATAACACAATTAACTATTCAATTTTTTGATTCTGCTGGATTACCTATTAAAGTAACTGATTTATTTACAAACGACGATTTACAAGAATATGAATTTGATAACGGAGAGCCTTTACCTATAACTGATTTACGACATCCATTGAATAAAGAAATTCAAATTAATTTATCTTTTGTCATTGGTGTGGTAGAAAGTCAAATTAATAATTTAACGAAGTTTGATTATTAGATAAATTTTTATTTTTATATGATGACATAATTTTTTCAAGAAATTGACTTGGATAAGTTATTTCATAATTAAATTTCTTGATTGCATTTTGTATTAAATTTTCTTTTTCGATAGTGTATTCATCTTTTGTTATATTATTTTTTTTATTTCTTAATTCAGATATTTTTGTAATTAATTCTTTAGAAATTTTGTGTTTATCAGTTTTTATAAGTTTATCAAAATAAACAAGTGCTTCTTTAACAAACTTTTTATTATCTACAATAAGTTTAGTTATTTCTTTTAAATATAGTATTTTGAAAGGTTCATGTTCATCAGCTGTAAATAATTTATTATAGGAAAACAATATATCCATAAATCTCTGAATAGCGTTTATCCAGTCATTATTTGGCACATTTAATGGAGAGGTAGTCTCATTTATTAATATTTTTTTAATTGATTCAAGTTCATTAAATTTATTTATACTTGTTAAATTTTGAGTAATATTATGAATTTTATTTAAATATCCTTCTGTATCACATATACCTTGTTCTGTCATTGTATATAATACAGATGAACCACCAAATAATAAATTTGTATGATTTTCTTCATTATCTTGATATATTTTATCATTCATCACAACAAGGAACTCTAAATCTTTATTATACATATCCAAATATCTACCTCCTTTTTTATGTGCTAGTTTTTCAAGATTTTTAAGATAATCATTCAGTGCTTTGAAGTCTGCCTTTTTTAAAAAATTTTTCCTATAATTATCATCATAAATATTATTCTTAGACATGTTTTATATATTTCGATAATATAAAAGTTTTATTGTTTATAACACAAAATATTATAATAAACTTAAAATTGAATAAATTAAATTTTTACTTTGAAGTATTGAGACCAACTTGTTTTAATATGTTGTTACTATATTGATCATCGAAAGGTTTAACTGATTCTTTATTTTGACAATTTAGGCAGTTTCTTTTGCATAATATTGAATCCTTACAGGCAGTATAAAATTTTTTACATTGCTCACATCGATAACATGCAAATTCATTACGTGATGGATTTTTTTCTGCACAAAAATGACAAAAAAGTTCTTTTGGATTTACAAATCCAGCGGGTGTTAGGACGGCCATGATGAAAATGGATTGTTATATAAAACGATTTGTTGAATAATGTCAAAATATATTCAATGGTTTTAATATTCAATTTTTTTAATCTTCTATTGTTGGAATTGGTACCATAAAATTAATGATATAAGTATCTTTATCTAATTTAAGAGGCACATCATTTTCATCTACTGCAACCTTACCAATTGCAAAATGTAAATCATAATCATAAACAACTCCTGTTTTAGAATAAAACCAATAAAGAGCCGGTTTAGAATATTCGGCTTTGCCTTCAGCATCCGATGGTGATAATTGTCTGACAGCTTTAATCTTCATAACTTTTATTTTAATAGTGACTGATTTAATACTATTGCTTCCATTATCCATCTTGACATCATCGGCAAGATCTTCTTTATAAGCGGGACCAATGTGTCGATCAAATAAAGAAGGTTCGTCAAACTGGAAGCATTTATATTCTTGGGTCAACATATTTTCATTTTTATTAATATTACAATCAACTGCCACTTCTTTCATAGCATCTAAAAACGATTGAATAAGATTGTCTTTACTTTTAGCCAAATCTTCAATATATTGGTCTGTCGTTAATTTTAGTTTATTTTTTCTGACGGATTTATATCTAAAAACGTCAACATGTCTCTGATCCATTTGTAAATCTCTATGCGAACATTGTCGGATACCTCTTCCGATCATTTGTGTAATTCTAACCTCATTCCAATATGGTTCCATAATATGAACTTGGCGAACATTATGTAAACTAAGACCTTCAGAACCAGCCGGACTAATAAGTATAATTTTAATCAAATTGCCATATTTATTTTCAGGCATATTATATGCGTTTTTTCCTTTAATTCTATCATCCATATTTTTGACACCTCCATGATATTCTACATAACCGATTTTATTCTTTTGTAATTCCATTTTATCCATATAATTATAAAATCCAAAATAACTAAGATAAATTTTGAATATCTCTAATCCTTCCATGAGGACATAATTCGAATAAACAACTGTTGGACCAGGAGATTTTAGGATATTAAAAATTATATTAACCATTTTAGCTGAAGAAATATATAATGCATCATATAAAGATGATTTTTTTGTTGCCTTGACATTAAATTCTATAAAATCTCCTTGGAATTTTGTCGAATATTCTTTAAAATCATCAAGAATCGTGTAATTGTTTTTTTGATCTTCTGCATCTTTTTGGTCTAAATAATTTATGAATGAGTTGATAAATAAGTCCATTACTTTTAAATATTCCGAAACATGTACAAGTTTACTTTTATCTTTTATTTCTCCTTTTTCACTTAGTTTGGTTGCTTCTCTTTCAGAAAGTTTATATTTACCAGGTCTGGGTCTTTGTTCACCTGTTACTTTTTGAGAAATTGGAGGAAAAACGAAATTACATGCCTGTCTTGTATAAACTTTGTAGACTTGTGAACCTTGTTTATCAGAGAATTTACCTTTTAAGGCTAATTTTTTTTCTATGTCTTCATAATAAGAATAAATATCATCTTGATATTCACTCATTTGAACATCAACATAATGTATTGTTTTCGTAGCATATTTATCGACAGTTGCACCCATATAATATGATACCAATCCCATAATACGACGCTGGAACATATTTTTAGCACCTGGATTTAGAGTTTGATAAGTTGTACTTGATACAAAAAGTTGATTGAATTCTGCTTCACTTCTTGGAAAAATTCCGGGTCTCAATAAATTAAACAATAACGCAAGTTCGAAAGGATTATTAACAGCTGGTGTACCTGATAATAATACAATTCGAGTATCTGGATTTTCCTTCTTATCCTGAATCATATAGTCATAAATGACTTGTGCACGTTTACCGACACCAGAACTTATGTTACTGTAAACATTCCTTATAAAATTATGTACTTCATCAATTATATATAATGATTTTTTTGAACTATCAACATTTTTAATTGCATCTAAAAAATTTCGATCGGCAATTGGTGAATCATAATGAATGAAAATTATATTTTTATATCTATATTCATAATCATCTTTCCTTAACCATGTTTTAAGATTGTCTAACCATTCACCTCTAATCGATGCCTTTAATAATAAAAAAACATTCCATCCGGGAGTATAATTATATAAAGCATTATATATATTGATAGCGGTCGCCGTTTTACCCACGCCTGTACCCATATAAAGTAATATGGAATGATAAGGGCTTCTGAAATCTAAGAATTGACCAACAAATTGTTGATATTTTCTTAATTCAAGTTTCAATTCTCCTTTTTCGGTTTTAATATTGCATGGGTCTTCACCTGATTTTTGAAAAAATTCTTCTAACTTATATTTTTTAAAATTTAAATTGACCCATGATGGGAAAAGTCGACCATTTATTTTGAGATCGACATATTTTTTCGCTTTATCATGTTCGATATCACTCATTATATATATATAGATTATAAAATATTTTAGTTATCTTCATTTACACTTTCATAACTATCATTTTCACTCAAACTTTCATAACTATTAATATCATTGTCTAGATCACTATCAGATAATATATCTACTTCGCTTTCATATTCACTATCATTATCATCTTTATATATTCCATAATGAATCATGGCCTGTTTGCATGCCTCTTGTTCACCCGCTTTTTTTGAATTAGCAACCCCAATTCCGACAATTTGCCCTTCATCTTGTTGATTTGTTCTGCATTTAACATACATAGTATACATCTTTTTATTTTCAGGTCCAGAAATATCCAAAGTTCCATAAATAGGATCCATAAATTTTCTTAAATGAAAATATTGTAATAATCTTTCTTTGAAATTTGTTTCTTGATGTAATAATTGAGCAAAATCTATTTCTTTTTCAATCAAAGTTGTGATAAATTTCTTACAAATATCAAAACTAGTTTCTAAGTACAATGCACCTATAAAGGCTTCAAATGCATCTTCTAAAATATTTTTATTTGTTTCCCTACCTCCATTTTTCTCTACATAACGTGATATGATAATATATTGACTCAATCCTATTTTTTTAGATAATTCTGATAAAGTATGCCCGTTTTCTATTTTAGTTCTTAATTTCGTCATAAAACCTTCATTTTCTTGACCATATCTTTTAAATATATATTCGGCGAGAATAGCATGAATAATTGCATCTCCTAAATATTCTAATCTTTCATAAGATTCTTGTTGTAATGGTATAGCTTTTGAAATATCATCTAATGGTTCAATATCATTAGATTGGATTTGATAAGGTTTTGTTTTATTATTAGCATAAAATTTTTCATTTCTTACTAAATAAGATAAATGTACCATAGCTTCTTGAAATAAAACAATATTTTTAATTTTAATTTTAATACCATGATCTTTCAATATATTTTCAATATATTCTCTAGTTATCAATACATTATTTTCATTTAATATATAGTATAAGTCATTTGATTTAGTCTCAGTTGTCATAAATTAATATTTTATTATATTGTACATCCTTATATCCATTTTAGAATTCAATTAAACTTTCAATTTTTTTGTTTATGTAATTGTTCATTATGTTTATTTTTATTGATTTTATTCATAAATTTATTATAGCCTATTGCTACTTTATAAATAAAATTTATATCATTCTGCATAATATTACTATATAAATTTAATTTTTCAAATATTCACTATTACTTTTTATATAAAATTTATGTCATTAAAACGTCTAACAGCACGAGCTTCTTCAGAATTATTTTCACTATCTTCAAATTCTTCTTTAATAGTTTGTTTTTGCTCAAGTTCGTTCAATAGTTTAGGATTCTCAACATATTTGGTTATTTTTAGATTAATTGTTTTTTGAATTGGATTACCAGAAGTATTAGCAAATTTATAATCAGGTGGTTCTCTTTTCTCATCTGGATAATATTTAAATACAACCATTTTACCTTCTTTTGCTTTTTTATCTCTACTGAGACTTGTTTCTCTAGCCGGATCGATAGTATAACCAATACATTCAGGTATAAATGATTTAAATAAAGTTTGATCCAATAGTGTTTTTTTATTTTTCTTCAAATAATAATTTCTCATTTCGACTAAATGTGATGTCATAATATTATGAAAATGATATTTATCGGCTAAGTCATTAACTTTTGCTCTTAAACCCGCAATCATATTCATTAGTAAAACAAAATCAAATGAACCAATTTGTATAAAATTATTATTACCTAATTTTATTTTATGCATTGGTGTACATCTTTTATTATGTGAAGTAATATGTAAAATAGGTACATCTTCATAATAAATAACCGTACTATAACATGTAAACTGCCAAAAAGGATAGAATTCGGTAAATTTTATTTTTCCTTCTTTATCAAAATTTTTTTTTAACTCCAAAATAATAGTCGAAGCATCTTTAATATAATCAGTTGAAATAAACTGCATAAATGGAGTAGGTATTAATTTATAATTTTTCGATTCTTTCATAATTCCGGATTCTTCTAAAAATATATTATAAGCATATTGACCAGTTATAATGATAGTTTCTTGATTTTGTATCAATTCAATAATCTTATTATTTATTTTTTTAATTATTTCTTCTTTATTTTTTGGGACATCATAAGCATTAGGTAATTCTTTTGTGACTTTATTAAAAGGATAATGTTTTTGTAATTTATGAAGTCTTGGAAATATTTTTGACCAACGAAATGATGAAAAGTAAGGCTCTGTCATCATACGATAAAGATCAATATATATAAATGAAGAATGGGCATAATTGATACCATCGATTTCAATAAAAGGAATTTTATTATAAATATTTCTCGGAACATATGATAAGTCACATACATTTTTAAAATTAACAAATACGGAATATGTTTCTTTATGTTGCGCTTCCCGACTCATAACATATTTATAACCTTTTGCATAAAGTTCATCGCAAAGTGCCACTAAATCTTTTATGGGTTCTGGTGAATAACAATCAATATCTGGTATATCACTATCATCATAGAATGCATCTTTTGGATTTTTATTAATAATAAGTTTATTCTGTGCATAGCCACCATATATTTTTCTTTTTTTATCCCTAATATAATCTAACACAATCTTATTAATATCCATTATCTCTTTTCTTGTCGGTTCAAATATTTCTAACTTTTTTAATTCAATATCATCAACTATATCATCTATAGATGTTTTTATTAATTCAACATCATCTTGAGTATATAATTCCATATATATATATCTTTATATAAAAAATATATATTTGTATAAAATAACTTTAACTGCTTCGCAGTTTCGCTTCGCTCAATTCGCTTACGCTCACACTCACTACGTGAGTAACTTGCAGAGCAAGTAATTCGCTTCGCTCATGCTCACTTTGTTCGCCACTTCGTTTAATTATGTATATTGGGTGCAGGTTTGCGGGCGAGCGTTAATGCCATTCACTTAACTGCTTCGCAGTTTCACTTCGCTCAATTCGCTTACGCTCACACTCACACTTACACTCACTACGTAAATAACTTGCTTTGCTCATGCAATGCCATTCACTTAAGAAAATTGTTCGATATATATACTTAGTCAATCGTCTGGTATGAATATCCAGGCTATGGTTATAAAGTATGAAATCATATGATTGTTTTCAAAATATGATAATAATTATCATAAAGCCATACTATAAGTATGAAACAATATAATTATTAATTTATTTTAATTACCTTCATATGATATATTACTTTTATTCCATAGCCTGGAAATACAATATAACAATGGTTTCATGTAAGTTAGATTCATGTTCGAAATGAGAAAGGTATATTTAGTCAATCGTCTGGTATGAATATCCAGGCTATGGTTATAAAGTATGAAATCATATGATTATTTTCAAAAGATGATAACCATTATAAGAAAGCCATACTTAATTTCATTCGCGCTCGCCCGCAAACCGGCACCCGATATACCTAATTAAACGAAGTGGCGAACAAAGTGAGCATGAGCGAAGCGAATTACTTGCTTTGCAAGTTACTCACGTAGTGAGTGTGAGCGTAAGCGAATTGAGCGAAGCGAAACTGCGAAGCAGTTAAGTGAATTGAGCGTAAGCGAAACTTCCGAAGGAAGTTGTAAAAGTTGATATTTATATATAATAAAAAAATAAGATAAAGATATGTTAGTAATAAAATTTAATGCAATATGATGATCCGGATATACTAAATATCGAAGATACGAAAGGTAAATATGCAAGTGAAATTGAAAAACTAGATTATTTAACAGATAATATTAAACAGATTGATTCAAAGAAACTGCATTATTTATCATTAAATGTCGATAGACCAAATACAATTACTAAATTTGCAAGTATATTAAAAGATATAGATGCGGCTATAAAATTAGAAGCCGGTGTTTATGAATTTACAATAGTATATACAACAACAAAAAATTACAATATATCGTTAATGCCCGCCATTTATACAGATAAGATAAACGAGCTTTTACTTAATTTAGATGATACGAGTGTTTTGAATAATCAAACTTTTAAGAAAGCCATTCAGAACAATGAGTTAAATCCACAAATTGTTGCTTTTATGAAACCACAAGAAATTCATCCTGCTCAATGGCAAGAATTAGTCAGGAAAAATAATTTACGTGATGAGAAAAAGAAAAATATGGCAGTTACAGATTTATATGAATGTCGTCAATGTAAAGGCAGACGCTGCCGCATGATTGAGATGCAGACGAGATCAAGTGATGAACCGATGACGAAATTTATAACATGTCTTGACTGTTATCATGTCATGAAACGGTAATAAAATAAAAAAATCATTAAAATTTACTCATTAATGTATTTCCAAATATAGTCATATGTAGTTTTATTTATTCCACGCCAACATTTAGATATCATCACGTGACTATTTTTCCTAGAAAGGACCGATATAAAAAAGTGTTATATTTTGTTAGTGCCGATATAAAAAACTAATATTTTGTTAGTGCTGATATTATTATTAAGCTATAAAATAAAAAAACAATTTTAACGAAATAAGGATAAATAAAAACAATTAATCGTGAGCATGTATTCATGCAAGTTCGTCGTACGCAGCATCTAATATCCATTTCTTGAGCGGCATAATAGATCCATCTGAATTGAATGCACAGAATTTGAGGAAATCAACATTCTTTGATTCATATCCATATTTTGTTTTATAATAATTTAGATATGTATCATTATCCGTAACATACGTATAATTATGCATTCTATAAGCATCATCAGGCAATCCATTATTAAATTTACCGGGTCTAAATACAGTATCATTAATAGTCCGAAATCCGAAGTGTTTTGTCACTGTTGTTTTGTTTTTAAGATCAATATTGAATACTCGATTCCATTTACTTACGTTACTATTATATTCGACAACATGTTTCTTTTCTTCATCATTAATCATAGTACCAATACCACGCATTCTATATTTATTAATAATTTCAATAGGATCACGAGTGCCAGCGAAATACTTATAATCTATATTTGTGAATGTCATTAATGCAGTAATACATGATGGTAACATATAAACATTTTCACCATCAAAATAACTTCTAACACAAGGAAGATGAAATCTGGATACACATGAAAAGTAATCATTATACTGTATTCTAAAAACTTCAATATTATGAGACAAACCTTTAGATTGAAGTTTAAATTTAATACTTTCTGAAATCTTCATGACCAAAATATTTTTATCATCAGATACTTTATTTTCTTCTTGTAAAATATCATTTAGATATACATACATTTCATTATCGACTTCATATTGTTTTTCTTTTGTGATTTCATACGTTACAATTTTAATATTCATATCATCAAGTGCCAATGGTTTATGAAAATATTCATAAAATTTATTATTATGTGATTTTCTATATTTATTATTCAGTATTCGTTTCCGATTATAATATTCATCAT
>Ga0214471_10002985_pt1 | contig 13136 bp, 9 predicted proteins | sample RVTome_5_FD_207665 | JGI IMG/M metagenome (GOLD analysis project Ga0214471, IMG submission 207665) | Soil microbial communities from uranium-contaminated site in the Upper Colorado River Basin, Wyoming, United States - RVT142D155 | ecosystem: Environmental > Terrestrial > Soil > Contaminated >...
GCTCGAAGGGATCGTGCAGCGAGTCGCGGTGCCGAAGTAGCGATGTTCCTGGCGCCGCGTCTGGCCGCGGTCGCGCTGCTCGGCGCCGCCGTGGCGGTCGCCGTTGGCGCGGCGACGCCTGCCTCGACGGGCGCGGCGCTGGCGGTGACCGACGGTCTGGTGATCGCCGGGATCCTGCTCGACGTGGCGCTCGCGCCGTCGCCGCGCGCGCTGAACCCGATAAGGATCGTGCCGCCCGTGCTCAGCGTCGGCCGCGACGAGCAGATCGACATCGTCATGCGGAACCCAACCGGTCGGCCGCTTCGATCGATGGTGCGCGACGCAGCACCACCCTCGCTCGGCTGCACGCCGGTCATACATCATGTGACGCTTGAACCGGACGCGGTGATGACGCTGCGGTCGGAGGTGCGTCCGACCCGGCGCGGCTCGATCCCGCTGGGACCTATGACGGTGCGCGTCCACGGGCCGTTCGGGCTCGCAGGCCGTCAGACCACGCTGCGGGACACGACCGCGGTGAAGGTGTATCCGGCGCTGCCGAGCCGCGCCGAGGTCATGCTGCGCCTCGACAGCGCGCGCCTGTTGCAGGTGGGCGAGCGGTCGGCATCGGTCCGCGGTGGCGGCACCGAGTTCGACTCGCTGCGCGAGTACCACCCCGACGACGAGTTCCGGCGCATCAACTGGCGGGCGACCGCGCGCACACAGCGTCCGATCACCAACGTGTACCGGGAGGAGCGCAACCAGCAGGTGATGCTGCTGCTCGACGCAGGCCGTTCGATGGCTGCGACCGTCGGCGGCGCGCCGCGATTCGAGCATGCGATCGACGCGGCGGTCGCGGTGGCCGAGCTCGCTACCCGCGTAGGCGATCACATCGGCATGCTGGCCTTCGGCGCCGACGTGGTGTCGATGATCGGGCCGAAGGGATCCAGCGCGCAGCCGCAGCGGATCATCGATGCGCTCTACGCGGTGGAGCCGCGGCTGGAGGCGGCCGGCTACCGGCGGGGTTTCGGCGCGCTGCTCGCGCGGCATCGGCGGCGTTCCTTGTTGGTGCTGCTGACCGAGCTGGCGGGAGAGCCGGCGTTGGAGCCGCTGATCGATGCGATCCCGATGCTTCTGTCCCGCCACCTGCTGATCGTGGGGGCCGTGCTGGACCCCGAGCTCGAACGGCTCGCGATGGATCCGGCGCCGTCGTCCGAGCAGGTCTACGAGAAGGCGGCGGCGGCCGCGGCCCTGGCCGCGCGCGCGCGCGCCGCGGCGCACCTACGGCGGATGGGCGCGATCGTGGTGGACCTGCCGCCGGGCAAGCTCGCCGGCCGGCTCGCAGACGAGTACCTACGGATCAAGGCGTTCGGACGGCTGTAGAACCGCGTGCGCGGCTAGAACCGCGGGCGCGGCGGCGCGGCGCGAGAAGGAACGACAGGTATGCCAGCGCGGTTGCGCCGCCGATCGCGATCTCCAGCGCATCGGGAAGCCCCGAGTTGGTCAGGTACCCCTCGTATATCGCCGCGAGCACGAACGCGGGCACGACACCGGTGAGCACGACGAGCGCGTCCCGTGCCTCCTCGACCAGCGCGCGTCCGCGTCGCCGGTCGCCCGGATCGATCAGCGACCAGCCGAGTCGCAAGCCGGCGCCGGCCGCGACGATGATCGCCGTCAGCTCGAGGAACCCGTGCGGGAGGACGAGGGTCCAAAAGGTCGATCCCGCACCCTCGGCGTGGAACGCTCCCGCCAGGGTGCCGATGAGTGTGGCGTTGGTCACCAGCACATACAGGGTGCCGATGCCCAGCGTGACCCCGAACGCGAACGCGAGCAACGCCACTTGGACGTTGTTCAGCAATATGAAGGTCGTGAACGCGCCTCGCGCGCCCTCCAGCGCTCCGGGGCCCCCGCCGGCGTCGCGGACCGCGTCACGCACGTACTCCGGCAGGACGCCGGCGCGCGCGGCGGGCGACGAGGCGATCCAGAACGTCGTCAGTGCCATCACGCCGAGCAGCACCACCGCCGAGGCCGCGATCCACGGGAGCGAACGTCGGATCGCGGCACGGTAACGGGTTCCGAACAGCCGCAGGAAGCTGCGTGGCGTCCGCGCGCGCGCGCCGTACAGCGCCGCGTGGGCCTGCCCGACGACCCCATTCAGGTAGATCCGGAGGGCCGGGTCACCGAATCGAGTCTGCGCTTCCGCGAGGTGCCCGGAGACGCGCTCGTACAACGCGGCGGCGTTCTCGATCCCCGGCCCTCCCAGCCGGGCGAGCCCCCGTGAGCCGCCCGCGGTCGCCGCTTCGAGCCGCTTCCACTCCGGGCGGTACGCTTCGATGAACGAGTCGACGTCCACACGAGGAGTCTAAGCCGGGGTGACGCAGCACGGGCGACGCGATGTCATCGTTACCGCGGAGGCGGTCGCGATCACCGTCGACGTTGCCGGGCTGGGCTCTCGCATGATCGCCGCGATCGTGGACCTGGCCATCCAGGGCGTCGCCGCCATCCCCGTGATCCTCGTCGGGGTTGCCGCCGCGGGATCCGATGGCAGCGTCACGGGCGTGGTCATCATGGCGATCGGCCTGTTCCTGCTGCTGTGGGGTTACTACCCGCTGTGGGAGGGCCTGTGGCGCGGGCGGACACCAGGCAAGCGGGTGCAGCGGTTACGCGTGGTGAACGTCGACGGACATCCGGCCGGGTGGACGCCGATCCTGCTGCGCAACCTCCTGCGCATCGTCGACTTCCTCCCGTGGTCCTACGCGATCGGGGCGATCACGATGCTGCTGACCAAGCGCTCGCAGCGCATCGGTGATCTGGTCGCCGGCACCATCGTGATCCGCGAACCGAGGGTCCCCGAGCCGCTGGCGCTCGATCTGACCGCGCTCTCGGGCGACGAGACTCCGTTCGACACAACCCGTCTGGGCGAGCAGGAGTACGCGCTGGTCCGTTCGTTCTTGCAGCGTCGCGAGCAGCTCGACCCGACCGCGCGCGCGACGCTCGCCAGCACGCTGGCGGGAACCTTTCGCCCTCGCGTCGGCGCGCCGGCGCAGCCGATGAGCGATGAGGAGTTCCTCGAAGGGATCGCGCGGTCGTTCCGCGCGCGCTTCGGCCCCCGATGAGGCTAAGACCGTCGTAGGAAGTTGGCTACAGGCCGAGCGTTTGTCCGGCAAACTCATCAACGCAGATGGCGGCCCGTTGGGCCGCCATCTGCTCTTGCGAACCGATCACCGTGCGAACGTGTGGACGACGATCCACTGACCCTGCTGGTTCCGGCACGGGCCGGCCTGCGGGTTCTTGTTGCAGTCGGGGCCCCCGCCGCCACCGCCGTCGCCGCCGCCGCCGCCCCCGCCGTCCCCGTGGGCGTAGATGATGTTCAACTGCTGGTTGTCGTGGGTGTTCGGCTGTGGCGCCGACAGGATCTGATCGTTCATGCAGGAGTTTGTGTCGTGGCTGTGGTCGAGTCCGAGCACGTGGCCGATCTCCTGGCACAGCACGTGATCCCACTCGTTCAGCGTCAAGCTGTTCTTATACAGGTTGTTCAGCGTGACGCGTCCTGCCGTGATGTGCCCGCCGGAGATCCGGATCTCAGCGATCCCGAGCCACTGCGCGCTCCCGTTCTTCGCGCGCACCTCGATGGGACCCGATGGCGCAACGAAGGGATCGATGGGGGCGCTGAGTCCTTCCCACTCGTTGACCGCATCCTCCACGCTCGGCCAGCCTGTAGCGGTGATCGCGTTGACCACCCCGGGGGTTCGCGGATCGGTTCCCGGCCAGTGGTAACCGATGCCGTCGCCGTCCGAGTCCCCCCAGGCGTGATCCGCTCCCGCCGGCAGAGCCGCAGCCACCACCAAGGCCGCCGCGACCGCCATGATCGTCGTGATGCGCCTATTCATGTCCCTCGCTCCCCTCCGTGTGATCCCCTTCGACCAACCCATCTAGTCTGCCGCGTCGGGAGCCGCAGAACAAGAGGCAAACTCCGGAACATATGACAGAAACACCTCACCGACGCATGCAGCAGGGGGTTCCGGCCTCCTGCTTCCCGCTGCTTGTGCCACAATCGGCCCCTCATGAGCGAAAGCGCGGTCCTGGAGGCTCGCAAGGCGGCCGAGCGCTATGCGTGGAACGAGGCGCTCGAGCTGCTCGGGCAGGCGGATTCGTCGGTCGATCTGGGGCCGGACGATCTGATGCTGCTCGCGGAATCGGCGTGGTGGATGGGCAAGATGCGCGACTGCATCGCAGCACGCGAGCGCGCGCACAAGGCCTATCTCGCCGGGGGCAACCCGCGGAGGGCCGCGTACGCGGCGGTCAAGCTCGCGGACCATCATGCGGATCTTGCGGAGATGGGCGTCGCGTCGGCGTGGATGCAGAACGCGTCGCGGCTGTTGGAGAACGAAGGCGATTGCGTCGAGCAGGGCTATATCGAGCTTCTCAACGCGGCCATGGCCATGAGCGAAGGGAACCTCGACGGCGTCGTGACTGCGGCCACCGCGATGCGCGAGATCGGCGGACGGTTCGGGGACAGGGACCTGATCGCATTCAGCCTGGCAGGGGAAGGTGCCGCGCTGCTGCAAGTCGGCGAGATCGACCGCGGGATCGCCCTGCTGGAGGAGGCGACGGTTCCTGCGGTCGCCGGCGAACTCGGCCCGTACGCGACCGGATGGATCTACTGCATCATGATCGGCTCGACATCCGCGATCGCGGATTGGCAGCGCGCCGGACAGTGGACCGAGGCGGCGAAACGCTGGTGCGATCGCCAGGCGATCAGCGGATTCCCCGGCATCTGCCGCGTGCATCGCGCCGAGATCATGCGCCTGCGCGGCGCCCTCTCGGATGCCGAGGAAGAGGCACGGATGGCCACCGAGGAGCTCGGCTCGTTCAACATCACCATCGCTTCGAGCGCGTTCAAGGAACTCGGCGAGATCCGGCTTCGCACAGGCGACCTGGACGGTGCCGAGGAGGCGTTCCGGCAGGCCAACGAACTGGGCGTGTCGCCGCAGCCGGGACTCGCGCTCGTGCAGTTCCGTCGTGGAAAGGCGGAGGCCGCCGCGTCCTCGCTCAAGCGCGCGCTGGCCGAAGGATCCCTGGGCCGGCTCGATCGCGCCAAGATCCTGCCGACGCAGGTCGAGATCGCGCTCGCCGTCGGCGACCGCGCGACGGCCTCCTCCGCGGCCGCGGAGTTGCAGGAGATCGCCGGCGCGTTCACCAGCCTCGCCATGCAAGCAGCCGCCTCAGCGGCCGGCGCGCTCGTGAAGCTCGCCGAAGGTGACATCGGCGGGGCCGAACGCGACGCGATGCGCGCGCGCCGGCTGTGGAAGGAAACCGATGTGCTCTATGAGGCGGCGCGGGCGTGCCTCGTGCTGGGAGACGTCTACCTCGCCGAGGGGGATCACGATGGCGCCGCGTTCGAGTATACGACGGCGCTGTCCACGTTCGAGAAGTTCGGCGCGCTGCCCGACGCAGAGATCGCGCGCGCGCGACTCACCTCGGTCGCCGAGGCCCCCGAACCCTCGGGGAGGCGTGTCGCGAAGACGTTCCTATTCTCCGACATCGTGCGCTCCACCAACCTGGTCGAGGCGATCGGCGACGAGGCCTGGACCGATCTGCTGAAGTGGCACGATGAGACGCTGCGCGCGCGCTTCCGCGCACACGACGGCGAGGAGGTCGTGCACACCGGCGACGGGTTCTTCATCGCGTTCGAGACCGCAGACGCGGCGATCGCCTGCGCGATCGACATCCAGCGCGCGCTCGCGGAACACCGGCGCGCGCACGGGTTCGCGCCGCAGGTGCGCGTGGGGATACACGCGACCGAGGCTGCCGAGGTGGCCGGCAACTATCACGGCAAGGGCGTGCACGAGGCCGCGCGCATCGGCGCGCTCGCCGAAGGCGGCGAGATCTTGGCGAGCCTGACGACGCTCGAATGCGTGGCCGGGTCCGTGGGAACGAGCGAGGTTCGCGAGGTGACCTTGAAGGGCGTCAGCGCGCCGGTCCGCATCGCCTCGCTCGACTGGCGCGAGGCCTAAGCAGCGCGCGCCAGTGAGCCCGATCCGGCGCAGCCGCGCGCGCCAGTGAGCCCGATCCGACGCAGCCGGCGAGCAGTGAACCCGTTCCGACGCAGCCGGCGAGCAGTGAACCCGTTCCGACGCAGCCGGCGAGCGTGAGAGCGGGGATCGCATGAGCTCATTCGCGCGCGGGCCCACGGTCCGGGGTTGGCTGGTCAGGCTGCGGCCCGCGGCCTTTGGCAAGATGGGCGTCCGCCCACGCGGCTGGGGCGCCGCAGCCCGGGAACCGGCAGCCGCCATCGCGCGCCACCAGCGCCGCGCGCGCCTTGGCCGGTGATACAGACCATCCCAGGGATCGCGTCCTCCGGTAGATTGAAGCCGGTAAACGGGAAGTAAAAGGACGCGCCCGATACTCCCAGGCCCCCATAGCTCAACGGACAGAGCGCTGGTTTCCTAAACCAGGCGTGGAGGTTCGATTCCTCCTGGGGGCACACTCCCGGACGCACCAATCCGGACGGTGGTCGAAATATCGGCACGCGGAAGGTCGGCTGGATCCACGAGCGATCCTTCACGCGGATCTCGGCAACGAGTGTGCGCGCGCCTTCACACCTAACTAGCCTGAGTTGGCGCGAGTTCGGCTCCATTTCCGGCTCCATGGAATGTAACAGACCGGGCGACCGAACATCCGTCTGAAAAGGATGGGCCAGGGTTGGCTCAGCGGATTCGCTAAGCAGGTACGCACCTACTCGTCGTTCGTGCCTTGCCTTCGTATACATGGGCGAACAAGGGCCAGTCATCTCCGATGGGCGCCCATGCGACCATCGCCGGTGTGCGTAGGCGCCAAAGCAAGCACTCACCCACCAACATACCTGTGCCCTCCCAGGACCAACGCCACGACCCGGCAGCACCTGCGAAGTCATACCGGCCCTCGACGTCTACCTGATGCCAGCCGTCCGGACTGAGAGTTTGAACCGCCGCCCATCCTCCGCCGGTCTCTCCTGGTCCCGTCCAATCACCATTGCACTCGGCGCATGAACCCCAATCGAAAGCACCAACTATGCCACTGCTTAGATCTCGACGGTAAGTCGATGAACCTATCGCGGTCGACGCGATGGACACAGCCATCCCTTCTCCCGCTGCGTCTGCCAACTCGACAGCGGTCGAGCCGCGTCCTGTGATCAACTCCCATGTCACGCTCCCGTGCTCTGTCTGAACGTCGGACACTTCGATCTGATCCCATTGAGCGCCGGTTTCGAAGTGAAGCAAAGCTCGCACGTCTCCGGCGACCATGTCATCTCCAAGGAAGCCCGCCGTGATCGAAGCGCTTGTCCGTTCGGAGTCGAACGGATCCGGCATCTCGACGCGGAGCGACCCAAGACCCGAATTGGTTGAGACGGTTGCAGGTCCGCCGGGGGATGCATGGATATGGACACTTCCCCCATGCGTGCTACTCCCTACTCCGGAGCCCGCGAGCTGAGGCTGGCGTCGATCTCTTGGGCCCTGGAGGAGGAGGCGCATGCTGACATCACCCGCGCCCTCCGGTCCAGCAATGATCTTCAGCACGACCCAGTCTGCCGGCGGCTCGCCGGCATCTGCGTCTTCCCCGATGCTTGGGGCGAGCACGGCAACCGCCGTCAGGAGAATCACCCAGCGCTTCACAGGTTCCAGGTTCGACGGTTGCTCATCGACTCCTCCCGCGCACCCGCAGAGGGGGCGCATCCGCTGGTCAGCGCTTAGTCCAAAGGCAGCCGGGGGACCTTCAACCAGAACGGCGGTATCCCGCCCGACGGATCTTCCCATGTCGCCTGCCAAGGGCGAACGGCGCACTCACCAGCCGAGGAGGGTTTTTCGGATACCGTCCAGTTGGGAGCACCACACTCGTTGACCTGCGCGATCGGCCCCGCGCGATCCTACGGTGGTGGAAGTACCCTGACGACGACCGGCTCTTGATGAGCGTCAGCTGCGCTCGTGTCGGGCGATGAGTTCGTCGATCTCGGGAACGAGTTCACGGGGGACGACGATCGTGGCCTTTCCTTCGTCCTCGAACGCAGCCTCGTCCTCGGCGACGGCCTCCTCCTCCGACTGCGCCTCATAGTGCTCGAGCACGCGTCGAACGCGGGCCTCGTCCCAGCCCTTGGGGAACCTCGATGCCGTCATCGCTTCCGTCGTCTCCTGCGCCGGAAGGCCCACAAGGCCTTGCCGGTTAGCTCGTAGGCCGTCACGACAAAGATGCTCCTCGAGTCTGGATCGGGCACTAAATCACACGCAGATACCGCCCGGCCTCGGTGCGCCCGACCGCCACCCGCGACCCCTCGGCTCCCGGCCGGTCCTCCTCGCGAGCTTCAAGCGCCTCGCGCGCTTCAGCCTCCGTGACGCCATGCCGGACGAGATGGAGCTCGCCGGTCGCCGCATCGACATAGAAGCGGACGTCCACGAACCATAAGCGTAGCCCCAGCCTGGGACAGACCAAGATGGCGGGGTTGTTCAGAGAGTTCGACGACCGCCGCGGATCTTGGCATGCCTGCTTAGGAGCGCGAACGGATCAGCCACGAGCAAGGGAGAGTATTTCGACTTGTGTTCACTTGAGGGCACCAGCAGGGGGGCACCAGCTGACAGGGGGCACCAGCCGATCGGCTCGCCTGACCTGCGGAGATTTTCTCGACTCTTGTTGGGTGTTCTGGGCTCTGGGCCCAGGTGTCCCGACCGCACCCCGTGCGCCAGCGTCGAGCGGTCCCGGTCACGCGCACGCGCCTGCGTTCCTGTCGGTGGTGACGGATACCCTGCCGCTGGATGGAAACGGAGCCGCGCCGGCGCTGGCGCTTCTACGAGAGTCGCTCGGGCCGGCGCCCCGTGCGCGACTTCCTCGACTCGCTCAGCGATCCCGACGCGGCGGCGGTGCTCCAAGAGATGCGCGATGTCGCGCGGCAAGGCCTCCGGGAGGCGCGCCATCTTCTCGGCGACATCTATGAGGTTCGCGCTGAAGGCGACAGGCAGACGTTCCGTATCCTGTTTGCCCTCTAAGGGCGTCGTGGCCATATCCTGCTGGCGCTCGAAGGCTTCTCCAAGAAGACGAGGCAGACGCCAAGGCACATCCTCGAACTCGCCGAACGGCGCCTCGCAGACTGGCGCGCACAAGGACGGCGTTGACGGGCACCGATTATCATATATGATAATCCCATGACGAGATCCAAGACGACCCGACGACCCTCGAGGGACGACCTCGAGGCCTACGTCGCCGAGCGAGCGGCGCGAAACCCAGACTTCCCCCGGCTCATGGACGCCGCTGCGGAGCGGAAGCGTCTACTCCGAGACCTCGCCGCCGCCCGAAAGGCTGCTCGGCTGACGCAAGCCGACGTCGCCGCCCGAATGAAGACCTCGGTCTCTGCCGTCGCCCGCCTGGAACGGGGAGAGATGAACCCAACGGTTGCCACCCTCCAGCGATTCGCATCCGCGGTTGGCAGGAGGATCGACTGGCGCCTCGTCAGAGGGGCCTAACCGAGCCGCCTCGCCGAGCCTGGTATCCGTCGCGCCGGAGCTTGCCATGCCGCCCGCTCAGGGCGAACAGCGCACCCTTAGCCGTACCGATACGGTGGCGAAAATACCCTGACGAAGACCGGCTCTGATGAGCGTCAGCCGCGCTCGTGTCGGGCGATGATCTCGTCGATCTCCGGAACGAGCTCACGGGGGACGACGATCGTGGCCTTTCCTTCGTCCTCGAATGCAGCCTCGTCCTCGGCGACGGCCTCCTCCTCCGACTGCGCCTGGTAGTGCTCGAGCACGCGTCGAACGCTGGCCTCGTCCCAACCCTTGGGAACCTCGATGCTGTCATCGTTTCCGTCGTCTCCTGCGCCGGAAGGCCCGCAAGGCCTTGCCGGTTAGCACGTAGGCCGTCACGACAAAGATAAGTTCGACGACCGCGGCGGATCTTGGCGTGCCTGCCCGCGAGCGCGAACGGTTCAGCCACGAGCAGGGGAGGGTATTTCGACCTCTGTCCAGTTGGGAGCACGACACTGCCGGGCGCACGAACTTAACCCGAGTAGATTCCCGGCATCATTCGATCGACTCGAGAAGCCCCGGTTGAGTCTGCGGGAGTTGGTCGACGCGGTGCCGCGCTTGCCGACAGCCGCGATCACGGGCAACACGGCCGCCTGTCGCCAATCGGACCATTCTCGTGCATCCGAGAACCCCAGCCGTATAGTGGGCGCCAGCACGCGTGGGAGAGGGGGCTTGCATGAGCGCGCAGGAAGGCGTTCGGGGAGGATTCGGCACACCGCGCTCGGTCGGGAAATCGATCCTCTTGGCCGTGGTCACGTTGGGGATCTACACGTTCGTGTGGACCTACAAGACGCACGAGGAGATCAAGACCCATTCCGGCCAGGGGGTGGGCGGTGTTCTGGGGCTCGTGATCTACATCCTCATCTCGGTCGTGACCTACTTCGTCATACCGTCCGAGGTTCGGAAGACTTACGAGATGGACGGCCGAGAGAGCCCGGTGCGAGGCATCACAGGGCTATGGCTCTTATTGCCACTCATCGGCTCGATCGTGTGGTTCGTGAAGGTGCAGCGCGCCCTGAACGACTACTGGGTGTCGAAGAGCGCGCTGGCGCCGTAGGGACAAGACGTCCGGGATCGGGCGGGGAGTTCGATCGGCGCTTGCCGGAGGCACGACCCAAACCGCTGGGCTTCGGGCGACTGAGGTCATCGTCGCGGGGACGTCCATCCTCTGCTCCTTACTAAAGAGCTGAAGTAAGGATAGGCCTCTGGGCGGAGCCTTTTTCGACGTCAGCTCGAGCGCGCGGTCCGCCAGACGAGCCCTACGGGATCGGGTTCTCCGTTCTCGTCCAGGTAAGGCGTCTGGCCGCCGAGGCTCGGCCACAAGATGCTGCGATCCAGGTCGCCGACCGACGGCTTGGACCAGTCGCAAACTCCGTCGGGGAAGATCCCGGCGAGCTCGGCGAGCTGCTCGGCGGTGAGCGCCACCGGATAGTCGGCGGGATCGATCGACTTGAGCTGGCATTTGATCACGTCGTCGCTCGCGGGGCCGCCCGCGGCGATCCGCGTGGTCGTGACCGGTGGCAGCGCCGCCGAGCACGGCCCCAGACCGGACTCGTGGTCCTCGGGCACGAACGCGCGCATGTGCGCGGCCGCGTCCGGGCCAGGCGTGCCCGGCGCCACGGTGACCGGGATGCCCAGCGGCGCGCGCGCGCCCTTTGTTGCCTCCACGCGCCCGCCGACGGTGCCGAGCGCGCATTGGTCCAGCGCCGTCAGCGGCTTGGCCGCCACGATGTCGGCGATCCGGTCGCCGCTCGACGGCGTAGCGTTGAGGGCCGCGACCCACGAGTCGACCTCCTCGAAACCATCCGACTGCACGACCACCCCGCGCCACATCGCCATGGTGGAGCCGTCACCGCCGGCGCGGCGCACGCGCTGACGGATCACGAACGGACGCACCGACTCGTGGATGTTCGCGACAGGAACGAGGTCGAGGTAGGGCGCGTAGTCGATGATCGGGGTCTCGGCGAGCGCGCCCCGCCCGATCACCTGGCCGACCTCGTACACGAGTGCCGCGGCCTCGACGTCCATCACGTGCCGCTGTTCCTGATGCTCGCCGTCGATGTCCCATCCACCGATCGCGCGGTTCAGGTCGGCGAACTGCTCGAAGCTGATGATGCCGGCGTGGAACGCCCGCAGGCCGTACTGCACCCCGACGTTGTCGAGTGGACGGCGCGCGAAGCCCGTCTCCGGATCGCGGCCGAGCCAGTTGACGTTCGCGTCCTGCACGGTGCAGCGCGATCCCGTGGGGTTGGTCTCAGGGTTGTAGCGATCCTCCGAACGCAGGCCGCCGCAGCTGGTCGTCGGATCGATCCGGTCGAGGAACGCGTCGGTCCAGCTCTGACAGATCGAGTTCGCGCTCGTTCCGGTCTGCGTGTTGTGGCCGGTGACCATCGCCTTCTGCAGCTCGTTCCAGTCGAGATCGGTGTTCGCGAAGTAGTTCACGAACAGGCCGCAGTCGGTGACGGTCATCGCCGTCGTCGCGATGTCCGGGAACGATGCGCCCGGCATGGCGGCATCGAGCAGCCCCGGCCCGTTGTTGACCGCGTTGTATTGCTGCAGCGCGCCGCCGGAGCTGCCCGTGCCGACATAGGTTCGGATCATGTGAAGCCCCGTCCGCTGCGGGTACTGCTCGGTGATGTGCTCCTTGAGCATCATCGCCGTCTCCAGGCTCACGAACGGGTTGCAGTGGTTCCCGTAGGCCGTCAGCGTCGAGTGAAGCACGACGTCGCCTTCGCCGACACGCGTCAGCAGACCCACGAGGTTGGCGAAAAGGTTGTCGGCGCTGACGTTGTTCGGGTTCGGCACGCCGCCGAGCACCTGATCGACGGAGTTCCGTCCCTGGTCGTAGCCGACGCCGCAGGACTCGCCGAACGAATGGTAGACACGGCCGTTCCAGTTCGGGTGGAAGTCGTCCACGTCGGCGCGCACGGCCGGGTCGTCCAGGACGGCGATGCGAGCGACGCCCCGGTTGATGATCGCGGTCTCGACGCGCGCGACGAACGGCACCGCTTTGCCGTCCAGCTCAGGATCCTCCGAGGTCAGTTCGGTCGTCGCGACGTCCGACGGATACGCGGATGGATCGCTCAGCTCGTGCCAGGCGGAATCGTCGCTGGAGAAGTAGAACCACTGGTGCGTGGTCGGCGCCGAGCAGTTCGCGTCGAGGGGATCACCCAGACCGAGATCGGTGGTGCGGCACCGGAACGGTGTCTGGTGCGGGCCGGAGATGATCGGGCCGCTGATCGGATGGTTGACCACCGTCAGGTCGGCCTCGCGGTGCCCGAGCGGGCCGTCGACGACGGCGGTGACGATGCTCGAACCCTCGGTCAGCCCACCGACCAGCACGTCGACTTTTCCGGCACCCGCCGGCGGCGCAGGCGAGATCGACGACCCGTTCACCTCGATATCGAGCGCGTCGCCGGCCTGGAGGCCTCGCACCTCGACGAGGACGTCGCCGCCGGTGACCGCGTCGGGGAACGTCGAGACCGTGAGCAGCTCGATCTGTCCGGCCTCGAGCGGTGGCGTCTCGAGGGTGAAGACGTTGGCAGCGGTGTCATCGGCCTCGGCCTGCGATACGTTCGCGAGCCCCAACAGCACGACCGCGACCGCGAG
>Ga0214471_10002986_pt1 | contig 13136 bp, 12 predicted proteins | sample RVTome_5_FD_207665 | JGI IMG/M metagenome (GOLD analysis project Ga0214471, IMG submission 207665) | Soil microbial communities from uranium-contaminated site in the Upper Colorado River Basin, Wyoming, United States - RVT142D155 | ecosystem: Environmental > Terrestrial > Soil > Contaminated >...
GAAGTACTCGTCCTCGTTCTTGCTGGGCTTCTTGGGGTCGCTCATCGGAGGTCCTCGTAACGGCTGGTCATTGGGCCGGGGCCAGGCTGGATACCATGGAGTGGAAGACGCCAAGCCCCACATCGGAATCGAGATTGGGATCGGCCAGCCGCTCGGGGTGGGGCATCATCCCCATGACGTTGCCGGCCGGATTGCAGATGGCGGCGATGTCGTCGGTGGCCTCATTGGGATTGGCCGGTGCGTCGAGCATGACGCCCGAGTGGTAGCGGAGCACCACCAACCCGTCGGCCTGGAGCATGTCGAGCACTTCGGGCGGGGCTACGTAGCGACCATCGCCGTGGCCGACCGGAATGCGGATCACCTGCCCTTCGTGGTACTCGCGGGTGAAGACGGTGTCGTTCCGTTCGATCCGCACGTCCACCGGCCGGGACAGGTAGTGCAGCCCCCCGTTCCGTACCAGCGCCCCGGGCAGGAGCCCCGCCTCGCAGAGAATCTGAAAGCCGTTGCAGATCCCCAGCACGGCTCCGCCGGCCTCCGCGTGACGGGTGACCGCGGTCATCACCGGGCTGAAGCGGGCGATGGCGCCGGTGCGGAGGTAATCGCCGTAACTGAACCCGCCCGGCAGAATCACCACGTCGGCGCCCTTGAGGTCGGTGTCGCGATGCCAGATCGAGACGGTCCCGGCCCCGGCCCGTTCGGCGGCGCGGAAGGTCTCCGCCTCGCAGTTGCTTCCGGGGAAGGACACGACGCCCACGGTCACCATCAGGCCGTCACCTCGATGGTGAAGTCCTCGGTCACCGGATTGGCCAGCAGCCGCTCGCACATGGCGCGGGCCCGGTCGCGGGCATCGGCCTCGTCTCGCCCTTCGAGGTCGAGCGCGATGGCCTTGCCCAGATGGACGTTGGATGCGCCGCCGAAGCCGAGCGACGCCAGCGCATGTTCCACCGCCTGGCCGGCGGGATCGAGCAGGCCGACCCGAGGCATGACCCGCACGTGCACCTGGTAGGTCTTCACTGATGGGTTCCCTCTCTGGGTTCGCCGCTGCCGCCCCCGCGCAGTCGGAAGCGGTCCGGCCGATCGAACAGGCTGAAGACCACGAATCGCAGGATCCCGAACACCGCGTAGCCGAGCAGGAACGGGAACAGGAACGAGGACGGGACCAGAATGGCGCCGCCCACGATCACCACGTGCAGCACCAGCGCGAAGATGCCGCCGGCGGTGCGGAACCCGACCCGGGGCCACTTGGGATACTTGACACCGCTCACCATGAGGACCGACAACAGGATCATCAGCAGCACCAGCTCCTGATGCTCCAGCTCGAGCCAGGCGAGTGCGGTGCGGGAGACGCTGGTCTGGCTGAAGGGGTACCAGGTAGCCAGGGCCAGTCCGGCGGCCGGGGAGGGCAGGCCGGTGAACCACCCGGTGGGCGTGCTGCCCACCATGACGTTGAAGCGGGCCAGCCGGAGCGAGGTCGCCACCACGTAGATGTAGCAGACCACCCAGGCGAACCGGCCGGCCGACTGGAATTCGAGGAAGTACATGATCATGGCCGGGGCCACGCCGAACGACACGATGTCCACCAGCGAGTCGAGCTCGGCGCCGAAGCGACTGTTGGTCTTGGAGAGCCGAGCGACCCGCCCGTCGAGCGTGTCGAGCACTCCGGCGAAGACCACGAACCAGCCGGCCCAGAGAAAGTTCCCGCGGCTCGCGGACACGATGGCCCAGATGCCGAAGAAGAGATTCCCCAGGGTAAACGCACTGGGCGCGACGAACACGACGCGGCGGACGGCGCGCCCCCGCGGGGGAGGCGTCGGCACTGTCATGGCCACTCCGCGATGACGGTCAATCCCGCCCGGGTCACGTCGCCCGGTTTGGCCTTCACCCGGGCGGCCGGCGGCAGGAACAGGTCCACCCGAGAGCCGAAGCGAATGAGTCCCAACCGTTCTCCCTGACGGACCCGGTCACCGCTGTCCGGATCGGTCACGATCCGGCGCGCCACCAGGCCGGCGATCTGGCGCACCAGGATCTTGCCGTAGTCGGTGCGAATGCCGAGGCTGGCCTGTTCGTTCTCGGCGCTGGCTTTCTCGCCGGCCGCGTTGATGAACTTGCCGCGGACGTAGGCCCGGTACTCCACGACCCCGTCGACTGGATGCCGGTTAACGTGGACATCGAACACGTTCATGAAAATCGAGACCCGGGTGGACGCCCCCGCCAGGTAGGCCGGCTCCTCGATCGGGATCACGCTCACTACTTTGCCGTCGGCCGGGGCCAGCACCAGCTTTTCGCCCCGCGGCCCCCGCCGTACTGGATCGCGGAAGAAGGCGATCACCCAGAGGGTGAGCACCAGCCAGAGGCCGAACGGCAGCCACAGCCGGAACAGCGCCAGGAGCATCGCGACCACCACCGCGATGCCGATGAAGGGCCACCCTTCGGGAGCAATGCGCATCAGCCGGCCCGGAGCTCATGCCCGGTGAGCCGCCGATAGGCCTCGCGGTAGCGCCGGCTGGTGGCGGTGACGACTTCCTCGGGCAGCCGGGGTGGAGGCGCCTCACCATTCCACTGCCCGGCGTCCCGGAGCCCGGCCAGATAGTCCCGAAGCGGCTGCTTGTCGAAGCTTGCCTGCGAGCGGCCCGGCTGGTAGGCATCGGCCGGCCAGAAGCGGGAGGAATCGGGTGTCAGCACCTCGTCGATGAGCCGGAGGGTCCCCTCGCTGTCGACCCCGAACTCGAACTTGGTGTCGGCCACGATGATCCCGCGGGTCTCGGCGTAATCGCGTCCCGCGGCGTAGATCGCCAGGCTCAGATCGCGCAGGCGAGCGGCCAGCTCGACGCCCATATCCCGCACCAGCCGCGCGAAGGTCACGTTCTCGTCGTGTCCCGATTCTGCCTTGATGGCGGGGGAATAGAGCGGCGGCTCGAGCCGGGACGACTCCTCCAGGCCGGGCGCAATCGGCTCACCGGCCAGGGTACCGCTGGTCCGGTACTCCGACCACGCGCTCCCGGCCAGGTATCCCCGCACGACACACTCGAACGGCACCGGCATGGTACGGCGGCAGAGCATGGCGCGGCCGGCGAGCTGGTCCCGATACGGGGCCAGGGCGGGGACCGCGGTCACGATGGTGCCGGCATCCGCCGTGAGACAATGATGGGGGACCAGACTCTCGACCCGGGCGAACCAGAAGGCGGAGATCTGGGTGAGCACCGCGCCCTTCGACGGCACCGGCTCTCGCATCACGATGTCGAAGGCGCTGACCCGGTCGCTGGCGACCAGCAGGAGCCTGGTGTCATCGACCTCGTACACTTCGCGGACCTTACCTCGCCGGAGCAGCGGAAGCGGCAGGGAGCTGGCGGTGAGCGTGGTGGTCATACGAAGAGCTCCATCGGGTCGGCTGCCCGCGCCAGGGTCCGGGCGCGATCGAGCAGCGGGGTGAGGTATTCGTCGAGGAACTCGCTTACCTGCCGCTCGGCGCGGCCGGTATAGCGCGCCGGTTCCAGTTCGGCGCGGAGCCGCTCGACCGGCACCTTCCGGAACGCCCGATCGGCGGCCAGCCGCTCCAGCAGGTCATTGGGCTCGCCCCGGCTGGTGGCCTCCGCGGCCGCGAAGCTGTGACGCCGGATCACTTCGTGCAGCGCCTGGCGGTCGCCGCCGGCCCGCGCACCGGCCATCAGCCAGCGCTCGGTGGCCATGAAGGGCATCTGCTCGTCCACGTGGCGCCGGACGACCGTCTCCCGGACTTCCAGGCCGGCCGCGATGTTCTCGAGCAGAATCAGAATGGCATCGGTCGCCAGAAACCCTTCGGGCAACGACAGCCGGCGGTTGGCGGAGTCGTCGAGACTGCGCTCGAGCCACTGATTGGCGGCGGTGTGGGCGGCGTTGGACTGGAGCGAGATGACGAACCGGGCCAGGGCGCCGATCCGCTCGGCCCGCATCGGGTTGCGCTTGTAGGCCATGGCGCTGGAGCCGATCTGCTCCGCTTCGAACGGCTCCAGCAGCTCGCCCTCGTGCTGCAACAGCCGGAGATCGACCGCCATCTTGGCGGCCGATTGCGCGATACCGCTCAGGGTGTCGAGGACCACGCTGTCGGACTTGCGAGGATAGGTCTGGCCGCTCACCGCGAACGCCTCGTCGAATCCCATCCGCCGGGTGATGCGGCGGTCGAGCTCCCGGACCTTTTCGTGATCCCCGCCGAAGAGATCCAGGAACGAGGCCTGGGTCCCGGTGGTGCCCTTGCACCCGTGGAACCGGAGGGCCGGGAGCAGCTGGCTCAAGGCCTCGCTGTCGAGGGCGAGGTCCTGGGCCCAGAGACAGGCCCGTTTGCCGACCGTGGTCAGCTGCGCCGGCTGGAAGTGGGTGTAGGCCAGGCAAGGCAGACCGGCGTAGCGGCGCGCGAACCCGGCCAGGGCATCGCCCACCGCGATCAGCCGGCCCAGCAACAGCCGCAGGCTCTCGCGGATCACCAGGAGATCGGCGTTGTCGGTGACGAAGGCGCTGGTGGCGCCGAGGTGGATGAAGCTCCGCGCTGCGGGGGCCTGGTCGCCGTAGGCATACACGTGGGCCATCACGTCGTGCCGGAAACGTTTTTCGTAGCCGGCCGCGGCCGTCAGGTCGGCGTCATCCAGGTGGGCCCGCATTTCCGCCAAGGCTGCGTCGGGGATCTCGAGCCCCAACTCGCGCTCGGTCTCGGCCAGCGCCAGCCAGAGACGGCGCCAGAGGGCGACCCGATGAGCCGGTCCCCACAATCGCTGCATCGCGGGGGAGGCGTACCGTTGCCCCAGAGGGGATTGATAGCGCTCGTCGGTCATCGGAAGGCGAGGTCGGTATAACCCACTTGTCCGCCCCGCTCGAAGTAAATGCGGAAGGATTCCCGCGGTCTCACCGCGTCGAGCAGGCTCGCGACCTGCTGTGCGTTGGTGACGCGGGTGCGGTTGATGCCGATGATCACGTCCCCCTCGGCCAGCCCGGTGGCGCGGGTGACTTCGCCGGTGGTCCGGAAGACCAGCGCGCCGCCTTCCGACTGAATCCCGCGCTCGCTCCGCACCGCCGGGGTCACCGTCACCAGCTCGAGACCGCGGAGCACGTTCACCTTCTCGGCCGTCACGGTGGGGAGATCCCCGGTGACCACCCGGCGGGCCACGGTGCGGCTGCCGTCCCGTTGGAGGAACTCGATCACGTCGCCCACATGGAGATCGAGCTTCACCGCTTCCCAGTCGAGGAAGTTGCGCAGCGGCCGGCCGTTGGCCTGGACCAGCACGGCGCCTTCCCGGATCCCGGCGCGGGCCGCGGGACCGCCGGGGGCCACCCGGGTGACCTGCACCCCGCCGGAGCGTTTCCACTCCCGCATGTTGCCGGCCCCGGCGACCTCCAGCCCGGTCCAGGCCCGCCGCACGCTGCCGCTCTTGATGATCTCGTCCGCGACCCGCAACGCCCGCTCGATGGGAATGGCGAAGCCCAGCCCGATGGACTCGCCGCTCCGGCCGAAAATCGACGAGTTGACCCCGATGACCTGCCCCAGCGCGTTGGCCAGCGGCCCGCCCGAGTTGCCGGGATTGATGGGCGCGTCGGTCTGGATCATGTCGAGGTACATGCCGGCCTGATCGCGCGAGGGCAGGATGTTCCGCCCGGTGGCACTCACCACACCGGCGGTGACGGTCGGTTCGGCGTTGCCTAACAGGTAGGTGTAGGGATTGCCGAGGGCCACCACCCACTCACCCACCATCAGGTCGCGGCTCTGCCCGAGGGTCGGCAGCGGCAGATCGCGGCGTTCGACCTTGAGGACCGCGATGTCCGTGGTGGGATCCTCGCCCACCACCCGGGCCTCGAGATCGGTTCCGTCGGGGAGCGACACGGTGACGGCCTGGGCGCTGGCGACCACGTGCTGGTTGGTGATGATGTGGCCGTCCGCCCGGAACACGAACCCGGTGCCGAACGACTCGAACACCTGCTGCCGAGGGACGAAGAAATCGAAGAAACTGGGCCCTTCGGTGACTTGACGTCGCACCTGAGCCCGGATCGACACGACCGAAGGGGCGACCCGCCCAACCGCCTCCACGATGGCGGTGCGGCGCGAGCCGGTGAGGGCGCTCTGGCGCTCCGGCTGCGTCTGCATGGCGGATGCAGGGGTGGTGAACGAGTTGGAAGAGGTGTCGCGGCACGCGGCGCCCAGGAGCACGAGCAGCAGGGCGGAGGCGCGGAACATCATGGGGAGTCCTCGTCCAGGCGAAACCAACGGTCCGGGTATGCCGCGCGCATGAAATAGAGACCTTGGGGCGGCGCCGGCGGACTGGCGCGGACATCCGGGTCGAGCGCCAGAAGTCGCGCGAGATGATCCTCGGGCCGGCGGCCGAGCGCAGCATCTACCATCGTGGCGACCAGAATCCGCACCAGATGGTGCAGGAAACGGTCGGCGGTCACGTGGAATTCGACGCCGGTCCCGTGATCCCGTCCGGTCCACGCCGAGCGCCGGATCGTGCAGCGGCAGTTACGCCGCTCGCCGGTGTGGACCGCGAGGGCCCTGAAGTCGTGCGGCCCCACCAGCTGCGCCGCCTGCCGGGCCAGCACCTCGAACGGCAGCTCCTGGCCGAGGGCCCATTCGAACGGCCGTCGGAAGGGCGAAAAGGCGGCCGGATCGGTCCCGATGCGGTAACAATAGGACCGCTCATCAGCCGACGTCCGGGCGTGGAAGCCGGGTTGCGTTTCGCGCACGTCGAGCACCCAGCAATCGGGCGGCAGCAGCGCGTTCAAGGCTCGCCGGAGCGCGTCCGGGGTCCAGCGTGCTGGCACGATGGCGCTGACCGCCATCCCGAGCGCGTGGACCCCGGCATCGGTACGACCCGCCGCGTGAACCCGGATGGGGCGGCCGCAGAGGCGCCCCAGCACCGCCTCCAGCTCGCCCTGAACGGTCCGCGCTTCGGGCTGCACCTGCCAGCCGACGAAGTCTGTGCCGTCGTACTGGAGGCGGGCGCATACCGTCCGGTCCATCGCGGGCGAAATGTAAGTCGATACAGCGGACTGTTGTAGGGTTCGCGCCGATGGGTGTGCTAGGGTCGGAAGCGTCGGAAAGGTCGAATGCCGCTAGTATTTCCGGATCACTCCTACGACGACGCCCTGGATCAGGACCTCGTTCTCTTGAAACCGGAGCGGCGGCATGGAGGTGTTGGCCGGTTGGAGGCGGATCCAGCCGCCGGATTCGCGATAGAACTTCTTGACCGTTGCCTCGGAGCCGTTCACCAGCGCAATGACCATCTCGCCGTTCTCGGCGGACTGCCGACCGTGCACCACGACATAGTCGCCATCGGTGATGTGTTCGTCGATCATGGAATCGCCCGCCACCCGCAGCGCGTAGTTGGGACCGCCCCGGCGCGGGAGCATTTCATCGGGTACCGTGAGGGTTTCCTGCTGCATCAGCGATTCGATCGGGGTGCCGGCCGCCACCTTGCCAAGCAAGGGAATTTCGCTGGCACCGGATGTGCCCTTGGGGGGAAGCACCTCGACCGACCTGCTCTCGTTGTAGGCCCGCCGGATGTAGCCCTTTCGTTCCAGGTTGGTCAGGTGCTCGTGCACCGTGGCGAGTGAGGCGAATTGAAAGTGCTCCGCGATTTCTTCGAAGCTGGGAGCGTAACGCCGCTCCCGGATGTAGGACTCGAGGTAACTCAGGATTTCGCGCTGGCGTTTGGTCAGTGGCATGGGGTTCCGGGTGGCCGAAGAGAGCCCGAACAAGCTTACCCGAAGACAGCCCGAAACGCAAGCCACTCGTTCCGTGCGCGGGGTTGGGGACGGGTATTAGCTTTTTGCATCCCAACGATATGACACGCGACTCCAGCGCCTGTCCGATGTCCGGGCACACCCGATGAGCATCGACTCCGAGATCCTCCCTGTCGCCCATGTCGAGGAACTCGTGAGGGCCCTGGTCCGGGCGCTGCGTGCCTTCCAGATGTACCTCCCCAACAATCCCATGTACCAGCGGGCCCAGCACCAGCTGGAGGACGCGTTCCCCCCTATCTGGTCCGTGCTGGATGAGGTGACGCTGCTCATCAACGAGACCGACCTGCTGTGGGACGAGCAGGTGGTTTACCAGCAGCCGAGCAAGAGCGAATCGTTCGCTTGGGGGTTGTACAAGGATGGGATGCGCGTGCTCACATTGCGCAAGGGGGCGGAAGAAGAGGAGATCACCCGCTTTCTCCAGACGGTGACGCGGGCCCGACATCTCGCGGTCGACGCCAGCGACGATCTACTGACCCTGCTGTGGGAGCAGGATTTCCATCGGGTCACCTACCAGTTCGCCGAAGTGATCTCCGACCCCTGGGTGTACGATCCCCAGGCGCTGGACCTGGCGGCGCAGGGCGGAGCGTACACGGTGTCGGAGCGGATCCGGGAAGAGGTGGCCGCGGCGAGGCCCGAGGGGTTGGTCGACCTCGACGAGTTCGACTCGACCCTCTATTTCCTGGAAGAGGTCGAGGTCACCGCATTGCGGCGCGAGGTGGAGGAGGAGTACGCCCGTGACGTCCGGACCGCGGCGCTCTCCGCCCTGTTCGACACGTTCGAGCTCCAGAGCGATCCGCAGGTCCGCGAAGAGGTCCTCGGCGTGCTCGACATTCTGTTCCCTAACCTGCTGGCGCGGGGCGACTTCCGCACGGTGGCGATGGTGCTGCGGGAAGGGCGTCAGGTCAAAGCCCGCTCCCAGGGACTGGACGGGACTCTGCGGGTTCGGCTGCAAGGATTCGAAGCCCGGCTGAGCGAGCCCGAGACTATCGGGCAACTGCTCCAGACCCTGGACGAAGCGGCGACCCTGCCGCCGGAGGAGGATCTGGGCGAGGTGCTGCGCGAGCTGCATGCGCCCGCGCTGGGTACCATTCTCACCCAGCTGCCCCGCCTCAACTCGCCCGAAGTGCGCACCATCATTGGCGCAGCGGCGGAGCGGCTGGCCCAGGCCAACACTGGGGAGCTGCAACGGCTACTCCGGATGCTGGACGAGGAGGCGCTGCCCGGGGCGGTGCGTCTGGCCGGGCGGCTGGGACTGCAGGCCGCAATCCCGAGCATGACACCGCTGGTCAAGCATTCGGCCACCGGGGTGCGCATGGCCTCGGTGGAGGTGCTGGGGCAGCTGGGAACTCCGGGCGCGATGGCTGGGCTGGAGCCCGCCATCGACGATGTGGACCGCGCGGTGCGGATGGCGGCGGTGGCCGCGGTCACTCGGCGGAGCTACGCGGGTGCGTTGCGGCGGCTGGAAACGGCAGTACAGGGGAAGGGGCTCCAGCGCGAACGGGCCGAGCTGCGCCAGCTGTTCGAGGCCTACGCCGTCGTGGCGGGGCAGGCCGCGCTGCCCACGCTCCGGAACATCGTGGCGCCCCGGGGACTGTTTCAGCGCAAGGCGTCCCCCGAGACTCGGACCTGCGCGGTCTATGCCCTGGCCCGACTTCGGACCCCCGACGCCCGCGCCTTGCTGGAGGAAGCGGTCGCCGACAAGGAGCTGTCGGTGCGCCACGCCGCGACCACCTTGCTGCGTGAATGGCCGGTATGATCGACCCCCAACCGCGCCACCTGGCCGACGCCGACGACGGCTTCCTGCGCCACGCGGGGCGCGAGTTCCTGGTCCACCTCTACGCCGCGCTGCGGAGCCTGCGGTTGTATCCGATCGAAAACGATGCGGTGCAGCGCTCGCTCGATGATCTGGAGAACTCGGCCGGGGTGCTGCTCTCGCGGGAAGCCAACATCGAGATCCGGCTCTCGGGTGATTTCCTCTTCGTGAACGGGACCCGGCTCCGGCTGGAGCTCGACAACTACGCCTCCTTCTCCCACGTTCACAATCTCCTCCGCACCTTCGACATCGGCAGCCTGCTGGTCCAATCGGGAGTGGAACGGCGGGAGTGGCAGGCCTTCCTCAGCATCCTGCTCAGTCTCACCGGCACCGCGGTGGCCGACGATGTCTTCGGCACCCTGGTCGACCGGATGGACCGAGCCGAAATCACTCATCTGGATGTGCAGCAGACCCGGGAGGCCGAGGACGAGCGGCACGCCCGCGAGATGGCCAAGCGGACCTATTCCCACAGCGTGGCAGTGACCAAGGAAGTGGTGAACTCGGTCCGGCTGGGCCGCACCACCAACATCAAGAAGGCCAAGCGAGCGGTGCAGATGATGGTGGACCAGGTCCTCACCAACGAGACCTCGATCATCGGCCTCACCACGCTGCGGGACTACGACGAGTACACCTTCACCCATTCGGTCAATGTTTGCATCTTCGCCGTGGCGCTGGGGCGCAAGATGGGGCTGGCCAAGCTGCAGCTGTACGATCTAGGCCTGACCGCCCTGCTGCACGACATCGGCAAGGCGCGGATCCCGATCGAGATCATGAACAAGGCCAGCGGGCTCACCGAAGATGAATGGCGGCTGCTGCAGACCCACACCTGGCGGGGATCGCTCACCCTGTTCGGACTGCGGGGCTACGAAGAAACCCCCTACCGCTCCATCCTGGTGGCCCACGAGCACCACATGAAGACCGACCTCACCGGGTACCCCAAGCACGTGCGGCAGCGGACCCTCGTAATCTTCTCCCGCCTGGTGGCGGTGGCCGACGGATTCGACGCCGCCACCAGCCGGCGGGCGTACCAGACCGTGCCGATCGAACCCGACGAGGTGTTGCGGGAGATGTGGGAAAACCCCCGCCGCGGCTACGATCCCATGATCGTGAAGGCCCTCATCAATCTGATCGGGATCTACCCGGTGGGGACCTGCGTCATCCTGGACAGCTTCGAGGTGGGCGTGGTGGCCGCGCCCAATCCCGATCCTCAGTTCCTCAATCGCCCCCTGGTCACCCTGGTGACGGACCCCAACGGAGCGATCATTCCGCCTCCGGGGACTCCCGTGAATCTGGGGGACCGGACCGAGCGGGGCGCGTTCGAGCGGTCCATCGTGAAGGTGACCAACGCCGAGCGGTTTGGAATCGACATTGGCTCGTACTTCGTCTGACGTGAGGGCGCCGGGGGCGGAGCTCCAGCGCCTGCTCCAGCTCTGGGCCAGGATCCTCATTCTGGGCGGGCTCGGCGTGCTGGTCGCCCTGCTGGCGATCGATCCTCGCTGGTCCACCCAGCCGGTAACTCTGGGCGCGCTCACCGTAGCGGTCGCGGCCCTCCGGTCGGCGCCTGTCCGGCTCAGCAAGTACTCCTACCTCACCCAGACCGGGCTGCCCGGGCTGGTGGGACTGGCCATCGCCGCGCCCTCCACCGCGGTGCTGGCGGTGGCACTGGGGGTTGCCGCCTCCGACATGCTGGTGCTGCGCAAGTCGGTGATCGCCGGGCTGGTGAACACCGGACGCGAAGTCATCGCTCTGACCAGCGCCGCCGGTTTCTATGCGTTGAGCCTTTCGCTGGTCGGCGTCAAACAGCTCTCGCTCGACTTCATGCCCGCGGCCGCGGTCCTGACCGGCTCCTACTTCCTGGTGTCGCGGGCGCTGTTTTACTTCAGTCTGTTGGTGCGGGCCAAGCTTCCGCTGTCGGAGCGGCTTTTCATTTTGCGGTGGGAGGTGGTCGGCTTCCTGGTGACCTGCATCGGGGCTGCGGTGGTGGTGTGGAGTCTCCAGACGCTCTCGCCCCCGGGCTGGCTCGCGATCCTGGTCACGCTCGCCGTCATCGGGCTCTTCGCCCGGACCCTTATCGACGAAGCGATCGCGGCCGAGGATCTCAACAAAGTTCACCTGATGCAGAGCGTGGTCACCGCCAACGTCAGCCTTCAGACCGCGTTCGAGCAGATCGAGCAGTTCGCCTACCGGCTGATCGACTGGGACGATCTGCGCGTCTATCGGATCGAGCGCGGCACGCCGGAGCTGGCCTATCACGGCCGGATCGGGCGGCCCGGCCGGGGCGAGCCGGACGCGTCGCTCGAGCCGCCCCGCGCCGAGGTGGTGCGGGAAGGGCGCATCGTGGTGCTGGGGGATGCGCGGCGCGAGGCCGGCACCCGCGATACCAAGGTGGTGAGCGTCGCGATCCAACCGCTCAAATTCGCCGACGAGGTGATCGGCACGCTGGAGATTTTTCACCGCAAGGAACGGTTCTATCGGTCCCGCGACGTGGCGGCACTCACCGCCATCGCGGCCCAGATCTCGACTGCGATCCACATCTCCGAACTGCGGCGGCCGCTGCTCCTGACCGTGGACCAGATCGACGGGCAGATCAAGTCGCTGGCCCGGGCCGCGGATTCGTTGCGCTCTTCGGCCCGGGCTCTCGCCGCCGCCTCGGAGGCCCTGCGGCAGCGCACCATGGTGCAGGAGGACTTCGCCCGGCAGGGTCTGGAAACCACCACCTCACTGGCGGGTATTTCGGCCGCGACGGCGGGCAGCGGCGCACGGGCCGCCAAGGTCAGCCAGGAAGCCGCATCCGCCGCGGCCCGCCACCGGATCGCCATCAATGATGCCATCCAGCGGCTGGTGCAGGTGCAGGGTTTCGTGACCGACAGCACGGGGCAGGTCACCGCGCTGGGCGAAGCCGCCGACCGGCTCACCCGCTTTTTCGAGTCGATCCGGGAGATCGCCGAGACCACCAACCTCATCGCGCTCAACGCCACTATCGAGGCGGCGCGGGCCGGGACTGAAGGCCGCGGCTTTGGCGTGGTAGCCGACGAAATCCGGCGGCTCGCCACCCAGACCGATCGGACCGCCCGGGACGCCGCGCTGCTGGCCTCCGAGATCGGCACCGAAGTCGACGGCATCCTGGCCCACATGCGGCTGGGCCGCACCATGGTGGCGGGCGTCGAAGACGTCAGCGGCGAAGCGGTGCAGGCGCTGGAGGCGATCGTCGCGGCCACCCGGCAGGCGGGAGACGACGCCCGCGCCATCGCCGAATCGGCCGCGGCGCAGGAGCAGGCCAGCCAGCGCCTCGCCGGCCAGATCCGCCAGGTGGCGGACTCTTCCCGTCAAACCCGGGGCGAGGTCGAGCTGCTCGCGTCGCAGGCCGTCACCGCCTCCCGCAGCCAGGCGGAGCTCGAGCAGGCCATCGCGCTGCTGGAACAGATCGTGGTCGACCTGCAGCGCATCGCCCGTCACTTCGTCGTCGGCTGATCATGCCTGGTCTTCCTCCGTGGGCGCAGGTGACGCCCGCGCGGCTGGCTCATATCGAACGCGTGGTCGGGCTGCTCGACGGGTGGGCCGA
>Ga0214471_10002989_pt1 | contig 13129 bp, 14 predicted proteins | sample RVTome_5_FD_207665 | JGI IMG/M metagenome (GOLD analysis project Ga0214471, IMG submission 207665) | Soil microbial communities from uranium-contaminated site in the Upper Colorado River Basin, Wyoming, United States - RVT142D155 | ecosystem: Environmental > Terrestrial > Soil > Contaminated >...
CCCGGATGTCGTCCAGGGCGTACACGTTGGCGGGGTCGGACATGGCGACGAGCAGCTTGCCGTCGCGCTCGCCGATGGGGATGGCCCGGTACCGGCGGGCCAGCTGATCGGGCAGCAGCGTCGCCGCCACCGGATCGATGGGGTGCTCGGTGAGGTCGACGAAGTCCAAGCCGACCTGCTCGGCCAGGGCGCTCACCAGATCGCGCTCCTTGATGTACCCGAGGTCGATCAGCGTGCGGCCGAGCGACTTGGGCGTGTTTCGGTGCTCCTGAAGGGCGTGGTCCAGCTGTTCCTGTGAGAGGAGGCCCTGCTCCAGGAGGATCTGCCCGAGCTGCTTCGGCTTGCGCTTGGCGGTCACCATGGTCCGTTGGTCCTAGGTCGCTTCATTGTTCTCGTCACCGTCGCCGCCCTCCTGAAGGAGCCTGGAGAACTCCTGGGCGAGCAGCACCCGGTCGATTTCCTCGCCCTCTCCCGGCCCGGCCCGACGGGCCGGCCCGAGGTCCTCGGACGGGGCCGGGCGCGCCTCGCGCTCCGCCGGCTCCGTTCGGGCGCCGGCCGGGGCGGGTGCGGGGGGCTTGGCCTCGGGATGGAGCGAGGACCGTGGCTTGCTGGACGGGGCGGGGGACGCCTCCGGCACTCGAAGCGCCTCACGCCGTGCCCGGATCTCCTCCGCCGCGTAGAGCATCTGCTCCAGCTGGTCGATGATCAGCCCCGGACGCACCCCCTGGGCGCTCAGGGCGAACGCCGCGTACGGCCCCCGTCGGACGTACGTCCAGATCTCGTCGCCGAACTCGATGAATCCCTTCTCGGGCTCCCCGATGGAGGCGAACTTCAGCCACGCCGGTTTGACGAGGCTTTCCTGATCCTGCGGAAAGGCCCCCAGAACCAGGCCATCCCGGGACAGGATCAGACAGCCCCGCAGCTCACCGACGCTGGCCACAATCCGTGCCGCGAGGGCGGAGAACTCTTCCATGAGAACGTGCTCCTCCTAGCTATCGGGGAGGGCACGAAGCCACTTGAGGGAGGCGGTATGGGTTAGCCCGTTAGCGGGACGCGGGGTGGGGCGGAAGGGCGTCCCGGGGGGCCGACTCGGCCATCTCGGCCAGGGCGGCCGCCGACATCACCGCGAGTGGAGGCTCTCGCCCCGTCCACAGCTCGAACGAGAGCGCGGCCTGATGAAGGAGGAGCCCGAGGCCACCGAAGGCCTTGGCCCCGCTGGCCCTGGCCGCGGAGAGGAGCGGGGTCGCGCTGGGGCGATAGAGCAGGTCCACCACCAGCACGTCGGGGTGGAGGCGGGGCAGCGGCAGGACCTCGCCCTCCACCCCCACCGGCGTGGCGTTCACGACGAGGTGCACGTCGGCGCCTTCGGCCGACTCGAGCGTCCCCACGCTCACCTCGGAAGGGAGTCCGTCCAGCGTTCGAACGAGCGGTTCGGCCCGGGACGGGTCGCGCACCGCGATCAGGAGCCGCTCCACCCTCCCGCGGGCCAGGGCGAGCGCGCACGCCCGGGCCGCTCCGCCCGCCCCGAACACCAGCGCCGTCCGGCCCGCGGGGTCGAAGCCGGCGTCCCGGCGGAGGAACCGGTCGAAGCCCAGCGTGTCGGTGTTGTGGCCGGACAGGCCGGCAGGTCCAACGACGATCGTGTTCACAGCCTGGAGCCGTTCGGCGTCCTCGGACAGGTCGCGGACCAGGCTGGCCGCCTCGGTCTTGTGCGGCATCGTGACGTTGGCCCCGGCGAACCCCGCGGCCACGAGACCCGGGAGGGCCGCACGGAGCTCCCCCGGCGGCACGGGAAGGGGCACGTACACCCAGTCCAGACCGAGGGCGGCGAAGGCCGCGTTGTGGATCACCGGCGACAGGCTCCCCGAAGCCGGCCACCCGATGACGCCGACCGTCCGCGTGGAGCCGCCGACCCTCGCGATGCGCCGTTCTTCACCCATCGGCTCGGATCACCCCAGGCATCTCGCCTTGTCGCGAAGGAACTCCTCAAACGTGGTGCTGAACGCGTGGTGCCCGTCGGCGCCGCACAGGACGTAATAGAGGAAGTCCACGTCGGCCGGGCGGAGCGCGGCCTGGAGCGACGCCAGGCCGGGGCTGGCGATAGGGGTCGGCGGAAGGCCCGCGTACAGCCGGGTGTTGTAGGGGCTGTCGATCTCGAAGTCCGACACCGTGAGGCCGTCGTCGGGGTTGGGGTCGATGTACTGGACGGTGGCGTCGATCCCGAGGGGCATCCCCGCCGCCAGCCGCTTGTAGATGACCGCCGCGATCAGCGGACGGTCCTTGGGGACCCTGGCCTCCTCCTCCACCATGGAGGCCACGATCACGTTCTCGTACGGCGTGAGGCCGAGGTCGCCGGCGCCATCCCACCCGAGCGAGGCGGCGTCCTGGCCGAACTGGTCAAGGAGCCGCGCGATCACGTCGTCCGCGGTCGTCCCGCGCTCCAGGAACTCGTAGGTCTCCGGGAACAGGAAGCCCTCCAGCGACTCGCCCGCCATGAGGTAAGGAGGGAGCGACCATTCGCCCGAGTCCGCGGCCCGCAGGAACCGCGGCGCGGGGATGCCCACCACCTCCTCCACGCGCTCGGCGATCTGCGTGAGCCGGTACCCCTCGGGGATCGTGAGGCGGACCGTGGGGGCGGGCGGGGGCGGCTTCGTGATGACGACGAACGCCTCGTGCGGGGTCATGTTCGTCGTGAGCTCGAACGAGCCCTCCCGGATCTCGTCGGCGAGGCCGCTCCGGCGAAGCAGCCACTTCGAGACCGTGCCACACCGGATCACGCCGGCCTGGTGCAGGGCGTCCACGACCTCCGAGCCGGACGCTCCCTCGGAGACCGTGAACGCGACCGGGGTCCGGGGGCCGGACGCCTCCTCGCACCACGTGTAGTAGCGCACGCCGGCGGCGACCAGGAGCCCCGCGACGAGAAGGACCGTGAGCGCGATGCGGGCGCCCCGCCCCCGCCTGGGGCGGGCGGGAACCTCGGCGTGGGCCTCGGGGGGCGTGGGCTCAGGCATTGCCGGGGACCGAGCATACCGGGCCGGCCGCTAGATCAGTGCCCGTAGATGGCGGGTCGGTACCGCGGCCGCGGGATGGGCCGTCCCGCTTTCCGAGCCGCCGCGAGCCAGGCCTCCTTGGCCCGGTTCACCTCGGCCACAGCCTCCTCGGGAGTCCTGCCGAAGGCGGAGCAGGCTTCAAGATCAGGGATGTCCGCGATGTAGCCGCCGTCCTCCTGGCTGTAGAACACGTTGATGTGGTAGTCGCTCATTGGCGGTCCTCCAGGCTCAAAGCGTACCGCTCCACGAGCCTCAGGAACTGACGGATCTGGTACGGCTTTGCTTGGCCGTCGATGTCCTGGAGGTTCAGGAGCTCCGGGATGTCGGGGTGCGCATAGATGTGATGACTGCCGCTGACGCGCACGACCTCGAAGCCGAAGGCTTCGACGAGCCTCCGCAGGTCCCGGTAAGAGACGTTCCTGAGCGACCCGCGAAGGAGTCGAGCGAGGAGCTTGCGAGGGTCCACCGGCACACCCTAGAGACTGGTTGTGACATCGCTTCCTCGCCCCGTGTGCGCACCGATCACGAGCTCCTACCGTTCGGCGTCGAGGTAGGACTGGAGGATCACGGTGGCGGCCGAGCGGTCCACGGCCCGGCGCCGCTCACGCCCCCCGGCCCCCGCCTCCTTCAATGCCCGCTCCGCCTCCGCCGTGGAGAGCCGTTCGTCGTGGAGCACCACCGGGACCGGCAGGAACTGCCGGAGGGCACCGGCGAACTCCTCGGCGTGGCGGGCCCGAGTCCCGGTCTCCCCCGACATCCTGAGCGGGTTGCCCACGACGACCAGCGTGACCTCGTCCTCCTCAACGATCGTGGCGATGGCCTTCAGGTCGGCCGGTGCCCCGGTGTGCACGGTGCCGAAGGGCACGGCCACCTTCCGGTCCGGGTCGGAGATGGCCACGCCGATCCGCACGTCGCCGAGGTCCAGGCCCAGGACGCGGCCCTTCTCAGGCACCGGCCCGCAGGAGCTCCTCCAGCCGGGCCGGGATCAGCTTGCGGATCGTGTCCTCCACCGCATCGCCCTTGGGGCCGCCGGCCGTGCCCAGGATGGGCTTGCCGCCGGCCCGTCCGCCGATCGCCTTCGCCGCCGGCTCGAGCAGCTGCGGTGCGGTCACCCCCCGCGACACCAGGTTCTTGCTGCACGCCGCCACGATCAGACCGGCGCCGGACCGGCCCGAGCCGAGCACCACCGCGGCGCCCCCCTCGCTCTCCAGCCGGCCCACCGCGCCCTGCGCCAGCTCCCGAAGCTCACCGGCATCCCCGTCGTGCACCTCGTTCACGAGCATCACCCCGGCCACCTGCGAGGCCCTGTCGACGATGTCCTTGACCAGCTCGGTGCGCTCGGCGGCACCCAACTTGCCGAGCTCGGTCCGGAGGCGCTTGTTCTCCTCCAGGACCTCGCGGACCCGCTCCGCGACCGCCCACCGGTCGCTCCGCATCAGGTTCGCCACATCCTCCAGCAGCCAGTGCTCGGCGTTGATCTCCTTCAGCGCGTCCGGGCCGACCAGCGCCTCCACCCGTCGCATGCCGGCCCCGATGCTCGACTCGCCCAGGATCTTGACCACTGCGACGTTCCCGGTCCGGGGGACGTGCGTGCCCCCGCACAGCTCGACCGAGTAGTCCCCCACCTCGACCACTCGGACGAAGTCGCCGTACTTCTCGCCGAACAGCGCCATGGCCCCTTGGTTCTTGGCCTCGTCGAAGGTCGTCTCGTAGATCCGGACCGGCGAGTCCTCGGCCAGTCGCCGGTTGGCCACCTCTTCGGCCTGCTCGAGCACGTCGCGGGGGACCGCCGCGTGGTGCGGGAAGTCGAACCGGAGGCGGCCCGGCGCGACCAGGGACCCGGCCTGCCGCGCGTGCTCGCCGAGGACGTGGCGGAGGGTCCAGTGCACGACGTGCGTGGCGGTGTGAGCCCGCGCCGTTGACTCCCGGCGGACCCGGTCCACCTCGGCGTGGGCGTCCTCGCCCTCTCGGACGTCGCCGGACTGGACGATTCCCGTGTGCACGATCACGTCGCCCGGCCCCCATTGGGCGTCGACCACTCGCACCAGCCCTCCCGGCGTCCGTACGTACCCGTGGTCCCCGATCTGGCCGCCGGACTCCGCATAGAACGGGGTGCGGTCCAGGACCAGGCGCACGTCCTGCCCCTCCTCGGCGGCGTCGGTCCGTCCGCCGTCGGTCACCAGGGCCACCAGGCGACCGTCGGCTTCCAGGGTCTGGTACCCCAGGAACTCGGTGCGGCCGGCGGACGATGCCACGTCGGCCAGCTGGTCCCCCAACCGCTCCTTCTTCACGGCCCGCTTGGCCCGTTCCCTCTGTTCGTCCATGAGGGCCTCGAACCGCTCCTCGTCGACCGACAGGCCCCTGTCCTCTGCGAGCTCGCGCGTGAGCTCTATCGGGAAGCCGAACGTGTCGTGCAGCTTGAACACGATGTCTCCGGGAAGGACCCCGCCGCCCAACGTCTTCGGGCCAGACTCACTCGAAGTGACGAGCGGCTGCGGAACGGTCTTCTCGAACAGCTCCATCCCCTGCCGCAACGTCGCGGCGAATCGCTCCTCCTCCGAAGCGGCCACGTTCAGCACCTGTGCGCGGTTCTCCACCAGCTCGGGGTAGGCGTCGCCGAACAGCTCCACGGTCCGCTCGGCCAGCTTCTCCATGACCGGCCCCTCGATGGACAGGCGCCGGGCGTGGCTCACCACGCGCCGGAGCATCCTGCGGAGCACGTAACCCCGCCCTTGGTTGGAGGGCAAGACCCCGTCGGCGAGCAGGAACGTCGTGGCCCGCCCATGCTCGGCGATGACCTTGAGCGACACGTCGGTCCGGGGATCCTCCCCGTGACGGTTTCCGGACAGGGACTCCGCGACCTCGAGGAGGGGGCGAAACAGGTCGGTCTCGAAGACGTTGTCGACGTCCTGGAGCACCGTGGCGATCCGCTCCACGCTGGCACCGGTGTCGATGTTCTTGGCCGGCAGCTCGCCCACGATGTTCGAACGGTCGTCCACCTCCTCCTGCATGAAGACGTGGTTCCAGATCTCCATGAAGCGATCCTCGTCCGCCTCGGGGCCGCCGTCTCGCCCGTACTTCTCGCCGCGGTCCACGAAGATCTCCGAGCAGGGTCCGGCCGGGCCCGCCGCATGCGTCCACCAGTAGTTGTCGGCCTTGCCCCGGCGCACGATCCGCTCGGCCGGGACGCCGATCTCCCGCCACACGCCGATCGCCTCGTCGTCGGTCTCGAAGACCGTGACCCAGATCCGGTCCGGGTCGATGCCCCAGACCTCCGTGACGAGCTCGAACCCCCAGGCGCACGATTCCCGCTTGAAGTAGTCGCCGAAGGAGAAGTTGCCGAGCATCTCGAAGAACGTGAGGTGGCGTGCCGTGTGGCCGACGTTGTCGATGTCGAGCGCGCGGAAGACCTTCTGCACGGTGGTGGCCCGGGGGAACGGCGCCGGAGCGTGGCCCAGGAAGTACGGGATGAACTGGTTCATCCCGGCGTTGGTCAGGAGCAACCCGGACTCGGGTGGCGGGATCAGGGACGAGGAGGGCACGCGGCGGTGCCCGCGGTCTTCGAAGAAGCGAAGGAACGTCTCGCGGATCTGGCGGCCATCCATCGGCGGCTAGTCTAGCCGCCGCATCCGGGACGCCCGGGAGCTCACCCGCCGCCGTCGGCGCGGAGCTCCTTCTCCTTCTGCTCCATGGCCCGTTTTCCTTCGGCGATGGACTCGGAGACCCGCTTGGACAGCTCCATCATGCCGCCCCGGGCCTCGCGGGCCAGGGTCGAGGGGGCCACCTTCTGCATCTGCTTGCGGGCGAACCTCGCCGTGAGGACCGCTCCGACCGCACCGGCCCCCAGACCGAGCGCCAGCCAGAAGAGACGCCTCACTTCTTCGCTTCGCCCTTGCCTCGGAACCGCGACGCGGCCTTGGACAGGCCCGCCCCGAAGGAGATGACCTTCACCAGCGGGCCCGAGGCCGCCTTCTCCACGAGGCCGGAGACCCTCTCGATCCGGCCCACGATGGTGGCGGCCGACGCCAGCATCCCGTCCACCCGGTCGAGCTCACGGTTGGTCTTGACCACCGAGTTGCGGACCTCGGACAGGAGCGGGACGGTTTCCTCGCGGATGCCGTCGATCAGGATCTTGGTGCTCTCGAGGGTGCGGAACGTGTTCAGCAGCACCACGCAAAGGAACAGGACGAGCAGGCCCCAGAAGGAGGCCAACAGGATCAGCGCGACGTCTCCGCCGGTAGCAGCCACGAGGCCCATGGCACACTCCTTTGCCAGCTCAGGGAACAGGGATGCGAATCATACCGGGGCTTCCGGGTCGGTCGCCTCGCCGGTCTCCCGCTCCGTCGCTTCGCCGGTCTCTTCACCCTGGCCTGATGGCTCGTAGTACCGCCTGCCGGAGAAGCGCACCGGACGGTACTCCTGTTCCACCGTATGGCCGGGGAAATCGTGCGGGTACCGGTATCCCTTCCCGTGGCCGAGCCGCCGCGCCGTCGGCGTGCTCGCCTCCCGAAGGTGAAGCGGCACCGGGTCGCTAGCCGCCGCGTCCTCGGTGGCCTTGCCCAGGGCCTCGATGACGCTGTTCGACTTGGGGGCCCTGGCCAGGTACAGCGTCGCCTGGGCCAGGTTCAGCCGGGCCTCCGGCAGTCCCACGTACTCCACGGCATGGGCCGCCGCCACGGCCACCAGCAGGGCTCGGGGGTCGGCCAGCCCGATGTCCTCCGAGGCGTGCACGACCATCCGCCTGGCGATGTACCTGGGGTCCTCTCCGGCCTCGAGCATCCGGGCCAGCCAGAACAATGCGGCGTCGGGGTCCGATCCCCGGATGCTCTTGATGAACGCCGAGATCACGTCGTAGTGGGCGTCGCCCTGGCGGTCGTACACGATGGCCTTCTTCTGCACGGCGTCGGCCGCCCGCTCCAGGGTCACGGTGTCCTCGCCGGCGACCTTCGCCGCCAGCACCGCCGCCTCGAGTCCCGTGAGCGCGATCCGGGCGTCCCCTCCGGCCACCTCGACCAGATGGTCCAGGGCCTCGTCACCCACCTTCACCGAGAGGGTGCCGAAGCCCTGCTCCTCGTCATCGAGGGCCCGGGCGAGGAGGCCGCGGACCTCCTCCGGCGCGAGCGGCTCCAGCCGGAGCAGGAGGCACCGGGACAAGAGCGGTGTGACGAGCGAGAAGTACGGGTTCTCGGTGGTGGCCCCGATCAGGGTGATGGTCCCGTCCTCCACCGCCGGGAGCAGGACGTCCTGCTGGGCCTTGCTCCACCGGTGGACCTCGTCCACGAACAGCACGATCCGAAACAGCCCGCCCTTCGCCCGCTCCATGACCTTGCGGGCATCGGCAACACCGGAGGCCACCGCCGAGAGCTGCACGAACTCGGCGCCCACCGCATCGGCCAGCAGGTACGCGAGGGTGGTCTTCCCGCTCCCGGCCGGCCCCCACAGCAGGACCGAGGGCAGGTGCCCTCCCTCAAGCAGCCTGGTCAAGGTGGTCCCGGGGCCGACGAGGTGGGACTGCCCCACGAACTCGTCGAACGAGCGGGGCCGCATCCTGGTCGCGAGGGGGACGTCGGCCACAACCCTACTCGCGGTGTCGGATGATCTGGTCCGGACGGATACGGTATTGCACGCGGACCTGCCCCTCCACGGGGCTCCACGGCTCCCCGTCGTACTTCCTCGACAGGGAGTCGATGTGCGCGTCGGCCTCCTCGCCGGTCAGCCGCTCGACGACCGTCCCCTGCACCGTGATCCAGCGGTAGGGGTCGTCGCGGTGGACCACGCAGACCGCCACCCGCGGATCACGCTGCACGTTTCGATCCTTCTTCCGGCCCGCTGCGGTGTTCACCAGGACGTGCCCGGCGGAGGCGTCGACCCAGGTCACGGTGGCGTGCGGTGTGCCGTCCGGACTGAGGGTGACGAACTGGGCGAAGTTCGTTCCGGTGAGGAGCTCGAGGTCGAAGTGGTTCAGCGCGGCGGGCATGCGTCAATCGTCCTTCTTCTTCCGCCCGGGCCCGACCAACCCGATGCCGAGCTCCCGGAGCTGCCCGTCCGGGACGGGCGCCGGAGCCCCGGTCAGGGGGTCCTGGCCCGACTGGGCCTTGGGGAACGCCGTCACGTCGCGGAGTGTCTCCTTCCCCCCCAACAGCATCGCCAGGCGGTCCAGACCCATGGCGATGCCGCCGTGCGGAGGGACGCCGTACCGGAACGCCCGGATGAGGTGGCCGAACTTCTCCTCCGTCTCCTCCTTGGTGAGTCCGAGCACCTCGAACACCCTCCGCTGCACGTCCGGGTGGTGGATCCGGATGCTGCCCCCGCCCACCTCGAACCCGTTCAGGACCAGGTCGTACGCGCGGGCCATGGCGGTCTGGGGGTCGATGTCCTCGGACGCGGGAGCCGTGAACGGATGGTGGACCGAGACCCACTTGCCCTCTTCTTCGCTCCACTCGAACAGCGGGGGCTCGACCATCCAGCAGAACCGCCACTCACCCCCTGGGATCAGCCCCAAACGGAGCGCCATCTGCCGGCGCAGGCCGTCCAGGGCCACGTTGGCCCGGTCGGCCCGGTCGGCCACGACCAGGACAAGGTCGCCCGGCCGAGCGCCGGTGGCCTCGATCGCGCCGCTCACCTCCTCCTTCGTGAGGTGCTTCTCCACGGGCGAGCGGACCGCTCCCTCCTCCACCACCAGCCAGACCAGCCCGGCGGCGCCGCGCTCCTTCGTCACCTGGACCAGGTCGTCAAGCTCCTTTCGGGAGAGCTCCGAGCCGCCGGGCGCGGCCAGCCCCCTCACCGTGCCGCCCGCCGCGAGGACCGATGCGATCGCCCGGAACCCGGTGCCCGAGAACGCCTCGCGGAGGTCGGCGAGCTCCATGCCGTACCGAAGGTCGGGCTTGTCGGTCCCGAACCTCGCCATCATGTCCTGGTAGGTGAGGCGAGGGAACGGCACGGGCACCTCGACCCCCAGGACGTCGCGGACGATCCTGGCGTAGAGCGGCTCGATCACGGCGAAGACGTCCTCCTCATCCACGAAGGACATCTCCACGTCGAGCTGGGTGAACTCGAAGCTCCGGTCGGCCCGGGGAGCCTCGTCTCGGAGGCACCGGACGATCTGGTAGTAACGGTCCTGGCCCGCCACCATCAGCAGCTGCTTCAGCTGCTGGGGCGACTGGGGCAGGGCGTAGAACGATCCGGGCCACAGGCGCGAGGGAACCAGGAAGTCGCGGGCCCCCTCCGGCGTGCTGCGGGTAAGTATGGGGGTCTCGACCTCGATGAACCCCAGTCCTTCCATGTGGTCGCGGATGATCCCGTTGATCGTGTGCCGAAGGCGCAGCATCCGGGTCATCTCGGGGCGCCGGAGGTCGAGGTAGCGATACGTCAACCGGAGGAGCTCGTCGGCCTCGACCCGGTCCTCGATGGGGAACGGCGGCGTGTCGGCCACCGAGAGCACCTCCACCGTGCGGACGGTCACCTCCACCTCGCCGGTCGGCAGCGCCGGGTTCACCGTGCCCTCCGGCCGGTGGCGGACCTCGCCGGTCACCCGGACCACCGACTCCGCCTTGAGCTGCTGGGCCGCCGCCTTCGCTTCGGGCGCGTCCTCCGGGTGGAACACCAGCTGCACCAGGCCCTCCCGGTCCCGGAGGTCCACGAAGGTCAGGCCTCCGTGGTCTCGCTGGCGGGCCACCCAGCCGCACAGGGTGACCTCGGACCCGACGTGCTCGGCGCGGAGCTCGCCGCAGACATGTGTCCGCATCGAGGTGGCCAGCTCAGACATCGAGCTTCGCCAGCCAGGCCGGCACGTCCTCGATGGCAACCCGCTCTTCCACCCCGTCCGCGAGACGCTTCACGGTGGCCGTACCCTCCGCCACCTCGCGTTCGCCCAGGATGGCCACGAACGCCGCGGCCGTACGGTCGGCCGCGCGAAGCTGCGCCTTCAGGGGGCGCTCGTCGAATCCCGTCGCCGCCGAGACCCCCGCCGCCCGCAGGGCCCGCACCAGGTCACGGCCGGCAGCCCTCGCCTCCCGGCCGATCGTGACCACGTAGCAGGTGGGCGCTCCGGCCGCGGGCACCGGCACCCCCTCGCCCTCCATGGCCAGCAGGATGCGGTCAAGCCCGGCGCCGAACCCCACCCCGGGGAGGGGCCGGTCCCCCAGGGCCTCGGCCAGCCCGTCGTACCGCCCGCCGCCGCACACCGTGGCCTGCGCCGGCGAGAGAACGCCCGAGACGAACTCGAAGGCCGTCCGCGTGTAATAGTCGAGGCCCCGGACCAGACGGGGGTCGTGCCCGTACGCGATGCCCTCGTCGTCCAGCCCGTCCCGCACCGCGGCGAAGTGCTCGGCGCACGGGTCGCACAGGTGGTCGGAGATGACCGGCGCGTCCCGCATGACGCGGCGACAGCCTTCCTCCTTGCAGTCGAAGGTCCGCATCGGGTTCGTGTGGATCCTCTGCCGGCAGTCCTCACACAGCTCGTCGACGTGCTGCTCCAGGAACGCCACGAGCTTCTCCCGGTAGGCGGGGCGGCACACCTCGTCGCCGATCGAGTTCACCAGCAAGGTCAGTTGCCGGAGCCCTCGCTCCCGGAGGAACCGGTCGCCCACGGCCACGACCTCCACGTCGGCGCCCGGCACCGGCGTGCCCAGGACCTCCACCCCGAACACCCGGAACTCCCGCAGGCGTCCGGCCTGGGGCCTTCCGTGCCGCCAGTTCAGGTGCACGTAGTAGGCCTTGAACGGGATCGGCAGGTCGTGCATCCGTTCCAGGGCGGCCCGCACCACCGGAGCGGTGCTCTCGGGCCGGAGGGTGACCGACCGCCCGCCCTTGTCCTCGAACGTGTACATCTCCTTGGTCACGACGTCCGAGGACTGGCCCGACGAGCGCGCAAACAGCTCGGTGTGCTCGAAGGCCGGGGTGTCGACGTATCGGTACCCGAACAGGCGCGCCACGCGGTGCGCCTCTTCCGCCAGCCCGAGGAGGGCCTCCGACCTCGGCGGGAACAGGTCCGTTGTCCCCCTCGGCGGCCCGAGCTCCATCTACCGGAGCTCCACCAGGAACGGGTTCCGGGTTCGCTCGCGGCCGACCGTGGTTCGGGGCCCGTGGCCGGGGAGCACGTCCAGCGGGTCCGGCAGCTCCAGGAACCGCCGGAGGCTCCGCTCCATCTCCCGCGGCGAGCTGTTCGGGAAGTCGCTCCGGCCGATCGCCCCGGCGAAGACCAGGTCGCCCGACAGCACCCAGCCGTCGGTGCGGTAGCAGACGCTGCCCGGGGTATGGCCCGGGGTGTGCAGGACCTCGATGCGGAACCCGGCGAAGGCAAGCTCCTCGCCCTCCGCAACGGTCCGGACGTCCTTCACGGGGACCGGCGGGGTGGCGAACCCGGCCCCCCAAGCCTCCGGATCGGTGAGGGCCATCGCGTCGGCCTGGTGGACGTAGAAGGGAAGGTCGTCCCCGCAGAACTCGGCGGCGGCCCCGATGTGGTCGAAGTGGCCGTGGGTGGCCAGCACCGCCACCGGGCGCTTGCCCTCGGCCTCCAGCATGGCCCGGACCCGGCCGGGCGAGAACCCGGGGTCCACGACCACGGCGTCGTCGGTCCCGTCGGCTCCGATCAGCCAGCAGTTGGTCTCGAAGGAGTTGTCGGAGAACGCGTCGAGGTACATCGGCAGGGCATCTTAGCCGGTGGCACCGCGAGCGAGCCTACAGGTCCGCAGCGTCGATCATCAGCGTGACGGGGCCGTCGTTCACCAGCTCCACCTCCATGTGCTCCCGGAACGCGCCCCGCTTGACCGCGGCCCCCCGGGCCTCCAGGGCTCGGGCGAACGCCTCCACCCGGTCGGCGGCGACCTCGGGCGGCGCGGCCTTCGCCCACGACGGTCGCCGGCCCTTTCGCACGTCGCCATACAGTGTGAACTGGGGGACCACCAGGATCTCGCCGCCGACGTCCGACAGCGACCGATTCATCTTGCCCCGGTCGTCTTCGAACACCCGGAGGTTGAAGACCTTCTCGGCCAGCCGGTCGTACTCGCCGAACGCGTCGTCGCCGCCCACCCCCACCAGGAGGACGAGGCCCGGCCCGATCTCGGCCACGGTCTCGTCGC
>Ga0214471_10002990_pt1 | contig 13128 bp, 15 predicted proteins | sample RVTome_5_FD_207665 | JGI IMG/M metagenome (GOLD analysis project Ga0214471, IMG submission 207665) | Soil microbial communities from uranium-contaminated site in the Upper Colorado River Basin, Wyoming, United States - RVT142D155 | ecosystem: Environmental > Terrestrial > Soil > Contaminated >...
TGGTTCGGGATCTGACTGGAATTCGTAACCGTCGTCGCTGCGCGCGATTCCAATAATCGATCGTCCGTTGCGCAGATGCGAGCGGAACAGCAGGATGTACTGGCCGTTAAGCTTGCATGCCACTCCTCCCCAGCAATAACTAAGCGCGTTTACATGCGGAAACCAACCCGGGTGAAGCCGCTCAGATGAGCGGAAATTGATCAAGTTACCCCGTTTTGGTCAAATTACCTATTAGTTCACAGTATATAAGCTGTTGATTTTGGTGGGCCGTGCAGGGGTCGAACCTGCGACCATCGGATTAAAAGTCCGGTGCTCTACCAACTGAGCTAACGGCCCACGATATGGAAATTTGTTGTTGCAGCTTCCGCGGTACCCATCCGCGGGCGCCCGGCCATAATACCCGATACGCCCTAGGCCTGGTAACGCGTGGGGTCATCGACGCCGGAAGCGGCGAAGCCTTGGCGGCGAAATCTGCATGCATCGCAACGGCCACAGGCTCTGCCCTCTTCGTCCGGCCGATAGCACGACACCGTCAACCCATAGTCGACCCCGAGCTCGGTGCCACAGCGGATGATTCCAGCCTTGCTCAGCATGATCAGCGGCGCCTCGATGGACACCGGCGAGCCTTCGACGCCCTGCTTGGTCGCGAGCCGCGCGAGCGCTTGGAACGCCGCAATGAACTCGGGCCGGCAATCCGGATAGCCCGAATAGTCGACCGCGTTTACGCCGATGAAGATCGCGCTCGCCTTGAGCACCTCGGCCCAGGCGAGCGCGAGGCTCAAAAACACCGTGTTGCGTGCCGGCACGTAGGTGACCGGAATACCTTCACCGCCGTGCTCTGGCACGACGATCCTCGCATCGGTCAATGCCGAGCCGCCGAGATCGCCGATCGGGATCTGCATGATGCGGTGCTCGTGCGCACCGAGCGCCTTCGACACCTGCGCGGCGGCGTCGAGCTCGGTGCGGTGCCGCTGGCCGTAGTCGAAGCTCAAGCTGTAGCACTCGAAGTCACGGTCGCGAGCAATTGCCAGCACGGTCGCAGAATCGAGGCCGCCGGAGAGCAGCACGACCGCCCTAGCCGGCATGGCTCACCCGGCTAGCGTCCGGGCACATCGCCCCACAGCACCTTGTGCAGCTGAACCTGGAGCCTCACGGGCAGCCGGTCCTCGAGGATCCAGCCGGCAAGCTCGTCGGCAGGCAGCTCCTCGTAGCTCGGTGAGAAGAACACCGGGCAGGGAACCTCGATGCGCTCGACGAGCGCCGCACGCGCCCATTCATAGTCGGCGCGGCCGGTGATGACGAGCTTGACGGCGTCGCGCTCGGTCAGGAGCTTGAGGTTCTCCCAGCGGTTGCGCGCGGCCTCGCCCGAGCCGGGCGTCTTCAGATCCACGATGCGGCTGACGCGCGGATCGACGCCGCCGATGTCGAGCGCGCCGCTGGTCTCGAGGCTCACCTCGTAACCGGCATCGCAAAGCGCGGTCAGGAGCTTCAGACAGCGGGACTGGGCGAGCGGCTCACCGCCCGTGACGCAGACGTGCCGGGCCTGAAACTTCGCGGTCTCGGCAAGAATGTCGTCGATCGTCCACCACTCGCCGCCGTGGAAGGCGTAAGCCGTGTCGCAGTAACCGCAGCGCAACGGACACCCCGTCAGGCGCACGAACACGGTCGGCCAGCCGGAGGCAAGCGCCTCGCCCTGGATCGAGAAAAAAATCTCCGTGAGCTTTAGCCGGTCCGTGCTCAGCCGTTCATCCGACCCGATCTTGCGCCATACGCTCCAGGCGTTGCGTCGCCAGCCTCGCGGCGGTCGTGTCGGGGAACTCCCGCACCACACGCTCGAGCGCGGTGCGCGCCGGCGCCCACTGCTTGAGCTCGTAATTGCAGAACCCGATCTTCAGCAGCGCATCGGGGAGCTTGAGCGAGTTCGGGTAATTGTCGACGACAACCTGGAACGCCGGCAGCGCGGTCGTGAACTGCCGCTGCACGTAGTAGGTCTCGGCGAGCCAATACTGCGCGTTGTCGGCCAGCGGGCTCGACGGGAACACCACCAGGAACTGGCGGAAGGCTTCGGCCGACTGCATGTACTGGCCGTTCTTCAGCATGTCGAAAGCCGCCTGGTAGTTGTCCTGGTCGCTGCCGGAGACCGCGGGACGCTGGGCACCCTGGGCCAGCGCGCCGGCCTGGCTCTGATCGATGACCGCGACGGGCGGGTCGACGAACCGCGCCTGGCCCTGCTCTAGCGCCTGAAGACGCTGGTCGACATCGAGATAGAGCTGGCGCTGGCGATTACCGGAATTCTCCGACTCGAAACGCAGCGTCTCTACTTCGCCTCGCAGCGCCTGAGCGTCGGATTGGAGCTGGGCGAGCTGCGTCGACAGCTCGATGAGGCTCTGATTGTCGAGCACGCGCTCGATGCGAATGAGCCGCGCCTCCAGATCGGTCATCCTGAGCATCGCGGGATCTTGCGCCGGTGGAGTCGTCGAGCATCCTGCCAGCATCAAGCCGAGAGCCGGCACGAGAGTCCACAAACGTCTTACCGTCACTGCCATGGTCCACCTCGTCAGTTCGTTTGCCGATACACGAGCTCGACGCGCCGGTTCAAGCTGTAGGCTTCCTCGTCGCTGCCGACCGCGCTGGGGCGCTCCTCACCGTAGCTCACCGTGCTCAGCTGTGCGGCCGCGGCGCCCTGAAGCAACAACGCCCGCCGCACCGCCTGGGCGCGCTGCTCGCCGAGGCCGATATTGTACTCCCGGCTGCCGCGCTCGTCGGCATGGCCCTCGAGCCTCAGCAGCGCACCGCCGCTGGCCGCGAGAAAGCGGCCGTGCGCCGCCAGCATCTCGTTGTATTCGGTGCTGATTTCGCTCTGATCGAAAGCGAAATAGACCACCAGCCGCGACAGCGGCCCTTGCGCTCCCGGCCCCGGCACTTCGCGGAACACCTCGGGACCGCCGGCACCGCCCGCGCCGGAGGTCATTGCGCCGCCGGCGCCCGCGCCGCCGGCTGCGGCCTGATCAGGAAGCGTCGCGCGGTTGCCGCCGCAGCCGAGCAGGATCAGCGTCGCAGCGGCCAGGGTCAGCAGGGTTATTTTACCCATGGATGAATTCCTCAGTTTTGAATTAAAACAATAGCTAATCGCTATCATACAGAAATTACGTTAATTCAGGGACGCGGATAAGGCCCCCAGACCGGCTCGCGGACGTCGCCCGCGACCGCAGCGATGCGCTGCTGAATGCGCCCGTCCGTGCTCACCGAGGCGAGCACGCCCTGCCCCACGTCACGCGTCGCATAGATGATCAGCGCGCCGTTGGGCGCAAAGCTCGGCGACTCGTCCAGGGCTCCGTTGCTCAGGACTTGCGTCAAACCCGTGCGCGGATCGACGACTGCAATTCGATAGTTGCCGCGATCCTGATGAACCACGGCGAGCTGCGTGCCGTCCGGCGACACACGCGCGCGGGCGTTGTAGGCGCCTTCGAAGGTCGCGCGCTCGGCGTTGGCGCCGGCGCGCACGTCGACGCGGTAAATCTGCGGCCCGCCCGAGCGGTCCGAGGTGAAGTAGAGCGAGCCGCCGTCGGGCGCCCAGGCCGCCTCGGTATCGATGGCGGCGCTCTGGGTCAGCCGCGTCAACACCTGCGTCGTCAAATCCAGCACGTAGACGTCGAGATTGCCGCCGTCGCGCGATAGCGTCAGCGCAAGCATGCGGCCGTCCGGCGAGAACGCCGGCGAGCCGTTGACGCCGTCGCGCGCCGAGACCCGGTCGCGGGCGCCGGAGCGCAGGGTCTGAATGTAGATCGCCGACTGCCGTCCCTCGAACGACACGTAAGCGAGCCGGCGGCCGTCCGGCGACCACGAGGGCGACATCAGCGGGTCGGGGGAATCGGCGACGACTTGGGCGTTGGCGCCGTCGGCGTCGGCGACGATGAGCCGGAAACGCTGCCCGCCTTCCTCGCGCTGCTCGGTGATATAAGCGATGCGTGTCGCGAACACGCCGGGGATGCCGGTGAGCTCCTCGTAGATCATGTCGGCGACCCGATGTGCGGTATTGCGCAGCTCGCCGGCCGCGGTCGTCAGGCGATAGCCGACGAGCTGCTCGCCGCGCAGGATGTCGAAGAGTTGGAAGATCACGGTGTAGCGGTCCGGTGCATCCTGCACCACGCGCCCGATGACGAGCACGTCGACGTCGAGAATCCGCCAGTCCTGGAAATTGACCTGCGCCGGATCGGTCGGCCGCGACACCATGTCACTCACCGGGATCGGGGCGAAGCGCCCGCTGCCGCCGAGGTCGGCGGTGACGACCCCGGACACGTCGAGCGGCGACGGCGTGCCGGGCGGCGCCTCCCAGCTGAACGGCACGATCGCCATCGGCACGGGGCGCTCCACGCCGCGGCGTATCTCGATACGCAGCTGCGCGCTCGCGACAGAGCTCAGGGCCAGCGCCGCAATCGCGGCAACCCAGAGCAGCAGGGCGGAAATGGAACGGAATCTAGCGTCGTCGGTCGTCTTCATACATCAGGCATCCGGTTCAAAAATCAATTCTAAACTACGGCTGAACAGCGACGGCGTCGGCGGCTGCGGCAGCGGCGAGGCCCGCTGCACCGCCTGCTCGATCGAACGGATAACGGCGGCGTCGCCGTTGCAGCGGCCGACCTGCACGGCAATGACGTCGCCGCTCGGGATCTGCGTTACGTTGACCTCACACCGCAATCCCGGGCCGGCGGTCGCCGGTGGGATCCAATTCTGCTCGACGCGGCTCTGGATCAGGCGCCGGTACTGGTCGAGCAGGCCCGCCTCCTCGGCCCGGCGGCGATCTTCCTCGGCGGCCATGACGCGCTGCAGCTCGGCCTCCATTTGCGCTCGCTGGCGAGCCTCCTCGGCCTCGCGCGCGAGGCGCTCCTGCTCTTCGCGTTGCCGTTGCTCCGCCTGTTCGCGCTGCCTGCGCTCCTCTTCGAGGCGACGCTGCTCTTCCTCTTCGCGCAGTCGCGCGAGCCGTTGCTCTTCCGCGAGCTGCTGGCGCTCCGCCTCTTCGCGCTGCCGCTGCAGCTCGACGAGCCTGGCCTGCTCCGCTTGCGCCTCCTGCTCGCGCCGCTGCTGCTCCTGGCGCGCGGTTTCGAGCTGCCGTTGCTGCTCCTCGAGCTCGCGGCGCGCGGCCTCGGCCTGCTCCCGTGCCTCGGCCTCCTCCTGCTGGCGGAGCAGAATTTCCGCCTGCTCCTGCTCCTCGATGCGCGCGAGCTCGCTCTCGATCAAAGACTCGTCGACGACCGTCGCCTGGATCGCCACCGACTCCGCCGCCGGCGGGTAGAGTGGATCGCCCGCGCAGCGCACGCCGACCACCAGCAGCACGACGATGATCACATGAAAACCGATCGACAGCAGCGTCGAACGGGAGTGACTGCCGACAGGTGACTCGTTCATGACCGGCTCGCCCTCCCTCAGGGCGACTCGTTCGGCGAAGGATCGGTGATGAAGCCGACCCGCGTGGCGCCGGCGCGCTGCAGCAGCACCATGCCGGTGACGACGCGGCCGTAGGGCACGGCCTGGTCGGCCTTGACGAGCACCGGTGTCTCGGCATTGCGGCGCAGCACCGCGGCGGTGCGCGCGAGCACCGTTTGCTCGTCGATCGGCGATTCATTGTCGTCGCCGATATTGAGATACAGCTGCCCGTCGCGGTCGATGCTCAAAACCAGCGGCTCGTTATCCTGCATGCGCTCGGGATCGAGCGGGTCTGCCGCGGCCTGCGGCAGCTCGACGTCGATGCCCTGGGTCAACAACGGCGCCGTGACCATGAAAATGATCAGCAGCACGAGCATGACGTCGATATACGGCACGACGTTGATCTCGCCCATGAGCTTGCGATGCCGGCCGCGGCTCATGCCATGACTCCGCCGTCGCGGCCGGCGTGGCGCTGCAAGATCGCCGAGAACTCCTCGGTGAAGGTGTCGAAGCGCACCTCGAGGCGGCTGACCTTGTCGGCGTAGCGGTTGAACGCGATCACCGCGGGGATCGCGGCGAACAGACCCATGGCGGTTGCGATCAATGCTTCGGAGATGAAGGGCGCGACCAGCGCGAGCGTCGCGCTTTGCACGTTACCGAGGGCATGGAACGAGTTCATGATGCCCCATACGGTGCCGAACAAGCCGACGTAGGGGCTCGTCGAGCCGACCGTGGCGAGAAACGCGAGGTTGTTCTCGAGGCGATCGACTTCGCGCAGTTGCGACACGCGCATCGAGCGCCGCGCGCCCTCGATGATCTGCTCGGCCGTGATGCCGGTCTGCTTCTTCAGCCGTCCGAACTCGCGAAAGCCCGACTCGAAGATGCCGGCCATGCCGAGCGGCCGCCGGTCCCCCTTGGCGATATCGCGGTACATCGCAGCGAGGTCCCCGCCCGACCAGAATCGGGACTCGAACGTGTTCGCCGCGCCGATCGACTGCTTCAGCATGCGGCTTTTCTCGATGATGACGGCCCAAGACGTCACCGATGCGAGCAGCAACAACGCCAGGACGAGCTGCACGACGAGACTCGCTTGCAGGATCAGCTCGATAAACGAAAGATTCACATTCATAGGCTCAGCTCTTCCAATAGCGCCCCGGGCACGCGCCTCGGTTTGCGTTGCTCCACGTCCATGCAGGCGACTTCCGCCAAGCCTTCGCACAGCAGCTGGCCTTGCGGCGTATCCCGGCGGATCACCTGCTTGAAGATGAACCGCGCGCCGCTGAGCTGCGACAGCTCGGCACTGACGTAGAGCTGATCGTCGAGGCGAGCCGGCCGTTTGAACTTCACCTGCGTTCCCACCAATACGAGCACCACCCCCTGCTCATCCCGCAGGCGGTTGTGCTCGATGCCTTGCGCGCGCAGCCACTCGGTCCGCGCACGCTCCAGAAACCGGAAGTAGCTGGCGTTGTAAACGACGCCCTGCGCATCCGTGTCCTCCAAATAGACCCTCACCGGCAAAATGTATTCGCTCATCGCCGCGCGCCGATTCAGTCGAAAAGCCCCGGCGCGCGCGCCGCTGCCTCGAGCCCGGCGAATTCCAAGCCAAAGTGCTGATACGCGTTGCGGGTCGCGACGCGTCCGCGGGAAGTGCGCTGCAAGAAGCCTTCCTGAATCAGAAACGGCTCGATGACGTCCTCGAGCGTGCCGCGCTCCTCGCCGATCGCCGCCGCCAGGCTTTCGATGCCGACCGGCCCGCCGTCGAATTTCTCTATGACCGTCAGCAGGAACTTTCGATCCATGGTATCGAAACCGTGCGGGTCGACTTCGAGCAGGTCCATCGCGGCGCGCGCGACCTCGGCGTTCACGCGGCCGTCGGCCTTGACTTCGGCGTAGTCACGCACGCGCCGCACGAGCCGGATGGCCACCCGCGCGGTGCCGCGCGAGCGCGAGGCGATCTCACAAGCGCCGGCCGCGTCCATCGGCAGGTCCAATATGCCCGCCGTGCGCCTGGCGATCTGCGCGAGCTCCTCGTGATTATAGAACTCGAGCCTCTGCACGATGCCGAAGCGGTCGCGCAAAGGCGAGGTCAGAAGCCCGGCGCGTGTGGTCGCGCCGACGAGCGTGAACGGCGGCAGGTCGAGCTTGATCGAGCGCGCGCCCGGGCCTTCGCCGATCATGATGTCGAGCTGAAAGTCTTCCATCGCCGGATAGAGCACCTCCTCGACGACCGGGCTCAAGCGGTGGATCTCATCGACGAACAGCACGTCGTTGGCCTCGAGATTGGTCAGGATCGCGGCGAGATCGCCGGGGCGCTCGAGCACCGGCCCCGAGGTCTGGCGTAGATTGACCCCGAGCTCGTTGGCGACGATGTGGGCCAAGGTGGTCTTGCCGAGCCCGGGAGGCCCGAAGATCAAGGTGTGGTCCAGCGCCTCGCAGCGGTTGCGGGCCGCGGTGATGAAGATCCGCATCTGGCTCTTGACGCGTGCCTGACCGACGTAGTCGTCGAGCCGTTTCGGCCGCACGCTGCGGTCGAAGAGCTCGTCCTCGCGCGTCCCCGCGGTAGCCACCAAGCGTGCTTCTTCCGTCATTTTTCCTGCTCGTTCCAAAAAACCTAGCCGTCGTGCACTCGTTTCAAGGCCTCTCGAATCAGGTCCTCGGCGCTGAGCTTCGCCGTGTCGAGGCCCTTGAGCATCCTAACAGCCTCGGTCGGCTTGTAACCGAGCGCCATCAGCGCGCCGTGCGCCTCGGTCTCGGCATTGCCCGGCCGCGTGCCGCCGTTGGCGCCCGCGGCCTCCTCGAGCGGCAGGCGGTCGGCCATCTCCACGAGCAGCCGCTCGGCGGTCTTGCGGCCGACACCGGGCAAGCGCGTCAACATCGCCGCGTCCTTGTCGCGCACGCAGCGGCGGAAACCCTCCACCGTGATGCCGGAGAGCACGCCGAGCGCGATCCGCGCGCCGACACCCGACACCTTGAGCAGATTTCTGAACAGCGCGCGCTCGGATTCGGACGCAAACCCGTAGAGAATGTGCGCGTCCTCGCGCACCACCAGGTGCGTCACGAGCTGTAACGGCTCGCCGACCTCGGGCAGGCCGTAGAAGGTCGACATCGGCGCCTCGATCTCGTAGCCGACCCCGCCGACGTCCATGACCAGCCACGGCGGCCGCTTGGAGATAAGCGTGCCTTTGAGAAAACCGATCATGAGCGCGCCGCCGCGGCGTTGATCATGGCCTGGGCGCCCCGCTCGTGAGCGTGACACAGCGCCGCCGCCAGCGCGTCCGCAGCGTCGGGCTCGGGCTCCGACTCCAAGCAGAGCAGCATCTTGACCATGTGCTGCACCTGCGCTTTTTCGGCCGCGCCCCGACCGACGACGGCTTTTTTGATATGCCGCGCCGCGTATTCGTATACCGGCAGATCGGCGATGAAGGTCGCGCACAGCGCTGCGGCGCGCGCTTGGCCGAGCTTGAGCGCGCTGTCGGCGTTGCGGTGCACGAAGACGCGCTCGATCGCGACCACGTGGGGTCGATATTCGTCGACGAGCGTGGAGAGAGTCAGGAAGATCTGCCGCAAGCGGTTGCCGTGCTCGCCGCTGGTGCGAATGGAGCCGCAGCGCACAAGGGTCGTCCGCGGCCCGAGCGCATCGACGATACCGTAACCCGTGAGCTGCGAGCCCGGGTCGATTCCGAGGATGCGCGTGAGCTGCGTCACCGCGAACCTCGCCGCGCCCGTCGCTGGATGCTCATGCCGACTCCGCCAACAGATTCTCGGGGATGTCGGCGTTCGAATGCACCTGCTGAACGTCGTCGAGCTCGTCGAGAACGTCGAGCAGCCGCAGCAGCATCTCCGCTTCCCTGAGCCCGACCGGCACGGACGTCGCGGCGCGCATCGTCACCTCGGCGTGCTCGGGTGTGAGCCCCGCTTTTTGCATCGCCTCGCGCAGCGACTCGAAGCTCCCGGGCTCGCCCAGCACGTCGATGGAGCCGTCAGCGTTGCCGACGACGTCGGTCGCGCCGGCCTCGATCGCCGCTTCCATGAGTTTCTCCTCGTTGCTGCCGCTCGGATAGCTCAGCAATCCCGTATGCGTGAACAGATACGCGACCGAGCCGTCCGCCCCGAGATTGCCGCCGTGCCGGGAGAACGCATGCCGCACCTCCGCAACCGTGCGGTTGCGATTGTCCGTCAGGCAATCGACCATGATCGCGACACCGCCCGGGCCGTAGCCCTCGTAACGCACTTCCTCGTAGGCGGCACCCTCATCGTCGCCGGTGCCGCGCCGGATCGCACGCTCGATGCTGTCTTTCGTCATGCTCTGCGCCTTGGCTTTGGCGATCGCCGCACGCAGCCGCGGATTAGAGCCTGGGTCGCCGCCGGATGCGCGCGCAGCGACGCTGATCTCGCGGATCAACTTGGTGAACAACTTGCCGCGCCTGGCATCCTGCGCGCCCTTGCGAAAACGGATATTGGCCCATTTGCTGTGGCCGGCCATCTAGTCACCACTCTCGAATAGCCGCCGCGGGCGCCGTAACCGCCTCGCGCGTGCCCGGCCCGGGCTCCCCAGCCCGTGCCGTTGTGCCGTAACTCCAATGCCGACAAGCGCCGCGCGCCTGCCCGCGCCTATCATAACGGGATTTCTGAAGCCGAACATCCGCCAGGCGCGGGAGCCGGCCGTGCTCGTGCCTAGCGGTTGATCGCGTGGATGGCGCGCTTGTCGGCGGCGAGCGCCGCCTCGTGCAGCGCCTCGGTCAACGTCGGATGCGCGTGCACGGTCCGCTGCAGGTCCTCGCCGGAGGCAGAAAACTCCATCGCCAGCACGGCCTCGGCGATCAGCTCGCCGGCCAAGGGGCCGATGATGTGCACGCCGAGCAGCTTGTCGTCTTCCTCGGCGGACAACAGCTTGACGAAGCCTTCGGTCTGCTCCATGCCCTTGGCGCGGCCGTTGGCGCCGAAAGAAAACGTGCCGACCTTGTAGCGCGTGCCATCGGCCTTGAGCGCGTCCTCGGTCTTGCCGACCCAGGCGATCTCGGGCGCCGTATAGATCACCGACGGGATCACGTCGTAATTGACCTCACCGAACTTGCCCGCGATCAAGTCCGCGACCATGATGCCCTCTTCCGTCCCCTTGTGCGCGAGCATCGGCCCGCGCACGACGTCACCGATGGCCCAGACGTCCGGGAGACTCGTGCGGCATCGCTCGTCGACCTCGACGAAACCGCGCGCATCGAGCTTGAGATCGACGCCGTCGCCGAGCAGCTTGTCGGTGTACGGGCGGCGGCCGACACAGACGATGAGCTTGTCGACGTCGCGCGTTTGCTCTTGGGAGCCGTCCGTATATCGGACGCGAACGCCGCCGTTGCCGGCTTGCGCGCCCGTGACCTTGGCGCCGAGGCGGATGTCGAGCCCCTGACGCTTGAAGTGCCGCGTGGCGTCTTTGGAGATCTGAGAATCGACCATGGGCAGCAAGGCGTCGAGCGCTTCCAGGATCACGACCTCGGCACCGAGCCGGTGCCAGACGCTGCCGAGCTCCAGCCCGATGACGCCGGCGCCGATGACGCCGAGCCGCGCGGGGACCTCCGAGAACTCGAGCGCATCCTGGGAATCGACGATGCGCTCGCCGTCGAACGGCGCGACCTTGAGCTCGATAGGCGTCGAACCGGTTGCAATCACCACGTGCTTGGCGCGCAGCGTCTTGGCGCCGCCGTTGCCGCCCTCGACCTCGACCGCATTCCCGGCGAGCAATCGCCCGTGACCTTGAAACCCGACGACGCCGTTGGATTTGAACAGGCTTGAGATGCCGCCGGTCAGTTGCTTGACGATGCCGGACTTGCGTGCCTGCATCTGGGTGACATCGATCGTAACCGCGCCGACGCCGATGCCGTGCTTGGCGAACTCGGAGCTCGCGCGATGATAGAGCTCCGAGGATTCGAGCAACGCCTTCGACGGAATGCACCCGGCGTTCAGGCAGGCGCCGCCGAGGCTGCGGCTGCCGTCGTGATTCCGCCAGGCGTCGACGCATGCGACCCTGAGGCCGTTCTGCGCGGCTCGAATGGCCGCCGGATAACCCGCCGGCCCGCCGCCGATGACGACGACGTCGAAATCCTGCTCACTCATGCATCTACACCTGCAGCACCAGGCGCGCCGGATCCTCCAGGACCTCTTTCAGCGCGACGAGAAACCGCACTGCGTCGCGGCCGTCCACGAGACGGTGATCATACGTCAGTGCGACATACATCATCGGTCGCACCTCGACTTGGCCTTCGATCGCGACCGGCCGCTCCTGGATCTTGTGCATGCCCAGAATGCCGCTCTGCGGAGGGTTCAGAATCGGCGTCGACATCAGCGAGCCGAAGATGCCGCCGTTGGTGATCGTGAAGGTCCCGCCGGTCAGCTCGTCCATGTTGATGGCGCCCTTGCGCGCGCGCTCGCCGAAATCGGCGATCGCGCGCTCGATCTCCGCCGGGCTCTTCGCTTCCGCGTCGCGAATGATCGGCACGATCAAGCCGCGGTCGGTCGATACGGCGACGCCGATATCGAAAAATTCGTGATAAACGATGTCGTCGCCGTCGAGACTGGCGTTGAGCACCGGATGTTGCCGCAAAGCCTCGATCGAGGCTTTGACAAAAAACGACATGAAGCCGAGCTTGATGCCGTGACGCGCCTGGAAGTCCTCGCCATAGCGGTGCCTGAGCTCGACGACGGCCGACATGTCGATCTCGTTGAAGGTCGTCAGCATCGCCGCCGTCTGCTGCGCCTCGACGAGGCGCTCGGCGATGCGCGCCCGCAGCCGCGTCATCGGCACGCGCTGCTCGACGCGCGCGCCGGCGTCGAAAACCTGCGCCGGCGCGGGCGCCGAGTGGCTTTCCTCGGCACCGCCGGTGTCCGCGCCGGCCGACTTGATGTAGCTCAGGACGTCGCCTTTGGTGACGCGTCCTTCACGGCCCGTCCCGGCGATCGCCGAGGCATCCAGGTCGTGCTCTTCGACCAGGCGGCGGGCGGCGGGCCCGAGCCGGTCGCTCTGGTCGCCCGGACTCGCCGCGCGCGGCGGCTCGGCAGCCGGCCGCGGCGCTGCGGACTCGGCCGGTGCCTCTCCGGGCTCGAGCAAGGCGAGCACCTGGCCGCTCGTGACCGTGGCGCCGTCCTCGACCTTGATCGCGGTCAGGACCCCGTCGCTGGGTGCCGGCACCTCGAGCACGACCTTATCGGTCTCGAGATCGACCAGATTCTCGTCGCGGCGAACGGCATCGCCGGAGCGCTTGTGCCACCCGACCAGAGTCGCGTCGGTCACGGATTCCGGCAGCTGGGGTACCTTGACCTCGATGGTCATGCCTGCGCTCGACCCGGCGCCCTTGGCTTGACGCCTTTGGATGCGTCCGGATCCGTGGTCAGCGCCGCATCGACGAGCCCCTGCTGCTGTATGACGTGCAGCTTGTGGATGCCGGATGCCGGCGCAGCGGCGCCGGGCCGGCCCGAGTAGAAAAGCTCCTGCTTGGCGCTCAAAGGTTCCTGCAGGCGATGCCGAATCTGATACCACGCGCCCTGATTCTGCGGCTCCTCCTGGCACCAGACGATCTCGACGGCCTGGCGATAGCGGCCGATCACTTCGGCGTAGCGCTCGACCGGGAAAGGATAGAGCTCCTCGATCCGGACGACCGCGACGTCCTCGAGCTGCTTCTCGTTACGCGCCCGCACGAGATCGTAGTAAACCTTGCC
>Ga0214471_10002992_pt1 | contig 13121 bp, 12 predicted proteins | sample RVTome_5_FD_207665 | JGI IMG/M metagenome (GOLD analysis project Ga0214471, IMG submission 207665) | Soil microbial communities from uranium-contaminated site in the Upper Colorado River Basin, Wyoming, United States - RVT142D155 | ecosystem: Environmental > Terrestrial > Soil > Contaminated >...
TCGTCCTCGTCGGCACCGACGTACACCCACGTCATGAGCGAGGTCACGACCGTCGACTGATCGCGGCCGGCGGCGTCCACCGCGTCACGGACGCGGATAAAGCGCTCGGCGACCTCCTCCGGTGAACCGCCGACGGTGTTGAACTCGTCGGCCCACCGGGCGACCAGCCGCGCGATGCGTGGTCCGCCGTTGCCGCCGACGATGACGGGTGGATGCGGTTGTTGCACCGGTTTGAACAGGAACTCGCAATCGGCGAGCTCGTAGTGACGGCCCTCGAACGAGAAACGCTCGTTCGTCAGGAGCCCGTGCACGATCTCGAGTTGCTCCTCGAGCATCTGCATCCGCTCCGCAGCGAGAGGGAAGGCGAAGCCATGGGTCCGGTGCTCCTCCTCCCACCAGCCCGCACCGAGGCCGAGGTCGACTCGTCCGGAAGAGATGAGGTCGACCGTTGTGGCGAGCTTGGCGAGCACCGTGGGGTGCCGGAAGGTTACTGGCGAGACGAGGGTTCCGAGCCGGATGCGTTCGGTTCGGGCTGCGAGCGCCGCCAAGATCGCCCAGGCGTCGTTCGAGCCGCGGCCGCGGGCGCCCACGACCGAGAGATAGTGATCGGACGTGAACAGCCCCTCGAACCCGAGTCGCTCGCAAGCGTCGGCGACGGCGAGCCAGTGCGGCCAGGTCACGCCCTCCTGGCCCTCGAGCATCAGGCTGGTTCGCACGTCGATCCCTCGGTCGGAGGGTGGCTACGATACCCGCGTGGAACGGCCCGGCCCCGACGAGATCCGCCGCGCCGCCAAGGCGGCGTTCCTCGGCGTCGCCCTCGGCTTCTTCCTCCTGATCGTCGGTCGCGGCCGATCGTCATCCGATCCCGGCCGCCGGCCCTGAGTCCCAGCCGGGTGGTTTCGCTGCCGCCTGTTGGCCCGCCGTCAGGAATCGCTCCACGCCGGTCGCGATCGCGCGCGCCGCTTCTCCGGCGAACGCGGGGTCCAGGAGCCGCTTCGCTTCATCCTCGTTCGTCGCCACGCCGAGCTCGACCTGAACCGCGGGCATGCGGGTCTCTCGCAGGACCGTGATCGCGAGCGGCTTGACGCCACCCTCAGGTAGGCCGAGCGCGCCGAGGGCGGACGCGATCGCCGTGGCGAGGTGCAGACCCATAGGGGAGTGCGTCGACGGCGTGCCGTAGTAGCAACAGACGGTGCCGGAGGGAACGAGTCCTCCGTCGCCGATGTGGATCGAGACACAGACCGCGGCGTCGGCGCCGTTCGCGCGCCGAACCCGGTCCTCGACGTCCAGATCCGCCTCGGCGCTGCGGAGCAGGAGCGGACGCGCATCCCTGCGTTCGAGCTCCGCGGCGAGCTCGGTCGCGACCCGTGCCGCGAGCTGGGCCTCGACGATACCGTGCGCCTCGATCCCCGGGTCCGAGCTCCCGTGACCCGGATCGATCGCGATCACCGAGCCGGCGAGCGATGCGCCCATCCGGCTCGCAGCTTCGGCCTCGCGCACAACGGCCCTGCTCGGCCCCTCCAGGGTCGGTCGCATGCGCTCCAGCGATCGAACCGTGTCGAGGCCGACGATCCCGTCGTCCTTGGCACCGACGTTGCGTTGGTACTCGCGCACCGCACGTGCGGTCCGAGAGCCGAAGATCCCGTCTTGTCGTCCCGCGTCGAACCCGAGCGAATTGAGCATCCGCTGGAGCTCGCGGACGTCGTCTCCGCGGAATGCCGGTGAACGCAGATACAGCGTCCGATCGCCGATCCGATAGCCGGTCTCGACGAGCTGCCCCCACGTGTCCGGTCCGACCATCCCGTCGGGTGGAAGGCCGCGGCGCCGCTGGAACTCGCGGACGGCCGTCTCGGTCGAGGCGCCGAAGGTCCCGTCGAGCTCGTCGGGGTCGACGCGAAGGCCGGCGCCGAGCAATCGATGCTGCACGTCGCGGACCGCCTCGCTCCGCGTACCCCGTCTGATGATCTCCACAGGGGGAGTTTCCGCGCCAGCGCGCCGGAGCGGCAAACCACGAGCGCTCGGCCGGGTTCTACGGATCGGGAAACGGATCTGAGGCCGGGATGTGCGCGTCGATCTCTTTGAGCAGGGCGTCCTTGCCGCGCGCGCCCACCACCCGGGTGGCCTCGACCCCGGCCTTGAACAGCATCAGGGTCGGGATGCTCATCACACCGAAGCGGCGTGTCATCTCCGGGTTCTCGTCGATGTTCAGCTTCGCGACCTGCAGGGTCTCGCCCTTGTCACGCCCGATCTCCTCGACGACCGGCGACACCATGTGGCAGGGCACGCACCACTCCGCCCAGAAGTCGACGAGCACCGGACCTTCCGCGTTCAGCACCCGCTCCTCGAAGTCCTGATCCGTCACGTTGCCGATCAACGCCACGCGCCCCGTCCTTTCGCTCTCGTCCGATGCTGCCGATCCGATGCCGTCTCAGCGCCCCGCGTGTGCCTCGTGCTCCAGGAACCGTTCGGCATCCATCGCCGACTTGCAACCCTGACCCGCCGCGGTCACCGCCTGACGATAGATCGAGTCGGAGACGTCGCCGGCGGCGAAAACACCGGGCACGCTCGTCCTCGTCGTGGGCTCCTCGATCACGATGTAGCCGGTCTTCGTCAGCTCGAGCTGTCCCTCGAAGAGCTGGGTGTTCGGTGTGTGCCCGATCGCCATGAAGACCCCGTCGGTGGCGAAGTCGGTGACGTCGCCCGAGCGCACGTTCCGCAGCTTCACGCCGGTCACGGCGTCCTCGCCGGTGACCTCGTCGACCTCGGTATCCCAGATCACGTCGACCTTCGAGTTCGAGAGCGCGCGGTCCTGCATGATCTTCGAGGCGCGGAACTCGTCTCGGCGGTGAACGATCGAGACCTTGTTCGCGAACTTCGTGAGGAAGTTGGACTCCTCCATCGCGGTGTCGCCCCCACCGACGACGACGAGGTCGCGATCGCGGAAGAAGAAACCGTCGCAGGTCGCACAGGCGCTGACCCCCCGTCCACGAAGTCGCTCCTCGCCCGGGACGTTGAGCCACTTGGCGGTCGCCCCGGTCGCGACGATCACGGTGGCTGCCTGCCATTCCTGGTCGCCGGCCCAGACGCGGAACGGCCGCTCGGACAGGTCCACTCGAGTGGCGGACTGGGCGACGATCTCGGCCTCGAACCGCCCCGCCTGCTTCTCCATCGCCTCCATGAGCTCAGGACCCATGATCCCGTCGGGGAAGCCCGGATAGTTCTCGACGTCGGTGGTCAGCATGAGCTGGCCCCCGGCCTCGAGACCCTTCAGGACCAGCGGCTTCAGGTTCGCCCGGGCGGCATAGAGCGCGGCCGTGTACCCGGCCGGGCCCGACCCCAGGATCACCACGTTCCGTTGTTCGGTCATCGCTCGCGTCTCCCACCGAGGATAACCGCAGCCTATTCCGGTCTACTCCCGGGCAAGCGCAGCCCGGCGAAGCTTGCCCGAGAACGTCCGCGGCAGCTTGTCCACCAGCACTAGTTCTCGCGGAACCTTGTGGCGCGCGATGCGAGCGGCCGCGAACGCGCGGAGCTCGTCCAGCCCCGGTGGGTCGGCCGGGTCGGCCGGAACGACGAAGGCGACCACCCGCTGCCCCCACTCCGGATCCTGCCGTCCGCCGACGCCGACCTCCGCGACCTTGGGGTGCTCTCGGAGCGCCACCTCGACCTCGTGGGGCCATACCTTCTCCCCACCGGTGTTGATGAGGTCGTCGATGCGGCCGACGACGTGGAGTCGTCCCTCGGCGTCGATCTCTCCGGCGTCGCCGGGCCGGAGCCAGCCATCCTCGGTGAACGCGGCCGAGGTGGCGGACTCGTCGAATCGGTACCCGAGCATGAACATCGGACCTCGCAGCTCGATGCCCCCGTTCGCGTTGATGCGCATCTCGACCCCAGGCAAGGGGAGCCCGTCGTACACGACCCCGCCGCAGCTCTCGGTGAGGCCGTAGGTCTCGATCACGGGGGCGCCCACCCGGTCGGCGCGCTCTCGAAGGTCCGCCGACAGGTGGGCTCCGCCGACCAGCATCCCGCGGAAGCGGGTGAGGTCGATTCCGGCGTCCAGGAGACGACCCAGCATCGTCGGGACGACCGAGATGAAGGAGGCGTTGTCCTCCGCGCCGACCAGGCGGGGGTCGAACACCGGATGCACGCTCACGGGAGCGTCCAGGAGGACGCCGCGCAACAGCACCAGCATCCCGCCCACATGGGCCAGGGGAAGGCAGCAGATCCACCGGTCCCTGGGGGTCGCCCAGAGCGCGAACGCCGAGGCCGCCACGGCCGCGTCGATCGCCCGTCGTTCGAACTGCACGAGCTTCGGCGTCCCGGCCGTGCCGGACGTGTGCACCACGAGTGCCACTGCGGGCTGGGTCGGCACGCCGTCCTCCAGCCGCCTGCCGGTCGGCTCTCCGGCCGGATCGGAGATCAGCACCGTCGGTCGCGCGAGACGCAGGAGCTCCCCGGCCTCCGTTCGGGGCAGACGCGGGTCGATCGGGAGGACGGCGGCGCCGGCGGCCCACACGTCTCGAACCAGGTCGAGCCATCCGGGCCCCGGAGGGAGTGTCACGGCCACCAGGTCGTGCTCGGAGATGCCCGGGCGGGCACCGGCGTTCCCTCGACTGAAGGTGCCTGCCACATCCGATAGGCTAGCCCAGACCCTGCGAGTGAGCGCTCTAGGAGTGGATGGTCACATGGATTGGCGGGCATCGGGCGAGTACTCGGACATCCGCTACGAGACGGCCGAGGGGATCGCGAAAGTGACCATCGTCAGGCCCGAGGTTCGCAACGCCTTCCGGCCGCTCACGGTCCAGGAGATGAGCCGGGCGTTCGCCGTCGCCCGCGACGATCCCGCCGTCGGCGTCGTCATCCTGACCGGCGAGGGGCCGGACGCGTTCTGCAGCGGAGGCGATCAGAAGATCCGGGGCGACGACGGCTACGTCGACGAGCAGGGGACCGGCCGCCTGAACGCGCTCGACCTGCAGATCCAGATCCGGCGACTACCGAAACCGGTCGTCGCGATGGTTGCCGGCTACGCGATCGGTGGCGGGCATGTGCTCCACGTGTGCTGCGATCTGACGATCGCGGCCGAGAACGCGCGGTTCGGCCAGACGGGACCGAAGGTCGGTTCGTTCGACGGCGGCTACGGGATCAATCTGCTCGCGCGCCAGATCGGAGAGAAACGGGCGAAGGAGGTCTGGTTCCTCTGCCGACAGTACGACGCCGAAACCGCCCTCGATTGGGGTCTGGTGAACGCGGTGGTGCCGCTCGAAGACCTGGAGACCGAGACGGTTCGCTGGTGCCGCGAGCTGCTGCGGATGAGCCCGCTCGCCCTCCGGTTGCTGAAGTCCGGCCTGAACGCCGGGGCCGACGGCTTGGCGGGGGTGCAGCAGCTCGCCGGCGACGCGACGCTCCTCTATTACATGACGGAGGAGGCGCAGGAGGGCCGGAACGCGTTCGTCGAGAAGCGCGACCCGGACTTCTCGAGGTTCCCGAAACGGCCGTGAGCCGGCTGTCGGTCTGGTTCCAGGGCGCGCGCCCCCGAACCCTGGGTGCCGGCGTCACGCCGGTCGTCGTCGGTACCGCCGCCGCCGGGACCGCCGAGCTCTGGCGGTTTCTCGCGGCCCTCTTGGTCGCGGTCGCGCTCCAGATCGGCGTGAACTACGCGAACGACGTCCACGACGCGGTTCGAGGGGTCGACACGCCGGAGCGACTCGGGCCCGCGAGGCTCACGGCGACGGGGATGGCATCTCCCCGAGCCGTTACCGTCGCGGCGCTGACCTGCATCCTGATCGCCGGGATCGCGGGGCTCGCGCTCGCCGCGGCGACCACGCTGTGGCTCGTTCCGCTCGGCGCGGTCGCGATGCTTGCCCTCTGGCTCTACAGCGGTGGGCCGAGGCCGTACGCGGATCTCGGGCTCGGCGAGCTGATGGTGTTCGCGTTCTTCGGCGTGATGGCGACGGCGGGCACCGCGTACGTGCAGGCCGAGGCCGTCTCGAGCGCGGCCTGGTGGTCGAGCGCGGCGATAGGGTTCCTCGGGGTGGCGATCCTGGTCGCGAACAACCTGCGCGACATCTCGACGGACGAGGCGGCCGGCAAGCGAACCCTGGCGATCCGGCTCGGCGACCGGCGAACGAGGGTCTTCTATCGCGCTTGTGTCGTGGCGGCGTTCGCTGTGGTAGCGATCGGGGTGGCCGTCGGGATCGTGGATCCGGCGAGCGGGATGCCCGCGTGGGCGGCGCTCGCGCTCGTCGCGTCGGTCGCGGGGATCGGCCCGATCCGAAGCGTAGCCACGGCCCAGGGTCGAGCCCTGATCGCGGTACTCGTCGGGACGGCGAGGCTCCAGCTCGTGTTCGGCGCGCTCCTGGCGCTCGGCCTCTGGATGGGTGCGTGAGCGAGGCCGATCGATCGTTCTCGGCCGCGTGGTGGGTGGTCGACGACCTCGTGCGCTTCGGGATGGAGCACGCATGTATCTCGCCCGGGTCGCGCTCGACGCCGATCGCGCTCGCCCTGCGGCGGCACCCGCACGTCGAAGTGCACGTCCATCTCGACGAGCGCGCCTCGGCGTTCTTCGCTCTCGGACTCGCGAAGGCGACGGGACGGCCCGTTGGGGTCGCGTGCACGAGCGGGACCGCGGTCGCACAGCTCTTCCCCGCCGTCGTCGAGGCATCGATGTCGCGCACGACGCTCGTGCTCCTCACTGCCGACCGCCCGCCCGAGCTCCGGGGCGTCGGCGCGAACCAGACGATCGATCAGCCCGGGGTCTTCGGCGCGTATGTGTGCGCGAGCATCGACGCCCCCGTCCCCGGCGACGAGCCCGACGAGGAGCGGTGGCGGGAGCTCGTGGTCGAGGCGACGCGCGCCGCGATGGGGCCGCCGCCGGGACCGGTCCACCTGAACCTGCCGTTCCGTGAGCCCCTCGTGCCGGGTGACGTCAGGCTCAAGGCGTCGGAGCCGTCGGGAACGGAACACGCGATCGTCGCCGCTCCTGAGCCCGAGGAGATCGAAGCGTTCCGCCGGGCGCTCGCGTCGACGGACCGCGGCGTGATCCTCGCCGGCTCGATGCGCGAGTCGGTGACACTCGTCGAGCTGTCGCGCCGCTCGAGGTGGCCGCTCATCGCCGAGCCGACGTCGGGCCATCGGTCGCCCGGCGCTCTGAGCGCTGGCCAGTTCCTTCTCGCCGACGAGCGGTTCCGGTCCTCGCACACGCCGGACGCCGTGTTGCAGTTCGGCGCGGCGCCGACGTCGCGGGCCGGGCTCGAACTCATCCGCCGGGCCGGCACGCTGCTGATCGTCGACCAGGATCATCTCGTCGCCGATCCGCATCGCAAGGCGTCACTCACGGTGCGGGTCGAGGCGGCGGCTCTCGAGTCCGAGCTCACCGCGGCGCTCGAGCCGCGTGCCGAAACGACATGGTGGCGCGCATGGCACGACGCCGACGGATCGGCGCGTGCTGCGGTCGACGGCGAGCTCGATCGGGATGACCGGCCGTTCGAGGGACGGGTGGCGCGGGACCTGGCGGCGTCGCTTCCCGAAGGCTCGACGCTCGTGGTCGGTTCGAGCATGCCGGTGCGAGATCTCGACGCGTACATGGCTCCGCGAGACGGGCTGGGCGTCATCGCGAACCGCGGCGCCAGCGGCATCGACGGTTTCGTCTCCACCGCGCTCGGCGTCGCCGCCTCGGGGGTACCGACCACGGCCTACTGCGGCGACCTCACGCTCCTCCACGACGTGGGCTCGCTGCTCTGGAGCGCGCGACGAGGACTCGACGCCGTGTTCGTCGTGCCGAACAACGACGGCGGCGTCATCTTCTCGTTCCTGCCGCAGAGAGCGCTTCCGGAGCTCGAGGAGCTGTTCACGACGCCGCACGGCCTGGACCTCGCCTCCATCTGCCGCGCCGCGGTAGCGGGTCACGCTCGGGTCGAGCGCGCGGCCGAGCTCGTGCCGGCGATCGAGGCGGCGCGGACGGCCGGCGGCGTCCATGTCGTCGAGGTCCCGATCGACCGCGAGGACAACGTGCGACGCCACGCGGAGGTGCACGCGGCCGTCGCGGACGCGCTGCGGGGACCGTAGCATCGGGCGGTGCGGGCCGCGGGCACCGAGGTGTCGGTGACGACGATCCGACCCGCGACCGTGCAGGACGCCGACCAACTCGCGCGGCTGCCGTGGGACTTCCGGATCGAAGTCGGCACGCCGCCGGCGACGACGCTCGCCGCGTTCGTCGAAGAGATGCACTCCTTCGTCCGCGACGTCCTCGTCGAGGGAACGGCCTGGCGCGCCTGGGTGGCCGAGGACGGCGGACGGCTGGTCGGGTGCGTGTGGATCCGGGTCGTCGAGCGCGTGCCGCATCCCAACCTCCGTCGCGGTGAGCGGCCGATCGTCTACGTGACGAACACGTACGTCGTGCCCGAGCTCAGGAACGGCGGGATCGGGCGCGCGCTCCTCGATGCCGCCGTCGACCACGCCCGTGAGCGCCGGGCCAGCGCGGCGATCCTGTGGCCGAGCACGCGCTCGATCCCGTTCTACCGACGAGCGGGCTTCGGGCACGAGGAGGCACCGCTCCTGCTCCCGCTCCAGGGCGATCAGGCCTCGGACCTCCGCCTAGCCCCAGCGAAGGGCGTCCAGCAGCGCGCGGAACTTGCGCTCGGTCTCGTCCACCTCGGCCTCGGGGACGGAGTCCGCGACGATCCCGGCGCCCGCGAACAGTCTGGCGGTCTTGCCGGTGATCTCGGCACAGCGCAGCGCGATGGCCCATTCACCGTCGCCGTTCGCGTCCACCCATCCCACCGGGCCGGCGTACGTGCCCCGATCGATCGGCTCGAGCTCGGCGAGGGCCTCCCGCGCGCCCTCCCTTGGTGTTCCGCACACCGCCGCGGTGGGATGCAGCGCGGCGACGAGATCGAGGACGCCGACGTCCCCGTCGTGCAGCTTGCCCTGGAACGGCGTCGCGAGGTGCCAAACGTTCGCCGTTCCGAGCAGCTCGGGCTCGTGTGGATGGACGAGGTCGTCGCAGAACGCCGACAGAACGTGGGCGACGTCCTCGACGACGACCTCGTGCTCCTCGCGATCCTTCTCCGATCCGAAGAGGGTGGCCGCGGACGCGCGATCGCGGACGGAGTCGCCGAACCGTTGCGCGGACCCCGCGAGCGGCGTCGCCGAGATCTCACGCCCGCTCTTGCGGACGAGCATCTCCGGGGTCGCCCCGACGAGGACCGCTCCTGGCGCCCGGCCGAACGGCGGAGTGGCGAACGCGTAACAATCCGGGTCCACTGCCCGAAGGCGCCACAACAACTGCTTCGGATCGAGTTCGCGCTCGGCGTCGACGATCAGGGTTCGCGCCAAGACGACCTTTCGGAGCTCTCTCGCTCGGATCCGTCGGGTCGCCATCTCGACCGCAGCCGCGTAGTCGTCGGGGTCCGGGTCGGCACGCAATTGCATTTCGTCGAACGCGGCGTGCGGCAGCTCGCGTCCCGTCCAGCGGTCACGTGGCGCGTCCGGCGGTGCGAGCCCCGCCGCGGTCACGTCGACCTGCCACGTCTCGCCGGGCGAGCGGCGGATCGCGGCGCGCGCCGGGATCATCGCGGTCGCCGGGGAATCGTCGTCGAACGCGATCGCCCCGACGGCGACCGGCGGCGGGCCGTCGGGATGGAAACGCACGCCGGCGAGCGCGTCTGCGGTCATCTTGGAAAGGCGCAGGATTCGCTCGGCACCCGGCTCGGACTCGATCGCCGCGGCGACGCCGGAACCCGAGACGCCGACGCCGGACCGCTCGAAGAAGAACCCACCGGGGTGGTAGTTCGCCAGCAGGTCGAACGCCGGCCCAAGGTGCGTGACCGTGGCGGCGAACGGGGTATCGCTCATCGCCGGGTCCCCACCAGGAGCTGGGCCACACCTCCGGCCAGCGGGCGCCGGGTGGCGTCCTCGAAGCCGGCGCCACGGAGCATCTCGACCAGGTCCGCAGGCGGTGGAAGGTACGCCATCGACCTCGGGAGGTACGCGTAGGCCTCGCGATCGGAGAGCGCACCACCGATGAGCGGAACCACCCTGCCGAAGTACACCCGGTGCCCCATGCGCATGAGACGCCCACCCGGCTCGCTCGTCTCGAGGAATACCCCGCGTCCGCCCGAACGGAGGACCCGAGCGACCTCGGCGAACAGCGCATCGAGGGCGGTCACGTTCCGCAGGGCGAAGCCACAGACCACCCCGTCCGTCCTGCCGTCTGCGAGCGGGAGCCGGAGCACGTCGGCCTGCACGAGCGGCGTGTCCGTCGTGGCGTTCGCGAGCATCCCCGAGGAGAAGTCGATCCCGACCGCGCGATATCCGGTCCGCGCGAGCTCGTTGCACAGGTCGCCAGTGCCACAGGCGAGATCGGCGACGAGGGATCCACCGGGCAGACGGAGCTCCGCCACCGCGCGCCGGCGCCATCCGACGTCCATGCCGAACGTCATCAGGCGGTTGACGAGGTCGTACCGCCCGGCGACCCGGTCGAACATCGTTCGGACGACGCGCGCCTTCTCCTCGCCCTGCGGCAGCTCGGCCTTCACTCCAGACGCCCCTCGGCTTCCGCCAGCAGCACCCGGCGGAAGTGGTTCGCGACGAGGTTCGTGACTGCGGGAAGGAGCGCGTCGAACGCCTGGACGAGCTGGCTCGCGGCAGCGGCGTCCGACCCGGCCGTGTCGCGGATGGGTTTGCGGACGTGCTCGTCGAACAGCTCGACCGCACGGCCGGCAAGCCGCACCATGGCGTCGTTCGTTTCCCGCGCGAGCGCGAGGAGCTCGCCGAGCGGCAGTCCGAACTCCAACAGGCGAAGCGCCGCACGAACCATCTCGATGTCGGCCGGCGTGTAACGCTCCTCGCCGTCCACCGTGCGGCCGAGCTTGATGCCCTCCCGCTCGACCGCCTGGATCAGGGATGCCGGAACGCCGCTGCGTTGGGAGAAGTCCTCGAGATCGAGCAGCTCGTCTTCGGCGCCGTTGCCTCGTGCCGCGTGGACCGCCGCGGCCAGGTCGCCGTCGGGTGCCCCCAATTCGCCGTCGAGCACGCGTTTGATGGCGCTCAAGGTGAGGCCCTTGCGCTGGAGGGAGCGGACGTCCCGGATCCGCGCCGCGTGCTCCGCTCCGTACCAGGCCACGCGACCCAGTCGCTCGGGCGGCGCGAGCAGGCCCCGCGCTTGGTAGTAGCGCACCGTGTCGACGGAGACGTCGCAGGCGGCGGCGAGCTGCTCGACCCGGTACCTCACGACTCACCACTCTACGAGTGCCAGCTCACATCGTGCAGGCGACGGCGCTGCCGGGGTCGCCGCGCGGGTCGGTCAGAGCGGCAACGAGGTCAGAGCGGCAACGAGGCGAAGTGAAGATTGCGACAGTCACGCGTCGCGACGACCCAGACGATCGCGGAGTCGGCTGGCTGGTTCCCTCCGGGTGACTCGAGGAACACGGCGAAGTAGGCGGGCGTGCCCTGGTACTGGGCCTCGATCAGCCGGACGAGCGTGTCGCGGGGGTCGTCCAACGGGGCACTTGAGGTCCGCAGGCATTCGATCGCCGCGCCCCGCTCGTCCTGCGCGGCGAATTCAACGTCCCCCGCGTCGGTCTCGACCGCGGCATCATCCTTGCGCGCGAAGTCTTCGGCGCCCAGTGCGAGGGACCGCACGCCTGCGTCGTCGTAGCTGACCGCGCGCTGGCGTTCGAGCTTCGGGGGTCGCGCGTCCTCAGCGGCCATCGAAGCTGCCGGGCCTTCCGCGCCCGCCTCCGCGTTCGGGTTCGCGGCTCGCAGCGTCTCCGGCGATCCGCCCGACAGGTTCAGCGCGACGACCAGCACGAGCGCGGCCGCCGCCGCGAGCCCGGCTCCCCACTGGACCCGTTGCCACACCGCCCCGCGGCGCTCGAAACGCCGGCCGGCCTCGGCCATGACGGGGCCGGTGACGCCGAACGGCGCCGGCCGTTCCTCCAGCGCCTCGAGCGCCATGAGGGCCTCGCCCGCGAGCTCAACCTCCTCACGACAGATGGCGCAGCCGGCCAGGTGCGCGTCGACGACGGCGCGCTCCTCGTTCGGGAGCGTGCCGTCGACGTAGCCGGAAAGAAGCTCTTCGGGATGGGTCATCGGGGCATCGTTCCTTCTGACGGTCCGGGCGTACCGGGACGTTCCCGCTCCTCGTGCAGGGCCTTCGCGAGGGCCACCCGCCCACGGTGCAGGCGCGACTTCACGGTTCCGACCGGGATCCCCAGGATCGCCGCCACTTCATCCTGGGGGAGATCCTGGACGTCGTGAAGCACCATCACGACCCGGAAGTCCGGCGGCACTCGGCGGAGCGCCCGTTGCACGTCGATGGACAGGCTCGTGTCGTCCGCATGATCGGGAGCCGGCGGGGGCTCCAGAGGCAGGAGATCGTCCCCGCGATCCAAGAGAGGGTTGCGCTGGCGTTTCCTCAGGAGGTCGTAGCAAGCGTTGACCGTGACGCGATGCATCCAGGTCGTGAAGGCCGCCTCGCCTCGGAAGGACGAGAGCTTGCGGAGCGCCGTGAGGAACGCGTCCTGGGTCGCGTCCCGTGCATCCTCCTCGCGCCCCGTCATGCGGAGCGCGAGGTTGAAGACCCGCCGTTCGTGACGTTCCACGAGCATGGCGAACGCCCCGCGATCGCCCGACAGGTATCGACGGACGAGGTCCTCGTCGCGGTCGGGGAGGCTAGGCAGCGCCGACCACCACTCGGAACTCGGCGATCTCGGCGCGGTTCCCGTCGTCGGTCTCGACGACGGTCGTGATCCACACCAGCACGTAGCGGCCGGACCCGGTCAGCGCGCCGCGGGTCTCATGCTGAGCCGTGATCGGGTCGCCGATGGCCTCGACGAGCCCGTTGGGGTCGTCGCCGACGGCGACGTGGAACAGGAACCCGGGGTTCGGTGTCCTCAGGAGGAACCCCGAAACGTCTTGTCGTTCGCCGAGGTCGAAGACGACGCCGACGCCCTCCTTGTGCAGGCTTCCGTCGAAGTAGTTCTCCGACCGCCATGCGGTCGAACGGTCGCCGTCGATCGCGAGGGCGACGTTCGAGTCGTTCTCGGAATCGTCGCCGAACGGATCGAAGGTGAACGCCGACGCCGGGATGACCGATCCGGGGCTCGTTTCCGGTTGAGCCG
>Ga0214471_10002993_pt1 | contig 13118 bp, 9 predicted proteins | sample RVTome_5_FD_207665 | JGI IMG/M metagenome (GOLD analysis project Ga0214471, IMG submission 207665) | Soil microbial communities from uranium-contaminated site in the Upper Colorado River Basin, Wyoming, United States - RVT142D155 | ecosystem: Environmental > Terrestrial > Soil > Contaminated >...
CGAATACGTGTTCCAGTCGGGCATCCTGTTCGCCAAGAAGACCCGCTACTCGATGATCATCACGATCGTGACCGGCCTGATGCGCGTCGGGATCACGCTCGCGCTGGTGCGGAAGCTGGGGCTGATGGCCCCCGCCTACGCGGGCGTTGCGGCCGCCCTGGTGGCCGCGATCGCCATGGCACGCGTGTCCCGGCGGTTCGATCCGGTGGACTGGGACCTGCCGGCCCTCGGGAAGATCACGGCGATCGTCGGTGTGTGCCTCGCCGTCGGTCTCCCGGCGGGTGGCGGGCCGGTGGGGTCGCTCGCGGTCGTGCTGGCGTTCCCCGTGTTGTGTGTGGCGACGCGGGTGATCACCCCCGGGGAAATCGCGGCTGCGTGGGCGGCGGTCGCGGAGCGGTTCCGGGGTATGCGGCGCGCCGGGGCGGGTTAACGCGGGCGGGCCGCGTCCGCGCCGAGCTGCCGGTTGGGCGGACCGGAACCGCGGGCGAGTGCGTGGTAGACCTGCCGGTAGCGCGCCATCATGGCGTCCTGGCTGAAGCGCTCGCGGACGGTCGCGCGGGCCGTCTGGCCGAGCCGGCCGCGCAGGGCCCCGTCGGTTGCGAGGTGGCCGAGCGATCGGCCAAACTCGGCTGCCGCGCCGGGGGCGATCAGCATCCCGCTCGCGCTCGGAGTGCCGGTCGTGACGAGCTGCGTGTTCCCGCCCACCGCCGTGACGAGCGGCACGAGTCCGGTCGCCATGCCCTCGAGCAGGGAGATCGAGATCCCCTCCGACCGTGACGTCAGCGCAAACACGTCCGCGGCCGCCAGCAGATCCCGCACGTCCGCCCGGGCACCGAGCAGGCGGATGCGCTCCGTCATCCCGAGCCGGCCAATTTCCGCTTCGATGCCGGGGCGCTCCGGGCCGTCTCCGACCAGGATCAGGTGGCTCGTGCCGGCGGCCGGGCTGGCCGCGAATCCCCGCACCAGCGTCAGGTGATCCTTGACCGTCGCCAGCCGGGCCACGCAGATCACGACGAGGTCGTCCTCGGGGATGCCCAGGGTCCGTCGGATGCGCTGACGGGCCGGCGGGTCGGGCCGGAAGGTCGCCACGTCAATCCCGTTGGTAATGGTGGTGGTCCGGTCCGGCGCGAACCACCGGGACGCGAGCCCCACGGCGGTGACCTCGTCGGAGACGCCGATGAACCGTCGCCCGAGGGGCCGGAGCGGGAGGACCTTGCACCGCTGCTTCCAACCAAAGGGTGCCGGCAGCCCGTGCTGGGTGTGAACGACCGGGATGCGGCCGGCGAACCACGCGCCGAGGCCGCCGTGGACGAACGCCTCGAGGTCGTGCGTGTGGACCACCGTGGCGGTGTGGGCCAGGAGCAGGCGGCGCAGCCGCGCGATGCACGCGGCATCCACGATGCCGGGCCGGCGTCCGAGTCCGGTGACCGGGATTCCGTCCCCGCGCACGGTGGCGGCAAGGGGACCCTCCGTGTCGAGACAGGCCACGTGGACCGGCACGCCCGCGTCCCGCAGCGACCGGACCATGCGGGTCACCAGCACTTCGGCGCCACCGACCTCGAGCGACAGCACGACGTGCGCGATGGTTGGCGCGTCGGTGGCGCCTGTCGGGCGCATCAGCCGCGCGCGCGCCGGGACAGCTCGCTCAGGGGGCGGATGCGGAGGCGGCCCCGGAGGATGTGCTCGATGAGGGCCGGGAGGACGGCGACCGTGTGCTCGCCATCGTCATGGAGGAGGAAGATGTCGCCGCCACGGACCGCGGAGGCGCCGAGCGCCTCGAGCAGGCCGTCAGGACTGCCGGGGAAGGAGTCGCGGCTGTCCACCGACCACAGGACGATGCGGTAGCCCAGCCGCCAGAGGGAGAAGGCCGCCCGCGCGGTGATCTCACCGTAGGGGGGGCGGTACAGCCGGGGCTGAGGACGGCCCACGGACGCCTGGATCAGCGCCTGCGTGGCCTCGACATCGCGGACCAGTTCCGCCGTTGGCTGCCGCCGCCAATGGAGGTGCTGAAAGCCATGGTTGCCGACCACGTGCCCACGGGCGGCGATGTCCCGGAGCAAGTCGGGCGTCCGCGATGCGCTGGTGCCCTGCACGAAGAAGGTGGCGGGGACGCCGAATCTCGCGAGCACGTCGAGGATCAGCGGGGTATTGGTGAGGTGCGGGCCATCGTCGAATGTCAGGGCGACGGCGCCGCTGGCCGGGCTGCCGCGCACCAGCACGAGCGACGGGGCGAGGCGCCCCGCCAGCCCCTTCAGGAGGGCGGTGATGCGCATAGGAGCCGCGTCCCGCGGTCCCGCCTCCTGCCGGGGACGGCGCCGGAGGGCTGCCGCGACCGCGGGCTCACCGGCCGAGGAGCTGCTTCGCCATCTCCAGGATGCGCCCCGGGAGCACCCGTTTCGCGAACCGCGTGGCGCGGTAGCGATACGTCGCGGCCGAGTCCCGGAGTGGCACGTCCACGAGGTTCACGCCCGATTCCAGCGACACGGCCGACAGGCATCCGCGCACGTCCCCCCCGACCCGGACGTAGCTTGCGCCGACCGCCGCCGCGAACTCCTCGAGACGGCACGGCGGCACGGCGACATCCGCCGTGCGTCCGAACGCCTCGATCTGCTGCATCCGGATCAGGCCCAGGTATCCGTCGGTGAGGATACACACCGTAAGCGGAACACGCTCCGCGACCGCCGTCAAGGTCTCCATGCCCGCCATCTGGAATCCGCCGTCACCCACGATGGCCAGCACGGGCCGGTCGGGCGCGGCCAGCCGCGCCCCAATGGCGGCCGGGATGCCGCACCCCATGGACTGGAAGCCGGTGGGGACCATCAGCCCCCGCGGCGCGAGGATCGGCAGGTACCGGCGCGCCAGCTCCTGGTGCAGGCCCGAATCGGTGGTGATGATGGCGTCGTCCGGCAGCCGGGACCGGAGCTCACCGAAAAACGCCTCCGCACGCCGCGCGGGGTCCGCGGCGAGCACCGGCTCGGTGGCAGCGTCATCCCAGCGGCGCGCGATCCGTGACCGCCGGGTGGCGAGGTCCTCGGCCGGCCACCCCCACCGCCCGCCGGGCTCGTCGTGCAGCGCCGCGAGGAGGCCGCGAACCACGGTGCCCACGTCCCCGCGCACCGCCACGGCGGCCGGGTAGTTGGCGCCGAGCACCTCCGCCGAGGTGTCCACGTGCGCGAACCGATCGGGCGGCACGCGCAGGCGGAAGCCCGCGGTCCCGCTGTCGCCGAACTTGGCGCCGAGGCCGAGGACGAGGTCCGCCTCCGCGAGCAGGGCGTTCAGGGCGGCGAGGTCGCAGCCGTGCACGTCCCCGAGGGCGAGGGCGTGATCCTCGCGCACGGTTCCGCGTCCGGACGTGGTCGTGACGACCAGTGCGCCGAGGCGCTCGACGAGGACGCGCACGTCGGCGGCGGCTCCGTGACTTCCCTGGCCCGCGATCACGACGATGCGGCGGGCGCCCATGACGGCGCTCGCCAGCTCGCGCACCGCCGCCGGGTCTTCGGCGGGAGGGGATGGGTGACGGGGGGCGGGCGGTGCGGTGAGGGCGCCCGACAGGGCCGCGGCCTCGAGCGCGACGACGACCGGGCCGGGCTCGCCGCCGCACGCCGCGGTGTATGCCTGCCCCAGCGTCTCGGCCACCGCGGCCGGGTCGGTGACGTGGAACGTCTGCTTGACGATCGGTGCGGCGACGGCCAGCTCATCCATGGCCTGGACCTGAAACCGTCGTCCCACGAGGACCGGCGCCCGGCACACGATGGCCACGAGCGCCGCCGAATCGAAGCGGGCCTGGGCCAGCCCGGTGAGCGCGTATGTGAATCCGGGGCCGCCGATCGTGATCAAGGTCCCCGGATCACCCGACGCCCGGTAGTAGGCGCCCGCCATGAACGACCCGGCCAACTCGTGCCGGGGAACGACGGTCCGGACGCCGCTGGACCGCAGGGTGTCGTGGGGGCGCAGCGTCTGCGTGCCGGGGACCGCGAAGACGACGCGGACGCCCAGCTCCGCGAGGGCGGCGGCGAGCGCCGCGGCGCCGTCGCGCGGCGTGCCGGCAGTCATCGGCGGGTGCTCGGCTGCGCTGGAGGGCTGCCGCCGCTCATGCGGGGTGATCGGGCAAAGTGGGCGTCCAGGCTCTCGCGAGCCGGCGGGCCAGCAGGGTACCGAGCGCTCCCGGCGCCCACCGGTGCTCGGCGAGCCGCGTGGACCAGTCGAGATCCCGTTCGCGGGCGCGGGCACGCCGCGGGTGGGCGACGATCTCGCGCAGACCTTCCTCGGCCACCTGGCGCGCCAGGTGGCCGACCGGCACGTCGAGCCGCGCGCTCGCCGCCAGGAGCCGCCGAACCGCGCCGCCGTAGTGCTCCCGCACCAGGCGGTCGTTGAGCGTGCGGCCTCCCGGCAGGTTCCCATCGAGCACCGAACCGCAGTTGGCGACGAAATCCGGGATGGCGATCACGTCGCGTCGCGCGGCAAACGCCTCCCGAGCCGCGGGGTGCACGACGCAGTTCGCGCCCGGGGAAAGCACCCGGCAGGCCACGGCTCCGACCGTCTCCGCGCGGATGGACCACAGGCTGCCGCACGGGCTCAGCACGTCCACCGGCAACGTGAGGAGGTCGGCCGGCGCGATCGCCGTGGCGCCGGCGTAGTGCCGCACGGCCGCGTCGCCATGCGACACCCGGAGCCGCAGCAATTGACCGGCGTCGAGCCCGCCCGCCTGGTGGATGGCGCCCTCCAGCGTGGAAACGGCGACGATGCGCGCACCCGCCTCGGCAAACAGCCGCACGACGGCGGCGCCCACCTTGCCGAACCCCTCGACGGCGACGGTCGCGCCCGCCACCGGCCGCCCGAGGCGCTCGAGGGCGGCCCGCGCCGCCAGGAACACGGTGAGGCCCGTGGGGAATCCCGACTCGTCGCTCGCCCCGCCCGGCGTTGCGTCCGCCGCACCGCGCGGCAGGACGCCCGCGCCTTCGAGCAGTAGCGCGCAGTCCCGCGGCCCGGTGCCGAGGTCCGCCCCCGGCGTGTACACGCCGCTCCGCACGAACGGACCGATGGCGGCCCCGAAGTAGCGGAGCATCTCCGCTCGCCGCTCCGGGAACCACGCGGGCGACGCGACGATCCCGCCCTTGGCGCCGCCCAGCGGCATCCGGAGGAAGGCGAACTTGTAGGTCATCGTGCGGGCCAGGTCGGCCACGTGCTCGGGGGTGACGTCGGGAACGAGCCGGATCCCCCCCACGGACCGATGCCAGACGCCGGAGTCGATGGCGACGAAACCGAGCGCGCCGAACTCCGGATGCTCGACGCGCACCTGACATGGCGCGACGCCCGGCGGACCGTGGCCGCCGGGCGCGCTCGTCAGATCTCGTCCCACGGCACCTCGATCCCGGCCGACCGGAGCCGGCGGAGCAGCATGGCCACGGGCCACAGGAAGCGGACGAGGTACTGCTGGCGGCGCATGCCGCCGGCATACGCGGCGAGGCGCGGCAGCAGCCACCGCCGGCGGAACAGGCCGTCGCATTCGGCCCGGAGGAGCTCCCGCGTCACGGCGGGCGTATGGCGCCACAGGGTCCGGCTCATCGCGTCGAGCCGGTCGTAGCGCTGGGGGACTTCGGTGGAGTGGGGGATGGTTGACACGGCGGGATAGTACCGCGCGAAGATCCTCCGGTAAAGCCGGGTGGAGAACAGGGCGTTGGGGTGCCGGAGCCGCAGGTCCAGCAGGTCCCGGGCGCAGAAGGGATGGACGGTCTCGAGGCGTGCGACGTTGTGCAGGTGATTCGTCACATGGAACGTGTTCTTGCGGTGCAGCAGGAGCCAGAGATACGCCTGACGTGCCGGACCGCCCGGCATGGTGCCGCGGAGGGCGTGGATCTGCCGGACGACCCGCCCGTGAATCCGGCGCGCCAGCGGATCCGCGAACAGCACGCCGGGCGACACGGCCAGGTGGGCGAGGAAGATGGCCTCGTCGAGCGAGCCGTGCTCCCGGGCCAGACGGGCGACCGCCTCCTCGTAATCATGTCCGCGAATCACGTCGTCGCCCAGGAGGCCGTCCACGAGCGTGTGGCGCAGCCCAAACCGTTCCACGGGCAGCGTGGTCACGAACCGCCACGCGGGGAACCCCCACGGCGCCACGTAGAACGGGTCGTCCCAGAGGTCCCACACGGCGGACGGGGTGCGGATGGTGTGCGGTGCGATGCCAAGCGCGCGGGCGACGGCCGCGGCGACATCTTCCTCGCGCGAGTCGTAGCACACGGTGTACAGCTCGAGGTCGTCCCGCAGCGCCGACAGGGCGCAGGCCAGATAGCGGCTGTCGAAGCCGCCCGACAGGAAACAGCCCAGCCGCGGCTCCCGGTCGCTGATCTGGCGGCACGTACGGTGCACGATCTCGTGGATCCGATCGATCAGATCGTCCTCGCCGATCGGGTCCTCGGTATCGTGCAGCGTGGCGTAGGCAACCGTGCGGATGCCGGACCCGTCAATCGTGAGCACGGAGGACGGCGGGATCCGGCGGATGCCCGCGATGAGCGAGGCGTCGCCCATGACGTGCTCGAAACAGAGCCACGAGCAGAGTGCGTCGAGGTCCACGGTCGTCGGTACGCAACCGGTGGCCGCCAGCGGCCAGACCTCGCTGCCGAAGGCCGTGCCGTCGGCGCCGTGAGCGTAGAAAAACGGACGGAGCGCCAGGCAGTCGCTGATGATGACCAGCCGGTTCCGGGCGTCGTCGGCCACGACGATGACGAACTCCCCGGAGATCTCGGCGAAGGCCTCGCGCCGGTCGGCGAGGTACGCGTCGCGCACGAAGGCGAGCGTCTGCCGGAGATCGCCGCCGTCCCGATGGAACGGCTTGCCGAGCACCGCGACGCTCAGCGGCGGCGCGTGGAGCAGCGTCGCGCCGGGCGTGTCCCCGGCGCGGGGGAGGAAGGCGATCGTCGCCGACGGAAGGGACACGCGGACGGGCTCGCCGGCGGCGGGTGCGTGCTCCAGCGCGCGCCGGAGCAGGGCGTCGCGGCCGGCGGATCCGGAGAAGACCCCGTAGACCTGGAACATGGTCAGCGACGCCCGCGGGAGGTCACGCGCGGCCGCCCGTCGGTGCGGGTCGGGTGGCCAGGGTTCGCTGGAACGTCTCCAGATACGCCCGCGCCACGCCGTCCCACGATCGCGAGGCGACGGTCCGCTGGATGGCCAGGCGATCCCAGTCCCGGTCCAGTGCGGTGCCCAGCCCGTCGGCCAGCGCGGCCGGCGCACCGGCGGGGACCAGGACCCCAGTGGCCGGCGTGATCACCTCCGGCAGGTCCCCGACGCTGGTCGCCACCACCGGCACGCCGGACGCCAGGGCCTCGAGGACGACGTTGGGACAGCCTTCCCGCGTGCTGGAGAGGCAGAGACAGTCGGCGGCTGCCATCCACTCGGCGATGTGATCGTGCGGCTGATGGCCGAGGAACCGCACGTGGTCGGCGAGACCGAGCGCCCGGGCCTGCTCGAGCAGGGACCGGCGGAGGGGACCGTCGCCGGCCAGGAGCAGCTCGGCGGACGGATGGGTGGTGCGCAGGCGGGCCATGGCGGCGATGAGCGTGCCGGGCGCCTTCTCCTCGCTCAGCCGGCCGACATAGAGCACGACGGCGCCGTCGTCCGCGAGGCCGAGCCGGCGGCGGGCCCCCGCGCGGTCGCGGAGGTGAAAGCGCGTGGCGTCCACCCCGTTCGGGATGGTGGTGATCCGGTCGGCGGGAACGCCCTGCGCGATCAGGCGCGCGCGCAGCTCGTTCGAAACCACCGTCACCGCCGGCGCCGCGGCGAGCATGGCGCGGATCTGCGGTCCCTTGCGGGGGTCGTCAAGGAACTCGTTGACGTCGCACCCGAGTCCCGTCGGGACGTGCGGCAGGGGCGCCGATCCCATGGCGAGATGCACCGCCACCCCGTCCGGGTAAAGCCAGTGCGAGTTGATCAGATCCACCTGCTCGGTGCGCCGCAGTCGCTCGAGCACGGGGCGGAGGCGGGCCGCCATCAGCCGGCCGTGCAGGCCCTCGGAGAGCTTGGGCAGCATGGGGTACTTGGGCGCGATGACCCGCACGCCCTCCTGCACCCAGGCGCGTGGCACCTCCGCGAACCGGTACCAGGCGCGGAGCCGGCGCAGGACCGGGATGGCGGGGAACCAGGGCAGCGGACACACCACGGTGAGGCGGCACAGGGTGGCCAGGCGCGTGGCGATCTGGAAGGTGAAGATCCCCCGTTCCGGCTCCGATGGCGTGGGGAACTGATCCGTGACCAGGACGATGTGCGGCCGTGCCGGCCCGCGCGCCTGCGGGGGAGTCAATCGATGTACTTCCGGTGCCAGAGTTCGAGGGCGAGGAGCGCGAAGAGCCGGCGGCTGAGATCCTGGCGGCCGCTCTGGTGACGCCGAATGATCTCCTCGACGTACTGCGGGCGAAAGTATCCCCGTTGTCGGCTGCGATCGTCGAGAAGGACCTCGGCGACGCGGTGGCGCAGGGGGCCGCGAAACCAGGCGGCGATGGGCACGGGGAATCCCTGCTTCCGCCGATACACGATCTCCCGGGGCAGGCGCGGCTCCATCAGCTTCTTGAGCAGGTATTTCCCTTCGGACCCGCGCAGGCGGTACGCGTCGGGGAGGTTGACGGCGAACTCGACGAGCTGGTGATCGAGGAACGGCACCCGCAGCTCCAACGACGCCGCCATGGTCATCTTGTCCGCCTTGAGGAGCAGATCGTCCGGCAGCCAGCTCTTGATGTCCACGTAGCTCATGCGCTGCAGCGCCGTGGCTCCCCGGGGTCGGTCCCAGAGGGCGCGGAAGTAGGCGGTGGTCCGGTGGTGTCCCGCGAGGAAGTCGGCGTTCGCGTAGAAGCGGGCCTTGAGACCGCGGGTGACGTCGTTGGAGATGCTGAGATACCGGTCGGCCAGGGCCTCGCCGGTCCAGTCCCAGTACTTGGTGGCTTTCTCGTGAAAGCGGAGTGCCGCGCCGATCGCCCGCCCGACCGGCGCCGGCATCAGGCGCCGGAGCCGGTGCAGCCGGTCTACCCGGGGCATGATCCGGTGCAGGGGATAGCCCGCCAGAATCTCGTCGCCGCCTTCGCCCGAGAGGATGACCGTGACGTGCTCCTTGGCGAGCCGCGAGAGCTGGAGCAGCGCAATGGCCGCGCTCTCGACGAGAGGCTCCTCGGCGAACGTGAGCAGGTGGTCCACGGACTCGAGAAAGTCCATCGGCTCGAGGATGAACTCATGGTGGTCGGTGCGGAACAGCCGCGCGACCTGGCGGGCGTACGCCAGCTCGCTGGACTCGGGCTGGTTGGTGTACCCGACGGCGAACGTCTTGACCGGCTCGCGCGTCTCGTCGCTCATCAGCGCGACGATGGTGCTGGAGTCCACGCCGCCGCTCAGGAACGCGCCGAGCGGCACGTCCGAGACGAGGCGCAGGCGCACGCTCTCGGTGGCGAGCGCGCGGAACTCGTCCAGGGCGTCCGCGAACGTTCCCTCGTACGGGGTCCCCGCGTCGAGATCCCAGTACCGGCGCACCCGCACCTGACCGTTCTCCCAGGCGAGCGTGTGTCCCGGGAGCAGCTTGCGGACGTCCCGGAAGAGGGTGTCCTCGCCGGGCACGTATCCCACGGACAGGTAGAAGTCGAGCACCTCCAGGTTGACCGCCGGACGCCCGCCCAGGACCCGGAGGATGGGCTTGATCTCGGAGGCGAAGACGAGCCGGGTGCCGTCCCACGCGTAGTAGAGCGGCTTGATGCCGAGCCGGTCCCGGATCAGCAGTAGCCGGCGGCGTGGCCGGTCGTAGAGGGCGATGGCGAACATTCCGCGGAAGTGGTCCACGCAGGCGTCGCCGTACTGCCGGTACGCGTAGAGGATGGTCTCGGTATCGGAGGCGGTCCGGAAGCGATGGCCGTGGGCTTCGAGCGTGGCCCGGAGCTCCCGGTAGTTGTAGATCTCGCCGTTGTACACCGTGACCATGGCGCGATCGTCGGTGAACATCGGCTGGAGTCCGCCGGCGAGGTCAATGATCCGGAGGCGGCGGTGGCCGAGGCCCACGCCGTGCTCGGCGAAATGTCCCTGGGCCTCCGGGCCCCGGTGGGTCAGGAGATCCGTCATCTCCCTGAGGGCGTCGACCGACACGGCGGAGGCGCGTACCGGATCGACGAGGCCTGCGACACCACACATCCGATGGACACCCGCGTGGCAAGAGGGGGGACGGGACCGCGCGCGCGAGGGTGCAACAAGCATGCCGGTGGGGGGGGAGGTGCCCGCCCTCGGGCACACGGCTTGCCCAGCGGTGCGGGCGGTAGATTCCCGCCGGGCGGCCCGGGACGCCGGGTCATGCCCGGTGCGGGCCGGGCGGATGTGTCCGGTGAGAAAGCGGGGATTCAGGGTCTTGCGTTTCGTGTACCATCACCGCACCCAGGGCCGCGGCGGGGAAGGCGTGCACATCGCGCACGTGGTGCGGGCGCTGGGAGCGGCCGGTCACGAGGTCGCCGTGGTCTCGCCGCCGGGCGTGGACCCGCTCGGCTCCGCCGGCACCGCCCCCGTGGACAAGAGCGACCTGCCGGTATCCGGCCTGCACCGCGTCTGGCGGTGGGTGAGCCGCCACTGGCCGCAGGCGGGGTTCGAAGTGCTCGAGATCGCCTACAACGCCTACGCGGTGCTGCGGCTGCAACCGCTCCTCGTTGCGGGATCGGGCATCGTGGTCTACGAACGGTACGCGTTCTTTCTGGTCCTGAGCACCTGGCTTGCCAAGCGGCGCGGGCTGACGGTGCTGCTGGAGGTGAACGAGGTCGCCGGCGTGCGTCGCGCCCGGGGACTCGTCCTGGAGCGGTTGGCCCGGCGGATGGAGCGGGCCGTGTTCGGGCGGGCGGACGCCGTGCTGGTGGTGTCCAGCTTCCTCGCGGCGGAAGCCCGCCGCCGCGGGGCGGACGCGGCGCGGATCCACCTCCTGCCCAACGCCGTGGAGGCGGTCGGGGCGGGCGCGGGCGACCGGGCACGGACGCGGCGGGAGCTGGGGATCGCGGACCGTATCGTGATCGGCTTCGTCGGATGGTTCGACGAGTGGGACCGGCTGGATCTCCTCGTGGCGGCGTTCGCGGACCTCCATGCCACCCGGCCCACCGCGCACCTGCTGCTCGTGGGGGACGGACCGGTGGCGGGGCGGGTGCGCGAGGACCTCGAGCGCCGGGGGCTGGGGCGGGCGGTCACGCTCACCGGACCCGTGCCGCGAGTGGATGTCCCCCGCCACCTCGCGGCCATGGACCTCGGGGTGCTGCCGGCGTCCAACCCGTTCGGGTCCCCGATCGCCCTGTTCGAGATGATGGCCGCCGGCAAGGCCGTGGTGGCGCCGGACCTGGCGCCCGTCCGGGACGTGCTGGCGCACGACCGCACCGGCGTCATCGTGCCGCAGGAAGACCCCAAGGCGCTGGGCGCGGCGCTGGGCCGGCTCCTGGACGACGCCGGCCTGCGCGAGCGAATCGGCGCGGCGGCCCGGGAGCGCGTGGCCGACGCGCACACGTGGGCCGCGAACGCGCGGCGGATCGCCGACATCGCGCGAACCTGCGGGGAGGCAGTGCCGTGACCGTGGCCTTCTGGGTGTGCGTGGGCGTCATCGTCTACACCTACGTGGGGTATCCCCTCCTCGCGTGGGGTGTGAGCCGGCTCCGGCCCCGGCCCGTGCGCGGCGCGCCCATCGAGCCCCGGGTGTCGCTGGTCATCGCGGCCTACAACGAGGAGCGCGTCATCCGCGAGAAGATCGAGAACGCGCTGGCGCTCGACTATCCGCGGGACCGGCTCGAGGTGGTCGTGGTGGCCGACGGCTCGACGGACGGCACCGTGAACATCGCGCGCGGCTTTGCATGGGCCGGGATCCGCGTGCTCCACGAGCCGGGACGCAGGGGCAAGACGGCCGCGCTCAGCCGGGCGGCCGCGGTCTGCACGGGCGAGATCCTCATGTTTTCGGACGCCAACACCCGGTACCGGCCGGACGTGATCCGCTGCCTGGTCCGCGGGTTCGCCGATCCCGCGGTAGGCGGCGTCTCGGGCCGGAAGATCATTCTCGAGGACGCGGCGCGGGTGGCGACCCGCGGCGAGGTGGGGTACTGGGGATACGAGTCCTTCCTCAAGGCGTGCGAGAGCCGGTTCGGCTCCATCGTGACGGCGGACGGCGAGATCTTTGCCATGCGGGCGTCGCTGTTTCGCCCGATGCCCGCCGAGATCGTGCACGACGACATGTACCTGACTCTGTGCCTGGTGCGGGACGGCCACCGGGTGGTGTACGACACCGACGCCGTGTCGGCGGAGCACGCCTCGAAGACCCTGTGGGACGAGTTTCACCTGAAGGTCCGGTACGCGTCGGCGGGGTTCCAGATCGTGGCGCGCTTTCCGGCGCTGACCCTCGTGCCCACCCGCTGCTTCGCGATCCAGTTCTTCTCGCACAAGGTTCTGCGGTGGACCGCGCCCCTGTTCCTGCTCGGCGCCTTCGTGACGAGCGGCCTGGCACCCGGCGCGCTCTACGGAATGTTCTGGTGGGCCCAGGTCGCCTTCTACGGCGCGGCGGCCGTTGGGCTGGCGGTGCCGGCCGCCCGGCGCTTCCGGCTGCTGTACGTCCCGGTCTACTTCACCATGGGGAACTTGGCGGCGCTGGTCGGGATCGTGCGGGCGGCGCTCGGCGGCCAGAGCACCAAGTGGCGGCGGGCGGAGCGCTGATGGCACCGCTCACGCTGGCGGCCACCGGCCTAGTGCTGCTGGGACTGGCCATCGCCTGGCGGGAACTGGTTCGCGAGCGCCATCTGCACCGGTGGATCACGGGCCATGCCGGCCAGGTCCTCCGCCGGCGGGCGGCATCCCGGTCGCCGGTGCACCTCATCGTGTGCGTGGTGGACCACTTCGAGCCCGGGTGGGGGGGCGCCGGGCTCGAGGTGCAGCGCGCGCGCGTGCGCCGGTGGGTGGCGGAGTACCCCACGCTGGCGCGCCGCCACCGGGATGCGGCCGGCCGGCCGTATCAGCACACGTTCTTCTACCCGATCGAGGAATACGTGCCGGAGCACCTCGACGCACTCGCCGGGCTCCGACGGCAGGGATTCGGCGACGTCGAGGTGCACCTGCATCATGACGGCGACACGAGCGACGGCCTGCGG
>Ga0214471_10002994_pt1 | contig 13117 bp, 12 predicted proteins | sample RVTome_5_FD_207665 | JGI IMG/M metagenome (GOLD analysis project Ga0214471, IMG submission 207665) | Soil microbial communities from uranium-contaminated site in the Upper Colorado River Basin, Wyoming, United States - RVT142D155 | ecosystem: Environmental > Terrestrial > Soil > Contaminated >...
AGCCGAAGTGATGAACGGGGTCCGTCTCTCGCGCTATTTGACCAGTGGTGGTGAGACTGCATCCATTGGCTCCTTCCTTGAGGCGGGCTGCGGGTTTGGCGGAAGCTGTCTCCCGAAGGACACCGCAGCATTGACGGCCGAAGGAGCCCGTCACGGTGTGGAAGTCGGCCTCCTCCGATCAGTGCTCGAAATCAACACTGACCGGCCCGCGCGTCTTCTCGAGCTTGTGCTGGAGGCGCAACCCGACTTGTCCAAATCGAAGGTTGCAGTCCTGGGCTTGGCGTTCAAGCCTGATACCGACGATGTCAGGGAGTCGCCCGCCTTTCCTTTCGTTTCCAGGTTGTTGGAAGCAGGCGCCGAGGTCATCACACACGACCCGGTTGTGGGGGCGGAGTCGATTCCAGTGGAGCTGAGGCACCAGGTCAAGCATCTCACCGACCTATCGGAGGTGGCCGCCATCGCTGACGTCCTGGTGATCGTCACTCGTTGGGCCGAGTATCTGAAGATTCCCGAACTGATCGCGTATCGCGAGGAGGCTCCTCTCGTAGTCGATGGCCGCCGGATGTTAGATCCAAAGGCGGTCCCCAACTACCGGGGCATTGGACTGCCAAGGCGGCATGGATGAAATTCTCCTCGACCGCAATCGAGGGCGTGTTCATCATCGATCTCGACCCCATCGCCGATCATCGGGGGTCATTTGCGCGGCTATGGAGCGAAAGCGACTTCGCCGAAGCCGGCGTCGCCGCCGACTGGGTTCAATGCAACGTCGGGCATTCGATCGAAGAAGGCACGATCAGGGGCCTTCACTATCAGCGCGATGCCTCGGCCGAGGCGAAGCTCGTGTGGTGTGGTTCGGGGGGATTGTTCGATGTTGCGGTCGATCTGCGGCAGGGATCTCCGACCCGGTTGAAATGGGTCGGGGTGGAGTTGACCTCGGTCAACCGGCGTGCCCTTCTGCTGCCACCCGGAACCGCCCATGGCTATCAGACTCTGGCCCCGGCCACCGATCTTTGGTATCTCACCAGTCGCCCCTACGATGCCGTTGCGGCCACGGGGGCGAGGTGGAACGACCCGGCGATCGGCATCGAGTGGCCTCAGGCACCTGGCCCAATGTCGGATCAGGATCTCAACTGGCCCCTAGTCGAGGTGGAAACGGAGGAATCGTGATCATCGTCGATTCGGCGCTCGCCAAACGACAAAAGGATGGGAATCCGATCCGGGTCGGACTCGTTGGCGCAGGCTACATGGGTAAAGGCATGACCAGGCAGATGATCGAGTCGATGGTCGGAATGGATGTCGTTGCCATTGCCAACCGAACCGTTGATCGGGCATCCGAGGTTTTTGAGGCATGCGGAGTAGGCGACAGCGTCGTGCAGGCCTCGTCACAAGCTGAAGTCGATCGAGCCCTGGAAAAGGGTCAGCGGGTGGTCGTTTCGGACCCCGTTCTGCTCTGTCGCACGAAGTCGATCGAGGCGATTCTCGAAGCCACCGGTGAGGTTGAATATGGTGCCCGCACGGCAGTAGCAGCCATCGAAGGGCACAAGCACTTGATCCTCGTGAATGCCGAACTGGACGCGACCGTGGGCCCGATCTTGAAGGTGATGGCCGACAAGGCGGGTGTTGTCATAAGCAACGCCGACGGCGACGAACCGGCCGTCGCCATGAATCTGGTCCGGTTTGTCCGAAGCATCGGGTACCGGCCCGTGCTGGCCGGCAACGTCAAAGGCTTTTACGATCCGCACCGCAATCCGGAAACTCAGCTCGGGTTTGCCAACGAACACGGACAACGGCCGAAGATGGTGACCTCGTTTGCCGACGGCACCAAAATGTCCATGGAGGCTTCGGTTCTCGTCAATGCCACCGGGTTCTCGGTCGCAAAGCGAGGGATGACGGGGCACAGGTGCGCACACGTCAAAGAGGTACTGGAGCTGTTCGACCTCGATGCGCTCTTGGAGACTCCTCTTGTCGACTATGTACTCGGCGCGGAGCCCGGATCGGGGGCGTTCGTCGTGGGATTCGACGACGACAAGGAACGGCGGGCCTACATGCAGTATTTCAAAATGGGGGAGGGTCCCTTCCATGTGTTCTATCGCCCGTTCCACCTCACGCACCTGGAGGCACCGCTGAGTGTGGCCCGGGCCGTCCTGTTCGGCGACGCGGCAATCGCACCGAGCGGTGCGCCTAGGGCCGAGGTCGTGACGTTTGCCAAAACCGATCTAGAAGCCGGGGCGATTCTGGATGGGATCGGAGGGTTCAGCTGCTACGGCATGGTGGACAATGTCGCGGTGGCTCGTAGCCAGCGAGCCTTGCCGATGGGCCTGACGGACGGCTGCCGGATGCGGCGCTCGGTGCCGGCCGATCAGATGATCACCCTCGACGATGTCGAGTTCCCGGCGGATCGCGAAGTGGATCGGCTGCGGGCCATTCAGAATCAGACCTTCGGACTCGCTTGAAGCATCGGTTGTTAGCGACCGGGTTGTCGATGGTCGGGTGGGCGGTGTGAAGGCTCACCCGAAGATCTCGGTCGTGACCCCGTCGTTTAATCAGGCTCAGTTCATCGACGCGACGATGCAGAGCATCCATGGCTCGGGCTACCCAAACCTCGAACACATCATTATCGACGGGGGCTCTACCGACGAGAGCGTCGACATCATCAAGAGCTACGGCGATCGATTGGCGTATTGGGTCTCCGAACAGGACGACGGACAAACAGATGCCCTGATCAAGGGTTTCAACCGTGCCACGGGTGACATCTGGTGCTGGCTCAACTCCGATGACCTGTTCGAGCCAAACACGCTTTTCGAGGTTGCCGAGTTCTTCGACGGTCATCCCGAGGTGCAGTTCATCTACGGCGACAGCACCTGGATCGACGCCGAAGGGCGAGCCTTTAAGCCCAAGCGGGAGCATCGATGGAGTCGGTTCGTGTGGATGTATGACCACAACTACATCCCCCAGCCGTCCGCGTTCTGGCGTGGCGACTTGTACCGACAGGTCGGAGGCCTGGATGCCAAGTTCGACCTCGCGATGGACGCCGACCTCTGGATCAGATTCGCCGATGTCACCCATCCCCGACATGTACGCCGGAATTGGTCGCGAATGAGGTTCTACCCGGAACAGAAGAACACCAGGCTGCGCGCTGCCAGCGGTGCCGAAGGCCGGGCCATTCGAGCGCGTTATGTCACGACCGGCTCACCCCGAGCCATCAGATTCCGCAAAGCCTCCGCCCGGGCCTTGAGAGTGGGGTTGAAAGCTCTGGCCGGGGGTTACTCGGGGTCCGAGCTGGTGCGCCACGGAGCCACGATCTTGGGACGCGGGACGTGGGAGCAACAAGAGGCGGCTCGCCAGCATCGCGACCGCTGAGTGCCTGGCGGCGGGCAGTTGGCGGTGGGCCTTTCCGAATCGGGGAATCCGCACCCGAAAGGCTGAGGCGTCAAGCTCCCGGTCGCAGGGCTTGTCGCTGACGGCGCCGCTGAAGGCGTCGGGAGATTCGACCCGAAACGATTCGAGCCAGGTATGGACCGCGGAGTTGCGGGTACCAATGGTCGAGCAGAGCCCTCGAGGGGAGGAGTCGTCGTCGCCACGAGGCGATCACCTCGGGCCAGCGGCGGAGATCGAAGAGGGGAATGAGACTCTGGCGGTAACGGAAACGCACCTTGGCCTCTTCGCCGAGCAGTCGGATCGACTTGCCCCACAGGACGTCCCACGCTCGGGAGGTCACGGTGGTCTGCCCTCCGGTCATTCCCAGGTCGGACCAGACCGCGGCCAGGCTGGCCCCGAGGGGAACCAGCATTCCTTCTCCTTTTGCCAGGCTTTCACAGCGGGCGATGTCGGTCGACGGATCCGCCTGGATCCGAATGAGGTCCGAGTGGCCAATTAGGTGTCGGAATCGGTCCTTGTTGACCGAGAGTGCCGCCAGGAAGAGGCTGGCGGCCGGGTCGAAAACGCGGACCGATCCATGCTCAAGATCGAGGGTCTGGAGATCTTCCCAAATGCGTTCTGGGTATCGGGAGTCGGCCAGTTCGAATTTGAGCGGGTCGAGGTGTAGGTCTACCGGGAGACTCCGGTACCCCAGGTCGATCGATTGGAGACGATCTTTCTTCAGGATCGACTCGAGGTGAGGCAGCATCGAATGAGTTGGCTGGAGGGCCGCAACGAGTTCAGGCGCCCGGTGCCGGTGCCAGGGGGCCAGCACCGCGTCGACGTCCCATGTAGGCCGCTCGCCCAGGCGGCCGTACCACCGGGTCTCGATAGACACGCCCTTGATGAAAGCAATGTCTATCCCCAGGTCGGTTGCGACTCCTGCCATCTCCACCATTGCTTCGGCGACGACGCGATTACGGGCCCAGGCGGAAATGTCTGCCTGGTCCAGCATCCGCATCGCTTCCTGGGTCGCCGAGGCGCCTAGGTCGACAGCAGTCTTGAGCAGTCCCCCAACCCGGTGCTCGAAGGCGCTTCTGACGATTCCAGGTTCTACTGGAACTCTCAATATTCGACCGGCCACGAGGTCGATCAGGAGGGGGTGAGGTCGGGCCACGAGGTGCCGATAGGGTATCGGTAACCACGAGGCGTCAGGGAGGCTCGAATATGCAGGCCTATAAGCCGGTCCGACAAAAGGGGCGTCAGACCCATTTAGCGCTGCCAATATAGTGTTTGGTCTCCAGCCGCCTTGAGGTATATTGTTCAGGCGCGGCAACCGCCGCGTATGGGACTAGGGGAGGCAGAAGTTGCGGTACCAATCACCGAAGGTCAGTGACCTGGGGTCGATCGTGGGCCACACCTACGACAACCCTGGCCAGGGCGACAAGATGGATCAGCCCATCGAGCCCTACCACCTCGACAAGTTCTGCGAGTTCTCGGGCGGGTCCGATCCGGACAACCCGGTTTGCAGCACCTGACGAGGTTGGTCGCTCCTAGAAGCAGATCGAGCCGGCAATAGCCGGCTCGATCCGCGTAGCGCCCGACCTGCCGACACCTCATGGGATCCATCGCCGCAATCAGACTCTCGAACGCCCAAGCCGGGACCCGACTTCGATCCGCGCTCGACGCCAATCCCGGCCGCAGAAACTCTGAGATCCTGGAGCTGGACGGTGGAAGCGATTGGCTGCTCGGGGCCCGCGGCCCCGATGTGTGGGTGGCACGCGAGGGCGAATGGTCCGTGGTCGGAACGGGTGTTCTGGACAATCTCGCTGCGGACGCTGATGCCGGATTGGAATTGATACACGCCGGGCAGACGGGGCCCAGGAGCCTGGCCCAACTAAGGGGTGTCTTTTCGGCCATCGTCACGGACGCCCACCGCCTGTTCGCATGGCGGGATCACCTGGGGTTCTCGCCGTTGTTTTCCGCCGGGACTCCCATTGCAGCGATCGCCACAACGGCTGGCCAAGCCCTGGTCGGGGCCGGTCGGGCGATCGAGCCGGACGAGGAGATGGTTCGCCAGGTGTTTTGGGGCGAACCGATTTCGGAAGGTGCCGCCTACCTTCGAGGGGCGGCACGAATTCCCAAGGCGAGCCTGCTCACCTACGAACACGGCGGTCATCGGATCGAGAGGTATTGGCAGCCCCGTCCCTACTTGGAAACCAAGAGAGGTCGCGGCGACTACCGGGACGAGTTCGTCATGCGAATGACGACGGCAGTCGAACGGGCCCTCGGATCTGACCCGGTGATCTCTCTGAGCGGGGGTATCGATGCGCCGACGGTTGCCGCGTTCGCCGCCTCAATCCACCTAGCCACGTCCGGTCTGCCATTGCCGGCCCTGTCGGCGGTTTATCCCGACATGCCCTCAGTGGACGAGTCCGGTTACATCCGTTTGATCGCTGAGCGGCACGGCCTCGATCTCCACACATTTGTGCCGTCCGCCGGGCCTTTCGAGGATATAAGGCAGTTGCTGGCGGTGACCGAGGCCCCGGTACCGACCGTTTCGCTGGCGGAGTCGGCCGAGTATTACCGGTTGGCGCACGACAAGGGCTTCCGGACGATATTGACCGGCGAGATGGCCGAGTTCGTCATGGCAATGGGCTCGCAGACCCTCCGGCATCTCGTGAGACATGGACGGATTGGGCCGGCCGCCCGCTACCTTCGAGCAGAAAGGGCCCGCGGCGTTTCGAAACGCCGGGTTGTCAGAGCAGCTGTCGAAAGCGCCTTGCCAGACGGCTGGGCCAGGGCCCGCAGACAACGTCGTGGTCAACTTCCCCAGCAGCAGGTGGAATGGCTCCAAACCGAGATGTCAGCCGGGCGAACTCCCGGTGCCCGGCTCGGGCGGGAGAACGATGCCTGGGAAGCCCAGCAGGTCTCCGCTTTTGTGGGGCCCGGGCTTTCGGTCGAGGCCGATGAGGCGATCCAGATGAGCTGCGGTGTCCGGGTGCGGCGCCCCTGGCTCGACATCGACCTGTGGGAGTTCTTCCTCTCGCTTCCCGCCGAAGTCAAATACCCGAACGGGCAGTACAAGGCGCTGGTCCGCCAGTGGCTCCGAGGCATGGTGCCCGATGAGATTCTCGATCGGCGGGACCGCACCTATTTTGACGAGAGCTTCTTCGCTCGCCTCGATTATTCGGTTATCAGCGATCTCATTCGTCCCGATGGATATGAAATGCCAGGGGTCGACTACTCACGATTGCGTCGCCGCCTGGACGAAGGCGGCCTTTCTTTGATCGAGGCAATGTGGGCGAAAGATCTGGCAGTGATTCATACTTTTATGGACGGCTGGCGATGACCGCCCCCCTGGAGGTACGCGCCCTTTGTCGACGATTTGGCGAGGTCGAGGTTCTCAAACAGGTGGACCTCAAGGTGGAGGCTGGTGAGATCCACGCCTTGCTTGGTCCCAACGGCGCCGGCAAGACCACCCTTCTCAGGATTCTGGCCGGCCTTTGCGACCCCACTGAAGGCGAGATCTTCATCCAGGGGGCGCGGTCGGGGACGATCGGTTACCGGGAGTGGCGGAAGCTGTTCAGCATGGTTCCCTCCGGTGAGCGGACCAGCTATCAGCGGTTGTCGGGGTATGAGAATCTCGTCTTTTTCGGCCGCTTGTACGGTCTATCCCGTGTAGCGGCCAAGAGGCGGTCGGGCGAGTGCCTGGAAATGGTCGGGTTGGCCGATGCCGCCTCACGGCGCGTCGGTCTCTATTCCCAGGGCATGCAAAAGCGCCTCGCCATCGCCCGGGCCTTGTTGGTCGACCCTCCTTTGCTCCTGATCGACGAGGCAACGCAGAGTCTCGACCCGGAGGGGGCGCGCCTCACCAGGGTTCTGGCCAAAGACGCGGCCCGCCGCGGAGCTGCAGTGTTGTGGACCACGCAACGGCTGGATGAGATCAGGGGCTTCGCCGACGTCGTAACCATTCTGCGCCGGGGCGAGGTTCGATTCAGGGGGACGGTCGCCGAGTTGTCGGGAACCGTCATCACCAGAACCTTCCTCATTCAGGTCGGCGCTGTCGGCGAGGCGGGTCCAGCTGAGCTGTTGGAGGGCCTGGCGGACATCACGGTGGCGGGCGACGGCCACTATCGGCTCAGCCTCAAGGACGGAGCCTCGCTCGGGGCAACCCTGGCGGCCCTTGTGGAGGGCGGAATAGAGGTCGTGGCCTGTCGAGAAGAGATCTCCGACGTCGAAGAAGCGTTCGTCAGAATCACGGGGCCCTCGTGATCGACGCCCACCGTCCGGCCGTCGTCGAGGAGATCGCCAAGCTCGGTGCCTTCTTCCGGCGCAACCTCCTGATAGCCGTCTCGTACCGGATGGCCTTCATTGCCGATTGGTTCAACCTGGTGCTCCAACTCGTGATCTTTTCCCTGGTCGGCAGGCTGGTAGACCCCGCCAGGATTCCCGAGATCGGGGGGCGAGCGATTTCTTACGTTGAGTTCGTGACGGTCGGCATCGCTCTCATGTCGTTCGTGCAGATCGCGTTGAGCCGGGTGTTGAGTGCGATACGCCAGGAGCAACTGATTGGAACGCTCGACTTTCTCCTCACCACGCCGATGGCACCGACCACGCTCCAAATAGGTTTGGTCGTGTATGACCTGTTCTACGTCCCTATCCGCACCGGGGTCTTTCTCGCGCTGGCTTCGCTGTTCTTCGACATATCACTCAATCCATCAGGATTGCTTCCCGCTTTGGTGATAATGCTGGCCTTTATCCCATTCGTGTGGGGTCTCGGCATGATCAGTTCAGCTGCGACCCTTACCTTCAGGCGCGGAACAGGAGTCGTCGGGTTGATCACTGCCGCCTTCACCATCCTCTCGGCGGCCTATATACCTCTCGAAGCCCTCCCCGGATGGGCCCGGGCGTTCGCTTCGGTGAACCCGTTCACTCTCGCTTTGACCTCCGCGCGCGAGGTGCTCCTCGGCGGGGCCGGCTGGGCCCCGGTGGGAAGGGCAGTATCCGTCTTCCTACCCCTGGCAGCAGTCTCTGTGGCTATCGGGGTGTTCAGCTTCCGGCTGGCCATGCGGCGGGAGCGCCGCCTCGGGACTTTGGGGGGTTACTGACGTGGGTACTTCTGCCGAATCGATCGTGCGGCCTGTGGAAGGAGTCGTGTTTCGTCGACTCCAAAAGGGAAAGGGCGGTGTTCTGCTAAAGCTGGATTCGGGTGCCTACCACAGCCTCAACGAGTCCGGGGCGGTGCTGTGGGAGCTGATGGCACGTGGACGCCCACTGTTGGACCTTGCGTCTGAATTCCGGACGCTGATCGACACGCACCCAGCCCATCTTGGCGAGGAGGTCCGTGAGTTCTTCGATCAGCTGAATCAGAGGGGTCTGGTGGATATCGAACCGCTTCACGATGAGGCCGGACCCTCCGGGCCGTAGCGGGCTAACGGAACCCGGCCCCCGCGACCGGGAGGCGGGCCGACGTCGATACCGTCCACCTCCACCCAGGCGTGGGCGTCGCTGCCGACGGCATCGTCGGGAAGGCCTATTACTAACTGCGCCGGTAGGCCCTGTTCGATCAGCAGCCGGTAGTGGACCAAAGCCACCGGCAAGCATCGGGGACGGAGGGGGCCAGGCGACAGCGCTTTCCACACCGCGCGGCCCAGATTGATGGGGTGGCGTCGTCGGCGAGGTTGGGTTGGCGGTCGACCCAACGTTCTCGTCGCTCGGGCGACATCGCCGCCGCCGAGCAGCACTTTGACGCGGACGAAGCGGACCCAGATCGCCGCGATCAAACCGAGCTTGTCAATCATTGGCCTGGAGAGTATCGGCCAGAAGATCGAGGGCCGGTTGGAGCGTGTCGGGGCTATGGGGATAGGCGAGTTGCATGACGGGCACCGAATCGACCAACGAGGCCAGGAGAGAAAAGCACGATTCGCGGGCTGAATCGTTAGGGAGGTAGAAAGACTGTTTCCACAACTGCGGGATAGCAGCCTCCGGGGCAACCTCCGCGATTGACAGGCGATTGCCGCGACCGACTATCACGACAGCACCCACGTCGATTAAGTTCGATCGATACTCTGGAAAGGGTGCCGGCGACAGAAGGACCTTGCCCGCCGCCCGCCCAAGTTGAGAGACACGACCTATGTCTAGGACGTCCATCGCCGGCTCCCGTACTCGAGCGACCACTGGACCTTGAAAAGCGGCGACGGATGGAGCCACCCGCACGCGGACGAGGTCGTCGCCCAGGACCCGCCAACCACGCGCCAGTGCTGCCGCGGTGAGGGTGCTCTTGCCGGCGCCTCCCGTCCCAGTGAGGAGGACCGCCTTTGCGGTCGGCGCTAAGCCGGCGGCATGGAGCGCCAGATCCCCATGGTGGTTGATCAGCAGGGCCAGAGGTGTGCCGAGGGCCAACATCTCTCGACGGAACGAATCCGATGTCATCGGGACTGCGATCGTCGACTGGTGCGCATCGACCTCGAAGATCCCCAGGCTGGCGGTGACGACCTCGTAGCGGCCAGTGGCGGTCGAGTGAATGGACATCGGCAGACGTCCCTCGCGTTCGTCAAAGCTCAGGAGGAGCTCGCCCGTCGGACGAATCCTGTTGGCGATTTCATACACCGTGACCGGCCAGCCGGTTCCGGAAGTAAGTGTGAGATAGTCGATATCTGAGAGGATTTGAAAGCCGTGACAAGTCCCCTGGGCAAGAGGCGCGGTTGTCATCGGGCCCGGAAAATAGGCAATTGAAGAAGCGCTGCAATCGCCGTTGTGACTACTGCTCCGCCGTCGGCAGAGGACATGGCAGCAGCAAGTGCCACAAGGCCTGCTCCGACGATGACGACGGCCGGGTTGTCGCTACTCACAGGTGGTGTCGATCCCTCTTGGGCCGTCGGCTGCGACTCTAGGCCCTGGCGGACAGATGCGATTCTCGTAGGCAATGGCGGACCATCAGCCGCTTATCTGCAGGAGCCAGACGGCGCCGGCGACAACAATGATGAAGGCGGTCACCGCCGAGGCGATCAAGAGCCACCGGGTCGGCATGTCTGGAGCCTAAACCCCTCGTTCGCGCGCAGCTTCGACAAGGGAAGAGAGTGCAAGTGACGCTGGTTTTGGGCCAGGCGGGTTAGAGGATGGGAAGGCCGGGACGCCATTAGGCTCCTTGACGTCGGCCGCGACCGGAGAAGTACATCTTTGCATGACATCGTGATAGTTGGCGGAGGCCCTGGTGGCTATGCCGCCGCGCTCTACGCCCACAACTTCGGATTGTCGGTCGCCCTGGTGTCCGACGAGCGGCCGGGCGGGACCTGCCTGCTACGAGGGTGCATTCCGGCCAAGCAATGGCTCCACATCGCCGAGGTTTACTCAACCGTTAGGCACGCCTCCGATTTCGGGGTTATCACCTCCGAGCCGACCATCGACTGGGGGGCCGCCAAGGCCCGCAAATCGCAGGCGGTCGAGGCGCTGGTCCGCGGGCTCGGAGGTCTGCTCAAGCAGCGCAAAGTTGAAGTCGTGACAGGACGGGGTCGTCTGGATGGACCCAACGCCGTGGTGGTCGAACGACCCGAGGGCGAAGCCCGGCTCGAGGCCGGCAAGGTGATCGTCGCCACGGGCAGCTACGCCCGGACGATTCCGGGCTACGAGATCGACGGCGACCGCATCGTTACCTCCGATCACGCTCTCGACTGGCCCCTTCAGCCGGGACGGGTGGCGATCATCGGAGGCGGTGTGATCGGGTGCGAGTTTGCCAGTCTCTTGGCCGAACTCGGCACCGAGGTGCATGTCATCGAGCTTCTTCCTCAGATCATTCCAGGCGGCGACGCCGACTCGGTCAAGCTCTTGGAAAGAGAGATGACCCGCCGTGGCGTCAAGTTCCATCTCGGCAAATCCGTCGAGGCTCCCCGCCACGGACCGTCGAGCATCGTCGTTCCCTTCGGAGGCGAGTCGGTCGAAGTCGATTGCGTTCTTGTGGCCGTGGGACGGGGACCTCGGACCGAGAACATCGGGCTCGAGACGGTGGAAGGGATCGAAGTCGAGCGAGGTTTCATCAAGGCGGATCTGAGGACGATGCAGACTGGCGGAGCTGGTGTCTACGCCGTGGGTGATGTCGTGGCAGGTACGCCGCAACTCGCCCATGTCGGATTTGCCGAGGCGATCTCCGCCGTCACCCACATCGCGACCAACAAGCCGGCGCCGGTCGACTATCTGGCTATCCCGCGAGTCACGTATACCCATCCCGAGTTCGCCGAGGTCGGATTGACCGAGGCTCAAGCCCGGGAGACGGGTCGCGACATCGAGGTTCACAGCCACGGCATGGCTGGCGTCGGCCGCGCCATCATCATTGGTCAGAACCGCGGCTCGGTCAAAGTGATCTCTGAGAAAGGCGGGGCGATCATCGGAGCATCCGTTGTCGGTTCCCAGGCCGGCGAGCTCATTCACGAACTGATGTATGCGGTGGGCTGGGAGGCATATCCCTCCGAGGCCGCTGCGTTCATTCACGCTCATCCGACCCTGTCAGAGGCGGTCGGGGAAACATTGATGTCGGCGGCGGGTCGAAGCCTGCACTGAGAGGAAGCGAGTAACCGTGGCCACCACCGTCACCATGCCCCAGTTGGGTGAGACCGTTACAGAGGGAACCATTCTCCGCTGGGCTAAGAAGGTCGGCGACGCCGTCGCCGTCGACGAGGTCCTGGTCGAGATCTCCACCGACAAAGTCGACACTGAAGTGCCGTCACCCGCTGCCGGAGTCGTCACCGAACTTCTGGTCGGAGAAGGCGAGACGGTTGCGGTCGGAACGGCGCTGGCGACGATCGGCGAGGCGGGCGAAGCGCCCGCGGCGGGCGAGGCGCCCGCAGACGCCAGACGCCAGACGCCAGACGCGGCGGGCGAGGCGCCCGCAGACGCCAGACGCCAGACGCCAGACGCCAGCTCTGAACCCGCCCCGGTGGCGTCGGAAGCTCCGGCTGCGTCTGTCGCCGCAGAACCTGCTTCACCGGAAGCCACTACCGCGCCCGACGCTCCGAAACATGCCGCACCAGAGGTTGCGGTTGCACCTGCGGCGGCTGAAGGGCGGGGAGAGGTTCTTTCGCCGGTGGTGCGCAAGCTGGTTCGTGAGCATGGAGTCGACCTCAATGCCATCACCGGTACCGGAGAAGGCGGGCGCATCACTCGCCGCGACATCGAGTCTCATCTCGCGGGTCGGCCGGAAGAGGCCGCCGCATCGGCTCAGTCCGCGGCCGCCCCGGCCGCACCATCAACCGCAGCACCGGCTCCAGAAGCCCCGGCTCCAACTGCGCCAGCAGCGGCAGCGGCGCCGGCTCCTCCCGCCAGCACGCCACCGGCCGTCGCCCCCCCGCCCGCTCGTTCTTCGGAAGCACCGGCTCCGATGGCTCCACCGGCCCCCGTGGCGGCATCGGGATCCGAAGAAGTCCCGCTCGATCGACTTCGCACGCGAATCGCCGAGAACCTGGTCAGGGCCAAGCAGACCGCTGCCCATGTCTGGACCTCCGTGGAAGTCGACTACGAGAGAGTTGAGCGGGTTCGCGTCGCCCACCAGCCGGCCTGGAAGAAGGAGGAGGGTTTCTCCCTCACCTACCTGCCGTTCATCGCCCGGGCGACAATCGACGCTCTCAAGGAGTACCCGGTGGTCAACAGCTCGTTCTTCCTCGACGAGAAGAAGGCGGTGTTCCATCGGTCGGTCAACCTCGGGATCGCCATCGACCTCGACCAAAAGGGACTCGTGGTTGCGACCATTCGCAACGCCGACGGTCTC